>Ga0351967_1041_pt2 | contig 17786 bp, 17 predicted proteins | sample TotcelT113001K15_FD_205803 | JGI IMG/M metagenome (GOLD analysis project Ga0351967, IMG submission 205803) | Enriched cells from coal bed in the Powder River Basin, Montana, United States - Total cells T11 rep3 HSBNCT.T11.300.1.K15 ... | reverse complement strand
TTGCTGTTTGTCAAGAGATAAGTCCGGGGGGCTTTTTTGATAATTCTTTCGGCTGCCGTCTTAATCGCATGATTTTGTTTAAACCAGAAATGTCCAAGTATTTCTTTTGCTAGATAATCGACCGAAGAATCTTTTTCTACCGGTGCAAAAGTCAATTTTTGCCATAGGGTTTTATTCCTTTTTAGATAAATTTTATTCCCTTTATCCAGTTCTTCTTCGATACATTATAAAGAGTTTAATATAATTTGTGGCAAATTCAGATTAATATACGAACTGAGTGTAAATGTTTGTATAAAACTTTCCATTTTGAGTTCATCATTGTTCTCGATAACAAGAGGAGGATCCCATGCTTCTCTACAATCTTTTAGGGTATTCCACAACACTTGGCAATTATTTATGGCTGTATCTGTTTTCATTGTCATCGGCTCCTGAATAAAATTTAAATAGCATTGAGCAATGTTACTCATTTCTTTGAGTAAATTTACTCAATGCATTGAGTAGATTAGAATTTAATTTTACTCTGTCATGTTTTAATGAGTGCGTATGGCTTTTATCCATTGCGAATCGCGGCCCGTTCCGCTGGCTATGGCTGTCCAAAATCCTTTTGGACTATAGTTATAACAGAGATACACAAATATCCCTTGTTCGTAATGGTAATCCGGATCCGTGATCAGCCAAGTCGAGCCATCATTCAGGTGGAGATATTGATTGTAATAGATCACCCATTTGGACTCGGTATATTTGTTGCCGTCTATGTCCTTCCATACTACTGTCTTCAGTTTGCGATCGACTTCTACATATTCCACGTTCATGATATAAAGAGGATCATTAGGATATTTGACCACCATAACGCGGACAGTATCGTTCAAGGTGTGGTTTGTCAGAAAAAACTTATGTTCCCGTTTAAAAAAGTAGAATGATGTGCGGACGCTGATCTCTACGACATCATTGGGACCCCATAAGGCTACTTTCGCAGCATCTTTTGGATGGCATTTCCATTCGGAACCATCATATAAACGAAAAACGGGATCTCCGATAAAATCTCCCGACTGATCCCCCGAATAAGGATGAATAAGTTCTACCTGAGAAGTTGGCAGGATTTCCGCATTGGCTGTGCCTCCAAACAATAGAGTCAAAGGTAAAGCTAGAAGAAGTAATTTTTTCAACATGTTGTACGCTCTGGGGTTTGTATTTAAGAATTGCACGCCATTCTATCGAAAAATGATTAAGAAAAAATAAAGCGGCTCCATAAAAAAGAGCATATTTTTCTAGTGCTTCCAGCATGTACTGGAGACAATTTCCCATGCCTGAAGATAATTTTCTTCATAAACAACATGGAAGGCACCTGTATTTTCTTCTGCGGTATAATACAGCACGTTTCCATCGACTAAAGCAGCTTTAGCTATATTGGGAGCGATGGCAAATTGACTATTTTGAGGGTGGAAGAGAATGGTGAATTCCATCTGCTGGTAAGAAAACGGGAATATGTGCAGAAAAGGACGGATTTCTTTATCTTTATTGAAATATCTCACGAATTCTTCTACGCTTTCCACTAAGGAAATGCGGGCATTGATTTGATCTAGTTCTTGCTTGGAAACAACCGTTAATGACAGTTTTGTAAGGTCGTCTTCAATTTGAGGATCGCATTCTACAACTTCGAAATCTTTGAGCTGTTTAATTTGCACAGCGTACCAATTGATGGATTCGTCTGTCAATCTTTGTTCGAGGATAGGAGATCCGCAAGAAAGAAGGACCAAGCTGAATAGCATGCAGAGGAAATATCTCATCAGTGTCACCGGATCTGTCGTGTGTTTCGCTAACACAATATCTGGAGACACCATTTAGTGCAATTACCGTTTCCAAAAAATGAAAATTTCCAAAAGGTAAAGACCGATCAGGAGAAGAATCCCAAGGATGTTTTTTTGTCGATTGGCTTGGTCCTTATCTGACAGCCACCAGTTCAAACAAAAAATTGCGAGGGGAAGGCACGGCCACGAGATCAAGGCGACGCTGATAGCATTGCTAATGAATGTTGCGAGAGAAGGATTTAACCCTTGTGTATATATAGACAAAAACTGCGTTTCAAGCATTACAATGGGGAAAAGAACTAAAAGGATTAACATGGTTTGTTTCCAAACGGGTGGGATTCCGTTTGATCCTGTGGGTGCGAACCAGCTGGCATATGGCGAATACACACGATGGCATTCAATAGCGGCGATCAGCGTCTTAGACTCCTCTAATAAAACTTTTCTTTCGGGTGAAGAAAGCCAATGATCAAGATGTTCAGGCGTGTCGAATTGCAAGAGCGTCACCCAGCTGCGCGTACGGCTTTGACTAGGGGATTGTATGTACATGCCTCGAAATCCCGGAAACTTTGCTTCCACTTGATGCATTTTTGCGATCCATTCACGATATGCGTTTTCTTTTTCCGGATGGATTTCAGTGACAAACACCTCGGTAATACCTCCTGCCCCAGGAGAATTTGACCCCTCTAATTCAATTTCTTGCACAGCATTTTCAACACTAGCGGGAAGGGATTTTTTTAGTTTTTCAAGGAGATCGGCATGTTCTTTTGAATGAACCCAGCCCGCTAAAGACGTCTGGTCGGCAAACCTTTGTATGATTGTCCACAAAGCAAATGCTTCATTGGTGGAAGAGAGCACTTCCAAACTGATAAAGCCAGGAAATGAGGTGATGCACACATTCAATTGCGTTTTCCATTCAATAAAATCTTTCGTATACGCTTCCACTACACGTACTGTCGTGACGAGTGTGGGTGTATCTTCGTAATTTTCCATGACTGTGTTGTTGCTGTTTGCTAGGTTCAGTACTGTGCGCGATCGGGCATTTTGGAAAAGAGTTTCCAAATTTCCACAGCTTCGGGCCGCATTTCTTCTGTGAAGCATATGCGCCGTTCCTGAGGTTCTTTACGCAGTTCAGCTAGTATGTCCACATCTTGAAAGTTGCCATATTTCAACGAATCTTCCACTCGCGCACCATAAAAAATGTGATCAAGATGCGCCCAGTATGCTGCTGATAAACACATAGGACAGCATTCTGCGCTGGTGTAGAGGATGCATCCTTCGAGATGCGGAGAACCAAGGGCTTTGCAAGCTTCGCGAATTGCCTGCATCTCGGCATGCCAAGTCGGGTCATTGTGGCGAATCACCTGGTTATATCCTTCTGCAATGATCTTATTATCCTTGACGATAACGGCACCGAAAACGCCCCCGCTTTTTTCTATCATGGAAGCCCGCTTACTCAGCTCAATCGCTCTTTCCATGAATTCTTTACGAAATAAGGAGGTATAGTCTACTTTTTTTTTGGCAGCAGATTGTTTTTGCATAGTGTTTTCCTTTGCCTCTAGCAATAAGTTTATGACCATTTTAAAGCGCAGTTAATAAAAAATCTATGTTATACCTCGCGCGGTATTAAACCTTACTGTTGCACTTTCTTTTAGTTATAGACAATAGGAACTTCAGATCCTAATCTAAAAAATTATCTATCAAACATAAGCGCTTGTCTACCTTATGTCCGTCGCCATAACTTTTCGAGGACGTACTAGATTTCCAGAAAACGGAATGCTTCGGGGAAATAGAAGAGAATGTCCGAGGCCAACATGCAATAAGGCGTCAATTCTTCAGCCGCATGCTCTCCGGCAAGGCCATGCAGAAAACACCCAAGACAGGCTGCATCGTGGGGTTTCAAACCTTGGGCAAGAAGTGCAGCCAGAAGACCTGTAAGAACATCGCCGCTTCCGGCTGTAGCCATTCCTGGCGTTCCTTTCGGGTTGACCATGATAGGCTGATCTTTTTGCATAATGAATGAACAACCCCCTTTTAATAGCAAGGTCGCATTCATCGACGCAGCATAGGCTTGGCACTGCAGCAGAAAAGGAATTGTAATGGGATCATATCCTGTTCGTTTCATCAAACGGGCAAGTTCTCCCGCATGGGGGGTAAGGATTGTGTCTTGAGGTAGGGTGATTTTTTCTTCGGATAACAAAAACAAGGCATCAGCATCGATGACACAAGGTTTTTTCAGGTTAGGAAGGACCGCTTTCAACAAATGGCGCACTTCATCCGTTCTACCTAACCCAGGCCCTATGAAGGTTGCCGAAGCTTTGTTCATCGTCTCGATGATCTCATCGGTGTGTTCATATTTATAGGAAGCTTTAATGATCTCTGCTGGAAACCCTTGCATATCGAAACGGGTCCCCTCAGGATGGAGCAGCCTGACGATCCCTGCGCCTCCTTTGAGAGCAGCTCCAGAGGCCAGTGCAGCCGCTCCTGGCATATCGACGGAACCTGCAAGACCGACGACATATCCGGCCTGGTATTTATGTCTGTTGCGGACTATGGGAGGAAGCAGAGGCTTCATTGTGTCGGCAGCAAGCATAATCAGGTCGGCTTCTGATTGATCGATATATTGTTGAGGCAGCCCGAAATCCACATACCTGAGTTTTCCAACATGATTCCAGCCATCGCGAAGGAAGAATCCGGTTTTAGGCAGACCTAAAAAAGCTGTTTCCGTGGCAATAATGGCATCTCCTTCGGTTCGTCCTGTCTCGCCATTGAGTCCGGAAGGTATGTCGATGGAGATGATGGGCAGGCGGGACTCATTGGCTGCATGGATCAAGGAGGCGTATGGCTCTTGAACCTGTCCTTTGAAGCCTGTCCCAAAAATTCCGTCGATAATCACCCCATTTGAAGGAAAAACCAGATCTTTGGGAGAATTCACTGTCAGGATACGCCCGCCTTCATTGATGAATCGATGGAAGCTCGTTTGACACAAAGAGCTACATTCTTCAATAGGAATTAGCTGCAGGGCGAAAACATCAAACTCCAAGTGCAGGAGATGGATACCGGCGACATAAGCATCGCCGGCGTTATTCCCTTTTCCGCAGAGTAAAAGGACGTGATGGTCTAATGAATTTTTTTCGACATAGTCATGAACGACCAAGGCTACTCCGCTGCCAGCCTCTTCCATAAAGTCAGATTTTGAGGCCCCTTCCTGATAAGCGATCTCTTCTATTTGCGACATTTGTTGAGAGGATACGACTTTCATAAATGCTCTTCCTTTATCGTCCTTTTCATTAACATTTGCACGGCTTCGATAGGCTTCATGGACTCGTAGAGTATTTTATATACGGTGTCAGATATTGGCATGGGTACTTGAAGCTCTTTACTTAATTGGAGGGCAGATACAACCGTATAGGCCCCTTCCACAACAGTCTGGATTTGCCGATAAGCGTCGGGCAGAGGAGTGCCTTGGGCGATTAAGTAGCCAAACCTGAAGTTCCTGCTCATGATCGAACTGCACGTCAGGCAAATATCTCCCATTCCCGAGAGGCCGTTCAAGGTTTCTGCCCGGCATCCCCTTGCGACGGCAAGTTTTCGGATTTCATGCAGGCCGCGGGTCATCAAAGCCGCTTTAGAGCTATTGCCAAGTTCTAATCCGTCGGAGATACCGCAGGCGATCGCGATAATATTTTTCAGGGCTCCGCCGAAAGCGACGCCTTGAATATCCATATTAGGGTACACCCGGAAGGTGTCTGTAGTAAATGTATCGCACACCATCATCATGACATTGAATTCATAAGCGGTGCCTACAACAGAAGTCGGAAGGCCTTTGATCACTTCTTGCGCATAACCGGGGCCGCTTAAAAAGCCCACTTTCGGCAAGATACTGCTTCCTAGAATTTCGATGACAACTTCTGTGAGGATTTTCCCTGAATTTTGTTCGATCCCTTTTGAAGTGAGCACGATCGGGCAATGAGGGATTCGAAGGGCCTTGACTTTTTCGAAAACCGGACGGATGCCTGCTGAAGTGACGGATTCGACTAACAAATCGATGTTCTCTAAGGCATCCTCTAAAGAAGTAGTGAAGCGAATGTTCGACGGAGCTTTGAAACCGGGAAAATAGGGATGTTCGTGGAATTTATTCAAATGGTCAGCTAAATCTTGTTTTGTTGTCCAAGAAACGATCTCATGACCTTTTGATGCAAGGACAGTTGCCAGGCAAAAACCCCAACACCCTGCACCCAAATACCCAACTTTCATATGTTTACCGCTTATCGGTCTAAAGATTATGTCGTCTGCAGAAGCTCAGTATAGTTGTAATGAATCCCTCTGTCAAGAATAAGTTAGACCGATAACCAATTGTGCACACAGCCGTTGTGTTCTCAGCAAAGCATTCGTGTTTAGTTTTTTATATCGACCTTACGACAAATATCCTATCGATTTCCGACCGTTCTTCCTACCATCTATTGCATCCGGCTATAAAAAAAACTTGTACCTGTAGGGTGATAGTGTTATCAAAATAATTTTATAATAAAGACTAACAAGGAGCCTCAGATGTCGGAACGTGTCAAAAATATTCTTAGCTGGTATCAAGGGGAAAATCCAGGTGTATTGACCAATTTAGCTCGTGTGCTCAATCATGGGCGTTTGGGTGGAACGGGCCGTATGATCATCTTGCCAGTCGACCAAGGTTTCGAACATGGGCCGGGAAGAAGCTTTGCTCCGAATCCTCCAGGATACGATCCTTTGTATCATTTCAAATTAGCCATTGATGCCGGATTAAATGCTTATGCCAGCGTGCTTGGTTTTCTTGAAGCTGGTGCGGCGGAGTTTGCTGGTCAGGTACCTTTGATCCTCAAAGCCAATAGCCATGATGTGCTTCATCCGGAAAAAGATCCTATGGGGGCCCAGACCGCCACTGTAGCGGATGCATTAAGGCTTGGTTGTGTTGGCATTGGCTACACGATTTATCCAGGTACTGTCGATAGAAGATTTCAGTATGAGCAGCTAAGGGACTTGATCAGAGAAGCTAAAGCATCCGGATTGATTGCGGTTGTATGGTCATATCCGCGTGGAGGGGGTCTAAGTAAGGAGGGTGAAACAGCTTTCGACATTATTGGTTATGCAGCACATTTGGCGGCCCAATTAGGCGCCCATATCATCAAGACCAAGCTGCCTACTGAACACTTGGAATTAGAAGATGCCCGCAAGGTTTATGAGCAATATAAAATTCCTCGTAATACATTGGAAGAACGGGTGCGGCATATTGTGCAATGTGCATTCAATGGGAAACGGGTAGTTATTTTCTCGGGTGGAGCAAAAAGTGATGAGGCGACTGTCTTCCAAGAAGCTAGGGCTATAAGAGATGGAGGCGGTTTCGGATCAATCATTGGAAGGAATTCATTCCAAAGAAATCGAGAGGATGCTTTGAAATTCTTAGATCATCTAATCCGTATTTATAGCAACCAAGAATAGGGCAATGAAATCTAAGAATCAACTTGAGCCGACAATTTTTGTTATCTTTGGCGGAGCCGGAGATTTGACCTGGCGGAAGTTAGTGCCTTCTTTGTTTGATCTTTCGATCGCACAAAGCCTGCCCCGTTTTTTTTCGATTCTCGTCATTGACAGGACTGCTCTTGAAGAAAATGCTTTTCGTCAGCACCTTCGTGAGGGTGTTGTCAAATTTTCTAGGAAGGGCAGTGTCAAAGCGCAGGAGTGGAACCAATTTGCCAAGCATATCCACTATCTGCAAGGAGATTTCAAAAAAAGCCAAACCTATACGGCGATTTTTCATCATTGTGCAAATCTGGATAAGGAATGGGATGTAAAAGCCAACACTGTGTTTTATATGGCCACTCCACCTTCCCTTTTTGGTGTGATCCCAAAATATTTGCATGAAGCCGGACTGAATCGCAATGAGGAAAAATCGAGGATCGTTGTTGAAAAACCGATTGGGTATAATCTGGAATCTGCACAGGAACTGAACCGTATCCTGACTACTTATTTCACAGAATCCCAAATTTTCCGCATAGACCACTATCTAGGAAAAGAAACTGTGCAAAATATGCTGGCCTTTCGGTTTGCCAATCCTTTATTCGAACCGATATGGAATCGCCATTATGTCAGCTATGTGGCTATCACAGTAGCTGAAGACATCGGCGTCGAGCATAGAGGCGGCTATTATGATTCGGCCGGAGCTCTCCGCGACATGGTGCAAAACCATTTGATCCAGCTCCTTTGTTTAATTGCCATGGAACCGATGGTTTCTTTTGAAGGCAATGAGATCCGTAATAAAAAAATCGATGTACTGCATGCTATAAGGCCAATTCTTCCGGAAATGATCAATCAATGCGCTGTGCGCGGGCAATATTCCAGAGGCTGGGTCAATGGTAAAGAGGTATGCGGGTATGCAGAAGAAGAGGGGGTAGCGCCTGATTCGCAAACAGAAACCTTTGTGGCTTTGAAATTGTTTGTGGATAATTGGCGGTGGCAGGATGTTCCATTTTATTTGCGGACGGGCAAACGTCTTCCCGGACAAGCTTCCGAGGTAGCGATCCAATTTAGGCCTGTACCCCATCAATCTTTTCCACCGGAAGCCACTCTCGATTGGCAGCCTTCCCGGTTGGTGATGTCTATTCAGCCGGGCGAGGGGATCGTCTTATGCTTCCAAGCCAAACATCCAGGCCCAAAAATGCATTTACGGGCTGTCAACATGCGGTTCAATTATGAGGAAACTTTTTTAAAGCCATCTTCGGATGCCTATGAAACACTTCTATGGGACATCATGAACAAGGATGTCACCCTCTTTATGCGTTCGGACCAAGTAGAAGCAGCCTGGAAGTTATTGATGCCTGTCATCGATATGTGGAAGATGGCTCCCCCGTCCGATTTTCCCAACTACGAGGCCGGTTCTTGGGGCCCGCCTGCATCTAATTGGCTTCTGGCCCAACAAGGGCATAGCTGGCCGATACCGATCGATCTATGCGGTCCCCGTAAAACAAAAGGAAAGAAATCATGAAGGCTACGCCGATCACCACAATTTTTACTGATATTGGCGGGGTTCTTCTCACGAATGGATGGGATCACCACGCCAGGCTTTTAGCAACTAAGACGTTTGCATTTGATTTCGAAGAAATGGAAAGCGTGCATCGTCTATTTTCCGATACCTATGAACTGGGTAAAATAACCCTGGATGAGTATTTGCGAAGGGTAGTTTTTTATAGGAAAAGATCGTTTACCAGGGATCAATTTATCGAATTTATGTACGCCCAATCAAGGCCGTATTCTGCGATGTTGGACTTGGTGAAAAAGCTGAAAGAGCAGCATCGATTAAAAGTTGTGGCCGTCAACAATGAAGGGCGTGAGATCAATGACTATCGCATCCGCCATTTTCATCTAGGAGAATTGATTGATTTTTTTGTCTCATCCTGTACGCTTCATGTGCGCAAGCCGGATGAGGAAATTTTCCGGTTGGCTTTGCAGCTGGCCCAGGTTATTCCCCAAGAAGTCGTGTATTTGGAAGATCGTCTTTTATTCGTTCAGATAGCAGAAGAATTAGGGATCAGAAGCATCCATCATACAGATATTGAGTCAACGCAGGCGAAGCTGGCAGAAATGGGACTTTCAGTAGAACATGGGACTTTATACGTCCCTGAGTGAACTCCAGTTCCTAAGAGATGCTTCATGCCAGACTTTTTTCTTTCGGAGGTTGAGCCCACCGAAGATAAGTATTGCGTATATATTTATCTTCAGTCTTCTCAAGACCTTTGACCAACAGTCTAGCCACGTATTTATAGATCTTGTAGGTAGAACGGAAGTTCAAATGTTCGACATTTCCTTTATCTGTGGGAATAGCTAATTGATAGCGGCTTTGATATTGTTCAAGAGTAACTCCAGATTTAATCAGGATAGTGTTCTCATTAGGATAATTTTTGAAATATGTGGATATTGTATTTTTGATTTGCGTGTATTTCATGCATTTTGCCGGTAGATACTGAATTTTATGAATTTGGATTCTAGGCTCGTTTGAAAATGTTTCTATAGGTTTATTGGAAACATTTTTGGCAATCTCGGTAAAAAGATCTTCCTGTTGATTAAAGGCAATCAAATCATTGATAGCGAAAATGCTGCAAGAAACTCCATCTCTTTGACGAACCTGATCGAAGCAATAAAGATCTGCTGTGATACCATTTGTTTTGCAAAAGTCAGTGATCGCATTTTGCAGTTGCATACATAGTTCAATGTTGCCAACCGGATCGGAATCACTAATTAGGATTTTCCAACCTTCATCCGAGATACTTAGAAAAATGGGAGTATAATGCAAGTACATACCATCATTGAAATAATACTGTGTAATAAAAGAGTGATGTGCTTTTTCATTAGATAATTTGTCTGCAATTTGACTTTTTCTTATCTGAGTGAATTCCTTTTTTAGGTCATGCACACTTTCGGTAAATTTTATCGAGTCTATTTGAGCTTTTGAACTGAGATGAGAAAGGACGGATTTCACGCCTTTTTCATTAAGAATCGGTTTTGTACATCTCTCTACTGGGGCAGCCCAATAAATTTTTTCTTCTGATTTTAGCGGAAATTTTGTGTATAAAAACTCTAACAAACGTTTACAGCGAAATTTTCGTTCAAGAGTAATCTGTTCCTGCATAGATAGATGTTTAAACTGTTGGATGAGAGGATGAAATAGGCAAGAGGCGAGTTGGGATGGCAGCATTCCTTTGCGCAAGAACGTTGTGATCTCTTTGATTCTTGGCAGCAGGTTTTCTTTCGTTTCGTCGATGGAGGCATTAATATTAGGACTTGGTTGTTCATACATTTGCAATAGTAACGATTGCACTTTTTCGATATCTGCTTGTTCACATTTTCTATTCTGCAATTCAGGAAAATGACTAATATCACAAAACATGAGGAACCTAACTAGTATAATTAATAAAAGATTTATTATATGTAATATTGATTTATATTTCAATTATTAAATTTAAAGGATCTATAACCAAATAAATTGGATGAAAATTTGTACATCCTTAAAAAGTCATGGCAAAAAAGGTAGCCAGATCGCCCCGATCTGGCTTTTAATATATTCAAGGCCGGGACGGCCTTGCTATCTTTTATATGATTGGACCAATCGCAAAACTTTGGCCTGAGACCATTTGTATAGGTTGAACGATATTCCGCTTTTGTATATGAGATCATAAAAAGATGGAGGCCATTGGATGTGGAATAATCGGAAACTATGGATCGGTGCATTAATTGTTGTGGGGCTTGCAGCTTTTATTCTTCTTGTGCAGATGAAAAACACGGAAGACGTCAATATCATTAAGGTATCCGGAAATATCGAAGTCACTGAAGTAGAATCCAGCTTTAAGATAGCAGGGAGAATTGCCGAACGGTATGTTGAAGAAGGTCATCTTGTTAAAGCTGGCGAGGTGATAGCTAGGCTCGATGAAACCGATTTCAGACAAGAAGCCTCTCTTCGTGAAGCCGAACTGGAACAAGCAAAAGCTGCCTTATCTGAAGCTTTAGAAGGATATCTACCTGAAGAGATTTCGCAGGCTCTGGCTAAGCTAAATAGGAGCAAGGCTGAAGTTGATAAGATGGAAAAGGATTTTGCCCGGCAGCAGCAGCTATACAATGATCAGGTGATCTCAGACAGGGAGTTCGAAGCAAGCCAATCTGCTTACCAAATTGCTAAGGCAAGATTCCAAGAGGCTAAAGAATACCATGCCCTGCTAAAACGAGGAACCAGACAGGAGAAGATTGATCAAGCCCAAGCGCAAGTCAAACGTGCTGAAAGTGCATTACAGATTGCGATGACCAAACTCAGCTATACGATATTGAAAAGCCCGATAGATGGCTACGTCCTTTCTAAAAATGCCGAAGCTGGGGAATATGTTTCTGCGGGAACACCGATAGTGACCATAGGAAACATGGCTGATCCTTGGTTGCGGGCGTATATTCATGAAAAAGATTTGGGAAAGGTCAAGCTTGGGCAGACAGTATACATTACAACCGATACATTTCCAGGAAAAAAATATCCAGGCAAAATCTCTTTCATCTCTTCCGAAGCAGAATTTACTCCAAAAAATGTACAGACGCAAAGACAACGGGTAAAACTCGTTTACCGCATCAAAGTGGCAATCCCCAATCCGGAAATGGAGCTAAAACTAGGAATGCCAGCCGATGGAAGCATTGTTCTTAATGGATAATTCACATGATTAAAGCGATAAATCTCACAAAATGTTTCGGCTCTCTCACTGCTGTAGACTGTGTAAATTTGGAAATTGGTGAGGGGGAGATTTTTGCTTTGGTAGGTCCTGATGGGGCTGGTAAAACCACGGTCATGCGGTTGTTGGCGGCAATAATGGAGCCTACTTCGGGGGATGCCTGGGTGGCAGGATTCCATATTGTCAATCAAGCTGAGCTGCTTAAGGATCGTATAGGATATATGAGCCAACGGTTTGGGCTTTATCCGGACCTCACTGTAGAAGAGAACCTCAATTTTTATGCTGAGATCTATTGCGTGCCTAGAAAAGAAAAAAAATCGCGCATGGACATGCTTTTGGCATCTAGCGATTTGATCCCATTTCGAAAAAGACTGGCCGGCGATCTTTCGGGAGGGATGAAACAAAAACTTGGGATTTCTTGTGCCATTATTCATAATCCCAGGGTCCTTTTCCTGGATGAACCCACGGGAGGTGTGGACCCTGTTTCTCGCAGAGAAATATGGAAATTACTATATCGATTGATGCAAGACAAGGTAGCCATCCTTGTTACAACGTCGTATATGGATGAAGCTGAACGATGTTCCCGTCTTGGACTTATGCATGAAGGAAAATTATTGACCACAGGCACTCCCGACCAGATTATCTCCAGCTGGAAAGAAACCGTATTGGAAATCAGGCCCACTGATCCCAGGCAGACCATTGTTCCTTTAAGAAAAGCATTCGGAGAAGAAGCGGTCAGATTGCATGGTAATAGGATTCATGTGGTGGCTCGTGATCTGAAAAAAACGAAAATCGAAGTAGAAAACTTATTGATTCAAGCCCAAAGCGGTCCTTTTACTATTTTTGAAACATCCCCTTCATTGGAAGATATATTTATCTCCTATCTCTCTCATCCAGTCAAAGGAGATAGTAATGCATCAAATTGATCCTAAGTTACTTGTGAAATCACACGTCAAATCTATACCCATGCGGGGGGCACCCGCCATTTCGGTCAAAGGACTGACGAAGCGATTTGGCAAATTCATAGCTGTTAATGACATCAATCTTGAGATAGAGAAGGGGAAGGTCTTTGGATTCCTTGGGCCTAATGGAGCCGGGAAATCCACGATTATCCGCATGTTATGCGGAATCCTGGAGCCGACCGCCGGAATCGGCCAAGTTGCAGGATATAATATGTACACACAGGGAGAAGCTATAAAAAATGTGATTGGCTATATGAGTCAGAAATTTTCCTTATATGAAGATCTGACAGTGATGGAGAACATCGACTTCTATAGTGGGATTTACTGTGTAGAAGCAAACAAAAAGGATGCGAGGAAAGCATGGGTATTAGAGATGGCCGGTCTGAAAGACCAGGTGGATACGAAAACAGCATTGCTGCCTGGAGGATGGAAGCAGCGATTGGCTTTGGGATGTGCGGTACTACATGAACCCTCTTTGATTTTCCTAGACGAACCAACAGCTGGGGTAGATCCGATTAGTCGCAGAAAATTCTGGACCCTTATCGATCAACTGGCGGCCTCCGGAGTGACCATCATTGTGACCACGCATTATATGGACGAGGCCGAATATTTTGATCAGATAGCCCTTATCTACCGGGGCGTAGTTATTGCCGAAGGCTCTCCGGAAGAATTAAAACGCGATGCAATGCCCGAAAAAATCTTGGAGGTTTTTTGCAGCAACACCCAGGAAGCCATTCCACATCTCCGCTCATTGACAGGTGTGAGGGAAGTTGAATTGTTCGGAAATGGCCTTCATCTGGTGGTTTCCGATGCGGATAAAGTGTCTGCCGAAATACCTTTGGTGTTAAACAAGGCTGGGATCAAGCTCAAGAGCCTTGATCGGATAACCTCATCCATGGAAGACGTGTTTGTTTCCCTTATCGAAAAATATGACAAAGACGAAAGGCCTCTAGCCGAGGTTGCAAGATGAAAGTCCGTCGCATCCTCGCTATTGCCCAAAAGGAAACTATTCATGTAATCCGCGACTGGCGAAGCTTGTTGATGGCCTTTTCAGTGCCTGTATTCTTATTGATTATTTTCGGATATGCCTTGACCCTTGATGTAGATAATGTCCCTTTGATCATATGGGATCAAAGCGACACTCCCGAGAGCAGAGAATTTATCAGCCGCTTTACCGGATCGCCGTACTTCTCTTTGAACCCTGGCAAAACCGACCATTACGATGAGATCGTTTATGCTATGGACAGTGGGACAGCGGTAATGGCCATGGTGATTCCTTATGATTTTGCCAAAAAAATCAAGAACGACCATGTGGCCAAGGTGCAGGTCATTGTCGATGGCAGCGATGCGAATACGGCAACTATTGCTCTTGGGTATGCAGAGGCGATAGCCAGAGATTATTCCATCAAAATACAGCAAGCTGAGATCCGTAAGAAAGGAGAATTGGTACCGGATAATCCAACAGATATCTTGACCAGAGTCTGGTACAATGAAGAAAAAGAATCCAAGCACAATATTATACCGGGTTTAATTGGAGTGATCATGATGGTGATTTCAGCCATTCTGACCTCATTGACCATTTCAAGGGAATGGGAACGGGGTACGATGGAGCAGCTCATTTCGACACCGGTAACAAAAGGGGAAATGATAGCAGGCAAAATGCTTCCTTATTTTGTGATAGGCATGTTGGATGTGTTGTTGATTGTGGGTGTAGGCCAATTGATTTTTGATATTCCCATGGAAGGGAGCTTCTTCCTTCTCATGTTTATGGCGGCTATTTTTTTAGTGGGGGCTTTAGGACTTGGTTTTGTTATCAGTGTCATAGCAAAAAATCAGCTCGTATCCACTCAAATGGCAATGGTGATCACGTTCCTCCCATCGGTCTTGCTTTCAGGATTCATGAATTCCATCCACAATATGCCCACCGCTGTTCAGTATATCACCTATTTGGTTCCCGCCAGATATTTCATCTACATGTTAAAAGCTATCTATTTGAAAGGCATCGGTTTGCAAGAACTATTGTGGGATGTGCTGTTCCTTATCGTTTTTGCTATTTTTATGTTGATATTATCAAATGTTTTATTTAGGAAAAAACTGGTATAAGAATGTTTGAACGCGTGAAACACATGCTGATTAAGGAGTTCATACAGATTTTCCGCGACCGAAGGATGCGTGCGATAATTTTTCTGTTTCCGATCATTCAGACTTTATTGTTCGGATATGCAGTCACAACCGATGTAAAAAATGTAAAAATGGGTATTTACGATTCGGACAATAGTCCTGCAAGCCGCTTGTTTCTGTCCAATATCCATGAAACAGAATATTTTGATGTGGTCAAGAATATTCACAATGACAAGGAAGTTGATAAAATATTAGACAATGGGGAGGCTACCATCGTCCTTCATTTGAAGAACGGTTTCGAGGGGGATATTCGGCGAAGCGAACCTGTCACAATCCAGACGATGATTGACGGAACGGATTCCAATACCGCCGGGATTATTGAAAACTATATTTTTAGGATTGCTGCAGATATGCAGGAAAAGTATCTTCCCTACCGTGAAGTAAAAGCCCGCATTAAACCGAAAATCGGGGTCATGCTTGAGAGCCGGGCTTGGTTCAATAGCAATCTGGAAAGCCGTAATTACTATGTGCCTGGAGTTATTGCTACCGTGGCCACTTTAGTCACTTTAACATTGACAAGCATGGCAATTGTCAGAGAAAAAGAGATCGGCACAATGGAGCAAATCATGGTCACACCGATAAAAAAGCTTGAGTTCATTTTAGGAAAGACCGTTCCTTTCATGATCATTGGATTATTGGATATTATTATGATCCTTTGTGTGGCGTTATTTTGGTTTGAAGTCCCATTCTACGGGAATATCTTTTTGCTGTTTCTGGCCGCTTTTTTCTATCTTCTGACGATTCTTGGGGTCGGATTATTTATTTCGACGCTATGCCAGACCCAGCAGCAGGCTATGATGTTCTCATTTTTAGTCTATTTTCCTATGATTTTGCTTTCAGGATTTCTTTTTCCGGTGGCGAATATGCCTACAGCTATGCAATGGATCACAGTTTTTAATCCATTAAAATATTTTATTGTTATAATCAGAAGTTTATTCCTTAAAGGAGGAGTAGGGCTGAATATTCTTTGGCCTAGTATGCTAGCTCTTGCCGGAATGGGCATCTTTACCATTTGGCAAGCTACACATCGATTTAAAAAGACAATGACATAATTTGCGGAAGTTCCACATGCATGAACGTATTTATTTTCTATCCTGTTTATTTCTTTGTATCGCGGCTTCTTTAGCGGGGGAACCATCGCTGTTACGGGGTATATTCAAGGAATCAACACCTCCAATACCGTTGACTCTCGAGGCTGCCAAGCAGATAGCTTTAGAGAAAAATCCATCTGCCAAAGCAGCCTCCGCAGGATACTATTCCGCCAATGAATCCGTAGGTGTTGCCCAATCAGCCTATTATCCAAGCTATGGCTTTGATTGGTCCTATCAAAGATTCCAGCAGCATTTGTTTTTTCCTCCGATCCCTGCCCCAATACCTATTCCTACCATACTAGGCCCTTTCAATAATTTTACAATACAAGCCACTTCGCGCCTCCTCGTCTATGATTTTGGGAGGCGGCGTGCGCAGTTGATGGTGGCTGTGGCTCAAGAAGGAATTGCCCAAGAGGAAATTTCGCGCATCGAACAGCAGATTTTGTTGGATGTATCGCTTGCCTATTTTGATCTGGCAGCTAGCAAGGAGCTATATGAAGTGGCTGTCAAAAATCTAGAAAGGGCGGAAGACCATGTAAAAGTGGCTAAAGATCGGAAGAAAGCAGGTGCAGTGCCCTTGGTTGATGTTTTGCAGAGCCAAGTATCGGCTGCCCAAAATAAGCAAAGTCTGGTTAAGGCCAAAAACCATGTGCGTATTGCCTTGGGGAACTTGCATATTGCCATGGGATTGCCGCCAGGGTATATGTATGATGTTTTACCGGAAAATATGAAGATCATTTCTCCCGACACAATCGATGTCGAAGAAGGAATGGAGGTGGCTGCATCACATCGCCCTGAAATAGCTCAGGGGTTTCAAAGATTAGAGGTGTATCAGCAGAAGATCAAAGAAGCCAGAAGTGAATTTGGTCCAAAAATTACGGCAGATGGATATTACGGTCGTCAAGATGACACGTATTATCCGAAAGATCCGTATTGGTCATTTGGGATCACTTTTCATATGCCCCTTTTTGATGGTTTTCGGGATGTGCACAACACGAGAAAAGCGCAAGCTGATTATTGCCAAGAAGTGGCGCAGTTTGAGAAACTTAAACTGTCAATTGTACATGAAGTCTGGGATGCCTATTCGAAATTAACCGAAGCCTATGAATCCATACAGACGGCCATTGTACAGGTTGCTGATGCGAAGGAAAGCCAAAGACTGGCTTCCGAACGGTATAAATCGGGCGCTGGGACATTATTGGATATGCTGGATAACGATACGGCATTGGCCAGAGCGGAGGCTGTGCATGTCGAGGCCCATTGGAATTATAATTCGGCCTACACTAAATATCTTTGGAGCCAGGGTTTGCTTATACCGCAGTTGTGTGATGACATAAGGTAGCAAGGCCGTCCCGGCCTTGAATATATTAAAGCGAGATCACAACTACCGGCTACCTTTTTGCCATGATGTTTAAGGACGTACAGCAAAAGGTAAAATAAATTAACTTTCACTTGTTTGATCGAGATTTTAACAGGATCGGCATGATCGCCTTCGGCGGCATGATAAAACAGCTG
>Ga0351967_1098_pt1 | contig 18773 bp, 14 predicted proteins | sample TotcelT113001K15_FD_205803 | JGI IMG/M metagenome (GOLD analysis project Ga0351967, IMG submission 205803) | Enriched cells from coal bed in the Powder River Basin, Montana, United States - Total cells T11 rep3 HSBNCT.T11.300.1.K15 ... | reverse complement strand
CAGAGAGCTTTGATTGGCATGGCCTTGCTGGGAGGGCCTAAACTCTTGATTGCGGATGAACCAACGACCGCTTTGGATGCGACCCTGCAAATCCAAATAATGGAATTGTTGAAAAGCATCCAAAAAACAACTGGGATATCCATCCTTTTGATCACACATGACATGGGGATTGTTTCTGGCTATGCAGACACGGTAATCGTCATGAATAAAGGAAGGGTGGTGGAAAAAGGATCTATGCGGGCCATTCTGTCGCAGCCATCCGATCCTTATACTCAAACCCTATTAGAGTCTCGATACAAGGAGTTTTTCCATGAGCCTAGTGGAAGCCCGGCAACTTAACAAAAATTTCACCACCCGAAATGCAGTTCTTCAAGCCGTAAAAGGGATAAACCTAACTATCAATAAAGGCGAAATTCTAGGACTTGTTGGTGAAAGCGGGTGCGGTAAATCTACGCTGGGACGTCTACTTTTGTCACTTTATAAGCCCACGTCGGGACAGGTTTTTTTTCAAGGAAGGGATTTGGCATCCCTTTCGGCAAAGCAAAAGCTCGCTTTGCGAAAACAAATGCAGACCGTTTTCCAAGATCCCTATTCATCATTGAATCCGCTGATGAGGATAGAAAAAATACTTACCGAACCGCTGGAGATCCATCGCATAGGAACTGCAGAAGATCAGAAAAAACGAGCATATGAACTATTAGAGCTTGTCGATCTCGATCTTTCGTTTTTGCATAAATATCCCCACCAATGCAGCGGAGGGCAGCGGCAGAGAATCGGGATCGCACGAGCCCTAGCCACTTCGCCTGATTTTCTTGTACTAGACGAACCTGTATCTGCACTTGATGCCCATACCCAGCTGCAAATTATGCGTTTATTTGCTTCGCTTAAACAGAAACTGCAATTTACCTGCCTGTTCATCACACATGATTTAGGGATTTTACGACATTTTGCTGATCGGATTGCCGTCATGTATGCAGGACAGATTGTCGAATGTGCTCCGACAAAGAGCTTATTTGAAAACCCCTTTCATCCTTATAGCAAAGCCTTGCTTTCTTGCATTCCCTCTAGAGATCTCTTGCATGAACAGAACAGACAGCGAATGATTTTAAAAGGTGATCCTGCAAATCCCCTGGAAAACTCCACTGGCTGCCAGTTTGCCAGCCGATGTCCTCAGGCAATGCTCCAATGCCGTACAATTTCGCCAGTGCTACAATGTGTGGATAGGAGCCATGAGGTCTCATGCTTGCTAGACTTTTAAAGGAGAGTTCCTTTCAAGACAATCAGAGCAATATAGAAGTAAATTATTACCCCTGTCACATCGACTAAAGTGGCCACAAAAGGCGCGGAAGATGTAGCAGGATCAACTCCAAGCCTCCTTAGTAAAAGTGGAAGCATGGATCCGGAGAGAGTACCCCACAGAACGACGCCAATTAATGAAAAAAATATTGTTATTGCTATAAGGATCCAGTGCGGCCCATAAATATCACTGAAAGTTGCCCATAACGATATGCGTAAAAATCCGATGAGCCCCAAAACAGTTCCTAAAAAAAGCCCGGAAAAGATTTCGCGTTTCATGATTTTCCACCAATCTCGCAAAGTAATTTCCCCTATAGCTAATGCGCGGATCACTAACGTCGAAGCCTGTGATCCGGAATTACCTCCGCTGGAAATAATAAGGGGCAGGAACAGAGCAAGGACAACAGCTCTACTGATTTCATCTTCAAAAAATGCCAATGCAGTGGCTGTCAACATCTCCCCTAAAAAAAGAACCGTCAACCAGCCAACTCTTTTTTTCATCAAATGGAAAAAAGGAGTATGCATGTAGGGTTCATCCAACGCAGCCATACCGCCTATTTTTTGCATATCCTCAGTGTCTTCTTCACTAAGAAGATTTAAGACATCATCATAGGTCACAATGCCCAATAAAATCCCTTTAGAATCAATTACCGGCAAGGCAACTCGATTTGTTCTTTTAAAAAAAACAATCGCTTTTTCTTGATCATCGGATGGATATAAGGCTACAAAACGGTGATCAGACACGTCATAAACCTTTGTGGTCGGGGATGCAAATAAGAACTCCTTAATTTTGATATCGTCAAGGAGAACTCCTTTATTATCCACCACATAGATGACATCCACAGTCTCCTTGTCTGGCCCAAAATTCCTAATGAACTCCAAAACTTCACTCACAGTCAGATCAAGCGAGACTGCAATATAATCAGGGGTCATCAAACGACCTACACTGTTTTCCGGATATCCTAACAATTTGAGCGTGACCGCACGTTCTTTTGGAGAGAGAAGTTTTATCAATTCATGGACAACTGCACTGGTCATTTCTTCAAGGAATGCTGTACGATCATCCGGCGCTAATTCATTGAAAATCTGGGCTGCTCTATCTGAGGGCAATGAATAAAAAATATTTTTCTGAAGAGTTAAAGGAAGTAATTCGAAAGTTTTGACCGAAAGTTTGGGAGAAAGAATGCTATAAAGAAAAATTTGCTCATCTGATGACAAAGATTCTATAAGATCTACAAGTTCAACAGGCAAAAGCTGAGAAACAAGCTCCTGCAATCCAGGGACATCCCTGTCCTTAATCAAGGATTCAATCTGTTCGGTGTCTATAACAGTGTGCATACACTCGGCTTTGGCTGATATTTTTGCATCATGTGCAGTTTCGATTTCTGTATCAAGTTTTTTATTTAATACTTTTGTAGAGCTGTCAGAAAAGCAGAAGGTTATAGTAAACATTCAAATTATTATATACCTCGCGCGGTATAGTCACATATGGAAGTGTACGTCCGTAAACAGTCATGGCAAAAAGGTAACCAGATCGCCCCGTTCCGGCAGTTAATATATTCAAGGCCGGGACGGCCTTGCTACCTTATGTCTTTCTCCATAACTTTGTGAGGAGGCACCTGGAAGTCAAGTGAATCGGATAACCATAGGATACCTTACTTTTTTACCGCTATAACAGTAATTTTCCGATCATTCGACTGAATTTTCTTCATAAAAAAGAATAAACCCAATAAAATTACCGCTATAGAGGTAAAAAAGATGGATTCGCTATACATTGGAAAAATGATTCATTATCATCGAAAAAAAAGTGGACTTTCCCGAAAAAGATTAGGTGAATTAGCCGGTGTTGGAAAAACAGTTGTTTTTGAAATCGAAAAAGGAAAACTGTCAGTCAAATTATCGACATTACTTAAGATACTTGTTGTATTAAATATTAAAATCAACTTCACAAGTCCATTCATGAATCAATTTGAAGGATCTTTGAATGAAAAAAGCTAAGGTTTTTGTCGATGGTCAACTAGCCGGATACTTAGAAGAAATCGTTTTTTATCGGCACTACCGATTCACTTATATTCATCACTATCAAGGGCAATCAGTATCATTGGAAATGCCTATTGACCAAAAAGTTTGGGACTATAACCGTTTCCCTCCATTTTTTGAAGGCCTTCTCCCGGAAGGATTGATGCTTGAAGCTCTGCTTAAAAAAGCTAAGCTAGATCGTAATGATTATTTTGAACAATTGATTCAAGTAGGCCAAGATTGTGTAGGAAATGTCACCGTTGAGGCAGATAAATGAATAGATGTCCCCTGACATATACGCTTTGTGAAGGCCGATATTCCTTGAGCGGCTTGAGAGCGCTATCCAAGAACTTAACAGATCTCAAGGAATTTCCTTACACCATCGACCAACAAATTGAATTAGCCGCCCAATATGCCGATAAATTATCGATTCAAGGAGTACAGCCTAAATTGAGCGTTATACTAAGTCCTCTGCATCAACAATTCGAACTCGTCGATAACGGCGGTACGTTTATTTTAAAACCACAGCATGTGCTTTATAAAGAATTACCGCAAAATGAAGATTTGACGATGCGTTTGGCTGCTATGGTAGGAATTGATATTCCCTTGCATGGCTTACTATACTGCATAGATAATTCGATGACCTATTTTATAAAAAGATTTGACCGAAAAGGACGCAAAAAAAAAATAGCTACTGAGGATTTTTCCCAGCTTTTGCAATTTAGTCGTGAAACAAAATATAATTCCAGCATGGAACAGGTAGTGCAAGTGATTGATACGCATTGCAGTTTCCCGATGCAAGAGAAGTTGAAACTATTCCGACTTACACTATTCAATTATTTAGTTGGGAATGAGGATATGCATCTTAAAAATTTTTCGTTAATCCGCTATCCTAACGTCACGGCGCTGTCGCCCGCTTATGATTTAGTCAATACATCCATTGCCATCACAACTACGGAAGAAATTGCCCTGCCACTTAATGGAAAAAAAAGTAATTTAAAAAAAAATGATCTTTTGGATTATTTTGGCAAGAAAAGATTGGGTTTGAATACTACTATTATCGATCAAGAAGTAACGAATTTCATAAATATTTATCCAGCTTGGCAAAAAATGGTGGGACAGAGCTTTTTATCCGATCTATATAAACAACAATACCTATCTGTTCTCCAAAAACGGATGATGAATCTTTTTCCTAGCGGTTGAACACATAACTGAAGGCATTGTTCAAACCTGAAAATCCACCAGCAGGCAATCGGGAAGCTAAAGCAATCGTAGTTGACATTTGCTTCCATATAAGGCTAGTTTGGGCATCCTTAAAAGCCATTAGTTCCGGTCCAGCATATTGTAAATGCAAGTTTTCCAAGTGTTCCCTGGTGGGTCTTAGATGAGTATAAAAAGATTGCCATTCTTTTTGTGAACGGATGACTTTTATCCATCTACGCAAATATTTTTTCACCAATCTTTTGCTTTCATCTGAAAGACAAGCATACCAATCACATTGCTTCAGTTTTTTGAATGCTTCGCCTTTCAACTTTTCAAATTCGACCATATTTTCTTCTCTTTTGAAGTTTGATTTGATTGAAGCCTCCAACCAATTCCAAATATTTTCTTGTATACTTTCATCTAATAAGCCGTAAGCATCAGTGGCTCTTTGAAGTTGACCAGCTGTTGGGTCGATCTTCAAACGTTCATGCCAATCTTCTTCCGCATAAATTTTTATCTCCTTTGTATTAAAAACCGATTTAGGAATGCTGATGAGAAGGAACATTCCATTGAAATCATTCTGCGATAGCATGCTGACAATCCTGACAACCAATTTTCTCGATTTAGGTTTCCAAAATACATCTGAGATACCTTTGCGATAGTGAGGACTACTCGTGTTCTCATAAATAACAACCAATGATCTGCTGGACCAATCAATTGATAGTGAATTGGTTTCTACAGTACCCATGAATACAGTCTTCCAAAGTTCATTGTATCTGTCTTGGTTCTCAATTAAAAAACAACTCGTTTTTGGCGAGTGATCTGCCTTAATCCAACCACATCGAATAAATGAAACCGACTCAAATGGGTTCTGAACACAGGTTGTGGTCATCATAATTTCACCTCGATCATAGAAAAGGTAGCAACTAAAATTTGCACACTTCTAAAAACCCAATACTGCCCATTTTTCTAATTTCAAAACAGAATTATATTAAACTCATATCCAAATATAACAAATCAAACAAATAAATAAGTAAACCCCATAAACCTTTATTTTTACTATAGTCATTCCAGGAAGTCTCCGGAATTGAGGGTAACTATACCTCGCGCGGTCTAAAACTTGAAATTTGAACAGCGCCAAAGCTCCCGCGGTTGAGCGATCGAAAGCGATCCAAAATTATAATAGGGGAATCGCTTTCGATCGGTTCAACCCCGGGGCTTTGACGTAGTTCAAATTCCAAGTTTTAGACCGCGCGAGGTATATATTAAAGTGCAGATTTCGCGATTTATTTCGAAGGGAATAGCGTCAGTATGTCCTCAAAAAGGTATGGCTGCAGACATAAGGTAGCAAGGCCGTCCCGGCCTTGATTATTAACAACCAAATAATCCCGATCTGGATTCAAGGCCGGGACGGCCTTGCTACCTTATGTCCGTCGCCATAACCTTTTGAGAACGTATATATACCTCGCACGGATTTGAACAGCGCCAAAGCTCCCGCGGTTGAGCGATCGAAAGCGATCCAAAATTATAATAGGGGAATCGCTTAGGGTCAATCCAACTCCTGGGTATTTACTCAATTTCAATAGACGTTCGAAATATATTTTAATAACCTTCGATAAATAAGGCATTATGTCCTATTTTGATGACAGTAGAGATCAAATGACAAACAACCACTCAGGGAAACGAATGCAAAAGAATCAACAAGAAAGAAGTTCCTCTGCAAATGACGAAGAATACTTCCGTACCGGATTTAGCATCGATTCTTTGAGGCGATCTCTTGCCGAAAATTTATTCTACACTCAAGGCAAGCATCCTGCCACTGCAACGTTCAATGATCTGTACATGGCAACTGCTTATACCGTTAGAGATCGCTTGCTCCATCGGGCTTTAGATCTCATTGACACATTTATTCATAAGGATTTTAAAATCGCCTGTTATTTCTCTGCAGAGTTTCTTATCGGGCCGCAATTAGGAAATCATTTGGTAAATTTAGGGATCTATGCATCCATGGAGGCTGCTTTAAAATCCTACGGCATTTCGCTGGAAAAAATCCTCGAGCATGAAGTTGAACCTGGTTTGGGGAACGGTGGCCTCGGACGTTTGGCCGCTTGTTTTCTTGACTCTCTGGCTACTCTAGAAATTCCATCCATCGGTTATGGGATCCGTTATGAATTCGGACTTTTCCAACAGGACATTAAACACGGGTGGCAAGTAGAAAGAACAGATAAATGGTTGAACCTAGGAAATCCTTGGGAAATTGCCAGACCAAGCTCAGCTTGTTATGTTCATTTTGGCGGGCATACAGAAGGATATGTTGATCCGAAAGGTAAATACAGGGTGCGTTGGAATCCAGACAAGGTTGTCAAAGGCATCCCATACGACACACTTGTTAGTGGATATAAAGTGAATACATGCAACGCTCTTCGATTATGGCAAGCCCAGGCAACGGAATCCTTCGACTTCGCCGCTTTCAACGTTGGGGATTATTATAAGGCTGTTGATAAGAAAATCCAATCAGAAAACATCACCAAAATTCTTTATCCTAATGATGAACCTCTTCAAGGGAAACAACTTCGCTTAGAACAGCAGTATTTTTTTGTCTCATGCTCCCTGCAAAACATGATCCAGATTCATTTAAAGAAGCACCCATCCTTAGATAACTTTCAAAATATCTTTGCAGTTCAATTGAACGATACCCATCCTTCCATCGCTATAGCCGAATTCATGCGCCTTCTGATTGATTACCATGATGTTGAATGGGAAAAAGCCTGGGATATCACCCAAAAGACTTTTGCTTACACGAATCATACCTTGCTGCCGGAAGCCCTTGAGAAATGGCCGGTGGACTTATTCCGCACTCTTTTACCTCGGCATCTGGAAATCATTTATGAAATCAATCAGCGCTTCCTTGGAGACATCAAAAGAAGATATCCAGGCGACACCGCTAAAATTCAACGAATGTCCCTAATAGAAGAATCGACTCGACCCTCAATCAGAATGGCCAACCTGGCTTGCCTAGGATCACATTCGACAAATGGCGTAGCAGCATTGCACACGCAATTACTAAAAAAATATTTATTTCCCGATTTCGTCCAAATTTGGCCGGAACGGTTTATCAATATCACAAATGGGGTTACTCCTCGCCGGTTTCTTCTTCTTAGTAATCCTCGCTTATCTCAACTGATTCAAAAGACCATTGGTTCCCAATGGATTCGGCACTTGGAAGATTTACAACATCTCGAAGCTTATGCAAGAGACCAAAATTTCCAAAAGGAATGGCAAGATGCCAAGTTAGAGAATAAAAAAAACCTATCCAAATACATCAAAGACCATACCAAAATCATCGTGAATCCAAACTCTTTGTTCGATATACAAGTCAAACGAATTCATGAATACAAACGGCAGAATTTGAATCTTCTTCACATCGTCACATTATATAACCGTCTGCGAAAAAATCCGAATCTCGATATGGTGCCTAGAACCTTTTGCTTTAGTGGGAAAGCCGCGCCAAGTTATTTCATGGCCAAACTCACGATCAAACTGATCACTGCGGTCGCTAAAGTGATCAATAACGATCCGCTGGTCCAAGACCTTATCAAAGTGGTCTTTATTCCAAATTTCAGTGTGAAAAATGCCCAGCTTATTTATCCGGCTGCCGATCTCTCCGAACAAATTTCCACTGCTGGTAAGGAGGCATCGGGAACTGGGAACATGAAATTTGCCATGAATGGAGCTTTAACAATCGGAACTCTAGATGGCGCCAACGTTGAGATACGCCAGAAAGTCGGTGCAAATAATTTTTTCCTCTTTGGTTTGACAGTTGAACAAATCGATGAATGGAGAAAAAACGGTTATTACCCAAGAAATATTTATGAACAAAATGCTGAGTTACGGGAAGCGATTGATCTTATCCGCGCCGGCTGCTTCTGTCCCGAAAACAAGTCTCTTTTTCATCCGCTGATTGATTCACTGCTTGACTACGATCCCTACATGGTCTTAGGAGATTACTCCTTTTATATAGAATGTCAACGCGTTGTGGATGAAACCTATCGCAAGCAGGATAAATGGCAGGAAATGTCTATACTTAATGTTGCTAGAATTGGCTATTTCTCTTCTGACCGTGCTATAAAGCAGTATTCGCAAGAAATCTGGAAAACCACACCTTTACCCATTTATGATGCCGATCTCGTCATGAAAAGAAAATAGAGCTCTCATATTTCAGAGATATCTCTAGTAAAAATCACCTTACATAAATTTTACGTACGTCCTTAAGTTATGGCGACGGACATAAGGTAAAAAGGCCGTCCCGGTCTTGAGTATATTGACAGACAGATCGAGACGATCCGGCTACCTTTTTTCCTATGACTTTTTAGGACGTAAGATTTTACTCGCTACTTTGACCTACTGATAGCGTATCAATGGATTGAACTATTTGAGGAGCATTACTGCTCACTGTTGTTGGATCGGAAATGACAATATCATGTTCGCCATTCCATTCGTGATCGAAGGTAAATGCAGCTGGAATAGAAATCCCATACTTCAAACTATTCTTCCAAATTCCTGAGAATACCAACGGTTGAGAAAGAAAGGGTTTTAAATCCCCTCGATCAAAAACAACATCCGGGGTACTGAACAATTCCTTTAAAAATTTCAATAGGGTGTTGTTCGGATAAGAGGAACGTTTCCATCCATATAAGCACATTCCTGTGGCAATTTGTACATTTCGATTGTCTTCCGGGAAAATAGTTGAAGGTATGTGTTCAAAAAAAGCTTTTTCCATACGATCAAACAAAGAAAATAAATGAATACCGCTCGTTGCGCGCGGGTTGCATTCGATAGCATAAAGCTGCTGATCCTTATTTTCAATGAAATCGAACGCAATTTGTCCTGTAAATTGCAACTGTTTGACCAAGTTAGTTATCCATTCGAAAATACCCGGATGATTCATGCTTTTAAAAGTTATACAGGAGTTTCCATCGAGAGCAAAACGGACAGGATAAAGGGCGTGGGCCAATACTTGTCCATCTTGACAAATGCTATAGGAACAATACCTATTCCCATCAATCCATTCTTGCGCGATCCAAGGATTTGATTTATCGACATTCACAGATGGGAGCTCCCGTCCGGGCGCCAATTTTATAAGGCTGAGGGAAGCCCTTGAATAGGAAGCCTTCAATGCATAAGGGACCGACAAATCGATTTTTTCCAGATCTTCTTGGCTCTGAATAAGATACGTGCGGGGAGTCTCAATCTGCAATGAACATAATGTCTTGTAAAACAACCATTTATTATGAAGGTGATTCAGAACATCAAAGCTGGAACAAAATACTTTGCAAGTATCCGGAAATAGATGAATGGCTTTTGAAATATACATGATCTCTTCGTAGATGGGAATCAAGAGATCAATTTTTTCTTGTGTTACAATCTCGATCAGTTTTTCAACATATTCCCCAGGTTCGAATCGCGGGATTGGTACCAGGAATGTTTTGCAAACTGCCTTAGAAAAATAACATATGTGAAGCTTCGTTGTGTCGGTGACATATACTTGATGGCCGGCATGATGCAATTTCCGAGCTAGGTCTAATGTAATATTCGATCTGCCGGCTGTTAAAAGAATTCTCTTGGCTTTTGTCTGGTGCATGGGTGTCTATCTGTCTTTGCATAAAGCCTCATCATAATAAGGAAACAGATAAAATCAAGAAAATTTATTCCATGCATACAACATGTGTTTGCAGACTCGCTTTCCTATTTGCCCAAAGTCCAAAAAAATCCATTTTGGTCCGCGCCTTTGCCATTAACGATTAACGACCGAAGCTCTTCAAATTGATTGGCGCTATACTGATCAAGCTCACCAGATTCACGATTTGTAAAAGGACCGTAAATAAAATTAGGCCCAGTTATTTGTCCCCAATCTAGTGGATTGTGCACAAAATATTGAGTAAGCACCATGACTTGATCTTCTGGACCTTTGTCCATTTTGATGACTATGAAAGGCGTTCCTTGTGAATCAACACCTTTCATAATAGGGTGCTCCATATCCAATCTAGCAGGAAGATCAGCCCAAATACTGCCTGGAACTTTTGGAAAAATCGGAAGTGCATCAATGGAATAAGAAGAACCAACAAAGAGTTGATCAAGTGTTTTTGTTATTTCAGGACATATTGTTACTTGGGGTAGAGGTTCCGACACTTCGATTTCCAATGGCTGGAGTTTACCTAATCTGGGTGTTTCCTCTTGTGAAAGATCTTCTTGATCTTGAGGGATTTCATCCATTGAACCACTTATGTCGTTTTCTATGGAAAGACGCCTCAGGGAAACATCATGTGTTTTGGATGAACTGTCGTTTGTTTTGGGGGAACTTCCGTCATTCCATTTTTTTAATTTTTTGTCATCAAATTGATTAATGATCCAGAAAGGGATTTGCCATAGCCCCCCAGTAACAATTGTAAGAAAAATAACTGTTATTACCGAAACTGCCCTAACTTCTTTTTGCTTACTATGCAATGGGTGAAACAATAAATTATAAACACCAGAATTACTATCGTATAAATGAACGCTCATTATTGAACCCTATGTTATTTTTTGTATACAATTATGGGAATTTATTAAATAAAGTCAAGGCTAATACAGTAGGGTATAACAAACTGCCAATTTCGGCTATTGGTATATACTTCGCGCGGTATAATTATGTCCAATGAGTGGGTTTGACAACAAATAAAATGAAGAACCCCGCACGCGGGGTTTTGTTATATGGAACTCCTTCCCGTAGCTGCAGCTCGTCTCCGCTTCGCTCGCGAGCCTTGCTGACGGGCTACAAAATGAGGCCCTACTGCGTAGGGCTAGCACAAGGGTTCTCGCGATCCTTTCCTGAATTATACTGAATTATACTGAGCTAGATTTCATATGGAAAATGCAATGAAGCTAGCCCTACGCTGTTTAGGGCTATACCTCGCGCTGTCTAAAACTTGAATTTTGAACAGCGCGAAAGCTCCCGCGGTTGAACGATCGAAAGCGACCCAATATTGTAATATGGGGTCGCTTTCGATCGATTCAACCCCGGGGCTTTGGCGTAGTTCAAAATTCAAGTTTTAGACCGCGCGAGGTATAGCAGAAGGGTTTTCCTTATCTTCTCCTGAATTATACTGAGCTAGACTTCACATGGAAATGCAATGTAGCTAGCCCTACGCAGTAGGGCCTCATTTTGTAGCCCGTCAGCAAGGCTCGCGAGCGAAGCGGAGACGAGCTGCAGCTACGGGTAAAGCCATAAATACGAATTAACCCCGCACGCGGGGTTCTTCTTTTTATGTCATTGGACGAAATTAAAACAATAGCCGCAAAGGGTACGCAAAAATACTCGAAGAAAATTTCATATGAACCGGCGGTAAATGTATAGAAAGTATGTTAACTTAATACCATTGAATACCCTGCTTTTGCAATATTATTTTTTATGATTAAGCTCATCTAGCGCAAAAAGTAGAAAGGCCACACGGTGTGATGATGACAGCCAATCAGCTATGCCGGGATAGTTGTTTAACAACCAGTTGAAACAGTGTTGAACAGTAACAAAGGCAGCCGCAGCCTGCACGACTTGACCAATTGACATATCATTTGTGAGATATTTTGGTGCACAAAATAATAGTCCAATAACTGGCGCGAGAACAGCATTGCCACTCGAAACAAACGTAGTCCTCATTAGCTGAAAACATAATTGCCTCCAACTTTCGATCACATTATTCAAGGCCAGGAAAACAGTATTCTTTGCTTCATGTTTATTTTCTTTATTTTCCTCTATGTGCAAGCGCAATCCACTGGCAGATGCCCTAAACTCAGCCTCAGTAGTGTTTTTATCTTCGACAGATGTTGTTAAATGACGGGCAAACAAGAATGTAGCGCCAGTCAACACAGCTGAATAACCCAGAGCACCCCATACAAGATACCCAGGAATATAAAAAGTCACTCCTAATACAGCTAATTTTAAAGACCCGCCAATCTCCCAAAGAATACCGATGAAAGTGATCGCAGTCAGTACAGACGTAACCAGTCCCAGTGCAAGTTCGAAAGGAAGATCTGTAGCCACACGGGCATCTTCGGCAATACGATATTCAGCATTACGAGGTTGGTTTTCTAGGACTGTCAGTTGAAGATAATGATTGTTTTGAACCCATTTATGGATCATGTTTTGACTGAGCCATTTTCGCCAACGCCGTTGTGCAGTCATTTTTGCCCAAACAGTTAAAACGGCCAAAAGAACGTTTGATAAAGCAAGGGGCATAAATACCCACGCCTCCTTCCAAACCTGAGCAACATCCTTTGCACTGAGAGCATTAAAAAAATCCCGGTTCCAGAAGTTGATTCTATACTGAATATATAACTGAAGAAGTATCAGTATAAGCAATAGGATGCTGAGTGTCCAAGCTAACCATCCTGTATGCCCGCGCCAAAATCCCAATGCACTTTTTAAATATCGAATAAATAATTGAACTTTAGTTGGCATTACATTTGGCGGCATTGCGGCTTTTTCCTTGTCTATCATTTCAGTCCATACCATTGGTTTGATATAATGAACTAGCAAAATAAATTTTCTGATAAAAACTCTTGAGCGATGACTACAATGGTTGCCCTTGCCGCTAGTTTTTGTCAGTCTTGTTACGCTGAGGCACGTGTCCAGATCGTGCTGATTAATATATCCAAGGCTGGGGACGACCTTGTTGCCTTATTTCCACTACCATAACATTTCAAAGGCGAACCAATCTTTCATTAATATTGAAACATGTAAAAAAAACAAATAATTTATTATAATGATAATATACAGAACAATATATAAAAACATTATTATTTTTAATTAGGAGTCAATTATGCGTACTGAACGTAAACTACCGGATGACTCTCATAGTTGGATCGCTGGCAGTGCAGATAAAAACACTCCTCCTTCCAAAAAAATGTTGGCAAAATCTAGGAAAAATAACAAAGATAACACAGTAAAAGACATTGCTGAAAAAATAAGTAGTCCAAAATTATCAAAATCCAAAACTCCGGTCCAGGCTTCCAAAATTAATTCTAAATCGTCAATTCCGGAATCAAAATCAATTCCGAAAGAAACAATTGAAAACAAATCCGCAGAGACAGCGCAAGAATCTAAGCCCGAAGATCTTGAGATCGAAGAGGAAGGGTCGATTTCAGAACGGGTAGCAGAAAAATTGGATAAAAAAGTACAAGATGTAACCCTGCTAGCAAAGGAAGTGGGCGAAAAAGCCAGTAAGATGTTTAGTAATCATCGTGGAATTACCCGTATTCCAGAGACATTGAAGAATCTCCCCTTTTTAAGCAAATCTGCTCGACCTAGTCAACTAGAAAGTCTATGGCGTGATCTGTATAACAAATGCGACCAAAACATCCACAATAAACTTAAAATCATTGATGAATTTACTCAAAAAATTTCGACAGAAAGGACTCTAGACCCAAGCGGGGCTATTATTGCTCAGGTGAAGCAGGGTATACCTGAGAACGATTTTAACCAGTTGAGCAGGACTAAAGGCGGCCCGGATAACGAGCATCTCAGTGAGATGCAGAAAAAAGCTATTCATGCCTATACGCTTTCAGTCGGCGAAATGTTAATCGAAAAGCTCCCAAGCCTCCCCTTGGCACCTTACGGTAAACAAAAAACTATAAGAACAGATTATAAACCAAGGTTGCCGCACAATATGCGTTATAACTCCCGTCTCGAAACGGGAGGCAAAAAAACCGCACTGGAAAGTGCGAAGGATAGCCAGAATCTATCCTTTCATTACGCTTTTGCCAGTGGTTATCGTGCTGAAGAGCATCAAAGAGAATATGAAGATAATCCGGAGCATGCCAATCTACAAACAGCCGATTACTGTATGCAACGAAGCTTAAGTATTGGCAATTTACCTGCTTTGATCAATTGTCATGTTGATGGCAGCGGACAAGGGAATAGTCCTGTGCAATTTGCTCGCCTGTTCAGCGAAAGCTTTGCTGAAGGTGTAACGGATTACCTTGAAACCCACTCGATCTCTGATAGTCAAACCCAGGCTCGAGCCGTTATGGCAGGCCTTGCCTATGCTCAGCAAAAAACGATGGGTCAAAACATATCCCACGCTGGAGGCACGCTACTTGCCTCGTTATCAATGCAAGATCCCAAAGGTCAATGGCAGCAAGTGGCCGCGGCGGTGGGCGATGTCGACTTAGTTCGGTTAAACGAGCAGGGTATCGTTTATATGCCTACTATGGGAGCTCGCAATGAACCGCTCGATGTGCGTTATCCCGGTGGTCAAATGGGTGTTAATAGAAAATGCGGCTATTTGCCGGATTTTTCAAATTTGCGTTTAATCTTGTCCCCCCAACTGCAACCGAAAGAACAGCTCATAAGTTTCTCAGATGGGGTTATCGATAACTTATATCCCTATGCTTTCCATACTCGACCTAGTGAAGCAGTTGCTGAAATGAAAGCACAAGGATTTTATCCTCATTTAGCTAATATGAAAGAATTTATCAAACTTCAAGACTGCACACCAGAACAACGCCAGGAGCTGTTGAACTTGTATAAATCCTATCTTTGCTTTAAGCTGGCTGCCATAAACGCAGCGAGTCCACAACCCGGATCTCTTTCAGCTTTTATCGATGCAGTAATAAAGACAGCACAAGAGCAAGCTCTGACTGAAAAAGAAAACCATGAACCTCTAGGTAGAGCTGTGAATACTTTAGGCCATATAGTAAAAAGCGATGATCTGAGCGGTTCCGGCATCCAATTTACCTAAAGAATCAGAGAAGAGTTGGAATAAATATCTTTGGGAATAAGTAGCGATTCCCGAAGATACATATGCCATTGTTACAAATCTGTTAAACCTAATCCTTTCGCAAACTTTTAATAAAACCACATAGAATTATCTTAAATTTTCCTCTGTGGTCTCTGCGGGCTCTGAGGCTGTGAAAAAATAGAGATCCAAGCCGATTTTACCGATCTTTTTTGCATCTTTCAAACTCCACCCCCTTCCATAACGGCACGCGGGACGTTTAGGAAGGGGGTGGAGTTTAAAATCTGCGAAAAAATCTCGTCAAAATCAGCTGGATTCTAATTTTTTCACAGCCTCTCTGTGGTGGCCTTCTGTTTTTTTTCATGCAATTTTCCCAGCGGAATTGCTGCAGAAAACTGAATGTTGTTGCGAATAATTCGAGAGCTGATTACGATACGCCAAACAAAAAAAAGCCCGAATGAAATAAACAAAACAAAGATTATGGAGTGTAATAATGGTACAACTCGCAATTTCCTTGGTAAGACACGCTGAATCTGAAGCTAATGCAGGCCCAAATGTCATCTGTGGTCAAAACATACCAAATAAAGTCTCAGCGTTAGGTAAAAAACAAGCACAGGCATTAGGTATGTTTTTTAAAAAAGAAGGAGTTAAGTTTTCCGGTGCCTATAGTTCAACAGCAGTACGAACCCAAAAGACTGCAAAGCATTGTTTCAGCAAAATGGAATGTAAAATGGAACTTTTTACCGATCCTCAACTTCTGGAACGGGATGCCGGAGATTTTGCAGGGTTATCGCGCGATATATACAAAAATGACGAAACACTTAAAAAATCCCTTCAAACAGATAATTGGAATTTTATTCCTGGATACGTGAATAAAGGCGAAAGTCAGAAACAAGTCGCTGAAAGAATGAAAAAGTGGATAGATTGCAAAGTTTCAGAGTTCGGCCGTTCGGATAAAGATCAACATATCATCGTATTTACTCATGGTCTGGCTATTAAATGCCTGCTGGCCGAATTGCTTGATCTAGAAAGATCCACTGTCTATCAGATACCGATCGATAATGCTAGCATCACTCAATTGCTTTACCAAGCAGGCGAAATTAAAGTCTCGATGGTCAATAATACAGACCACTTAACATCTGTCACCTGAGATCATTTGAAATTTCTTTCCTGAAAAGGTGCGAAAAGTCAGAATATAGCGAAATGCTAAAACCAAAATAAAATTTATGCAATCGACTACCTCATCTTTTCGTGAACCTATCGCCATCGTTGGCATGGGCTGCCGGTTCCCAGGGAACGCTTCAAATCCTCAAGATTTTTGGAAATCCCTATGCAAAGGCTTCGATGCCATCATCGATATACCAAAGGGACGATGGGATTCCCGTCGTTTTTATCATCCCCATCTAAATGCCCCCGGTAAAATGTATGTCAGTAAAGGAGGGTTTTTACAAGAAAAATGGGAGGATTTCGATGCTGAGTTTTTCCATATCTCTCCAAGAGAGGCCGTTTTTTTGGATCCGCAGCAGCGCCTTCTTTTAGAATTGGTTTGGGAGGCTCTGGAAGACGGAGGAATAGTTCCCTCTTCCATTCGCGGAACAGATACCGGCGTCTACATAGGAGCCTTCACGACAGATTGGCAGTCTCTTCATAATAATCCGCATAATCTTAAACATTGCAGCATGTATTCAGGAATGAATGGATCCATGACTATTTTGTCTGCCAGGCTTTCTCATTTTTTTGATTTTAAAGGCCCTTGTCTAACAGTCGATACTGCATGCTCCTCTTCTCTAGTCGCTGTGCACCTCGCCTGCCAAAGTTTATGGCAAAATACTTGTAAAATCGCCATGGCCGGGGGCGTTAATGCTATTCTCACCCCTCAGACCACCATCGCCCTATCCAAAGGTAGATTCTTAAATCCGGAAGGCTATTGCCGTCCATTTGATGCTGAAGCGAAAGGATATGTTCGCGGAGAAGGCGGAGGAGTCGTGATCCTTAAACGGCTATCTGATGCCTTACGAGATCAAGATGATATCTATGCTGTCTTGCGCGGAACGGGAATCAACCACGATGGACATACACCCGGAATCGCCCAGCCTGATGCGCAATCGCAACAAACCTTAATAACAAAAGTATTGGAAGAAAGCGGTGTCGATCCTTGTCAGATTTCCTATGTTGAAGCGCATGGGACCGGTACCGCTGTCGGCGATCCGATCGAGGCCCAGGCATTGAATAGCGTATTGAATAAGCCAGAACGTAAGAGCCTTTGCCTTGTTGGCGCTGTGAAATCCAATATGGGCCACCTGGAAGCGGCAGCAGGTATCGCAGGTCTGATAAAGACTGTCTTGTGTTTGAAAAATCTACAAGTTCCTCCTAACTTGCATTTCAAAAATCATAATCCAGCCATCCCTTTCAAAGACTATTGTTTGAAAGTGCCAACGGCAATGCAAGATCTGATCAGCGATCAACCCTGTTTTGCCGGAGTCAATGCCTTTGGATACGGAGGAACGAATGCACATGCTATCTTGCAAAGCTTTTCCAAGCAAAAGCAACCAGAACCGGCAGCGGAAATTTCAGGATCCTACCTCCTTCCATTCAGCTCCAGGAGCCAGGAAGGACTAAAAGAACTCGCTAAAAAGCATGCACGATATCTGCAGGAAAATCCCCTGAAACTCGAAGATATCGCCTATACGTTATCTAAAAAGCGCGCCTTATTTGATCATCGTATGACCGTCCACGCCCATTCCAACCAAGATCTCATCACCAAGCTCCATACATTGGCAGATGGGGTGTGCCCTGAAGGCTGCATACAGGGTAAGACTCTTGCCACACCTCAACGTTTGGTATTCATCTACACCGGAATGGGACCTCAAAATTGGGGGATGGGAAAACAGCTAAGCGAAATCTTTCCGGTCTTCCGAGAAACCTTAACGACCTGCGATCGGATTTTATTGCCGATCACTGGATGGTCATTGTTGGAAGAGCTTTTTGGGCACGATGAAGGCAAGCCTATTGAAGATCCTGTGATCGCTCAACTAGCGAATTTTGCGCTTCAAGCTGCATTAACCGATCTATTTAGAAGTCTAGGGATCCGCCCGGACGCCGTTATTGGACATAGCATCGGAGAAGTTGCTGCCGCCTATGCAGCCGAAGCCCTCACATTGCAGGACGGCTTGCTTGTCGCCTATCAGCGCTCTAGAATTCAATCATCCAAACAGAATCAGGGGGCCATGCTCGCCGCTGGTTTAACTCTCGAGGAAGCTGAGGCTTGCATACAAGCCTCAAACAAAACAATTTCGATAGCCGCTATCAATAGCCCTCGCTCGTTGACGCTTTCCGGTAATAGGGAGGATTTAGAGTCCCTCGCCGCTATATTAGATAGAAAAAATGTGTTCCACCGATTTTTAAAAGTCAACATTGCCTATCACAGCCATCAAATGGATCCCCTTGAGAATGAAGTACTTACATCTTTAAAGTGCATAAAAC
>Ga0351967_1097_pt1 | contig 18777 bp, 14 predicted proteins | sample TotcelT113001K15_FD_205803 | JGI IMG/M metagenome (GOLD analysis project Ga0351967, IMG submission 205803) | Enriched cells from coal bed in the Powder River Basin, Montana, United States - Total cells T11 rep3 HSBNCT.T11.300.1.K15 ... | reverse complement strand
ATCTGCTGATGATGGACCATTTGCGCGCAGATGTGACTTTGCGAAGTGTTGGTCAAAGGGATCCTCTCATGGAATTCAAGCAAGAAGCGTTCCATCTATTTGATGCCTTCAGCAAAAACTTGCGCACAGAAATCGCGCAAGACTTATTCCGCTTTGAAATTGTTACACGCCAGCAGCCAACACTGCAGCAGTTGCTTTCCATGCTTCACTTGGAAACGACTCGTTCCTTGTTTGCGGATATGGAAAGTGCTCCAAGACAGCCGCAAGCACAGCCTGAATTAGAATCCAATCGGGAAATACAGCCTGAGGAAGAAGAGGCGAAATTGCAGCCTGTGGCCGTTGGCCCTAAGGTAGGTCGAAATGATCTCTGTCCTTGTGGCAGTGGAAAGAAGTATAAGAAATGCTGCGGACAATCCAAGGATGATTTAGAGGATTAAAAAAAAGGCCTGTTATGATCAGCCCTCTTAGTATTGTCGACCCTACAGCTGAGAAGCAGATTGGCTCGCGCTCGCGTTTGGTTAAAGAGCCGAGCCTTTTCTACATCACAGATGCTGCAAGTAGGGAAGACGCCATCAGCCGCATAGCTGGTTGTTGGACGATTGCTCTGAGAGGGCGCCCCCGCCTCTCTATTTTTGAGGCGGATCGGGATTATATCTTGCTGGATGTCCGTAAATTTCTTGGAGGTATTCCCAAAGAAGTTTTTCAGAATAGACAAGTTGCCTTGCTCGCAAGTGAGCTCTTTGCTGCTAAGTTAGGCATTCGGGCTGAGCTATTCGATTCACACCCGGGATTTGAAAAATTTGCCCGGGAAAACCATTTGCATCGTTATTTGTTGACCTATTGCCAAGGCAACGCGCCGGGGCCTTTATCACGCAACAATGCCCATCGTTGGACTGTAGATCCTGATGAGATAAAGATCTTGTCCGGCGGGATTGTCAAGACTTGGTCTGAGGCTTCCAAGGACCTTAAAACAGTCGCATCAAGGGCCGGCCATCCAAAAATGAGCTGGCATTATGGTCCGAGTGGGATCCAAAACAAAGACTACTATAATTGGGATATCCTGGAACCTTTCCTTAAAAGGGATCCGTCCGAATGGGGACATCAATACCTGTTTGAAGTTTGTGTTTGCACGAGCGAATATCCGAATTTCATTGGAGACCATACATGGCTCCGCTTAAAAACCCCTCAGGGTGATGTATACAGCGTAGGCCTTTACAGACCCGGCAAAGTCAATCCTCAGGAAAATTATCAGCAGCCACTACGTGTGAAACCTGCTTATTTAATGTCACCGGACTATAGCGAATTTTATCCATGTGAAACGCATACTCTGGGCATTGCCATCACTCCGGAAATCTTTTGCCAAATCAAATCCCAAATTGAAGAAGACAAGAAGAGTATTTTAGAATTTCATCCTCTTGTTAAAAATTGCACTGTGTACACATTAAAACACGCCAAAACGGCTGGTCTTGAGCTTCCTGCTCAATCCTCTGCCCTGCAGGTGTTATTGAGAAGATCAGAAGCGCGAAAAGTCATTCCGCTTCCCCTTCAAATGATCGTAAAGTCTGTAATCGACCGAATGCCTGCCCCAGTTCAAACGGGCTGTAAATTTTTTCCTAGCCTCTTTTTAAATGGTGTACAGATTGCCTTGGGTTCAGGGAAGGTAGATGATCGCTTGAGAAGAAGGCCGGACGGTGAAATTTCTCTTCCGCATATGAACTCGTTTTGGGATTTTTTCAAACCTGCGAAGCTCGATATGCATCATCCCCATATCCTGTATAAAGTAGGATTCGCCCATGTCAAGAATTGGCGGGACAAAAAATCACAAAAGCTGCAGGCCAGGAGGGATGGCTTAAATTGCGCGTTGAAAGAAATGGAACGTGCGGGGCGAAAAGCCAGCGACACAGCTTGGATCCGTGCAGAGATTTATCGTTTCGAAGAAAAAATGAAGCAAATTCCTTATCGCTTTCCAAAAATCGCCCAAGCTAAGTTGTGAAACTAGTTTAGTTGCGGTAGGGGCAATTGGTGCTGTGGCCGCTATTCTTATGGTAATAAGCCAATAGCCCTGTTATCTATTGCTACAACTGCTGTGGGTGGCACGGTATTGATAGCGACAGGATCCATGTGGGGAACTGCATTGGTTGTAGGTGGACTTGGTTTAGGTGTTTTGGGTTTGGGTTTGAGCGCTATAGGTTATTTAGAATGCGTAATTGGGACAACGCAGGCAATACAGGCTCCAATTGATGCATTAGTCAATGCAACAGAGGCAATAAGAAGTAAGCACACTTCTGTACCAAAAAATTGAATTACTAGCACGGCCTAAATGGAAATAGGTTCGATATTCTATTAAGTACTCTAAAGCTAAGTGTATTTTATCCTTGATCTTTTTAAAACACAGAGACACAGAGGACACGGAGAGAAAATTCTCTGTGGCCTCTGTGTCTCTGTGTTTCTATTATCTTAAATGTACGCTCCAAATCTTTCATTAGAGACACAGGATAGAGTTAATAAACTCAGATTTCAAAGCTTTTTACAGAGATTTTTCTGGGAGCAAATTGTTGTTTTTTCATAGGTTAACCCCCCTAGGATGAAGGTCAAGATAAGAAATCTGCGTGCGGGGTTCTTCTTTTTTCACTGTGAAACACATTCGTGGGACAAGATTAAAACGATAACTACTAAAACTACGAAATTACAGCCTTAAAGTATGTTAAATAGCGTATTCCTCAGCAGGTTCAACCGATACACACGAGAGGATTCTTGTGGAAATCTGGGAAGCCCGGGAAGTTAGACTGGAAAACCAAGAGGATTGCTCTCGGATTGAGAGGCTTATTCCATGTGTTTGATAAAAAAAGCCATCGTTGTTTAGCGGAAAGTCACATCCCGCAAAAATCTGTACAGGTTGAACAGGAGTTGTTTCTATCGAAAAGGTCTGATAGAACATCGAGGGAATCCATGCAGAGCTTTTTGTCGAAATGGATTGCTGTAAGGTAGTGCAAATATAATTCGTATTTCTGTGTGCAGTGCTGCATGTAAAAGGGCTGGTGCTATCATTTTGGCCAGGTTCATGAATGCTAAACCGTTCCTTTTTTAGTAAGTCGAATGGTTTACGGAAATTATGCATATTGTTATTAAAATCTCCAGCGAGAACCGCAAAAGAAGGGTTGTATTGGTTGACTAGATCAATAGCTTCCTCCATGTATGCACAAGCATAATTCATAGAGTCTAGATCTTCTTTTGAATAAATTTTCTCGGTAGCTCCTTCCGGATACAAAGCAAATTCCCAAGAATGCAAGGATGCTATTGCGAGGCTGAATTGTCTATCCATTCGAATAATTACAGCGGCGATTTGCTGGCCGCATCCTTTTGGATTCTTTTTAGGATTGCTTAAGCTGCGTTTGGAGATATTTTCGATCTGCACATTCGGCATGGTATTTCGTATAGCGATGATATTTTCGGGAAAAATTTCAATTTCATTCGATTCCAAACGATAGAGGGTAAATTCCCTGTCCTTAAGTGCTCGACAAAAAGGACGCTCCAAATCTTTTGTTCCCTGGAGACAGATTACATCCATGTGATCAGCCAGTTTATTTGCAATGAGTTGTTCAATCCGGGTAACTGGATCTGACGAACAATGTACCTCTTCGGGAATTTTGAAGTTTTCGCCCTCAGCAGATTCTGTGGAAATTTTTTCTTCATCAACCGGCCAGCTCGCGAGGCAATTAAACGTGGCGATACGAATAGTTTGATTAAACATCATTTTTTCCCTCTTCTTCAAAGGCTTCAAGCCATCTGTCCATATCTGACTGGAACCATTGCTTTTCTTTATTGCTCTTTACAGCTTTTTTTGCAGGCTCTTTTTGGGCTTTTTCTTCTTTTTTTGCCTTTTTTTTGGGAGATTCTTCGGCATCCAATTGTTCGTACCGTACGACAAATTCGTCCAAATAATAGGCAAAGCATTCTTCAGGAGTGGTCAATTTCTTGGGGGCCTGTGCCTCGATAGGAACCGGAGGTGTTTCAATACATGGAAGGGATTGCTGGGATATAGGTTTTTGAGCTGTTAGGAGAAGGACTGGTTTATTTTTTTTTTGGCGGAGCTTATTTTTATAACGTTTATTCAGCCACTCCAGAAATTCTTCTACAGTTTCTGTTTTGGCTAGGAGGCGGCGCGCCTGCCAGGCTAGTTTCTTATCCGAGGTGACAACAGTCTCCTGTCTTGGTTTTTTTTCAAGTTTGAGGCTATCGATGATATATTCATCTGCAGTTTCTCCTGCGGCTGTGAACAAGACTTCCAAACGACTGACATGTGAACGCGTGAGATCTCCTTCCTGGAAATGCGCATCGAAAACGATTGTGGCATCCATTTGCAAGCATTCGACCTTTTTACTGATGTCTCCGATAAGGTCCTGGCGTTGTTCTTTTAAATTATCGCCGGCATGGAGCATGCGAAACAACAGATTATAGCCGTCAATAATGTAATGCATATCCTAGTACGCTCTAAATTTTTTTCGTTTTTGCCTTTGGCGGTGTACTAAGATTTCATAATAGTTTCCAAATACAAAGTAAACTTATCAAATGCTTTTCTGCGGTGGGAGATGCGGTTTTTTACTCCCTCATCCAATTCGGCAAAGGTCTTGTCATAATCATGCTTGATAAAGATAGAGTCATAGCCAAAGCCTTTGCGCCCCCGCTCTTCGTTGGCAATGATCCCTTCAGTTCGCCCATAAAAGCTTCGCACGTTCCCTTCGGGGGAAGCTAACGCAAGCCAGCATTCAAAATAGGCGCTCCGTCCAAGATCCTCGATTCCGTTCAGCTCACGCAATAATTTGTCCTTATTTTCTGAATCGGTCGCATCTTCGCCTGCATAACGGCTAGAATAGACCCCAGGGCGACCATTTAAGGAGGGCACAACTAATCCCGAATCATCTGCTAGCACCCATTTTTTTAATGCAGCGGCAGCATCCAAGGCTTTGATGCAGGCGTTTTCTTTGAAAGTCTCACCCGTTTCAGCCGGCAGGTTATATTGTGGGAAATTGAGTAATGAGACTACATCGACGTGTTTGAAAGGTTTAAGCATTTCACGGAATTCACGGATTTTATGGACATTTGCTGTTGCTAAGACCAGATCCATATTCCCTCTCTATCACTCGTTCATTGATTTGTTATGGCATTGGATCATCACGCTTGACCTCATACCATGCACTATTCAAATGATTTCTGCACAGTCACTTAGAATGCACATGCCGTCCGCGGGTAGTTGTTTTACCGGGCGCACTGCCCCAACTTCAACAATTCTACCCACGTACGGCATATATAGTGCTAACGACGATTACTTGTCAAAAACGTTTCCAATTGAGACGATAGTATACTCATCTTCCTTGAAATTGAATTTGTCCCCTTTTTTGGTTCCGGCCATGATTTGGGCAAATTTAGATTGGAAGGATAAGATATTCTCATCAATATCGCCATCCCAAGGCCCTAAGATGGTGAAGTTCAATTGGTTCCCTTTAGAATCGACCATTTGGACGATGCTTCCGATTCCAACTTCTTCCAAATGGATATCCTCTTTGGTTATGATCCTGGCTCGACCGAGCTGATCAGAGAGATGTTTCATTTCGGATTGTAAGCGGGACCGTTTTTCTAAAGCGAATTTATATTCGGAATTTTCCCTTAAATCTCCTAACGCACGTGCTGCTTCGATTTCTCGGGCTGTTTCCACCATTTCCAAATCGTTGATTTGTTGGATCCGATCTCGAATTTTCTTATAGCCTTGTTCTGTTGTCCAGATCATATGTGTGTCGAATTGTGGATTATCCTTTTTCTGCTTCGCCACAATGAGGGAAGGATGAACCACCTCGGCAAGAGAGCGTAGGATTTTCAAGTCGTGGTCAGTAAACAATTGACACTTAGATACTAACAACAAGAATTCTTTGATGAATTCCAAACTGGTCCCTTCGATGATTTTCCTTACGACTGCATACCTCTTTCCGGATAAAATGTTATACATTTTTTTGGAGAGATCTTTATATTCCGGTTTTGTATCCATTTGACTAAACAGAATTAAAAATGCCTCAAAAAATTGACACTGTCCTTCTTTGTTACTGTAAGGAAGCTCTCCTTGAGGACAGGAGATGATTTTTTGGAAATACCAAACAAAAAATTCAGGCGCTGATAGTGGATTTACTTTAAGCTCATCCAGCTTTTTTAACAAAGGACGCTGTGCTTCACCTTGATTGAGTTCTTTTAGCAAATAGTCGCGTAATGGACTTTGCTGGATATGAACGAGAAGGGAAATGAACAGAGGGATCCAATCCGTCCGATGTTCACGGACTAGAGCCATTACCCGCTTTTTGAACGCGATGATTTCGATGGCATCGATCACTTCTTCCACATTTTCTAAGGCAGAGATCAATCGTTCACTGGAACGGCCATTGACTTTTTCCGTAAATTGGTTTTCAAAGAAAATGACGATTTGAAGCTCTTGTGCCTTGGTTAGAAGAGGATCTTCTAGAGCCGTCATCAGCTTTTCTCTAAGTGAAGTTTTTGTTTTTGGATTTTTCAGCATGTGAGGGTGATCTCTTACAAAGCTGTATGCCGTCTGAATGATCTCTTCTACTTGTTCTTTCGTTTCGATCGCTTTGTACATCCGCTCTTCATGGGTAACTTCTGCCTTTCTTAGACGAAAGCATTCCTTTAAAGATTCTGGAGTTTCTATCATGGTGTCTTTTTTGAGCTTTGCCCTTGCCCCTTGCCACCATTTGGTCCAGTCTTTTTCCGGAATGACGAGGTCGCATAATTCGTCTTTGATCTCTGCTGCGGTCTTGGGACCGAGATCATGTAAAAGAAGCTTTACAACGGTAACCGGATTGTCACGTGCCTCTTTTTCCAGATTATCGGCATCGGAAAAGCGGCGGGCTAAAAAACTCTTGGAACTCAAAGGTTGCAGAGTCTTGAAGGCATTTAAAAACGTAATATGTTTTCTTCCTGTCACATGTTCGAATTCAATGGTAAGTTGCTCGCGAACAGAGGAAATTTCCATAATTTCGCCGGCTCCCCATCCACCTGTGTGGAAGACAAAGTGGCCTTTCTTAACGTGGTCCAGTAGATCGTAATTAGAAAGAGCCCCTTGGAAAGACTCCCGGCTGCGCATGCCAATAAGCCGTAATCGTTCGTTGAAAGTTGGCTGGTGTTCATATTTTTGCTTTAAAGACGTCAGAGCAGCTTCTGCCAGTGGAGAGCTGTTCGTGGTTTGCAAATCGATTAACAGCTTCATAATCAGATAGGAAGCTTCTTTCTCTTGGATTGTTTCCCAAAGAGGAAGGGCTGTTTCTACCAGCTGGCCAAATTGCTTTGCCAAATCCGAAGATTTGACGGAAAGCAATAATTGCTTGAACTCCTCCGGATCTACAGTATCGCTGGTAACATATTCTTCCCATAGTTGCAAAAACTTGGAAAAATCACGATTAATGATCTGCTCCTGAAATTCTTCCAAATAGCCCATTAAAGTTATCCTTTTTTTGTTTCCCCGACAATTCAGTATAAAGCTGACCCTCTTTAATTTCAATTCAGAGTTTTAAATCCATACGTGATATGCTTTTTCTTCCCTGTTATAAAAAATCCTTTACTGGTAATATTAGATTGTGGAGTATCTGTTTTTTGTAAGAGAGGGTTGCTATGGACAAAGATGCCAATATTTTTGAAACCGCCTCAAAGGAATTGAAAAAGAAGTCTGCAACCCCAAAAAAAACGAAAAATCCCTCTAAAAATTCTCCAAAATCACATAGCGATCCTGAACTTGCCGAAATGTTGTCACAATTGCATTTTATGAAATCGGACTTGAAATCTAAATTCGAAGAGATTTGTCGCAAGAGCGGTCTGACGATCGAACAAATCGAAAACTGGATACAAACTCCGAAAAATCTGTCACCCGCAGAAGCTGCGAAATTGAAATCCGAACGAGAGGCTTTGGCAGATGAAGTTTGGCAAACCCTTGGCCCTCATTTACGACCAAAAGCAAAGACCTCCGTTACAACGATGAGGAACAATCCGGACAATGAACGCAAAGCTAAAACCTTAGGCGCCCGCAAACGTTGGCTGCCGGTCCCATGAAAATTCTTTTTCAATTAGGAGTCATATGTTGAAACGCGTCGATCTTTTCATGCCCCCGAGTGTAAGCCAGTATGGCGTCCTTCAGCATTTTACAAAAATGTTGGCGGAAGCGTTTATCCGAAAAGGGGTTCACTGCAGAATTCTCGAAGCGCAAAGGCATAACCCTAAGCCATTCCTCACCCAGCTTTTCAGCGATCCGCCCGATTGCACCCTTTCATTCAATGGGCTGCTTCCCGATGAAGAGGGGCGTTTTTTTTGCGATCTTATCCAGATCCCACACGTGGCTTGCTTGGTCGATTCCCCCAACCGCTATTTTCCGCTGGTGAAAAGTCCGTTTACCATCATTACTTGTGTGGACCGGTTTTCATGTGATTTTTTCCAGGGAATGGGATGCCAGCACGTGTTGTTCCTGCCTCATGGTGTCGAACGTCAGCTTAATGGGGACAATCCGGAAAGTAACCGGAATATTGATATCCTGATGTTGGCCTCTTGCATAGATTATGAAGATTTACAGAGTGCTTGGAAGGATAAATATCCGGCAAATCTTCGCAAAGTTATGGAGGAAACCTGTGAAATTGCTTTGAGCGATGAAGGTGTTTCCTATGTTCAAGCATTTGTTAACTGTCTAAATAAACATTTATCCGGTCCCTCGGGAATTGACCCCAAAACCATCAATTTTGCCGAGGTCCTTGATGAGATCGAACTGACCATTCGAGGCAAAGAACGCGTGCAGCTGCTGCGGTCCATTAAAGACGCACCCATCCAATTGTATGGTTCGCAGGACACTAAAAATGGCTGGGAATATTACTTAAAAGACCAATCGAATGTGTCCGTACATTCTTCAGTGCCATACGATCGTGCTCTGGAATTAATGAAAAACAGTAAAATTGTATTGAACAGCTGTGCTTGGATAAAGAACGGGACACATGAACGCACACTTTCCGCCCTCGCTTGCGGGGCTTTGGTTCTCACTAATGAAAACTTATACATGAAAGAATATTTCACAGACGAAAGGAATATCCTTTTTTATCGCTCTACCGGACTCGATGCTGTCAATGCCAAGATCAACAAATTTTTGGCTGATCCGGCCTTGTTGCATAAAGTTGCCAAGCAAGGGCGGGACGTCGTCATGCATAACCATACCTGGGACCATCGGGCTGCTATTTTGATCAGAGAATTGGGGCCTATTCTAAGCAAATTAAAAAATACCCCGCCGGCCAGCGTATGATCTAATGATACGAACAATTGATGTTTTGACGGTTCAGAAGACCCAATATGGAGTGTTGTATCATTTTACCCGTAAGCTATTTGAAGCGTTAGAGCGAGCCGGGTTTTCTTGTCGTCTTCTGGAAGGCGATGACATGCTGAACGTGTGCTGTTCTTCGCCGCCTGATTTGACAATCGGGTTTAATGGGGTTGTTTTTGACCAGAACAAAAATGCGCTATGCGATTTGATCCAAAGGCCGCATTTGTCCATCCTGGTCGATCCCCCCTATCGTTTTTTAAACCTGACAGAAAGTCCCTTCATGATTTTAGGTTGTGAAGATCAAAACGAGTGCGATTTTTTGCAAAGAATGGGATTTGATCAAACCTTTTTCCTTCCTCATGCTGTCGAAAGGGAAGTTGAGCTTCCTTCTCATCAAAATAAAACCTACGATGTCGTTTTTCTAGGCACTTGTTTGGATAGCGAGGCGCGGATGGGTTCGTGGAAAAAGGCTTTTCCAAGCGATGTCTGCGAAGTCATGACCGAAACAGTAGCCCTAGCATTTTCTGATCCCCTTACCTCCTTCTTAACCACTTTTTTCCGCTTATGGCTAGATCATACGATTGGCGGGAAAGCGACGCATTTACAAAATAGTGACTTTACGAGAATTTTGTGTGAAATAGAACTAGCCATCAAAGGCAAAGAAAGACTTGATCTTATTTCTTCAATTCGAGAGGCAAGCGTTCATGTTTTTGGGGGCCATTTTGACAAACGGGATTGGAAAACCCTTTTGTCTGAACAGAAGAACGTAGTTATTCACCCACCTCTCTCTTACACTGAAGCCATTGAGGTGATGAAACAGGCGCGCATAGTCCTTAATACGTCCCTGAAAAACTCTTTCGGAGCGCATGAAAGGGTTTTTGGCGGCATGGCTGCAGGCGCGGTTGTTGTGACTAGTATCAATGCTTTTTTGCAACGGTATTACATTGATGGAAAAAGCATTGTATATTATCAACCAAGGTCTCTTACTGAACTCAATCATACAATAAATGAACTCATCAAACATGAGCCTGCCAGAATGGCTATTGCTGATGAAGGCCGGCTTCAAACTCTTTCCCATCATACATGGGATCATCGAGTACAAACCATCATCAAAGAATTAACCCATTGCTTAAATTTTTGATAACAGGGAGTTGCAAAACGACGGCATCGGATCCAGTCCCAAAAGTGGACTACACCGTTCATGGTTAATCTTCAACAATCGCACAAAAATGGCTGAGCAGGACTTAGGTTGGCTAAAGTTGTCGCGAGCTTCTAAGAGTCTTAAAACACGCCGATCGGACAATTAAAACCTTTATTCTGTTTTTTGATTCGCCTAGGCGCACGCATTGGTTTGTGCTTAGGCTCTTTGCCTATTTCATAAAGAACATCTGGGCAAAAATCAGCTTCGTTAGGCCACACAATGGTATCGTATTTTACCTTTACCAAATTAAAATAATCGGGATCTCTCAAAGTTAAAAAAATGCCCTTATCAAGATAAGGTTCGATATCAATAACCTTTGTTTTCTTATCGTCAAAAGTTAAGCTTATTTTATAACCATCGATATAATTTATTTTTTTTACGAAGTGCATAATTATTCTAACCCTTTAATTTTGTTCAAAGGTGCTTTTTCTTGGGCAAGATTCCAATCTTTCATTAACTCATCACGATGTAAAAAAGCCCATTCGAGAACATGTGAAATGGCTCGAGGGGTAGACTTCCTTCCATTAGCTTCAATTCTTTAATTGAGAACGCAGCTTTGTATTTTCCATATTTTGCATGAAAGTGTGGCGGATTGTGTTCATTGTAAAGGATATAAATTACAATCCCGTAAAACCTACTGATCTCTGGCATCTCTTTTCTCTTTACCTCATTATAAGGCATAAAACATTTTGTTAGAATCCGACAAGATTTTTTAATTCCATTGGAAATTTTACCTTCGAGTCTAAAAAAACGCAATTCTGAAAATAAACTCTATTGTAAATTTTTGTTAAAACACATGAGGATCCCGAAACAAGATGATCCACCAATGTTAGAAAATATCATCCAACAACTTGATTCAACTCTCGGTAACAGCGATTTTGTTAAACCTGCAAAGCTTTTCTCTAGGGGGATTAACCATTAGCGAGCGTACTCGCAATGTAGTCTGTCAAATTTTGTCCTTGACCTTTTTAAAACACAGAGACACAGAGGACACGGAGAGAATTATCCGTGAACTTCGATAGCAGCTGCAATAAAAGCCTGTGTTAATTAGACCGTTCTCCACATCTCTGTGACCTCTGTGCCTCTGTGTTTCTATCATCTTAAATGTACGCTCCAAATCTTTCATTAGACTTCTTTCAAAACCTCAAGGCGATTAAACACAAAGACACGAAGACGCTAAGGCACGAAGAGGTTGATGTACTGATGATTTGATGTTAAATCTCGTCTTCGCTCTTTGTGTCTTCGTACCTTTGCGTCTTTGTGTTTTTTTAAAACGCTAGTTTTGAAAGAAGTTTATTAAAGACGCAGATCAGATTCAATAAATTCGGATTTAAAAACATTTTTTACATGGATTTTTCTGGATGCAAATTGCTGTTTTTTTAACTGATTAATCCCCCTAGCTTTTCTCTAGAAAGTCCCTTCAAGGTGACAGAGAATAAACAAGAAAAAGCAAATAATTGAATTAAAGTACGTATCAAAAAGTACGTCCTCAAATAGTTATGGCGGCGGGCATAAGGTAGCAAGGCCGTCCCGGCCTTGAATAGTTTAAAAGCCAGATCGGGACGATCGGGGTTATACCTCGCGCTGTTCAAATTCCAAGTTTTAGCCTGTGCGAGGTATACCTTTTTTGCCATGACTTTTTAAGGACGTACTATCAAAAATGTCTAATTTTCATGAATGTTAATCATAAGTATTTACATGAAATTGGTGTAAGGTTATCAATTAACATTTTAACGAAAAGTTGGAAGGGTTTATGCATTTGAAAAAAATTATTGCTTTCTATGTTGTTCTATGCAGCGTATGGCTTGCAGCTGCTTCGCCAATGCATGATTCGGAGAGTAGGCATGACCATGATTCGACATCTGGCAAATCGAAAATTATACCCATAACGGCGTACAAAGCTAATAATGAATCTCTAGTTATTGGCAATGTCGAAGGCGGTCGAAATGGCGAGGTTACTTCAGAAGCAAAAATTTGCCTCAATATGATTGTTAAGAATGAGGCATCCGTTATCACTAGATGTTTACAAAGTGTAAAACCGCTTATTGATTATTGGGTAATTGTGGATACCGGTTCTACAGATGGTACACAAAAGATCATCCAAGAGTATATGAAGGATATTCCTGGTGAATTGCATGAACGGCCTTGGGTAAATTTTGCTCATAATAGAAACGAAGCTCTTAATTTTGCAAAAGACAAGGCAGATTATGTCCTAATCATTGATGCGGATGAGCAACTGAGTCTTAGTAATGATTTTAAATTACCCAAACTGGATAAGGATTTTTACTATATAGAGACTTCGTACGGCGGTACAAGGTACAAAAGAATTCAATTGATCAACAATCACATGGATTGGAAATGGGAAGGTGTGCTTCATGAAACTGTGGTATCACACAATGCGAAAACATCTGATACACTTCTCAATATTACCAACATAGCCCGGGCCGAAGGAGACCGGTCTAAAGATCCGCAAAAGTATCATAAAGATGCTAAAGTTCTTGAAGCTGCTTTACAAGAAAATCCAAACAGTACCCGTTATGTATTTTATTTAGCACAATCTTATAAGGATGCTGGAGAATCCCAAAAATCCCTTGAGGCTTATCAAAGACGGATTGCCATGAAAGGATGGGATCAAGAAGTTTTCTGGTCTATGCTCCAAGTAGCCCTGCTTAAAGAGAAACTGGGAAAGGACTCAGCAGACATTATTGAAAGTTACAAGCAGGCTTATACATACCGTCCTACGCGTGCTGAGCCTTTGTATTATTTGGCGCGTTATTTACGCGGACTGAATGATCATGCAGGAAGTTGGAATGCCGCCAGCCGCGGTTTAATACTTAAAGAATCCAATGATATTCTTTTTGTGGAAAATTGGGTTTACGATTATGGGCTTCTTTTAGAATATTCAATCGCAGCTTATTGGACAGAACGTTATACGGAAGCTTTGCTAGCATCTAATATAATGCTTTCCAAAGCATCTTTGCCGCCGAATGTCAGAGACTGTGTAGGAAAAAATCTCGGATGGATTAATACAAAAATCGCTGAAACACTAGCTAAGAAAAATATATGGAATTCCGATTCTTCGTTAGCGGAGCATTGATCCACGGATGATCCCAAGTTTCAGTCTGCTGAGAATACTATACCTCGCGCGGTCTATAGTCATTCCTGGAAGTCTCCGGAATGACTATAAAACTCATTCATTTACTATCCCGTATTCGCTAGACCATAGATATCCATTTTTCAATAGAACCTGTTTTCCTTTTCCGGTTTTGTAATTGATGACAATCGGCATTGTTAAGTTTATCGTTACTTGAGGCTGAACAATGTTTCTTGTGTTGGCTATGCATAGTAGAAATAAGTCATCAATACATTCCATCTCAAGTTCCTTGAGATCTTCTTCGTGGATTTCGGGATTATAATTTTGGCATAATCTGTAAGGATTAAAAGCGATAAAGGTCAGATTATCAAATCCTACCGCTTCGATCCAAATGGTTAGTTGATCACCCTCTATTAGTGAAATAAAATATTCTTGGACTGTTTCGTAACCTTTCAGTCCATTTCGAAAAAACACGTCTTTTTTATGTGCAATCAATAAATCATGGAGGTGTTTTTCCTGATCGATTTGCATAAGAGCCTCCAAAACCCTGAAGAGGGTCTAGTCTCATCACGACCATTGCCTATCATTAGCATCACCAATCTCTAGGCATATCTCGAGGGCTTATGCATTTCTATAATAACAGTATTCTTTTCTTTATTCCGTACCTCTCCTAGATCCCTATAGTCATTCCTGGAAAGTCTCCACAATCGGAGTAACTATCTAAAAGGCATCTTTATGCTTTGCTTCTTGAATAGCTGACTTTATTACCTGCAAAAATCATCAATTCTGCTCTTTAATAAAGTACACTCGGTTGCGGAGATTTCCAGGAATGACTATTAGTTGTCGTGCGAGAACAATCTATACTAGCTAAATAAACTAAATTGTTGATTTCAGCCAATATCTTAATTTTATTATTATATTTAAATTATAATTTGTCAATGCTCATGTTTAGGTTATCGTGATTACTCACCACGGTCTTGTTGGTGATTGATCCCCTCCTTGAGTGTCCTTCCAAGCCTGATTCATCAAAAAAATCAAATTTTGCGAGCCTTCTTTTTTGGCTTGGTTTGCTGAATTTTTGCTGAAGGTATTTTTCCAGAATTTTACCCTGTTCCAACTATTTTCTAGAAAACGGATGCCTAACGCTCCCCAATATCCATGATGTTTTCGATAATATAATAGCGTACTACGCATTCTCCATGACGTCAATTGCTGCCCGGTTGTGGAAAATTTCTGTGATTTTATGGTTTTGGATGATTCGCCGCCATAATGTGTGACTAATAAATCCCCCCAATATCTGATTTTATAACCGGCTTGTTTGATTCGCCGGCATAAGTCTACTTCCTCACAGTATAAAAAAAAGCGCTCATCAAAATAACCGACCTCTTCAAGTACATGACGAGGTATAATACAGAAGGCTCCTGGTATCCAATCTGTATCGAGTATTTCCGAGGAAGCACCCCAAGTCCTGTCTGCTTTGCCAAAAAATGAGGAGTGGGGGTATTTGGCTGCCAGGCCTGAAAGATGCAGAAAATCGTTGAGCAAAGAAGGAAATTGCCGAGCTGAGGGTTGCCAAGATCCATCTCTGCCTATGAATTGCGGCCCCCCTAATCCAATTTTAGGGTCTTGATCCATTCTTTCGATGGATTTTTGCAGTGTGCCTTCGTGCAAGAACGCATCTGAATTTAGCAATACGATATACTTGCCTTTGGCTTGTTGAAAGCCTAGATTATTCGCTCCGCCAAATCCGAGATTGATTGGGCTCCGGATTAAATGCACCATCGGAAAAGTCTTCTCTATCATCTCACCGGAATTGTCATCAGATGCGTTATCGACTACGATGATTTCATTTGCAATCCCTTGTGTCCTCTGAATAAGACTCTGGATGCATTCCTTCAACAGTTCGCGTGTATTGAAAGAAACGATGATGACCGATGCCTCGACGTTTTCTTCATTCATCTGTATAACTCCAATTAAGACCGTTTTTAAAGGAATGAATTTATTTATTCCTATACCAGGAATAGCGCATTGTTTTACAGTTTTGTTATATACCTCGCTCGGTCTAGTAACCTTAGTTCTGCGGACTTCCGGGTATAGGCTTGGATGGGTTATTAGCACGTAAAGTTATGGCGGCAGACATAAGGTAGCAAGGCCGTCCCGGCCTTGAATATATCTTTTTGTCATAATTTTTTGAGGACGTACGGTTAATACAGCCGCACTGCATGCAATTATGGAGAGAGAAGAAACCATGAAGTGGATTCCTTTGGCAAGCGCTTTTATTATCAGCCTCCTTTGGGCGATGACTATACCCAATTCTCCGATTTCTGATCAGATTATTTATGATTACACAGCCCGCACTTTAGCCGAAGGTAAGGGCTATATCGATCATTCAGGCAATCCAACTGCATTTTGGGCACCAGGCTATTCATTTTACCTGGCATTTTTCTACAAAATTCTAGGACCATCCTACTTTTCAGGATTTATTGCCAATCTCTTTAGCTATGCAGCGCTGGTTTATGGAGTGTATTTTTTGGGCTCTGAGCTATATGACTATACTACCGGAGTTGTCGCGGCAACTTTCGCTGCCCTTTATCCTACGTTTATTTTATACAATACGATCCTAGCATCGGAGATCTTGTTTTCGGCCTTGGTTGTTTGGAGCTTTTATTTCCTATGGAAAAGTTATTCAACTGCAAACGCAGGAACGGGTTGGACCTGGGCGATTCCGGCAGGGGTATTTCTAGGAATGGCATCTCTCACCCGTTCCCAAGCACTCATTTTGCCTATTATGGCTGTGGTCATGGGATGGATAAAAAAATCTTCTTGGAGTAAAATTGCCGGCCGATTCTTGCTAGCTTCTTTGCTTATGGTCCTTGTTTGTTTGCCATGGGGTATCCGCAATCACACAAATTTCGGTAAGTTCGTTCTGGTTTCCGCAAATTTTGGTGTCAACTTATGGACAGGTAATCATGAGGGGGCCACCGGTTATTATGTGGATCTGGATGCCTTGCCTGATGATAAAAAAGAGATGGAAGGGAATGTCGTCGAAAGGGATGAAGCCCTAAAAAAGAAAGCTTTTGCATTCATCGTTTCTCATCCGATGCAATTTATTTGGCTCTCTATAAAAAGGTTTTTCCTGAGCTTGCGGTCTGAATCAATTGCCGTGGTGTGGAATCAAGCTGGCATAGAAAAAGCATGGGGAGCGCAATGGCTCACCCCTTTGAAAATCGCGACGAATGTAGGCTGGTACTTCCTTTTACTAGGTGTTACTTGGGGTATACTTCTGCATTTCCACGCAAGAGTTATGCATCGGCCGGATTGGATCCCTGTGACGGCCATCTTCTTCCTAAGCACGGCGTTTGTTTTCTTTCATATACAAGACCGTTATCATTTGCCTTTAGTTCCTTTTATGATGCTTTTTTTTGCACATAGTATAGTCGAAAAAAATGCTGTTCAGGAACCATTAAAAATATGATTTGCCTTTTTCGGCGCTTTTTATCTACCTCCTCTAAAAGCAGCTGTGTTCATTTACCTGGGCATTGTTCCGGACAAGCATTATTCAGGACTTTTCTAATCGAATCTCAGCTCCGATGCTCCTATAATTTAACGCAAAGGCGCAGAGAACGCCGAGGCGCAAAGGTGAAAAACACATGAGATTCCGAATTTTGTCTGCAAATTTTTACAGGGCCCAAAAGTTATAACTGCGGATATTAGCTAACAAGGACGTCAGCAATTCCGCTGATAAATTGCATGAAAAACAAAAGGACAACCACAGAGCCCACAGAGATCACAGAGAAATAATTAACATAATTCTCTGTGATCTCTGCGGCTCTGTGGTTTTTATTAAAAATTTTACGAATGAGTTAGGTTTAACCGATTTGTAATCAATGGTATATGTGTCTGCGGGAATCGCTGCAAGCACGTCAGCCTTGAATATATTCACAGCCATATCCGGCCGATCGGGTCACTTTTTTGCCATGACTTTTAAGGACAATCTTTTCACTTTATCTTTATGAAGATAACCCATACAATCCATCAAAAAATTTGTATGCTGTCTCCAATAGCATTAAATTATTTTGCATTGACTTACAACGAATAGAAAGGAGCCTACCATGTGTTTGCCTATAAGTATCAATACTGATTATGGATTTGACTGTTGCAAATGTCTCACTCGCGACGGAATGACGGAGACATGGCAGGCTGAAAAGGAAGCTTGGAACGACGGAAATTACTCGTCCTGTACTGAAAATGGGCTTCTTTGGCGGTATAAATGGTTAGCTCGTTCCATAGTTTGCATTCCTAATTATTTATGCTGTGCTGCAGTATGTGTACCATCTGGTCTTACCACTTTGGCGCTCTCCATTATTCCTGCAGCAGGTGGCGGTGTTGCGGCAGCACTGACCGGAGGTTGTTACGGATGTAGTGAATCTGGATGTGCAGATTTTAAAGCTACGGAAAAATGTGCTGGAACATGTGCAGCAACAGGCGCGGCTTGTACAGGAGTGGGAGTGCTCGCCCTTCTTGGCAGTGGATGTGAGTTGGCCTGTCTTCCCATAAATATGAGTTGTCCAGAGGTGCCAAGTGTTCTCTGGGTTGAGACTTGTGGACAAGCTGTTTCAGAAAAGTTAGATAACGCCTCAAAATGGCTTACGGACCATATTGGAGATAAGGTTCCTGGCCTATCTTTCGGAAAGAAAAGTACCTAACTTACTCACTTATGCAGAAGATTTGATGCTGCTTTTGGTTCTATCTTAAGCATCTACAAATAACGAATATTGAGAAAATATTTCATAGCGGGTATCTGAAAGAAGGTAATCAGGCTGTCTCGGCATAGGCATCAACCTAAGCAACGCTTTGGTTGATGCCTATGCTGATACAGCCTGACTACCTTTTCGTTTAGATATCCAACGACGAAGCAGTCTGAAATGTTACCAAGGTTCAAATTGAAGTAACACTGTTCGTGAAAAACAAAGCAATCATGAGCTTCCCATAGATCTTTTTGTTAACTTACCGCGGTAGGTTAACAAAATGCTAGAGCTGCGAATAGAACATACTCATCAATCTAATCTTGTCTTAAAACTGCAAAGCAGTGGCAGCAGGTAGCCATGGGTGTAAACCCAATGTTATTAAGTT
>Ga0351967_1096_pt1 | contig 18810 bp, 11 predicted proteins | sample TotcelT113001K15_FD_205803 | JGI IMG/M metagenome (GOLD analysis project Ga0351967, IMG submission 205803) | Enriched cells from coal bed in the Powder River Basin, Montana, United States - Total cells T11 rep3 HSBNCT.T11.300.1.K15 ... | reverse complement strand
TGAGGGCCTGAACCGGGGCCAGGCCGTAGGGCGTGCCTTCCTCAATGGCCTTCAGCACTGTTCCGCCGCCTGTGAAAAAGTAGTAGGAGGCGTTGTCCATTGCAGCAAGATAAAGGCCGGGCGAGAGGTTTTTGAACTCCTGAAGGGTGTCGCCGCCGCCGTAAAATTTCTGGGCGGTCTTATTTTTATCAATGGTGCGGTCCAGCTTTTCGGAGCCCTCGGTGAAATGGGGGGTGAAGCCCATGACCGCATTCACAAAAATTGTTCTGGCCCCGCCGATTGTTTGGGCCACAGCAGGCGCATCAAAGGATTCCGGGGCAACATCCAGGAGGTATCCGTAGCTTTTTCCCGGTGCAAAATCCGCTATGGAAACCTTTCTGTATTTTCCTTCCTGCTTTTCTCCAAGAATATCTGACTCCACAAGCACGGGAAGCTCGATTATCTTGCCCTGGGTCTTGTCCATTTCCACAAGCTGCCTGGCCGCGTTTATGTCCGAATCTGCCACGCCTTTTATCTGCACGCCGTACTTGGCGCAAAGGAAGGTGTTGTAAATGACCCCCCCCAGAATCATGCTGTCCACCTTTTTGTAAATCTCGTTTAAAGGGCCGATTTTGGTGTCGTACTTTGCGCCAGCCACAACAGCTATGAAGGGGCGCTGCGGCTCAAGAACATGCTTTAGGTTGTGCAGCTCCTTTTGCATGAGGAACCCGGCAAAGCTTGGCAGATAGCGGGTGATATCAACCGTGGAGACATGGGGCTGCCATGAGCCGAAGGCATCGTTGACAAAAACATCGGCAAGACCGGCAAGCTGACGGGCAAAGGATTCGCGCTGGGCATTCTTGCTCTGCTCGCCGAAAAACCAGCGGGTGTTGGGCAGATAAATGCCGCCCGCCCTATGGGCGCGAAGATCGCGGATGTGCCAGTTGATTGAGGTGTCTATCTGCTCTATACCGTTTTTCTCGTGAACCGGAAAACTTGGAAGAACAAAGCTGGTGTGGAGCTTGCGCTGAAGGTAATCTGCAACAGGGGCCACGGATGTGGAATCATCCACCACAATGGAGCTGGTTTTTTTGTCAAGGGGCCTTCCCACATGGCTCATGAGAATGGGCCGTCCCCCGCGCTCCACTATGTTGTAAAGGGTTCCAAGCGTTGCATCAATGCGGTAGGGGTCGCGGATTTCGCCGCCCTTGACCACATTGTGATCAACGCGCACAAGAACCACCTTGCCGTTGAGGTCCGCATCCTGAATGAGGGGCAGCCTCGGATCCAGCTCAAGTTTTTCCATGTTGGCTCCTTGTTCGGGGCATAAAAGGTATAAGGCAAATCGCCTGTCTGTTCGGATTGATCATTTGAAATACAAGCCCTTCAGCTCCGGGCATGAAACAACAATGTCTCTGCGCCGGTCCTACTTGAGCTTGGCCCACACAAGCCTGGCCGTGCTTTCGCCGGGGTTGCGCCATCTGACCGGCAGCTCGTCAGAAAGATATATTATATCCCCTTCAAAGGCATCCTCAACCGAGCCGGCAAACTCAACAATCACCTGGCCTTCAAGAACCAGGCCCATTTCATGGCCCTTGTGGGCGAGAAAATGTCCATCCACGCTCTTTCCGGGCTTGATTTCCACAAACATGACCTCGGCCCGGCCTGCAAACTCCATAGGGGTGACCAAAAAGGCCCTGCCGTTTTCCGGGGCAAGGCCGGAAAGGCGCAGCGGCACCGCATCCTTGCCCGAAAAAACAACCTTGTTTGCAGATGCGCCGGCGCGGGACAGAAAGTAGCCGGGATCAACGCCCAGAATTTCACCCATTTTCACCAGGATGGGCACGGACGGAAAATTCATGTTGTTTTCCACCTGGCTTATGGTGCTGGCGGTCACGCCAAGGCTTTTGGCAAGCTCGCCCTGGGTCATGTCCCGCGAAAGGCGTATCTGGCGGATGCGCTGTCCAAGGTTTTCACCTTCCAGGGCGTGCTTTTCCCCGGCAAAAACCACCTCGCCGCCCCGCGTGGCATAGCGCACAGGCTGATAAATTCCGGCAGGCTCCCTGCCGTCCGCCTTGAGAACGGTGAGGGTGGATGTGCCCCTGCGGATGGAAAGCTCTATGGCCACCTGGGCTATCTGGTTTATCTGGGCGCGGAGCTTGCGCGAGTGAGCGCCCTTTTCCATTATCCAGTAGGCAACTGTGGAAAGGTCGTAAAGCCGCGGGCAGGAATGGGAATAAAAGTGAAGAATCTGCTCCTCGCCGCCCCATACCTCCTGCATTCCCGTCAGGCTCTCGAAAATGAGGCGAACCTCGTCATCAAAGCGGCCCTGAACCTTGTAAAGCTCCTCGGAGAACTTTTCCGGGTCGGCCGGGTTCTCCACGCTTATTATGCGCTCCCGCACCTTTGGGGGCATCTGCCGGGTGAAGTCCAGAAAGGTGTCCAGTCCCTTGCCCTTGCTGTTGGTGAAACAGTCCAGCACCACAAGGTTTTCGCTTTCCGACATTGAGCCGAGGCGCTCCAGCAGATTTTTGGGCGAGCGGTCGAAACAGACATAGATAAGGGGCTTGCCCAGATCCAGGGTTGCCTTGGCAAAACGGCGCCAGAAAACCTGGGCAAGGCTTCCCGACTCATCATACCAGATGATGTTGTCGCCGATGAACACCCCGCCAAGAAGCTCATCAAGCTGGGAAAAGCCCGATGTAACTGTCTCTTTCTTTCCTTTTAACGGCATGGCTCTTAATTCCTGTCTGATTCCCGATAAAAACAGCCCGGCCCTTGAGCTTATTCCAAATGACCGCCCCTGCCGGTAAATGCCTGCCCCAATCGCCTGTTTTTGGATTCTAAAACAATTGCCGCCAAAAAAAAAGCAGGTTTAAGGAACTGACCCCAAACTTGTTTATGCGGAAGATAGATCTGCTGAAGAAGATGTGCGGAGAGAAGGTGCTTTCAGGATGGGGCTTTATTGAAAAAAAGCCCCATCCTGCGCAAATTATTTTTCCGGGCTTTGAAAGTATCCCGCTAAAAAATTTTCCTGCGGCAAATCGGGCGGGGTTTGCCCGTCAATCCCCGGCAATGAGGCCCGCCTTTCTTGCCCCTTTCACCATTTCCGGCTCGTCCCAGTTTTTTTGCACTCCAAGATCCTGGGCTATGGTGTTGGCGCCTATGTAGCCGGGGCCGCCTATTATCATGCCGCCCGGATACACCGAAGCCCCGCAGGTGTAGAAGCCCGCAACAGGCGTGTAGGTCTGGGAGCAGGAGTCGTTTGGCCGGAAATAGCCCATCTGGAGCGGCAGGTAGGCCCCCTGCTTTATGGAGCCCCGGCGCATGTTTTTCATTTTAAGCTCAATGTAGTTGGGCGGATATGTCCATACTGAAAGGGGTGCAAGGTTTGGGGCAAAGCTTTTCCAGAAATCCAGGCACTTTTTTGCATAATCGTCTTTTATGTTGTCCCAGTCCGCATCAAAGGGTGCCAGGCACTCAAAGCGGCCTGTGTGAATGCCGGGGGGGGCCATTATGGGGTCGAAAACCGAGCAGCAGGTGGCGTGCCCCAAAGGCGGGTCTGCCACAATGCCGTCCTCAACAGATTCCAGGTGGGCCACCAGGGCATCTGGTTCCGGTATGCCCATAAATGTCATAAGGGCCTGGTTTATGTCCGGGAAGGAGTCTGACCCCACATATTTTGGGGCCTCCTCAAGCCCAAGATGCACGGTGAAAAGGGTTGTCTTTTCCCACTGCCAGCGTTTTGCGGCTTCCACCAGATCGCTGTCAAGCTCATGGGAATCGAAAAACTCCAGAAAGTTCTGATGGGGATCAACAGTTGAGGCAACAGCCTTTGCGCGGATTTCTTCGCCGCTTTTAAGGCGCACGCCGACTGCCCTGTTGTTTTCCACAAGCACCTTTGCAACCGGCGCACTGTCGCGGATTTCGCCCCCTGCACCCACCACAGCCTTGTGCAGGGCCGATGACAAACGGTGCGAGCCGCCAGAAACAATGGCGGCATTTGTCATTCTCACCACATAAAGCGGGAAGATGTAGCCCAGGGCCTCAAAGGGGCTCATGCCCCACATGCAGTAAAGCTCCAGAAGCGCGGCCTTCAGGGGCGCGGAAAGTCCGTAAAGGTCGAGCATTTCCGTGGGGGTCAGCTCGGCCACCTCGTTGAAGCGCCTGCCCACATCATCTGCTGCATTGTTTAAGGTCTGCACCTGCTCCACAGGCGGCACGGGCGGAACAAAGGTCAGGGGAATGAGAATTTTTTCGCAGTACTCGGAAAAGTCTTTGTGCAGCCTCTCGTAAGCCAGGGCATCTGCTGATGAAAAATTGTCTGCAAGGTGTTTGCAGGTCAAGGCCGGGTCGCTGTAAAGAATGATGGGCGTTCTGCCCTTATCCACAAAGGCTGCCTGCACCCTGGGCCGGATAAAGCGCACGCCGCGGGCAGCAAGGTCAAAATCCTTCCAGGGGGGCATGAGTTCTGCCATCATCTGGTAAATGGCATGGGGGTTGTGGCGAAAGCCCGCAAATTCAAAGGTGTCCAGGCCGCCTCCGGTTTCGTGGCGGGCCTCCAGAAGCACCACCTTCAACCCGGCCCTTGCCAGGTATCCGGCGCAGATAAGCCCGTTCGGGCCTGCGCCTATGATTATGATATCGTAATTTTTTTCCATTATTTCACCCCCCTGTTAAGCGGAATGTTGGCCATGTTTTCCAGATACCAGGTGCAGGCGCGGCCCTTCCACCAGGGCTGGTCGCGGCAGCCCATGTCTAAAGCCACCTCGTTTGCTGCAATGTAGCCCGAAGCCAGCCACGAGGCCCCGAATGGATGAATGGAGTTGGAAAGATAAAGGTTGGGGAAGAAGGTGCGGCTGCCGCCGTCCTTTAATATGCCCGGCAGGGGGCGGTTCATGTAGAACTGATCCGGCAGCATTGCCCCGCCTATCCAGTTGCCCAAAATGGCGGAAGGGTTGTTCCTCTGCATATCCAGCGGCGTGTAGATGATTCGATCCTTAACAAGCTTTTTAAAGCCGGGGGCATAGGAATCGTAGGCGTCTGTGACCTCATCGGCAAGCTGGTGTTTTATCCTGTCCCAGGAGGAAAGCCCGTCAAGCTTGCCGTGCTGCCAGCGGATGGGGGCAGGCGGCACATCCATCCACAAAAAGGCCGTGTGGCAGCCTTCCGGGGCCTGGCTTGGGTCTGCCAGGGTTGGCACAAACCAGTTGCCGATTACCTTTGGATTGATTATCCCGGAGACAAGCCGCGCATTGTAAAGGGCCATCTCCTCGCTGTCCTCCCCGCCGAAATAGCCCATTGCGCATTTTCTTATGTTGGGGTCAAAGTCCTGGGCTGTCCACTGGGGCGGGCCGTCCAGGGCATAGTAAACCCCAAACAGGTTCTGCTCGGAATAGGAAAAGGTGTTGATGTAGGTGCTCATCTCCTGGCCTATGTGCTCAACGCCTATCATCTGGTTAAAGGTGGGAACCACGCTCACATCTGACACGATTTTTTTTGCAAAAAAGCTCTCGCCCGGAAACACGGCCCTGTCTGAAAGCCTGACCCCAACAGCCTGGCCCTTTTCCACCAGAATTTTTTCCACCGGGCAGGAGGGCAGGATCTTGACCCCCCAGTGCACAGCCGCCTTTACAAGGCCGTGGGTAAGGGCATGGGACCCCCCACGGGTGAAATGCACCGGAAAAAGAGGCCCGAAAAGAGGGCCAAGCATGGCGCAGCCTAGTGACCCCACAGTCTTGTGAATGGGCGGCAGGCCGCCTATCCAGGCAAGGGACTGGATCATGGTGCGAAGATAATCCGAATCATAAATATGCTCCAGAACCTCAAAGCCGTTCATGCGGAAGATGTCTTCAAAGGAAAGGGGAATGTCCATCTGTGCATTCAGGCGGCCCTGGGTTTCTGAAAGCTGGGCAAGCACCTTTTTTGAAGGGGCCGTGAAAAGGAAATTATGGAGCATATCCATAATTTCGCCAATGTTGGGCAGCATGAAATTGACGGCCTTTTCCATGCGCAAGGCATCTGATTCAGAAATCTTCTTCCAGTTTTCAATGGTGTCAAAGGGGTTCACGCCTATAAGGGTGCATTTGCCGTCAGCAAAGTTTTTGCCGTAAACAAACTGCGTTCCCATAACCTCCACACCCCAGCGGGGAAGCTCCAGGTCTATCATGGGCGGCCCCAGGGCGGTTATCATCCAGGTGGAATGAAGGTTGTGCAAAAAGCCCGGCCTGCCTGCCTCCACCGTGTCGCAGTGCGCTCCGCACTCCCCCCGGCCCTCCAGAACAAGCACCTTGAGGCCCGCCCGGCCCAGGTAGCAGGCGCAGGCCAGGCCGTTTATGCCCCCCCCAATAACAATCACATCGTATTGCCCCATGAGTGTTTGCCTCCCTTTATTGATTGGCTTCAGTCAAAGGCCGGATTCAAAGGCCCTGCCCTTTGTGAATCATCTCTTGCCTGTGCGGGAGCGGCGCATCATTGCCTCATAAGCCTTGTTGACCTTTTCCAGGCGCTCCTTGTCCGATTCTGTTGCAAATTCCTTGCGGTGAAGCAGGTAGCTCAAATACCGATGGGCGTTTTTTATTCCCAGAACCAACACGGAAATGTTGAAGAGGATTTTCATGAAGCCTGGAATGTCATCCGGCTCCATTGTCACCCTAAACTCCCAGTTCACGGGGTCCTGCATATTGCCCACAATGAGGATGTTGCCGGTTTCCGGGTCTTTGGTGACTGTGTAATGGCGAAAGTCCATGGTTATTTCCGTTGAACCAAGACCTCTGGACCACAGCTTCATGGGCTTTTTCTCCTTTTTGCAGCGGTTGTAAGGTTTTTGGTTGAAGGCCCGGCAATATGCCCGGCTGCCGGGCCGCAATTTTACAGATAGGTGTTGATGTATTTTTCAATTGAGACAGGAATTTTCCACCAGGGTTTTATGTCCATATCCCGCGCAATGGCGTTTGCTGCAATGTAGCCAGGCCCGCCCAGGATAAGCCCGCCCGGATACAGCGAGGCCCCGCACAGGTAAAGGCCCTCCACAGGCGTGGCCGACTGGCTGCAAAGGTCATTTGGTCTGAAAAAGCCCATCTGGAGCGAGCTGTAATCGCCGTGCTTTATGGACCCGCGCACCATTGCCGGGTTGCGCGTTTCTATGTCTTTTGGCGATTCGCTTGTAATTCGCGCTATGTCTTTATCTTCAAGGTTGTCTGCATAGGTCCGCCAGGTTTCCAGAAGGGCCTTTTCCATTTTGGGCTTGGCTGCCTCCCAGCCGCCTTCAATTTCATAAGGCGCAACCACCTGAAAAAAGCTTGTGAACAGCCCGTGCATACGGGAGAGGGTTTTGTCGTAGCGCGATTCGCAGGTGGCATGTCCTTTTGGTAAGGGCAGACCGTTGCCCAAAGCCGCATCAAAGCAGGCGGAAACATCATCAGCACCCTCAAAACCCAGCAGGGCCATGAATGCGTCATTCACATGGCTGTCGCCCGCCCTGTAAACAGGCGGCTTTTTAGTGGCCACATGAAGGGTGAAAAGGCTCCACTTGTCCCACTTCCATTTTTCTGCAGCGCCTGCAAGCTCAACAGGGCAGTTGTCCTTGCCCACAAGCTCAAGAAAGGTGTTTTGCGGCGGCAGGCTGGATACAACCACATTTGCCAAAAACTGCCTGTTGTCATAAGTCTCCACACCAATTGCCCGCCCGTTTTCAATGAGTATTTTGTCAACCTGGCTCACCTCGAAAATTCTGCCTTTGTTGGCCAGAATCTCCTTGCCCAGCGAGCTTGCCAGCTTGTGGGAGCCGCCCACGCAAAGGCATTTGTTCATGTTGCGATAAATGAGAAGGGGAACCATAAAGCCCAGGCCCGGAATGTCCGGGTCCAGGCCCCACATACAGGAGATGTAGAGCAAAAGCGCGCGCACCTTGTCGTGGGAGAAGGCGTCTGTCACCACCTCCCTGGGGCTGGCCTCGGAAATTTCCATCAACTCCCTGCCCAGGGGCGTGCGGGAAAGGTTTACGGCAAATTCAATGGGCGGAACAGGCGGCCAGTAGGTGGCAGGCCCCAAAATTTCATCCACAAACCTTTGGTACTGGCGTATTTTGTGGGTAAAGGCCTTGGCATCCTGCCCGGAGAACTTGGCTATCTGGTCTGCCGTATCCTGAAAATTGCTGGCAAGAATAATGGAATCGCCGTCTGCAAAGGGGATGGCTGTCTGCCATTTTGGTTTTATGAATGTGAGGGCGTGTTTTTCCAGGTCAAAATCCCGTATGGCGGGCATATAGTCCACCATCATGTGATAAACCGCATGGGTGTTGGCAAAAACACCTGGGAACAATATTTCTTCTGTGGCAAGCCCGCCGCCAAGCTCCTGGCGGCGCTCCAGCAGAACCACCGACAGGCCTGCGCGGGCAAGGTAGGCTGCGGTTATAAGCCCGTTGGGGCCGCCGCCTATGACCACAACATCTGCCCTGACCTGCTTTTCCGGGTTCGGCACAAGGGGGTTTTCAAGCTTCACGGTGAAATTTTTCATGTCATGCCTCCTCTTTTATATAGTCCGGCGAGGGATACCACCATGCGCCGGGTTTGAGGTCCAGATCCTCAATGAGGATGTGCATGAGGTTGTATGGCACGGCAAAAAGCGCCAGGCCGCCGGGGTAGGAGGTCTGGTTGCACAGATAAAGCCTTTCAACCGGCGTGCGGTAGCGGGCAAGCTCCGGCAGGGGCCGCCTGTCGTACCACTCGTCATCTGCCTGGCGCGACCCGTACCAGCCGCCGCCCACAAAACCCAGGTTGCGCATGGAAGAATCGTAAGGAGTGTTCACGAACTTGGCCACAATTTTGTCCGGCGTGAGGTTTGGCGCAACAGAGCGGATAACCTCCATTATGGCCTCGGTTATTTCCTCCTTTGCGTCATTGACAGCCCTTGGGCCGTCCACATGGTCTTCCGGCGGGGGGACCTGGATATAAATTGGCGAAAACACATGGTAGCCTGCTGGCGCGCGGGTGGGGTCGCACTGGTCGTGCTGGCAGATGGGTACAATGATGTTGTCTTTGCTGATGGGGTGTGTGTTGTAACTGTCCACCGTGCGGGTCTGGTTTCGCAATATCTCCCGCGAATCGCATGGCAGAAAAATGCAGGTGGGAAAGGTGGGGGAGAAAATTTCTGCTGCATCGCCTATCCACCTGGGGTTTTCCTTTGAGATAACCGAAAGGGTGAAAAGGCTTGAGCCTTTTAAGCTGACATCTTCAATGCGCTGGCGAAAATCCAGAGGAAGATGCTTTGGGGCAACAAGCTTTTTGAAGGTGTGCTTGACATGGATTCCGGAAATAACAGCCCTATCCGCCCGGATAACCCTGTGTTGCACAGGCGCATCATCAGAGAGCACAACGCCTTTGGCAGCGCCGTCCTCCACAAGGATTTCCTCCACCTTGCAGTTGGTCAGAAAGCGCACGCCGTGGTGCATACAGGCCCGTGCCAGGCTGTGCGCCAGGGTGTGCATTCCGCCAGCAGGCGAGCCGGAAGAAATGCCGTTCAACAAATTGCAGGTAAGGCCGAAAACGCCTGTCCCTGCCCAGTCGGGATGCGGGCCGTTGTACCATGCAGCCATGCCCATTGCCACTTTAAGGCACTCGTTTTGGGAAACAAGATCCAGAATTTCAAAAAGGGAGAGATCCAGCCACACAGGGTCAAAAAGGGGCATAATTTCGCGTAAAATCTTCACCCAGGGCAGATCCAGGGGGTCAATATTTTTGCCCACAGGCGGCGGAGGGGTCCAGTAAATTGAGCGCAGCAGGCGCACAAAATTCTTTACGGGTATGGATGTGTAAAGCCGCCAGAGGTCTGCATCGGACCTGGAATAGCGCTCCAAAAGCTTTGCAGAGCGCTCCGGGTCGTACATGGAAAGGTTGATGGCCTGGCCGTCAGAAGTTATGCCCCCCAGGAGATCCCGGTAGTAGTTGAGCCTAAAGCCGAACTTGGCAAGCTCAAGCTGCTCCACGGGCGGGCCTGCTGCCCCGTAAAAATAGGTTGCATGGGGGTCAATGCGGAAACCGGGCAGCGGCTCGGCATTTTCAACTCCGCCGCCAAGCTCCAGCCTGTCCTCGCACAGACAGACCGTAAGCCCGCATTTGGCCAGATAGCAGGCAATCCCCATGCCGTTGGGACCGCCGCCTACCACCACCACATCATAGTGGGGAATCATGGGCACCTCCTTTAAGGTGGGTGACAGCAAGGCAAATTGCTTGGCTGCCGGGCGCTTGCCGGAACATCTCCGGCAAATCCCCTTTTTCACCCGGCAGCCTCCCCCGCTGTCCAAAAAATCAAGGAAGGTATGAAAGGGCCTTAAAAAGCCCGTAAACGCCCTGAAGATTATCCGCCACCTGCTGCCTGCAAATTGAAATGATTACAGATTTTTTCGGTAGAAATATTTTTTCAGCTTTTTTTGGCCTTCATGCAAAACAGGGTGCCGTTTTCTGCCTGCTCTGCAATGAATCGGGCCACAATTTCCGCGCCTGAACCCACCCGCTCAATGCATTTTGTATGGCCATCAGAAACAAGAAAATTGACAGCCTGCTCAAGGTCGGTAAAATCAACGCCTGTAAGCTCTTTGCAGGAAACAGAGCCAAACTCCTTTTCAAGAAGCCCTTTAAGCTCCTGGGCAGGGCTGATTATGGGCAAAAGCCCGTCCAGGCCCTGCTCCGGCTCATCGCGGCCAATTAGAAGGCCTAAAGCCATCAGCCCGCCTGTAAGTATTCCGCAGGTCAGGGACTGGCACATTCCGCTGTGAAAAGCCCCTGCAAGGCGCATGGCCAGGGGCGATTCAATTTCAAAGTCCTCCAAAAAAGGCGCAAGAACGCTCTGGGCGCAGGATTCATGGCGAACCATGAACTGCCTGGCCCTGCTGCCAACAGTTATCGGCCAGTCCGGGGCCATTTCAAGTGTGATGGGGGTCATCTCAAATGGGGGCATGATTTTTCCTTGCAATTTTTTTGCGTTTTAAGGTGAGCGGCCCGGATTTTTATTTCTGCAAAAAAAGTCTGCCTGGTTTTGCTTTTCAGAGCTTCTTTGCCTCTGCTTCCATGTCTTCAAGAATGTCCATCATAAACTTGTGGTGCAAAGAGGAAATGACCCTGTCCACAGCGGGCAGGCCCTGGCGGATGAGGTCTGCGATTTTTTCCGCCGAGGGATTGCGCTGCATCCTGGCGATGAACACCCTTGACTCAAGCTCAACAAGGTCCTTTATGGCCTGTATGTAGATGAGAAGATCCTCCACGCCAAAGCCTAATTCCGATGTAAAGCCCACGCTCCTTGCATCTGCATAGGCCTTTATCACCCTGTATTCCAGCTCGTTGTAGAAGGTTTTTCCGTTCTTTGCCTCGCCGGAGACAATCTCCATGTCCTCCATTGCCATTAGCTCCTGCTCCGTGATGAACAGACTTTGGAGAATTTTTTCCTTTGGGATGCGCGGGGCCTTTGGCAGCAGCTCAAAATCCTCCTCTTCCAGGCGCTGCCTCACCTCAATTATCAAATCCATTTCCTCAACAGAAAAGCTTTGGGAAGATGGCTTGAGTATTTTTTTTATGAGGCGCAGGGGCAGATAAAGCTCATCCTGAAGGCGCTTGATAAGGCCTATGCGGGGAATGGACTCGCGGCCGTAGTAGGCCATGTTCTTGCTCTTTTTGCGGGGAGCGCCCAAAAGGCCCTCGTTGATGTAGTGGCGGATGGTGGAAACAGGGAAGCCCGACTCCTTTGCAAGCTCGCCGATTTTAAGCATCTGCTTGGCCTCTGAAGGCATGGCTGCTCCTTGCTGTGGTGCTGATAAAGTGTGAAGTTGTACTTTATACTTTATACAAGTTCACAGGTCAGTGTCAAGCATTATTCGGGCGGACTTGCCAGGGCGGAGCCGGGGCCTTTCTCCTCACCCACAAGCGTACAGGGCGGAGCCAGGGAGCCGTTGACTTTGTCGCACGAGCGAGAAAGGAGGGAGCATACTGTTTAGGTATGTGGCTGACTTTCGAGCGGAGTGCAACACAGCCCACAGCGTTCTGGGGCCGCATCTCAACATACAGAGCGGAGCCGGGGCCTTTCCTCTCAATCACAAGCGTACAGGGCGGTTCAAGGGAAAGGAGAGCAAGGCGCACGAGCCGGACAGGGGCGAGGTGTACTCTAAGTACATCGAGTCCCCTGCACGGCGAAGCGCAACGCAGCTATCGTTTTCCTGGGACCGCCTCTCAACATACAGGGCGGGTCCAGGGAAAGGAGAGCAAGGCGCACGAGCCGGGCAAGGACGAAGGTGTGCTGTGTTTGCACATCGAGCTCCCGGCGCATCCCCGCATAACGCAGCTATCGTTTTCCTGGGACCGCCCTAATCTTTCAAACAGCGCAGCTTGGCCAAATCCTCTGCATATCCATACAAATGCAGCCCCTTGCTCTCCACGGTCATGGGGCCGTCCGCCACGCCGATTTCGGAAGCCATGTATTCCTTTAAATGCTGAATGCCCGCAAGGTTTGCCGGAAGCCCGCCCCAGAGGTCCCAGCTTCGGAAATAAACATGGAAGATGAGCGTGTTATTCTGGATGCGCGTGTCAATGTGGCGCAGGCATGGGGGGTCCAGCAGGGCGATGTCTGAAGGATGGGCCACCTGGAGCACCATCTGGTTGTTGCGGTGCCCGAAGCGGCGGTAGGTGTCTATGATCCACTCTATCTGGTTTATGCAGAGCTGGCCATTGTGCTCGAAAAGGATTTTTCCGTCCGGCTCCCTTATGTCTATTATGTGACTGTTGCCCGCCTGCCAGAAGGCGAGCTTTTGGCCGGTTATGGGTGCGCGGGTGAGGCGCTCGCCGTAGGTGTAGGATTCCCCTGGCGCCTTTGTGGGGGTCATGAGGTATTCGATGTAGGATGACTCGTAGCCGGGCCCGCCGTAGATGTAGTCGTGCTCCACAGGGTTTGGTATGCCGCAGGCAGGCGGAATGTCCGGCAGAAGCGGCAGGCTGCCAGGATAGGCCACCTGGCCCACAAAATAGTCGTATTCCAGGCGGGTCTGGCCTGCATAGGAGCCCCGGTCAATCACAAAGCGGCGGCCCTTGTCCAGAATGTCGTGCACGGCCTGGAACCACAAATCAGGCAGATCGCGGGCTTTAATGAAGTGGATTTGCATGATGCTTACCAAATCTATGGGTTTAACCAACCAGCAGCCAAAAAGCTCGTTTTCATTCTTTTGGGGCATTCCTTTTCTACACACCAGAGGGTCGCGGGTCAAGGCCGCAGGCAACCAGGGGCTGCGCCAGATAAATTTTCCTCTTGCCAGTGGAATGGCTAATTAGTAGGTTTGCAGGGCAAAGAAAATTTTTGGCCCGAGCCTGCCTTTTTATTGGAATCTGTTTGCGGCAGGCCTTTGAAATTTTGCCACAACCCGCCCACAGCCGCAGCATATTGAGCAAGGAGAAAAATATGTATCCACATCTTTTTTCACCCATCACCATCAATAAAACAAAGATCAAAAACCGCATTGCGTACCCGGCCCTGGGGCTTCTTTACTCATTTGACAGCAAGTTGAACGACCGCTACTACAATTTTTACAAGGAGCGTGCGGCTGGCGGCGCCGGCATTGTAACCATAGGCCCGGTCGGCGTGGATTTTCTAGGATCGGGCTTCCTGGCCCTTTCGCTCGCCGATGATTCTGCCATCGGCGATTTTGAAAAGCTCACCAAAATAATCCGGGATGAAGGCGCTGTTTCGTGGATTCAGCTTTTCCATGCAGGCCGTTACTCCCACCCCATTCTCATCAACATGGAAACCCCCATGGGGCCTTCGCCCGTTTATTCGCCCTACTCCAAGGCAACCCCGCGTGAAATGACAAAGGACGACATACGCGCCGTGCAAAAAGCCTTTGTGGATGCAGCCCTGCGGGCAAAGAAGGCGGGCTTTGACGGCGTGGAGGTCATCGGCTCGGCCGGATACCTCATCACCCAGTTTTTGAGCCCCGTAACAAACCTGCGGCAGGATGAATACGGCGGCTCCTTTGAAAACCGGGTGCGCTTTCCGCGGGAGGTGATTGAAAAAATCCGCGAGGCAGTAGGCCCGGATTACCCCATGACCATAAGAATGGCCGGAAACGACTTCATACCCGGAAGCAACACCGAGGTGGAGGCCAGGCAGATTGCCCAGGTTTACGAGAAGGCAGGCGTGGATGCCTTGAATGTGACCGGCGGCTGGCACGAAACCAAGGTTCCCCAGCTTCCCATGGAACTGCCGCGGGCCGGTTACGCCTTTCTTGCCCTCAATGTAAAAACCGCAGTCAACATCCCGGTTATGGCAAGCAACCGCATTGCAGCCCCGGATCTTGCGGAAACCATAATCCGCGAAGGCTATGCAGACATGGTCAACCTTGGCCGGGTTCTCATTGCAGACGCTTACTGGCCCCAAAAGGCAAAGGAAGGCAGGGCCGATGAAATAAGGCCTTGCGTTGCCTGCTCCCAGGGCTGCACAGACCAGGTTTTTTCCGGCAAGCCGGTTTACTGCATAGGCAACCCGCGGGCAAGTTTTGAGGCGGAGCGCAACATTGTAAAAACCGCATCCCCCAAAAAGGTGCTGGTGGCCGGAGCAGGCCCCGGCGGCCTGGAAGCAGCGGTCACAGCAGCCCAAATAGGCCACAATGTCGAGATTTTCGAGAAGGCCGATGACATCGGCGGCCAGCTCTGGATTGCAGGTGCGCCCCCTGGCAAGCATGACCTTTGGGACTTTATCCGCTACTACCGGGCCATGCTCAAAAAACACAACATCCCCGTACATTTGAACACCGAGGTCACCCTTGAGCTTATAAAAAGGGAAAAGCCGGACCATGTTATTGTGGCAGAAGGCGCAAAGTCCCTTGAGCCGCCCATTAAGGGCCTGAATGACGCATGCGTACTCAATGCCTGGGATGTTTTGAAAAACAGCCCGCCCTTGGGCAAAAAGGTGGCAGTAATCGGCGGCGGGTCTGTTGGCCTGGAAACAGCCCTCTTTGTGGCCCATAGGGGAACCCTTACCCCGGAAGTGCTCTATTTCCTCTTTGCCTATGATGCCATACCGCCCGAACGCCTCAAAAAACTCATGTTCCAGGGCGCAAGCCAGGTGACGGTTTACGAGATGATAGAAAAGGCAGGCAAGGATGTGGGCAAGTCCACCAAATGGGTGCTCTTTGACAACCTGTCCCGCTACAATATCCGCGTGAACACAAAGTCAAGGGTGCTTTCCATTGACTGCGGCCAGGTGACAATAGAAAAGGACGGGGAAAAGGTTGTCAAATACTACGACAATGTGATTCTGGCTGCCGGAGCCCAGTCTGTGAAAACCCTGGCAAAGCAGCTTGAGGAAAGCAATATCCCCATGACGGCCATAGGGGACGGAGCACGCATAGGCAAAATTGGAGACGCCATTCACGGGGGTTTTCTGGCAGCGGTGAACATCAAATAGAAGACGCAAGGCAGGGGAATGCATGGCTTGAGTGCTGTGTTGTTTTGGCCGGGATGGCGCAGATGGTATGTATGCGCTGTCCCGGCTTGCTTTCAGGCCTGCCTTGTCCTTTCAGACCCTTTTAACCTGCTGCACGCCGGACACATTGCGGAGGGCCTTTATAACCGATTCCAGCTCCTTTTTGCCGGAAACGGAAACCGTGAAAAGGGCGTTTGCCATGTGGTCCTCGCCCACGGCCCCGGAATTGGCGGAAACAATGTTGGCCTTGCACTGGCTTATGGCCGCGGTGAGGTCCGCCAGAAGCCCCACCCTGTCCATTGCGTTCACAAGAAGCCGCACGGGATAAGTCTCTGCCGAGCTCTTGCCCCATTCCACATCAATGCGCCGCAAGGGGTCAAGGGTTTGGGCGTTTACGCAGCCCACCCGGTGCACGGTAACGCCCTGGCCGCGGGTTATGTAGCCCACAATGGGCTCGCCGGGCAGCGGGCTGCAACACTTTGCAAGGCGCAGAAGAATGCCGTCCATTCCCTTCACGGTCACGCCCGAAGGTATCTTCTCCCTTGCCGGGGACTGCTCGACCGTCGCCTGGATATCTGCCTTTGCGCGGGCCTCCTCCTCTATCTGCTTCTGGGGCACAAACTTTCTTAAAATCTGCAAGGGCGAGATTTTGGCATAACCCACCGCAGCCAGAAGGTCCTCGATGTTTTTGTAGCCGAGGGAATCAAGGGCATCGTTGATTTTTTCGCTCCTGATTGCAGCGGCAAGGCTCAATTTGTGGCGCTTGAAGGCCTTTTCCACCATTTCCCGGCCCAGGGCAAGGGAGCGCTCCCGCTCCTCGGTCTTTATCCACTGCCTTATGCGGCTTTTGGCCTTGGCTGTTTTTACAAGGTGCAGCCAGTCCTTGCTGGGGTGCTGATTTTTGCTGGTGAGTATTTCAATGGAGTCACCGGTGGATAACTCCGTCCGCAGGGGGACCATTCGCCCGTTTATCTTTGCGCCGATGCACTGGTTGCCCACCTGGGAGTGAATGGCATAAGCAAAATCAAGGGGAGTCGCACCGAGCGGCAGGGTTATCACCTCTCCCTTTGGCGAAAAAACATATACCTCGTCAGGAAAAAGCTCCACCTTCACATTTTCCAGAAACTCCGCCGGGTCCTGCACGCTCTGCTGATATTCCACTATGTTCTGAATCCATGCAAAGGTCCTGCGGGACTCCTCATCAGCCTTTCCACCCTCCTTGTAGCTCCAGTGGGCAGCGATGCCCGATTCCGCCACTTCGTCCATATCCCTTGTGCGAATCTGGAACTCCACCCTCTCCCCTGCCGGGCCTATAACCGTTGTGTGCAGGGACTGATACATGTTGGGCTTGGGGTGACCGATGTAATCCTTGAACTTGTGGCCTATGGAGCGCCACATTCCGTGGATTATGCCAAGAACCTCGTAGCAGCGGGAAACCGTGTCAACAATTATGCGGAATGCCACAAGATCGTAAACATCTTCAAAGGCAAGCCGCTGGCTCAACATCTTGTTGTATATGCTGTAAAAATGCTTGAAGCGGCCTTTTATCTGTGCCTGGATTCCCGCCTGGGCCAGTTTTTTTTCAATTATCTCCCGCACGGTGGAGATGTATTTTTCCCGCTCGTCCTTCCTGGCAGCCACAAGGTGCTCCAGCTCGCGGTATTTTTCCGGGTCCAGGTGCATGAAGGCCAGGTCTTCAAGCTCCGTCTTTATCCAGTAGATGCCAAGGCGGCTGGCAATGGGCGCGTAGATGTCCAGGGTTTCCTGGGCGATGACAAACTGGCGGGCCTCCTTGTGGAACTGGAGGGTGCGCATGTTGTGGAGCCTGTCCGCCAGCTTTATGAGAATCACCCTCAAATCATTGGACATGGCCAGAATCATCTTGCGGATGCTCTCGGCCTGGCGCTCCTGGCTTGACTGGAATGTGAGCTCGGAAATTTTTGTGACCCCCTCCACAAGGCCTGCCAGGGATGGGCCGAAATCCGCGCTCAACTGCTCGATTGTGGTGTGGGTGTCCTCCACCACATCGTGGAGAAGCCCGGCGGCAATGCTTGTCTCATCCAGGCGCATATCCGCCAGAAGGCCCGCAACCTCCAGGGGGTGCGAAAGGTATGGCTCGCCGGAGAGGCGCACCTGGCCGTCATGAACCCGCGCCGAATAGACATAGGCCCGGCTGATGAGGTCCGTGTCCGCTTCGGGGTGGTAGGCAATAACCTTGTCAATTATGTCCTGGATGCGGATCATTCGATATTGCCGCTTACACTTTCCCTAATAGGCCTTGGCGAAAACCACCCGCCGGGATGAGGGCCTGTCGCACACTATGCAGCGGCCCTTTTCGGCCCCGCCGCCTTCCGGCACAAGCCTTATGGTGACGGTGAGATCCTCCTTGATTTTTGCCTCGCATTGGGGCGAGCCGCACCAGTGGGCAAGGGCGAACCCGCCGTGGATTTCCGGCTTTTCGGCATTTTTCGGGGTGAACCAGCCGTAAAACTCATCTTTGGAGTCAATGTTACGGGTGTTGGCCTCCCGAAAGGCCTTTGCCCTCTCAAAAAGATTGTTCTGAATCTCTTCGAGCATAAGCACCGCTTCAGAAATGAAAAACTCCGTGTCAAGGGACTGGCGCGAAGAGGGCGGCTGGTCCCTCCGGGTCACGGAAACCGCGTTCTGGGCCATGTCGCGGGGGCCTATCTCCACGCGCAGGGGTATGCCCTTTTTGATCCAGTCCCAGTTTTTGCCCCCAATGTCCCTGTCATCCACCTCAACGCGGATGTGGCTGTCAAGATAGGGGATTGAGGAAAGCCTGCGGGCAAGAATATGTACAAAGTCGAGAACCGCCGAATTTTTGTCCGGGTCCTTTAAAATGGGCATGAGCACTATGTGGGCCGGGGCAAGGCGGGGGGGCAGGACCAGGCCGTCATCATCGGAATGGGTCATTATCATGCCGCCTATCATGCGGGTGGAAACCCCCCATGATGTTGTCCATGCAAATTCCTCTGCCCCTTTTTCGGACTGGAAACGGATGTTGGAAGCCTTTGCAAAGTTCTGGCCCAGAAAATGGGATGTGCCTGCCTGAAGGGCCTTGCAGTCCTGCATCATGGCCTCTATGCAGAAGGTGCTCTCCGCTCCGGGAAAGCGCTCGGCAGCGGTTTTCTCCCCTGCCAGCACCGGCATGGCAAGCCAGTTTTCGGCAAAGTTGCGATAAACCTCAAGCATCATGGCCGTGCGATTTTTGGCCTCCTCCGCCGTTGCATGGGCCGTATGGCCCTCCTGCCACAAAAACTCGCTTGTGCGCAAAAATATGCGGGTGCGCATTTCCCAGCGCACAACATTGGCCCACTGGTTTATGAGAACCGGCAAATCCCTGTAGGAATT
>Ga0351967_1091_pt1 | contig 19354 bp, 12 predicted proteins | sample TotcelT113001K15_FD_205803 | JGI IMG/M metagenome (GOLD analysis project Ga0351967, IMG submission 205803) | Enriched cells from coal bed in the Powder River Basin, Montana, United States - Total cells T11 rep3 HSBNCT.T11.300.1.K15 ... | reverse complement strand
AAGGAAATCAATACCGACCAGTGATTTTTTATCACAATGCACATCAGAAAGCGCTGGCCGAAAAATCAAAGAATCAATTGATCACAGCTAATACAATACATCCTATATTAGTAGAAATTTTACCTGCAAAAACTTTTTATCCAGCAGAAGAATATCATCAGGATTACTACAAAAAAAATCCACTTCGCTATAAGTTTTATCGATACAATTGTGGGCGAGATGCGCGATTGAATGAAATTTGGGGATCAAGCAAATATTAAAATGATAATAGCGCGCGAGGTATAGCACCCTCCGCAGACATCGGTATAGAACTGTAATAGCTCATAAAGAGAAGCGATCCTGTCAATTTAAGAGAATGAACGTGATAAAACGAAGATCAATTTTCGAGTTATTTCATAAACAACGAAATAAATGGTTCTGCCAAGGCTTCTAAATTCCCCTTTATTTTGTAGTCGGGACAAATAACCTTTTGAATTGCTTCTAAGACCATTTCATTGATTGCTGCACTACCTCGTTTAAAATAGCAAATATGGTGTAATCGGTATTCGAAATCACGAATGAGTGAATATAATTGCTCTTTAGGAGTCTCCCGATCAACGATTTTATCGAACAGCTGAGCTATGGGTTCTGCATGGAAATTGAAATCTTCGTGGCTGGTATGAAGCAAGGAAACAAAGCCATTAGCTTTAAATCTATTGATATGTTCTTGCGAGATTATTCCCTTATTATCGCAAGAAATAACCGTATAGTGTCTTGTTAAGGTTCTCCATTCTTTATTAACCTCCAATTCGATCACTCCAGAATACACATAAATATTTTTGTCGAAAATAGAATTTGCAGGTTCATTTAACCCTGTCAGAACATCCTCTAAAGGTTTAATTTTGGAGCGATATTCATCGATCACCATGAGTTTGTAAACTACCTCATCGATGCGATTATGCAGGCCAGTTGATAGGTAATCCTCCCTACATTTTGCAGTCTGTTGCATTTTTTCTATGGGTGCAAGATTTTTGAGAAGGCATTGCTCTTCGGTCTCTAATCTAAAAGTATAACGTGAGACCCCACGAGTTTCTCTTACTCCCTTTTCTTTATTTTTTATATTTTTCAAACATTTTAAAATTAGCTGTTTAATTTTTTCATTCACTTCTTTGTATCTTACAGCATACAAAGGAGAAATCATATTATGTTCATGCCGCAGGGAACCAAATAACTCAGCTTCAGAGGTTTCGGTTTTAACAGCCATCCTATTTCTCAGTTCGCCAGCTTTCTTTAAGAATTCCATATAATGGTTTGGATCTCGTCCAGGATTCTGCCGTAATTTGATCAACAAGTCTGAAAGTTCTGCAACAGCTTCTTGTTTTAGTCCCTCAAACAGTTCTTCTTTCCCGTACGTACTTTTATTATCTCTAGCATCTAAGAGCCTTGGCAATGACTCACACAATGAGAGTGAGGAAAATTGAGCATCCAACAATATAGACGCAAAATTACATAAGGACATCATCACCTCTTCAAGATTAAGGTTTGGAGATCAAAATACTTCAGAAGGATCGCAAATCAAGTGATAATAGTCAAGGCAACATCGTGCTATCCCAGCGCGTCGAGCCACTGAAGATTAAATTAGAACTCGAGCAGCCTAAAACTTGAAACTTGAGCCGCTCGAGGTCACTTACTGATCAGTCACCGACGAGTTTGTTTAAAAGCGGTAGCCCACACCCACACCTATATCGAAACCGTCCAATTTCATTCGGGAAGATATTACATACGGATTGGATGATGAAGGACCGTGAAACGATTTGAACGAATAAGCGGCAAATAAATCCAAGACATAGCAGTCTCGAATGGAGAACAGGCAACCCACTTCCGCTACCCCACCCCACCCCTTTCTATCAATGCTTTTTTGGACATAATTAGAATCATTGTAGTTATGCACAAAATAGTACTTCATTCCTCCTGCGATATAGAAATCGGGACTTCCTTTACAGCAAAGAGAAGGTAAGAAATATTTTAAACCCAACGTTACAGGAATCATTCGTAGACTGGTTCTATCTCCTATGCCAGTCGAACGCCCTTCGAGAGAAAGATAGTTGACCGCTGTCCACAGGTTTAACCTAGACCACCATGCATGGCAAATTGGAAAGGAACCCGTCAATTGATAATTGATGCGTTGGCGATCGAATATTTGGCGGAATCTAGAAGAGCTTGGATAGAAATAGCTCGTACGAAATTCAACGATCACGTCATCGAACGAAGGAGGGGTATAGGCTTGTGTATAGTTGCTTATGAACACAATAAGCAAAGCGAGTATCTTTTTCATGCACGACTCACGTGAAAATAATTTGATTCTTGCTGAAATAGCTTTTTAGTAAATGCAGACATCCAGTTTTCTATGTAGCTAAGATTTCATATAGTGTCAACTAACTTATCAAATAGTATGTCTAGAATACATGAGAGATTAAACTATTCAAGGCCGGGACGGCCTTGCTACCTTAAAGGCAACTGGATCGTCTCGATCTAGCTTGCAATATATTCAAGGCCGGGACGGCCTTGCTACCTTCACTTTCCTAGGACATAATTAAAAATTAGAGGCGCGACAATAGAAGCATCTGATTCTATGATAAAACTAGGAGTATCCTGACTGAGCTTTCCCCAAGTGATTTTCTCGTTTGGCACCGCCCCGCTATAGGAACCGAAAGACGTCGTACAATCGCTAATCTGGCAAAAATAGGACCACAAGGGCACATCGATCTGAAGGTCTTGCCGGATCAAAGGCACAACACAAATAGGAAAATCACCGGCAATACCACCCCCAACCTGAAAAAAACCAAGTTTAAAGTGTTCGGATTGACTTTTATACCAATCCACCAGGAAGGCCATTTGTTCTAAACCTGTTTTGATTGTATGGAAACTGCTGATCTCTTTAGAGATGACATGCGAAACAAAAATATTGGCAAGCGTAGAATCTTCCCAGCCAGGTGTAACAATAGGCAATTTTTTCTTCTTAGCGGCAAGGACCCATGAATCTTCCGGGTTAATTTCAAAGGTATTTTGGATAGCCGGCTGATCTAACAATTGATAGATGTATTCATAAGGAAAATAACTTTTTCCTTTTTGATCAGCTTGTTGCCACAGACTGAGCATCTCCTTTTCAATTCGTCTAATAGCTGTATCCTCGGGTATACACGTATCAGTCACCCGGTTCATCCCTTTTTTTAAAAGATCATGCTCCTCAGACTTACTCAACGTCCGATAATGCGGCAGCCTCAAATAATGATCATGCGCAACCAGATTAAAGATATCTTCTTCTAAATTTGCTCCTGTGCAAGAAATTGCATGCACCTTATCCTGGCGGATCATTTCAGCTAAGGATATTCCAAGCTCTCCGGTGCTCATTGCCCCTGCCAAGGTGACCAACATCTTTCCGGAATCGTTGAGATGTGCGATCCAACCTTCTGCGGCATCGACACAAACGGCTGCATTGAAATGTTTAAAATTTCTCTTCATGAAATTTCGTATAATCATTTTTTCACAACTTGTCGGTAAAAAATTTATAGCTTAACAGTTTATAAATCAATTTAGCTGCCAAATAGTCAGGAGCGGGATTGCACGCTCGAGGGCATAGTTCAACGACATCGAATCCAATAATATTCGTGCTTTTTACAATTTTTCTGAACAATGCCATCATTTGATCCCAATTTAATCCACCAGGCTCTGGCGTGCCTGTAGATGGCATTATAGAAGAATCAAATACATCCAGATCGATGGTCACATAAACCGGACCCTTTAGTTTTTCGAGGAGCTGGTCCATCCAGAGCCAATTTTCATCCAATTCATGCGCAAAAAAAGTGTTCGTTCGATCCAAATTGATTAGTTCATCAGCGCTCATGCTGCGAATTCCTGCAGAAACAATCTTTGTGACTTGAGGAATTTCTCTTACTCTTGCCATAACACAGGCGTGGCTCCAAGGATTATTCTCATATAAGCTCTGTAAATCGGCATGGGCGTCTAGCTGTAACACTGTGATCGGCCCCGCATATTCAGCATGCGCGCGTATTGGCGCATAAGAAATGGAATGTTCTCCCCCGATTACAATCACGAATTTATTCAAGTGCAAGAGTTCTTTGACTTTCTGGTAGGTTGATTCCAACATGGATTCGGATGTTTTTTCTTCCACAGGGCCCGCAGTAAAAATTCCTTTCGTATATACTTCGGAATTCGTTTCTATATCGTATAATTCCATATTTCTTGAAGCTTCGATCAAAGCCGCAGGTCCCTGATTGCTTCCTTTCTGATAAGTAGAGGTTTGATCAAACGGAACCGGTAAAATAACAATATCTGAAGAAAAAAGGTTGCAATACTGATCCGGCAGGCCTGCATATCGACCTGGAACGCCATGACCTTGGCCGATTGGCAAGCTTTTATCCATTACACAACCAAATAGGTATAATTTTCTAAGGACTGTTTAAATATTTTCTTCACTTGTGAACTTTCCGTAAGGGATATTCTTTTGTTCTTCAAAGCCTGCTCAATTAGCTCCTGCAATTGGCTCATCATCTGTTCTTTGTTGTATTGGGCATAATGCAGAACTTCTTCGACGGTATCACCTTCAACGAGGTGCGAAAGCTCCCATTTGTCATTTGTCCCTAATTCGGCATGCACGACATTTGTATCCCCAAAAAGATTATGCAATCCGCCCAAGATTTCTTGATAGGCCCCAACTAGAAAAATGCCCACATAGTAAGGTTCTCCCGTATACTCATGCAAATGGATAAAGGAATCAGGTCCTTGTTTTCCTATGAATGCGTCTATAACCCCGTCGCTATCGCAAGTGAGGTCAGCCAAAACAGCTCTGTGAGATGATTCTTCGTTCAATTTCTGAATGGGCATTATCGGGAATAATTGGTCAACTGCCCAGGAATCCGGCACAGATTGAAAGACAGAAAAATTGCAAAAATAGGTTTCTAAAACGATTTTATCCAGGGCGGAAATTTCGTTGGGAATGGTCGGGAGCTGTTGATAAAATGAACGGATTTTCACGAATAGAGACTGAGACATCTTTTCAGCATAAGCTCTTTCGCGAATGGTCAGTTTGCCATGGATGAATTCTTCTAATATCTGTTCTTTTATATCCATAATGTCGTGAAATACTTCTCGGCAATTTTGTATGGATAGGTTTGCATCCAAATCACGAATATTTTCAATGATTTTGTGCTCGCCTGAGAGCTGTTCAGCGTGTTTCACAGGAGTAGACGAAGTCACATCAATGACCTCCATAAGTAAAACCGAATGATGGGAAACCATGGCTCGCCCCGATTCGGTAATGATGAGCGGATCTTGTATGCCAGCTTCTAAACACGCATCGCCAATAGCTGAGACTACATCGCGAGCATACTCTTCTACTGTATAATTCATGGAAGAATCTGAAATGCTTTTCGATCCATCATAATCGACAGCCAGCCCGCCGCCGACATCGAAAAAACATAGAGAAGGGACGATGGCCGCCAGTTCAGTGTACATCCTTGAGGCTTCTTTAAGGGCTTTTTTAATGGACTCAATGGTGGTTATCTGGCTCCCGATATGAAAATGTAAAAGCTTCACCCAATGTGCTTTGTTTTTCGCTTTGAGGATCTCTATGCATGAAATGATCTCATGGGACAATAGTCCAAATTTTGAATGGGCCCCTCCGGAAGACTTCCATCGTCCGGATCCAGTGCTGGAAAGCTTCATTCTAAATCCAATCTGGGCTTCAATTCCGAATTTTTCTGCTGCTTCTAATACTAGATTCAATTCATAGGCTTGTTCAATGATGATCAGTGTACGCCGTCCAAGCTTCGTAGACATTAAAGCTAGCGAGATATATTCAGCATCTTTGTAGCCATTGCAAAGAAGAAATGCTTCTGCAGTACTTTCTAATGGAAGAGCAGCAATCAGCTCCGGCTTGCTTCCTACTTCAAGGCCTATTCGATGTTTCGAACCGGCTTGCAGCACTGCTGCCACAACATGTCGTTGGGGATTGACTTTTATCGGAAATACCATTTGATAGGTATTGCGGTATTTATACTCATGAATGGCTGCTTGAAAGGCTGCATTCAACATATCCACCCGATCGCGAACGATGCCATTGAACCGGACAAGTATCGGGGCATCGATGCCTTGTTGTACAAGGGTATGCATTAATTCAAAAAGATCTCCTCCCCTTCCCTGACGATTGGGTTTGACAACAACATGCCCTTCGGAGTTAATGGAAAAATACCCTTCCCCCCACCCTTCAATCCCGTATAGATCGTTTTTTTGCATGTCAAACTATCCTAATTATACAGGAGCGCTTAGCTTACGGACTCCCTAGTTTATCAATTTTTGCTTATAACTGAGGTTCCATATCCTGTCAAATGACGATAAGAATAGTTACAATATTGAACACCAGTAAGGTTCCGCATTGAGATAGCCAGTCACGAGCTCATGAATTGAGCGGCTCAGTTGATCTATTTCTCCCTCTAATTGAGAACGATCAATGTTCACCACCTGCATACTTTTACAAAGGTGTTTTTTTTCATTTTCAAGGGTGCCGATCAATTGGTTCGAATTCGTGATAATTCTTCCACCTATCGAGTCTACTATAGCAAATGATGTTTTGAGAGCTTCTCGACTACGCATTTCATGCAAGCCATTGAAAAGCATTTGCTTTACATCATCCAGTTCAACCAGCAAAGAAGCTCCTCTGACTGAGTATGGGCCGCTGGCACACAAATAGGATAAAGATGGCTTATTATGATCATATTCAAAGATCACCATACAGGACTTGGTTTCTCTTGCTAAATTGAGCAGTGCATATTGCTCCTGTGGTTGCAAAGTCCCTGTAGGGGTACTGAATGTTGATATGGGTTTCATATTCATTCCTGTGTTTATGCTGAAAAATTTAATCTAGCACGGTCTAAAACTTGGTATCTGAACAGTACGAAATATGTCAGTACTGAGTGCTTCATGAGATTCATCTAAAAGGGTATCTCCAGAGCTTCCATGCCGTTCAGGCGCTTTGGTTTAATCACAGAGAGGCTGTGAAAAAATTAGAATCCAGCCGATTTTGACGAGATTTTTTCGCAGATTTTAAACTCCACCCCCTTCCTAAACGTCCCGCGTGCCGTTATGGAAGGGGGTAGAGTTCGAAAAATGCAAAAAAGATCGGTAAAATCGGCTTGGATCTCTATTTTTTCACAGCCTCAGAGTGCACCGGGAACTTTAAGAACATAGAGATCAAATCATACAGCAAAAATGACTTTTAAAAATAATATTCATATCTTTATGTTATTCCTCAAGCTATGAAGCCCGCAGGGCTGAGAATCTCGTAGCCCAGGCTGCAAGGCTTGTCATTACCCAAATTTTATTCAAACAAAAGGTTGACTTCCCAATTTTACCCCTTCCACAAGATCCATCAACCGATTTATGCCGAGCCAAAGAGTCTTAATTCCTGGCATGCCATCACTTTTTCTGTTAAGATGCCCCTAGCTTTCCGATTGCTAGCGCTACACATTTTATAGTTTTTATATCTCTTTTAAGATAAGTCGCTAAAACTTTGATTTCAAATTTGCTAAATCCACTTTGCTCTGCAGAATTGTCAGGATTAATTCTTAATGATTCTCTAAGTTCCAGTAATCTCAGTGCAACAATATTCATAATAGGTATGTCCTCAAAAGGTATGGCTGCAGACATAAGGTAGCAAGGCCGTCCCGGCCTTGACTATTAACAACCAAATAGCCCCGATCTGGATTCAAGGCCGGGACGGCCTTGCTACCTTGGGTCTGCAGCCATATCTTTTTTAGGACATGCTCAAAATCGTTTTGTGCTGCATGCATAAGATCTGTCCTTTGTTGAAGTTACAGATCTTATACTATAAAATTTAATAATTTAGGTAATGACAAGGCCTCAAGGCTGGGTGGTCCGAAACCATGTCCAGAGCGCTGTAAGGGTGATACTGTGTCAAATCTATTTGATGAAAATGCCCTGCGTTTTTCCGGTATTACTATAAAGCTATCAAAAATACTAGACATTTATTTCCACCTATTCTATTGTCTTAACTCTATTTATCAATATATAACATTTAATATTGCAATGAAAACGACATTTATTATTAAACAAATAACTTAAGGTTTATCACATGTGTAATGAAGTAAAGCTTCCTGCTGAAATGTGGAATAAGATTCTTGATCGTGCAGACTATGCTTCTCTAGTTAACCTATCTAAAGTTGATAAATTAATATCCGAATTAGCCAAAGAAAAATTGAATAACATCAAAATGAATGTATTTAATCTTTTCTTAACATTTCGCGAAATCCAAGCTCGCAACTCCAATCTTGTTGCAATTTACGGAAAATCTGTTCTATTAGAATTGAAATGGGATCAGAAAGGCTTGATCAAGCTGATAACGCTGAAACCTATGGAAAACAATACGATGGGCCTCAAAAGCAATCAAATTCTGATCTCTCGACTACGGAATGATGTTTTTGGTTTTAGATTAGAGCCACAAATTGGATATGGATGGCCTGTACTAGGATCTTTTGCCGATTTCCCACGCAATTCAATCTCTCAAAATCGTTTACAAATTACCGTTGAATCCGGTATACGAAATCTCCATCTTCAAATTGCTGTTAAGTCCGCATTAACCAACGCAAACCATCCATTTTGTGAAGTCACTGGTATTGCCCATATAAATAATCAACATTTATTCTGGATTTAACTCAAGACACATTCGAGCGTGGTAAGGTAATTTCTGTTGTACCATACTTACATCTGATTCTGGAGACATGCTAACAGAAATTGGGTCTATCAATTTTATTTCGGCCAATGAAATAAAAAGAAGAACTCCTACGGAGTTAATCCGTTTTTTTTGCCTCTACCCGTAGCTGCAGCTCGTCTCCGCTTCGCTCGCGAGCTTTGCTAACGGGCTACAAAATGAGGCCCTACTGCGTAGGGCTAGCACAAAAACTTTACCGTCCCCTTAAATACGCTGAGATAAATGTCACATTGGAGAATGTAGCTAAACCCACGAAGTGGGTCCTCATTTTGTAGCCCGTAGAAAGGCTCGCGAGCGCAGCGAAGACGGGCCGCAGCTACGAGGCTGTGAAAAAATAGAGATCCAAGCCGATTTTACCAATCTTTTTTGCATCTTTCAAACTCCATCCCCTTCCATAACGGCACGCGGGACGTTTAGGAAGGGGGTGGAGTTTAAAATCTGCGAAAAAATCTCGTCAAAATCGGCTGGATTCTAATTTTTTCACAGCCTCTCTGGGAAGACATACCTACAAGCTATCGTACTGCGGTAGCAGTACTTCTAGAGTAATCCTAAAGCAAATCATGATGTATTGTTGTACAAATTCGTATTTGAGGTACTGCTACCGCAGTACGATATTTTGCTTGTATGTTTCCCAGAGCTGCAACCGCTGCCGCGGTCCTTGCACTGGACTACTGAGAGAGCTACCGGCTACCGCGGTAATTTGACAAACAATCTTGGGAAGCTAAAATTGCTTTTCACAAAAGTGTTACCTCAATTTGAACCTCACCAAAAAACCTAAGAAAATTCTGTTAACATTAATTCTGCCGAGGTTTAATATTCCCATAAGTTATACCCGAATGGCCAAAAATCGGAAATTGGGTATGTCCAAATTCCGAATTTGAATCGGTAGAAAGAGCCGCATAATGATGTGATATCCTATCAATCGTTCAACATAGGAAACACGGCTATTTCTCTAATTTCGGTCCATGTTTACCTCTGCAGAGAAATTTTCGGTCAGGCTTTATACTGTCCTTTCAGGGCTACCCGGCCTCTCGGCCAGAGAGCCCTGAAAGGACGGCATAAAGTTCTACGAAAAAGTATGCGACATAAGAGAAATAATCGGAACAACGACATAAATTTCTGTTTTTGGTTGTTCAGGTATATAATAAACGTCATCTAAGCAGACCATTAATACCTGAGAAAATTATGACTATTACAAATTCGTATCAACTATATTGTCAAGCACATCCATTTGTTAAGGAATTGAAGTGTGAAGCTGCAAATCTTAAAGATTCTAAAAATGTAGAAGCTAAAAATCTTAAAGGTTTTAAAACAGTGACCATAGGACATACACATCCTGATTTGGACTCCTGCTCGAATGTAGTGATGAAAATGAATCAGCTCGAACTGACGAAACTCTGTAACAATTTGGGTTACGACTTAGGATATTACCAAACCGGAGACCATGAGTTTACGGATGAAAGACCTGTTCTACAAGCTGTGGCGATAGACGAAGCTATATTGAAACTTTGCAAAATAGTCTTAAAACAACGCGTGAAAGCGACTATTAGTCTCGAATTCGATGAAATGGAAAACTACCCCGAGGATGTTGCAGAAGAGCAGGACACTTATCAACAACAACCCTTAGCCTATGATTCGAGTGGATACAACGGAATAACAAACTATTCGGAATATACTGAACAAAATCAGGGTTTTTACCGACAACCCGTAGCCCCACCTTGGACAAGGAACGATAGAACACCGAGCTACTCACCAGCACATACTCAACAAAATGTTGCTTATCAAAAAGCATTCTCTTCGTTAACAATCCGAGACTTTAACCACCATTCGTAATGACAAAGTCAACGGTTAGAATTAGGTTTAGGCAAACTCAGCCTAAACCTCTAGTACTTTTTTTACATAAAAGGTAGCAAAGCCTCTCCCGGCCTTGAATATGTTAAAAACCAGATCGAAGCGATCTGTTCCGCTTTGCCATGATTTTTAAGGAAGTTCCAGCTTTAGCCTGCTTCGAATGTGACTAACAAGAGCCTTCAGCGGTCAATTAGCGACATATTTTCGTTATTGTATCGGCTGCCAGCTACTACCCCTGGGGGCAGCGAATCATTAAGCTCTTTCATATCAGCTGCTGATAAACATAATTCTGCTGCACGTATGTTTTCTTCTAAGAACTTTCTTCTTTTCGTCCCTGGTATAGGCACGATATCATTCCCTTTATGAAGCAGCCAAGCAAGAGCGATCTGTGCCGGTGTGGCTTTTTTAGCATCCGCCATTTCTCGGATGCGTGTGGCAACGCGTATATTCGCATCAAAATTTTTGCCTTGAAAACGTGGGTCTCCCCTTCGGAAGTCACCTTCCGGATATTCTTCAGAACGTTTCACATCACCAGTCAAAAAACCTCTGCCAAGCGGACAGAACGGTACGAGCCCAATTGGACAAAATTTCTAAAGAGATTTTTCAAAGGAGGGCCCGGACATAGCTGGCTGAGGGTGTATGAACCCGAAAAGGATGAAAACGGAGATTTCACAGGGAAATCATTCCTATATAGTTTTGGCATGAGAGCAGCTCTACATAGCTCACACTATATTGCTTCGCCCGATATACGCGAATTTAGAACCGGTGATGTAAAGCTTGCCAGGTTAATGATCAGTATGTCTTCTTGGGAAAAAATCAGACATGATGTAGAAAAATTGCAACAAGCTTTGTTACATGGTGTAGTTGATGAAAAAATCATTTCCATCTACGAAAACATCATAAAAGGCACATGTGTAAACTTTGCCCTGAATATATTTGGAAATGCTTATCGGGAAATCCATCATCAAAGACTTTCTGTTGAAGTGAACTTGAAATGGCAATCCCATATTTTACAACCTATCTTCAACAGTTATCTTGGATTGACCGTTAGTCCAATTCTAAGAAAAATCATACCCGATTTTGTTAAAAATAAGGCTTTGATGTTTGTCCAAGGATATATTCCTTGGGTTTTATCAAACGATCTAAAGAAAATAACAGATCCTCGTACCCAATTAATCACTGCTACTGCAGAAAACTAAAATGAAATTGGTTAATCACAAGACGGCTTTAGCATCAAAAGCTATTTAAATATAGCCTGAAAGGCTAAAATCTCATAGCCCAGGCCGTGAGGCCTGGGAAAGCAAACAAATTGCTGAGACCTGAAAGGTCGGCATAAACTTGAGGCTAATTTCCATATTGCACAATCTCTAGCTGAACATTGTAATACACATCGTCTTTAGTGCCAAGCCCTTATGCCGGCCTTTCAGGCCTCAATTGTTTGTTTACATTACCCAGGCCTCACGGCCTGGTCTATGAGATTTTGGCCTTTCAGGCCATGTATAAAGTCACTTAGGCTTCATAAAAGGCCTGGTCTATGAGATTTTAGCCTTTCAGGCCATTTATAAAGTTACGTAGGCTTTATCCATCAACTCAATCTTTACAGTATACTAGCTGCGATCATCCGACAACAAGGCAAACGTCTTACTTTGAAAGTACCCCTCTTGCACTTGAAGAACCTGTTCAAAGAGAGTGCGAAGCTGTTGACGATCCTTTGTTACAGCCCACTTTTTGAACGAATCGTGCCAAAGCGGCTCCTCAAGTTTTCTCCAGTCACCCATGAAGAAATACAGCTGTACAAACAGCGATCGAAGAGACCCGCTTTCGAAAATCTTTTTGCTGTTGTAGGCATATGGAGATGGCGCTGCCAATAAACCATGTGTTGTGATGAGCCACATCTTTCTTTCGGTTGAAGGGAGAACCCCTTGTTTTTGATACAACTCAGCCGCTGCGGTCAAATGAGCTGCAGCAGCTTCCGCTTGATGCACGGAAAGCAAAACCATACGGAATGTATATGTTGAATCTTGCCTGTCATCCCGAATAAGCAACATGACCTGAGGCGGCTTTTGATAAGAGTCTAGCAGGTTGGTATCCCCCTTGACAGTCTCTAAATACCCATCCGAAACCATAAGCCGGCTGGAAAATAAAGAGCTCTTCCACCAACTCCGCCTGCTCAATATAGTATTGAGTGAATGACAAAGACCTTGAGGTGCAGAGCCAACATCAATTTCATCATCTGACGAAAACTTGAACAAGCGGTAAAACGAATCCAGCTTTTCGGTTTTAGGTTTTTCCTTAATGCTTGCAAGAGTAGAAAAATTTTCCTTTCTTGAAGCGAAATTTTTAGCGAATAGCCTTTCCAGGCTTATCCCCCCTTCCTCGGCTGGTTTGGTAGAGAAACTACTATACCTGTCCCGCTCGCGCGTCGCAATTTTATTTTTGACAGAGCTCTGTTCCTGTTCGCTTTGTTGCTCGCTGCTTTGACTTTGGGCTTGCACCATTTGCCCATCCGCAGAAGATGCCGTAGCTGGTAAAAAGGCCTTTTCTGGCTCGGCTTGGTATTGAGGAAGGCTGATTGTAGAAGCCGCATGCAGGTCCGCTGCTTCCTCTCCTATTTTTTTCAAGATGTCCTCTATTGTATCGACCTCATGTCTTGGCATAAAATCACCGAGCGGCAAGATCAAGGCTTGGATCACCTTCTCCCAGTACATCTCTAAAGAAATTTCTTTCCGAGGCATCCCGATCATCTCAATGAAGTTTATCGATACATCTTCTTCAAAGTAGGTTCGGTATTTAGAAAAGAGCAGTTCTTGAAGTTCCGGCTTTTCATATACGGCATCCAAAAGAGTTTGCTGGATAAGGGCCATCATTTGATGAAGCGCCAACAAGCGGCTCTCTTCGCACTTCTTGCTTACGTGCTGGCCCCAGACATAAATAAATAACTTCTGAAGCAGTTCCTTTCCTTCAGTGACAGGTCCTGTAGACAACGCGTGCAGATTTGGATCCTCGAAACTTTTGGCCATAGCTAATACAAGGCTTTTGGGTACAGTGGTGATCACCTGCTGTTTTTTGTCAAGGCCTCTTGCCCGGCCATCGGCCTGTATCTTCAAAAAGAACGGGCTTTTTCCGGCGCTGCTTTTAGAAGGCATTGTTGAAAGAATTATCGCATTTTCAGGCAAAGGAACATCTGTTCCAGTAGCCTTATCACTGCTAAATAGAACGAAAGTCTCATCGACAGCAGCGCCGAAAGAGGAGTAAAAAACGCTTCCGTCACGTTCCTCTGTATGCAGCGAGTGGATTTCCTCAATCGAATAAGGGCTATTTATATGCATGTATAAGGGACGATTGCTCTGGATATCGAAAAAAAGAACACCTTTCAACATCTTCAAGGCGGACATTTTGCCCAGTTCTTCACAGATAAGCCGCGCTACAGCATGGTTATCTATACCTCTGAAATGGCAGCCCCCATCGATAATGGCCCGCACTTTGCTTTGCTTGGCCGGTTCCAACTGCATCAAAAGATCGCTGAACAAGCTCTTAGGCTCGTCGCCAATAATGTAGAGTTCATGATGACGACGCAGCATGAGATCGATCCGTTTTCCAAAAACTCCATCTGAAAACCCAATTGATACCCTTCCCCTCTCCTTACTCAAATAAGGAGCAATCAACTGCTGATCAAGGGTGGCGGTAAATCCCGAGCTCTTTTTCGTCATTAGCATCGTGGCGATTCCTGTGCAGGCAACTTCTTTTGTATAGAGCTTTTTTTGCATGAGGATATGCTCTGTCACGAAAGTCAGAAGGAGCGGAAGCGCTACAGGAGAACCTTCATTGATCGCTGCGCGGATTCTTGCTTGAACAGCAGCATCCCCTATTTGAGAGGAAAAAAGATCAGGGTTTAGATCATATGCTTTGGCCATGCGCGCAAAGGCCATAGCCGTTGGGGTATCCTGGAGCTTCATAGCAGAGACATTTGTCTCTGAAGACAACTCCTGTACAGCATGCTTGCGCAAGAACATGAGCAGTTCTTCAGTCTGCGCCAATGAAATTCCCGCAACGTAATATCCCCAGAAGGTATTGAGCACCATTCGATATGGATTGCTGAACTCCGAGTGTTCGGCCGCCTGCATATGGCTTTTTGTCGGCACGGCGATGGGGAGCGGTGCATGCGGCTCCAAGAGATAATCCTCATAAAAGCTTTGCGACAGCGAACCTAAAATTGCTTTGCCTGCCAGTAAATCCCGCAGAAGAGCAAGAAGCTCAAGCCCTTGATTTACAGGCACTTGACCCTTGCCTTTCCATTGAAGCAGGCGGGATTGTACACTTTTTGGAGGAAGGGCATTTATTTCAGAAAGATAAACGGCCAGCTCCTTGCGTTCTGCCGGAAGCAATTGCAGGCAATCCAGACGTTCCAGCCAAAAGGGACTTTGAACAATGTAGGTTGCAAGTGTATTTGTCAGAGCTTCGGAGGCTTCCCAGTCTATGCGTGTGCAAAAAAGCTGTTTTAGAGGAACCAGCGGCGATCCATCGCGTCCTTTAGCAGAAATGACCTGTTCTATTAAATCTTGAATCAGTTGAAGGTGCGCAGCATCCAAGGGCATTTTTTTACCCACTCCCTTGTTATAGATCTTATAGGGATTAGTAGCCTCGTCAACCTCGTCGAAAATGAAGCACCCTTTGCTTCGAAATAGCTTCAGAATGTTCTCTAAAATGATAGTTTTAGCGGTCAACTCCTTCTCTTGCGTATGGCTCCACTTTAGATCAGGATTGTACAAATCTAGTTTTGTTTGAATGTAAGCAGTACGGAGAGCTCTAAGCGCCAGCGGAGTTGTATGCAAAAAGGCTTTTTCCTTTTGCGCTTTGCATGCCAGCTGATAAAGGTTATAGAGATGTTTCAATTTGTTGAAAGGGGGTTTATCTTCGAAGATGAACGCATACTGATGCTGCTGCAGAAAATCTTCGGCACGCCTGCCTATGGATGGCAATATGGCATTGAATTGATGCACCGGGGTCACGAGAACAGACAGATGGTCCCCGTCGGCAGCGGCAAAAGCCCCTAGCTGCGCCAAAACAGAGGTCTTTCCCCCTCCCGTAGCCATTTGCAGTATATGCCCGTTTGAAGAACTTAGCATCGTGAAAAGCCCTTCCACCTGGTCGGATCGGAAGTTGATGCCCATTAAATGCTGGTAGGATAGCAACACGAGAGGGGTAAGCCTCCCCAATTCAACCAAGCGGTACGGTTCCGCCAATTGCTTATGCAGAGAAGAAAGCAGCTGGTGCAGGTCGTAATCATCGCTTGTGTTTTTAAGCTCGTCGATAAGCGCAAGCAGCTTTTCTGCATGTCTTCGACGAAGAGATGCCTCGCAAAAACGTCCAACTACTTGCCCTAAAGCGTCGACCTCCACCTCGGTCATATAGAGTTTTTTGGCGATTTTGCTCCGGTCGGCATGGCAGCACAGAAGAAGGACCTCTTGGATATCCATAAAGGTGCTGCGTCCACCCCCTTTATCTATACGTTCTTGCAAATGGCCCGTTAGACCCTGATTTGCCGTCGCAACAATCTGGGCGCACAGCAGCTGCTCTTGTTCTTTATCTCTAGTTTGGCTGTCTACAATACACTGTCTGCCAGAACCAAGCAGGATGGTCTTCACCTCTGCGATGCTGAGACGGCAAGAGGGTTGGGATTGCTGTGCGTTGTGCCGGGCGCCAATAGAAAATTCTTCATTCAGCCAGGAACAGTCGATCCCCTTTTGTACAAAAAAATTATTTCGAACTTGATCCAACAACACGTGCTCTTTAAAAAGTTGCTCACCGAGTTCTTGAAAGGATTTGTAAAGTTCTCTATCAGGTCGATAAACCAGCAGGTCGCGGCTTTTCATTGGGCGAAGGGCATGTGCAGAAGCAGCCAAGGGGTGCTCTTTCTCGATCCTTTTATGCTGTGGATCAGACTCTTTTTTATACTCCTCGATAAAGTTTGAACAAATGTCCCTATCCGGCAGAAACTCGCATTCCTCGTTGCTAGTTTCGATCAGATGGACAACGCGTGCATTGAACAAACGCGCCACTTGCTTGGCAGAATTTCGCCCCGGCATAACAGGATTGTCTTTAACAGCGTTGGCTAACAAATAGACAAAAAAATCGAGATCCTTTTGCTCGTGTTCATACCAAAAATTATCTTCCGGCCACTTTGTCGTATTGAAACGCTGCAGCAAGCCCGACCGGTCGGCAGCCTCTCCACTAAGGGCAGCAGTCAATAGAATTCTTGAATAGTGTCCAAAAGGCTTATTCGGACGCGTTTTTGGAGCTTGTATGGATAACTCTGTACTGTTATTGATCAGATCGACTGGTACGACGAGTTGTGTGATTGTGCTCGCGTGGGATATTTTTTGTCTAATATAGTTAGGAACAAGAGAAAAACCTTCCCGGACCTGGTTAAAAAATGCACGGTACAAGTCATATTCTTTGAGTTGCTCCCGAGAAAAGCGTTTTTCTAGTAGCAAGGACCGGTTCAGATTGTTTCTATTTAACAAATATGCATGGCGGGCTTTGCGAATGACGCTTTTGTCAGGCCGTGATGATATTTCCGCATGTTTGTCGTTGAAGAGTTCTTTTTGCAACCGGCGGGCCCATAGGCTCCAGTCCTCATCGCTTGCGTTCAAACGACCGGGTAAACTTGCGTGTTTTTTATCAGCCTTCTTTGGTTTTACCAATGGATGCTGGCTAAAATTTTCTTTAAGCAGAAAAGCTGCCTGCAATCTCAGTGCATGCATTTCCGGCTCATCCTTATCCTTAGCTTTGTCTTCTACATAGGAAGAGATTTTGGCTAAAAGTGCAGCCTCGCCTTCATTATAGCGGCGGAAGGGCTGTGCACAGCTGAGAAAAGAGGCTGCTTTCGCGTAGTCTTGAGGATAACGCGCTTCTTGCATCAAATAATAGGCAATCAACAAGTTGGCCTGAGTACTCTTTTGCCGGATCAATGCCCCCTTCGCATCCAATTCCAGCGCGATCATTTTTTCCGATTTTTCTTGGCCATAGCTGCAGAGAGAGACTAAGAGCACTTGTTCTCTCTCGTTCTTTTCCAAGAGCAGCCAATAGCCAGAAAGGTCGAGTTCTGCTGATTTTTGTTGTTGGGCAATGGCATAGGTTCGATCTGCGGAGTACACCCAGCGTGTTTTTTCTTGTGTAAACGCCAAATTATGTCCATCCGGAGTATACACAGAGTCAAAAGACAGAACCATACCGGATGCCCCCTTTTCATCCACACTTTCGATAAGGTCCGGTTGATATTTTTGAAAAAAGGGAAGTTCCCAGGGCAAGTTCGTGGCAAAGCGCTTTTTTATCCCCGGGGCATCCACCGGATGAAACCATCCCTCGCTATCCACGGAACCGATCAGCCGATCATTGGTTCTTTCAAAAAGCAAATTGGACTTCCTGTCATCACTTTGCCAGCAGAAACTGTTTGTAAAATATGGAAACCTGGAGGCAATTAGATGATAGGGGGACCCCTCAACCATACGATAGATTGCACTCACGCGTTTGTTACCACTCTTAAAGGCAAGCGTAAACACCGAGGATGTTTTGTTATCTTGAACCAGCACATGCTGAGAAGAATCTTTCAAACAGGTTTCAAATCCCACAATCTTGGGCGGATCGCGTTCATCAAACAGTCTTTCATAGGCAGTGGAAAAAATAAAAAAGCTAGGAATTGTCCCGCCAATCTGCAAGGTTATGCCATTGAAAGGTACCTCGCCGGTGAATATGTTTACATCATAAGCCCCCTCCCCAGTTATTATGCGAAGCCAAGGGAAACCGTTTTTTTCCACTCCTGTTAACTTCTGATGTGGCCATAGCCGCGCAACCAGTTCGAGATTGAAGAAGTTCTCATACGCCGCTTGGAATTGGGGCTGCCAGCGGGCTGCTGCCTCGTACAGCAGATAGGGAGGCGGCTCAAGCTGCCATATATCCCTATCCTTAAAGGAAGTCAAGGTCTGGTGTAACGAATGGAACAAACCTAAAAGCTCAAGCAATACATCTTGACTGGGTTTATCCACAATCGGAAGACACAGTAGATAGCTCAATTGAAGCTGCCATTGGTTGGCTTTTGACTTTTGAGGTTCTTCAAGGCGTTTACGCAATTCTTTTTTAACCTTTTTAAGTTCATGCACACTGCGTACCTTATTTACTTGCCCGTAAGCCACAGCGCAAAATCCCCACTGCCGCAGTAAAAAGCCTATGGCCGCTTCTTGATGCTCCTGGGTAGCAGCAACCAGTTCTTCCTGTTTACGGCTAAGTCGCATCTTAAAAAAATTGAAAAGTTCTTTAGCCAGGTGAGGGGCTTTTCTGATAGCCTTAGGCACAAGCAGAGGTGTGGTCAATACCATCCCTATCAGTAGGCGATGTTCTATATTACTGAGCAGCAGCGGGTTAGAAGAGTAACAATCGAGGAGCATAGCCAACTGCATGGCGGGATCCTTGGCTGAAAGAATGGAGACGGCTTCATGCCATATGGGATCTTTTTTAACCAGCTGTTGGTTCTGCGTGCTGCTCCACAAAGGGAGTTTGTCTTTATCTCCGCATGAGCTGATTGTGGCCTTAGTCCCATCTACGAGCTGGGTTAATTTGTCAGGCCATTTGTCGCTCTCTGTATCGATTTTTAATGCGATCGGGAAAGAAAGTTTACCAGGAACATCTTCTCGGATAGATTTGTACCCATGGAGAGGTAGG
>Ga0351967_1088_pt1 | contig 19727 bp, 9 predicted proteins | sample TotcelT113001K15_FD_205803 | JGI IMG/M metagenome (GOLD analysis project Ga0351967, IMG submission 205803) | Enriched cells from coal bed in the Powder River Basin, Montana, United States - Total cells T11 rep3 HSBNCT.T11.300.1.K15 ... | reverse complement strand
AAGAAGCATGATGGGCTGGTTGGTGGTTGCGGTGAACCAGTCGGCGTAGTCCTGGTCCAGGGTCGCGTCATCGCCAAGGCCTTGCTGGAGCACGCCGATGCCGTTTTCCGCATCAAGGGTGACAACGCCGTTTATGGTTATTGTGCGGTTTGCAGCATTCATTGCCGAAACAGCGCCGGTGGTGTCGTTGTAAATGGCCCCGTCCGTGACAAAGCTGTAGTTGGCGCTGGAGCTGCCGGAAAGATCAATGGCATCCATTATTATGATGTCGCCAAGGGCCACGGAGAAGGAGGCCTGGGGAACATCGGGCTGGCCTGCAACCGCAGCGTTGGCCGCAGCCGTGGCTGTTGCGCCCCGGCCTATGACAACTGCATCAAGGCTGCCGCCGCCGTTGATGTTGAGGTTTGCAAGTTCGGCAGCGGTGAGATCCAGATTATCCACCGCAAAGCCGGGCATACCCAAACGGATGGTGTCAATGTCCGCTCCGTTGGCAGGCTCAAAGGGGATTATCCAGATGCTCTGGCCGGAAGGCACTTCCACCGTATCGTTGATGGTCATGCCGTCAGCAATAAGATGGATGTCGCCGGAGGCCTGGAATGTGCCGCCCGCGTTGCGGGTGAACTGGCCGTTAGTATCGTTTGCCACCTCCACAACCAGAAAGCGCGGAATGGTGGAGGTAATGGCGCTGGTAATCGGATCCATACCCGCGCTGATGTTGGTTCCGCCACCTGCGGTGAAGTCGGCAGCCGTCTGGATGACTATGTGGCCATCCACCGTGGTTATGCCGGACTGGCCGTCAAAGGTGGCACCGCTGGTGTCAAGCCCGTTTAAGCCGTCGTCGTCCCATATTATGTTGGCGCTTGTGCCCACCGTGCTTGCGGAAACAAGGTTTCCGGCAGTCATCTCTGTTGTAAGATCAATGTTGCCGCCGCCTGCGCCCACAGTTTGGGCGGAAACCTGGTTTGCGGTTATGGTGAAGCCTGTAAGCCCGTCCGTGCCGTCCCAGATGGCCCGGTTGGTCTGGTTTGAAGTCTTCATGGCAATGTTGTGGGCCTGGTTGCCGGCACCGGCAAAGTAAAGGTCCAGATCATCAATAAGATGAATTGTGCCGGTCAAAAGCCCTGTGGCATCGCCCACAATAACGCCGTTAGCTGCATTGGTGTTTATGGTGGCAAGCTCTTCTTCAATAAGGCGCATTGTGCCTGCCGGGTCGTCATTTGTGGCGTAGACGCCGCCGCCCACATTGCCGCCAAGCTCCACATTTATGGAAGCATTGTAGGGCCGCAGAATAACATTGCCGCCAGCAGTGCCCACAGTGGTGTGAATCTGGTTGGGCAGGCCGGTTGCCAGGTTCATGCGGTCGGCAATTATGGTTATGTTCTGGTTGGTGCTGCTTATAACCCCACCGGTGTGGTTGAACCAGTGGTCATCACCCAGGTCGCCCCATGCTTCCAGCAGAACCGTGCCGTTGCCCGTGGCAGTAACATTCTGGGTTACGGTGAGATTGCCGTCCAAGGCGCGCACGCGCACAAAGCCGTCAGTGCCAACACCTGCACCAGTTGTGACGCCGTCTAATGTCCCTCCAAATATCAAGTCAGCAGCCTGGCCTATAATGAGGTCTCCGCCTGCAGCCACATTGTCCACATAAATGCTGCGATCCGCATTTGGAAAAGCTGCTGTTCGTGCGCCAAGAACATTGGCATGAATGGTTATGGGGCTTGCATCCGTGCCTATGTTGTCATTCCATGCCCTCAAGGCCACCTGGTTGGCGCGTATGCTGTCACCATCAGCCCCGGGCGCGGGGTTTGCGCCATTCACAATGGCGTTGTCCGAATCAATCATCACATTGTTGGCACCGCCATTGGCGATTATGGAATCTGCGCTGTTGGCCCCGGCGTTTAAAATAACATCACCGCCACCAACTGCATTCCAGTCTCCCACAATGGCAATGTCGCCCGCAGCACCGTTACTGATGATGTGGGCGTCAATGCTTATGCCGTCATTCATGTTGGCAATGCCGATGGCACCGTTTGTAAGGGTGGTAACGCCCTCAATAAGCCCTGCATCGGCTGTTATAACGCCGATGGAAAGCATATCGGCGCGAATGTTCTCGATGAAGATGCCGTTCTGGTTGTTCTGGGCCGCGATTACAAGCGAATCCGTAAGGAACTGGGCTGTTGAGAAAGGATTCACCGGCCCTGTGCCTATGGTTGCACCGGCAATATCCTGGCCTGCCAGCAGGCCCAGGTTGTCAACGCTGATATAATGGTCCGGGTTGGGTGCTGCCCAGTCTGTCCAGATGCTGTCAGCAGAATCCAGAATAAGGGTGTCAAAATTGTAGGCCTGGGCCGCGCCCTCGCCTGCTGCATCGGTAACATAAATATCCGCCCCTGCTCCACCGGCTGCCCCGCGGGCAGTGGCTGTGCGAAGCTCAACCCTTGTGGTGCTGGCAAGCTTGGCAAGCTCGGAGAAGGCGATTTCAATTGTGTCGTTTGCGCCATCCACACCGGAGGTGCTGCCCACTTCGATTGCGGTTCCTGCAAACTGGGTGTTAATGGCGATAACGCCTGCCCCTGCATCCATACCGCCGGCATTTTGCAGGTCCAGGTTGTTTGCCCACACATCAATGCGGTTGGCGTCTGTTGAACCTTCGGTGACAACCCATGCGTTGTTATCCAGAGTGAACTGGTTGTTCTGGCCTGCGGCCATCAGGGTTACCGTGTCGGCAAGGCCGTCCGCCGGAGTAACAACGCTGTAGCCCACATTGGCGGAAACCGTGAGGTTGCCGTTAAGGGCGCGCACTTCAATGGGGCCGGAAGTGCCGTTTATGCCGGTAACAATGTCCACACCTGCTGCCGGAACAGCCAAATTGCCGCCTGCTGCATCCTCAATTATGCGGATGCCAGGGGATGTGTCTTCGCCATTGGCCGCAACATTGACCACCTGGGTGCGAACATCAATGAGGCCTGAAGCCGTGAGTGCAAGGTTGGTGGTTATTATCTGGGCATTGGGGTCTTCGGGCTTTATGTCGCCCGCAGCGCCAAAGGCATTGGCCGCTGCATACAGATGAACCGTATCAACATTGCTAAAATCGGCGTTTCCGGCAGGTGCGGCAGGGGAAACCGCGCCCAGGTCAATGTTGTTCATGTTGCGGTTTGTGCCGTCGTAGCCAATGATGAGCGTGCCTGTGCCGCTCTGGAAGCGCTGGGCCTCGGCAGTGGTAATGGAAAGCAGGCGGGAAGCATCTGCCGTGACACCGCCCAGAACAATGAGGGTGGGCTGGTTTGTTCCGCCGCCGTCATCCCAGTTGACGGGCATGACATAAGTGGTTTCGGCGTTGTTGCCCACCGTGCCTTCGTTGCCTGCCGCGGTGGCGATGTTGAGGTTGTCGGCGTACAGATAAATATCGCCGTCAACATTGTCCACAAGCACAGGGCTTACACCCGTGCCAATGGCTATCATGCGGCTTGTTGTGCCGCCGCCTGCCGCATCCTGCCAACCTGCGGTGAGGGTGATGGTGCCGGCCGTTGCAGATGTCACATTCTGCAGCAGTGTGAGGTTGCCCTCAATGTTTGTCACAGTCACATAACCTTGCGGCGCGGCGCTGGTGGCGTCCGTCATGGTAACGCCGTCAATGCTGCCCGCCCCGGCAACCAGATCGCCAAGGGAGGTTATGGTCAGATTCTGGCCTGCTCCGCCGATGTCATCCTGATAAATGTTGATGTGGCTGAAGCCCGTTGCACCGGAACCCGCCGTGGCGGAGAGGTTGTTGGCCCGGATGTAAACCGGGTTGCCGTAGGGTGCGCGGTCGCCTATGCCATCTCCGGCAACCAGAATCACATTGTTGGCCTGCACAAAGGTATCTGCCGTGCGGTCGGTCAATATGCCGTCCACAAGAATATCGCCACTTGCCTGAAGCTGGGCCGTGCCTGCTGCAAGCACGCTCTGGTGCACAATAACATCGCCGTTGGTGGCGTTGAACACAACATTGTTTGTGTTGCTCTGCGCGCCTTTGGAGGCAGCCATGAGGCCCAGGGTGTTGAATAGGTTTGTAAAGCCAGCAATGGGCTGCACAATGCGGATGTTGTTTATGGTGCTTTCAACCCTTGTAACGCCTGCGGTGTAGGTGGTTACCGTTCCGGCCGTGTCGCCCGCCGCGTTGACAGCATTTATGTGCAGGCGATTTGCAGCGCCAGCACCGCTTGTGCCCGTTACCGAAGAGCCCATAAGGGCTATGTTGCCCGATTCCTGGAGTGAGCCTGCGCCTGCGCCGTCATCGGAAATTGCGCCGCCCGTGGCAAGGGCTATGTTGATGTAGCCAGCATGATCCGAAATATCCACAGGCCCCATGAGCTGAATGTTGGAGCTGCCTGAATAGTTGGTGATTGTGCCGTCAGCCGCATCCAATGCGCTGGTGGTGGTGCCTATGACAACGCCGTGGGTTGCGCTTGTACCGACGCCGCCAAGGTCAAATACGCTTATGGTTTCCAGCTCCGCCTCGGTGAGGTGCAGAACATTGACTGCCTGGGGGCCTGCCCCGCCTATCTCCACAGTTGTGGCTGCGTTGTAGGGCTTGAGGTAAACATTTTTGTCATCATAGGAATCCACAAGGGAGCCGGGGTTCAACTCAATGCCGTCCGCGATGAGGTGAATCTCTCCGCCGAGGCCCGTGATAGTCCAGGATACAATACGCCCGTTGTTTTCCAGATCAACGGCAGGCGGGCCTGCTGCCCATGCTGCATCCACCTCCACCACCACAAAGCCGTCACCGTAGAGAAAGATATATCCGTTATTGGTTATGCCCGTGTTGGACTGGAGCACAATGGATCCACTCTGGTTGACTATGCCATCGCCTATCATAAAGGCGCCTGTGGGGTTCGCAAACCAGGTGTCATCCACAAAAAGCTTGTGGGGGGCCACGCCATTGTTATCAATGACAATGTTGCCTGTATTCAAGGAAAATGCACTTACGCGAGCGCCCGTACCCACATTGGGCACAGCGCTTTCGTCCACCATGTTGAGCGTAACATCAATGCCGCCGACCGCCTCTGCATAGAACTGGTTGGCAGTTATGGTGTTGCCCGTAAGGCCTGCGAATGTGTCATTTATTGCATTGGCCGTTATATTGTTTGTAACAAGGGCAATGTTGTTGGCCCAGGGCGTGTTGTAGCTGGACCCTGAAAGGTCAACAGGCCCGCCCACGGTTATGGTGCCGTTCATCATCTGCTGGGCTGCGGTGAACTGGCCTGCGCCAAGATAACCGATGATGATGCCCCGCTGGGCAGCGGCCGGATCTTCCTGGCCGGCCACATTGTCAATATCAAAGGAATGAGGGGTGAAAATTCGGCGCAGTTCAGCCTGGGTAAGGGAAAGACCGCCCGCAGCGCCCAGAGTCACATTTCTGCCCGCCGTGGCCGTGGAGATGTAAACATCGCCCAGGGTGCCGTCATTGTTCCAGTTTCCGCCTGAATAAACGCCGCCGCCCATGTCGCCGTAGTTGGCGCCCGTGCCGTCACTCATGGTGTTGACGGTGGCCTCGTTGGCAGGAGCAACGGAAATGACAACATCATCGCCGTAAAGGTTGATGTCGCCGTTATTTGTGAAAACGCGGGCGTTGTCGCCCAGGGTAAGGGTGGGAACAGCAGCAGGCACTGTGGCCGCAGAATTCCGGCCTGCGCCGAGCACTATGTGGTTGCCTGCGGCAAAGTCGTTCTGCACCCAGTAGTTGGCTGCAACAGTGAGGTTGCCGTTGGTGGTGTAAATTTCCACATCGCCGTTTGCAAGGTTGGTGATGCCGGAGAAGTAGCGCACCATGGGGGCGATTATTTCCGCTGTGCCGATGGTGAGGTTCCCGCCGTCCGTACCTTCCTTAATGAAGATTCCGCCTGCAGTAATGTTGACAGCCGCAAGCTGCCCGGCAACATCTGTGACTATGGGCGCAGCAGTGGTGCCGATTCCTCCGGCAGCGTACAGGGCAAGATCATTTGCCTTTATGCCTTCCTTGCCGCCTTGGGCCGCGCTCACATTGAGGTTGGTGAGGGAGCCTGTGGTTTCAATGGCCACATTGCCCGGCGCCCATATATGCGCGCCGAAATTGCTGGTGGGGTCAAACCAGGTGTTCACATTCTGCGCATGGTTCAGCACCGTGTTGTTGCCGTCATTCTGGTACAGGTAAATGTGGCCGCCTGTACGGTTGCGGGCTGAAAGGAAACCGTTGGTGGAGATTTGCAGCTTGTTGGCAGCGGAAATGGGGTCCACCGCCGGGTTATTGGTACCCGCCGAGCCGCTAATGCCCGTGCCTGCATCCAGGGTAAGGGTGCCGGTTCCGCCGCTGGTGGTAAGGGTAAGCACTTCCGGCGCGCCAAGGCCGTCATCCTTGATTTCCTGACCGGAAATGATTGTCCAGTCGTGAATCTGGTCCTGGTTGCCCAGTCCCGCGGAATAGCCGATATTTGCATTGCCGGTTATCCAGACATTGCCTGCATTGGCCCGGCCAATGGTGAGGCCGTCTGCAAAGATATTGTCCAGCTCTGACTGAACAATGCTGAACTGGGCAGGGGGGCCGGCAGGCGCAGGGCCTATGTAGATGGGCTGGTTGGCCGAGAAGGGCATGATGACAAGGTTGTTGCCCGTGCCCGGCGCACCTATGTTAAGGGTGTTGGCTATGTTGGGGTTGTTGCCCACCAGAATAAGGTCAAGATTTTCAGCAGACCAGTCAATGGGAACATCCACATCAATCTGGTAGCTGTTGGCTCCATCCGGCACCAGATGGAGGCTCACCGTCTTGTGATAAGCCGCATTGGTGGTGATGGTGAGCTGGGAGAAGTCCAGGTCCCCGGGAGTACGGGAAATTTCCTCAAGGTGGATGTTGCCGTTGCTGGTGGCAAGGCTGGTGTCTGCCGTGACTGTGCCTGCGCCAGCGTCCACGCCCACCGGATCATCAAATGTGCCGATGTAGGAAGTCGGGCCCACGGCAAGAAGCTGGATGCTTGCAGCCGTAAGACCCGTGTCGGATATGCCGTCATCAAGAATGTTGCCGCTGGTGCGTAAAATCAGGTTGGCAGTTGCAACATTGCCGTTGCCGACAATTATGTCGCCCGTGTGGTCGCCCGTGCTGGAGTCCGCGCCATCCCCGACCGTGAACTGGCCTATGGTTATAGTTGATGCGCCCACAATGTTGCCGATGGAGGTGGCGCCGATTTCCCAGTCATATCCGCCAACTGCAACGCCCAGATCATCCGTCCTGCGGCTGGAGGTTAAAAACACCTTGCCCGTGGTGGAGATGGAGCCCGTGAGGGTTATGGAGCCCGCCGCGGAAATGGTGACATTGGCCGCGCCGGTGTAGATTTCATGCACGCCCACGCCGGGGTTGATGTTGGTGAGGGTGTATTCACCCGCCCCGTCTGAAGCAAGGCCGCCCACGCCGGAAAAATCGTAGTCCGCGTATGCTGCAAAAATGCCGTCCCCGCCCGCATTCCTTGTATCAATGATGCCGCCAAGGGTGTGGTTTATTTGGTCCGAGGCATAGAAGCGAACATCGCCGCCGTTGGTCACAACAGGGCCTTCAGTTTCCACAGCTCCCACAGCAAAAAGGCCTGCGGTTATGGTCACATCGCCGCCCTGGGTGGTGGTGCTTTTCACATGCACGGTGCCGTGGGTGATGGTGACATCCACATTGCCGTTGCCGGTGACATTGATAACGGGCAGAATGGTCTCGTTGGCGGAGCTTATGACAATATCACCGTCTTCCGTACGCAGGACGGGGGTGCCGCCTGCAAGAACCAGAAGACCGACACCGTCTGAAGCAGGGCCGCCCACCCCGGAGAAATCGTAGTCCGCAAGAAGGGTGATGGAGCCTGTACCGTCAGCGGTGATGCTGCCCGCCCACAGGCCTGGCGCCGGGCCGGAACCTATGGTGAGCTGAATGTGCTGCCCAGCACGCAGCTCGACACTCACATTGTTATCACCTGTGGCTGTGGCAATATTGAAATTGCCCACCACATTGATGTCCTGGAGAGCTTCCAGAATAATGGTGCCGCCAGCGCCAACGCTGGACAGGATGCCCGTGCCGTCAGTGTTGAAGGTGGTGGTGTTGCCTACCTGGGTGTTCCAGGCCATTGTCCAGGGCGGAACATTCACAAAGCCTGCTGTGTTGTTATCCGCCCCACCGTACTGGAGAACGATGTTCAGGGGGTCGAAAAGGACTGTTCCGGCCTTTATGGTTCCTGCATCCACATCCAGGTACTTGCCGGAGACTTCCACAAAGCCGTCCCCTGCATCAATCAACGCGCCTTCGTACATGGTGGTGGATTCGGCCATGTTGCCGTCTGCATCCGGGGCATTGACGCGCACTTCGCCGTTATGCGCCTGGATGACCGAGCCGGGCATGAGGACAACCTGATCAGTTGAATCGAGCTTGACAACACCGCCATCCGCCTGGATGAGGCCTGCGTTGCCTATGCGCTCGCCGGCCACTTCAACGCTGGCGTTGTCGCCAGTGGCCTTCAATGTGCCGAAATTGACAACATCGCCCTTGTCGCCGCCAAGGAGCTGAATCTCGCCGCCTGCGCCCACTTCCACGCGGGTGGCTTCAATAATGCCCTCGTTGTTGACAACGCTGTTGAAAATGTCGCGGGCTGCACGGGCGGTCATGGTGACCTTTGCGCCCTGGATCTGCCCGGTGTTCAGAGCGGCGGAGGTTATTTCCGCTCCGTCAGGACCTGTGACCCTGGCTGCCACATCACCGTCAACAGCAAAGTTGATAAGACCATCGCCCGTAAAGTCGAAGGTGGCTTTGCGGCCTGCCGCAAGAACCACTTCGCCCATGTCGGCGCTGATGTAGCCGTTGTTTACAACAGAAGCGCCTGCCAGAACAACGCTCCCGCCGTTGTTCACGGTGATTGCGCCTTCGTTGATGACAAAGCCGCCTGCGCCTTCCTGCTTGAGCTGATAGCGCCCGGCAAAGAAGTCATCGCGATCCATGACAAGGCTTGTGGCCATGAAGCCGCCGGTGTTGACCCTGGCCGTGGAGCCGATGAGAACGCCCGAAGGGTTCATGATCCAGACCTGGCCGTTTGCCACAAGGGAGCCCATAATGGACGAAGGGTCCTGGCCTACAACCCGCTGGACAAAGATGGATTCCAGGCCCGGCTGGTTGTAGATGTGGCTCTGGTGGGCGGCGATGTTGTACGACTCGGTGACATTGTACACCTTTTGAGCCGTCTGGTTGAAGATGGTCGTGTCCCCGTTTACGACCTTGGTGAAGCCGTCCCCGGCCATAGCCGCGGGCGCGGCCAAAAGCACAAGGGCGCCGGCTGCGCCTGCGCCGAGCCTGCAGAGCCTCATGGCGCTACGGTCCAGCGAAGGTACTGTGGCGGTCGCACCAGTATCCAGAGATTTCCTGCGATTCCGGACACGCTTAATCTTCCTGCTCAAGCTGGCCATGTTGTAACCTCCTTAAGTGTGTTTCTATCGAAGCACTTTTTTGTCATCGGATAAAAAGCATTTAGCCCCTTGGTGGGGCGTTCTTTTCTGGTTTTTCTGGCACCCGGACCCGCACGATGCAACAGCATCGGCGGGCCGGGGAAATACTTCTGCTTTTGTCAGGCCGGGCAATGCCCGGTGCAAGACACTCATTTAATACACAAGGCTCAACAAGAGATACCATGCGCCGCGGCTGAAGGTCCCCTCGCTCAAGGGCCTGTCGCCGGAAATGGCCTTGGCCCACTCTATTTTTGCCATTGCGTAAGGTGAATAGGCAAAACGGGCGCCTACGCCTGCGCCCCAGAGCCGGGCGTCTGAAAGCTCGGCTGCAAAAGCGTCCTTGGTCCACACCCTTCCGTGGTCAAGGAAGCCTACGCCTTCAATGGCAAAGTTGCCACGCGAGCCCGACGGTGCCTGCCAGTCCATTTCTTCGGTATAGATAAGGTAGCGGAGTTCAAAGGTTCCTGCCATGCCGTGGTCGCCCGAATAATCGCCCTGGCCGTAACCGCGAACCGTTGTTGCGCCGCCGATGGCAAACTGCTCGGCAGTTGGCACCCGGTCTGTGGCGTACTGGCCCTGCAGGGAAAGCAGGCCTGAAAAGCGGCCGGGAAAATCCTGGAAGCGGCGATAGGAGCCTTCCAGCTTGAGGAACTTGCTGTCAGCCCAAAGGCGGGAGGTGGGTGTGTCGTCCTCCATGCCCTTGATGACATTCAGGTCCGCCATATTGCGTCCCCAGAGGCCGTCAAGCCACTCGGTGTGACCGCCAAGGCGGGCGTTGAACATATCCTCCTCGTAAAGCTTTACGCCGAACATTTTGCTGCTGATGCGCTTGAGGTCCAGGCCCGCGTCCCCCCACAAAGAGAAATTGCGGGTGCGGATAAAGGGGTGGCTGATCCAGGTGCTCAACAGATCGGAAGTGCCGTCCAGATCCAGAACCTGCAAAGGCCCGCCCACCTCATAGTGCATCCTGGAAAGGGCAAATCCCAGGCGTGTTCCGTGGGTGTTGAGCGGAAGATTGTAGTCAGCCCTCAAGTACCACATGGGGCCGGCCTTGTCGCTGAAATTGGCGCTGCCCATGTAGCGGAGGCTCAAGTAATCCCCAATGCCGAAGGGATTGAAAAGAGTCAGGTTCGCCCCAAGGCGATGCTCGGCCACATAGGCGCTGCCGAAATTGTTGTAGTCCAGGCCCACAAGCCACCATTTGGCTTCCTCAACCTGCACCACAATGTCCGTTGTGCCGGGAACCTTGCCCCGCACCAGCGTGGCGCGGGCATCAAGGCCCGGATAGTCGTTCAGGACCAGCATACCCCGCTCAAGGGAGCCGCCGGTGAGCGCTCCCTGTTTGCGCACCACACGCATGACCTTGCGAATCATCTCGGCCTTGTAGCGGTCGTTGCCTTCAACAATCACCGCACCGAGGCGGCCTTCGGTGATGGCAATGACCACCTTGCCGCCCGCAATGGTCTGTGGCGGAAGGTATGCACGGGTAAGAATGTAGCCGTGCTTGTGGTAATAGGCGGTGATGTGGTCCGCAAGCTGCTGGAGCTGATTCACCTGGAGGATGAGCCCCAGATATTGATCAACACGGGCAAGAAGCTCCTCGTCGGCAAAGACCTCGTTGCCGTCAAAAATTACGCCCGTAAGCTCGAACTCCACACCTTCAGCGCCTTCCAAACGGCCGGCCTCGTCACGGGAGATGACGATCTCGGGCATGGGGTGAGGGCGGGACTCGGGCCGAACCTGGATGGATCTCTCCATGATGCCCGGGTCCACGCTCCTTATCCGCTGTTCCAGATCGGCAGCTCCGACCATGGACGGCGCGGCGAATGACACCAACATCGCCATACCTATAACGATTGCCTTTATAGTTTGCTTCCTCACCTGTGCCTCCTACCTGATGCAAAGTTCCGATTGCCCGCTTAACTTCCTGCGCGCCAAATCCTCATTTCCGAAAGTTCTTAACTCTTTAATCTAACAGGCTTTTAAGCCCAGCATTCCGAACAGTCCCTGTCGGCCCTTTTTCCTGCACAGAAATGATCTGCCAGAGCGCAGTGACAAGCGCCCTGGAGTGTCTGGATGGAAAAAAGACTCCGGCGAATACCTGAAAAGGCAGCCGCCAGAAGAGTTGGGGGGTTGAGAATTGGAGCCGACATGGGTTCGGCGCAAGGCCGGAAAGCCTCCTCACTCTTTTGCCTGAATAAAAAGCCGCTCATATCTTCCTGCAAAACTGCTTCTAAAAACGGCCTTCTTTTGCAAAACCTTTGCTGCCTGAAACTGAAAAAAATATATAAACCAACCCTGCGGGCTGGTTTTTCGTAAACTTTTTTTGGCGGACGGTGACTGCCTGAAAAGGTTGCCTCAAGCAACTTTTGTGATACTTGTAACCATTCCTGCGCCTGCAGCCAGGCGCAAAGCAGTTAAGAGCAAGTCACACGGGCGGCTTAACGCCGCTCTCACAGAGCAATCACGACCGCTTTGGAACGAGTACAGATTTGAAGCTGTTGGATGCATATTGGGTTTTGTTTTAACCCTATGTGCGTAGGGTGTCAAGGAAAAAAAATATCATTCGGGTGCATTTTCCCTATAAAAAAGCCAACTAAACTTTATAACATTTTAAAATAATATGTAAATAATCTGACGCCCTGCATGGCGGCGGCAGAATGAGCTGCCAGGGCTCCGGGCGCAGCCTGCCTTTTTATTCCCCGCACAGACAGGCAGAATTATGCTTTGTTGACGGCAAGCTTCCTGCCATGATAAGGGAAACAAGCGCATCTGGAGGAGCAGGGCGTCAGAAAACCCTGCATTGACTGAAATTTTTAACATTTCGGATTGCATGGCCAGCCCTTCATCCATAGATTGCCCCTCCTGCGGACAGGAAATCCCCCTGCCGGTCAAAAATCGCTGTCCCCATTGTGCTGCATGGCTGGAGACCGAACTGGAGGATGACGGATTCGCGCTGATTTCAGCCCAGACAGAGCCTGATGGGCAGGAGAGCCCTTCCCAGGAAAGGGATCTGCTTCAGACAGACCCGATTTTGGAAGACCACGCCCGATGGCGGACCGGCTCCATTTTCAGCATGATTTCCGGTTTTCTGGGGATTTTCGTGCTTTCCGTAATTTCCTGGGGGGATTATTTAAGCTATGGCAAGGCCTTTTTCCGCCAGGGCAACAACGCCTTTTTTCTGGCGCTTTCAGCAGGGTTCTGCATGATTCTTTTTTTCGGGGGAATCGCCCTGTTTGTGCTGGTAGGCCGCGAAAACAGAAAATACCGTCAGGCCCTGCTGAACAAAGAACAGGAAAAACAGGGCGTTCCGTCTGTGCAGGTATTGTGAGTCAACCCGCTCCGGCCCAGGCCGGGAAAGGAAGCATCTCATGAAAGTTTTTTCAATCGCATTGGTTGCACTGCTTCTGCTTTTTTGCACAACCGCCTCTGCCCAGCAGGGGAATCTCGACCCCAAATGGCTTGAGTTCAACACCGGCATGGTGGAGGCCTTCGGAGCCCAGAAGATTGACAAGGCCAGGGAGCAGGCGGAAAAGGCCCTGGAATACCTGAAAAGCAAAAACATGCTCGAAACCGTCGAGGCTGCCACCACCTTCAACAACATTGGCATGGTCCATTATTACAGCCAGGATTTCGCCAAGGCGGCCAACTATCTGGTTCAGGCCCTGGCATTGAGGATCAAGCTTCTTGGCCCCGATCATATCGAGGTGGGCGCCACATGCAGGAATCTGGCTGAAATCTATAAGAATCAGGCCCTTATTTTGTTGAAAGAGGCAGAGCGCATCCAGAAGCTGCATGAAGGTGACAGCACCAAAAACCAATAATAACAAGGGCCTGATTGCCGACAGGGCCCTTGCGTCCCGGCGTGGCAACGCCCGTGCAGGAAACATCTCCTGAAAGGCTATTCATGAAAAAGCTGCTTGCCGCATTGGCCCTCTGCTGCATCCTTGCACCGCAGGCATGGGCAGACCCCTATGCAAACCAGAATCCTGAATGGGTGAAGAAAAATGCCGCAGCCCTGGCCCTTTTCCACGAAAAGGACTTTGAAAACGCGGCCAGGGCATACGAAGACATAATAAGGTTTCTTGAAAGCAAAAATCTCACCCAGGGCGTTGAGGCCTCCATTGCGTACAACAACGCGGGAATGCTCTACCTTATTTTACAGGATTTTCCCAAGTCACAGGAAAATCTGATGCGCTCATTGCACCTGCGGACCACAATTTTTGGTGAGAACAGCCTGGAAACAGCCACGGCCCTGAAAAATCTGGGGGATCTTTTCCAGACCCAGGCCCAGTTGTTTTTTGAAAAGAGCGGGCAGATAATGCAGATGCTCGAGAACGCCGCCCAGGGCACTCAATCACCATAGCAACAGCGCAAAAACCATGTCCCTTGAGCTTTCAGATACCCCCGGAGCCAGCAGCGATGCCCGCTGCAAAGAGCTTGAGCAGGCCCTGCAGGCAGCCCGCGGGCGAATTGAAAGCATGGAGCGCAGCCTCAATGTCCTTACCAGCCGGGCCGCAGCCCAAAGGCTTGAAGAGATAAGCCTGGAGCTTGCCGCGTGCGGCAAAAAGGACATTGCCTATGTGCATGCACTGGCCGCCGAAATCCGCGACATAGTTGCCCTTGGCCGCAGGCTCAATTTGCCTGATTTGAACCCAAAGGAATAAGCCGACATGCTCTCAACAATTGCAAAAAAGTTTTCATCCAAGAGCAACCGCAGGCAGACCCGCCAGGACATTGAGCTTGACTGGAAAAAAAAGACCCAGGCGCTTCTTTATCTTATTCGAACCGGCAAAAAGGATGAGGCCATTGATCTGGCCACCGAGCTGGTGGAGTTCGTGGAGGAGAAATTCCCCAAAGACGCCCCTGAAAAAGCCACCACCTATAATAATATGGGAATGGTGCTCATGCTGGAGCACGACTGGGACCTTGCAGACGAGTGCTTCCGCGAGGCCCTGGCCATGCGCCGCCGCCTTTTCGGCGACATGCACAAGGAAGTGGCCCTGACCTACATGAATCTTATCGAGCTTTACAAGCAGCGGGCCTACGAAATACTTTCCGCAACAAAGGAAACCGCCTGATAAGCAGGCAAATAAGCCTCAAAACCGCATCTTTCTGCTTTTTCCATAAATTTCAGTAAGTCTTAAAAGGTGTGATGCATTTCACTCCGAACAGTTTTTTTACCGCTTGTCTTTTTTTTCCATACCACTTATAGAGGAAAAAAATAAAGTCCTTGGGGCAGGTCCGCAACCTTTAATCTGCGGCCTTTTGGCTTTGTTATATACTCACGGCAAAGGCTTTTGGCCGTGCCGATTCCGCAAAAAAATTCTTTCCGGTGGACTGGTTTTTTGTGCCTTGCGGCCAGCGGCACAGGTTTGCCCATGAATCGTTCCAGGCTTGTCTATCCTTATTCTATACAACAAGTTGCGCCTGTCAGCGCAAGCGATGCTTCAACTTCATTCCCACACAATAAATTGAGGAGGCTGTTATGCGCAAACTGATTTTCTGGAGTATGGCGGTATGTCTGGCCTTTGCCCTGGCCCCTTCCGCCCCGGCCCTGGCCGATGACGACGGGGTTATAAATCACGGCCTGCTTGGGGTTCACCCGGATATCCAAGGCGATGTGGACGGCATTTTGCAGGTCACAACAGTGCATGAGGATGATGAATGGGGGGAAGGGGGTTCCAGTTCCAACTGGGTTCCCTCCTGGGGCGCAAACCCCTGGAGCAGTGACGGAGAAAAAATAGTTTACCAGTCCACCCGCATAGACCCCATAAGCGGCTGGCAGCAGTATGAAATATGCACAATGAATGCAGACGGCACCGGCTGGCAGCAGCTTACAAACAACAGCCGCTGCGACAGCCACGCCAGCTTTGTGCCGCCGAATAACGAAAAAATAGTTTTTCAGAGAAATGTGAACCAGGATGAAGGAGAATGGGGCCCCTGGGACGGCAACGGTGAAATATGGATAATGGATGCTGACGGGTCCAACCAGGTTAGCCTCACCCAGCAGCATGGCGGGCCGGTGGAGGAAGGCTCCTGCGAAAATCACCCTGTTGTGAGCCCGGACGGCCAGTTCATCGCTTTCCGCACCTGCGGGGGCGAGCTGTGGGTGATGGGCATAAATGGAGAGCTGCTCTATCCCTTCCCTGTTTCAGGCGAGCTGCGCACCCACCACCATATATGGCATCCCTTTTTGCCCATGATTGTTTTCTCCGGCAGCGAGGGCTGGGGCGATTCCCGCATCTACGGAGTATTTTTGGGTGAAGGCGGATTTGAACCACCGCAGGAAGGAGGCGATGGAGACATACAGCCTTTAGGGGTTGAGCCCGGCGAGCCATTGCCCCCGGAGATATTCAGAATATCGCCCGAAGAAGACGAGATACCATTTGAAAGCTGGTGCGAAAACTGGCCCTCCATAAGCCCGGACGGAGAAAGGCTTGCCTATCACAGCCGCTACAGCGGCTTACTCTTGCAGGGTGAGGGGGATATGGAGGAATTCCCCTTTGGCGATATTCATGCCATTTGGGTTTGGGGCGATGAAGAAGCACCCCAGCCTGTAGCCATACACTTTGAGGGGGATGGAACGCCCTGGAGCAAAATTCAGGGCCCCACCTCCTGGGCGCCAGACTCAATCACACTTGCCTATGTGGCCGAGCAAGGGGATGGAGAGGGAGACTTTGAGCCTCTTGCAGTCGAACCCGTTGACGATGGCGATGAAGGGGAGGATGAGGAGCCGCCTTATCCCCAGCAAGCCCTTTTCATTGTTGACACAGATTCCCTTGAAAAAACCCAGCTCACGGAAGGCTATCAGGACACCCGGCCCTGGTGGAGCCCGGACGGCGGCAAAATACTTTTCAAGGAAAACAATGACTGGTGGGGGGGGGAGGAAATCAGCTCCTCCCGTGACGGGGACACAATGCCCTGGCACATGGACTTGCTGGTGCTGTTTTTTGGAGGGGAAATGCCGGCCCAAAACGGCTGCCTTTCCGTGACCATTGAGCCGGAAGGGGCCAGGATGGCAGGCGCCCAGTGGAGGATTGCCGGGGGAAACTGGAAAAACAGCGGAGCCGTGATATGTGAATTGCCGGTGGGCGACTACACGGTGGAGTTCAAGGCTGTCAACGGCTGGAACGCCCCTGCTGACCAGGAGCTTGCCGTTATTGAGGACCAAACCACGGAATCCACCGGAACCTATGTCCGGCAGGTGGGCTCCGTCCTTGTGAACATTGAGCCGCTTGGGGCCAGAAACGCAGGGGCACAGTGGAGGATTGACGGCGGGGCATGGCAGAATTCCGGCGCCACGGTGAGCAATCTGCCCGTGGGCCAGCATGCAATCGAGTTCAAGGCTGTCAACGGCTGGGACACCCCTGCCAGCCAGGATGTCACCGTTATCGAGGATCAGACCGCAGAAGCCACCGGAATCTATGTGCAGCAGGTGGGCGGCGCAACCGTGACCATTTTGCCTGTGGAGGCTGTGAACGCCGGGGCGAAATGGCGGGTCGGCGGAGGTGTGTGGCAGAACTCCGGCGCCACGGTCAATGACCTGCCGGTCGGCCCCTATGTGGTCGAGTTCCAGCCTGTTGCAGGCTGGACCACACCCTTTTCCAAGAATGTCACCGTTGAAAACGGCCAGACGGCATCCACTTCAGGAACCTATGTGGAGCAGGGCCCGCTTGCCGGGGATGTGGACGGGGACGGGCAGCTTACCCCTTCGGATCTTCGGGTCATCCGTGCGCTGATGGGCGTGTGCGTGGGAAACCGCAAGTACATCCCTGCCGCAGACATGGACAGCAGCGGATGCATCAACACAGCTGACATCAACCTCTGGTACAAGGCCTATGCTGCATTTCAGGCAGGGCAGCAGTAGAGGTTTTGTTTTTCTTCACCGCAGGCCGCATGTTTTGGCCTGCCAATAAAAACTGCGGGGAGAAGGCCTTTAAAGGTTTTTCTCCCCGCATCTGCTTTAAAAGCCCCAAATTGCCGCCAGTGGGGTTAAGCGTCGTCATCCCGGCCGCAGGCGCAGGCGTTTGTCGGGGCAGAAGGCCCGGCCGACATTGTTTTGGGAAACAGAAAAACTTTCCGGGCATTTGCGGCCCAACGGTGCCCGGATTCGGGCGGCAACTTCGAAGTTTTTTCTTTTCAAATTTTTTATATTATGATAACAATCTGTTACCCGGAAAAAATCCTTGAGGCCGTCTGTTGAAGGGGTGTCGGCGAAAAGGCCTTTGCGCTTCCAGACAAAATTCAGCCTTTTATTGTCAGGGCTTTTGTTTTATGGAAAAGGGCAGGACCGGCTGTTGGGTTTTAAGCACGCCCAAAAGCCCCCTGCCGGGGCAAATGACCTTGCCTTACGGGCAAATCACCCAAATTAAGAAGGCTGCCGCGGCCCTTCAAGGACCGGAGACAGCAGGGAAAGGAGCTTAAATGAGCACAACCCCCAAACCTGTTGAGAAGGTCGAAATAATAACCCTTGAGGACAATTATGTTGACCTCACCTCCATGGACAGCACCGCTGTTGTGGTGCGGGCCGTGCCTCTGCGCGGGACCACCTTTGCAAACACCATACTTGCGGAGCACGGCTTTTCCGCTGTTATGCGGGTTACAAACCAGGGCAAGCCCCGCATGGCCCTGCTCGATTTTGGAATGTCGGCCGATGCTGCTGCCAGAAACTCCAAAACCCTTGCCCTGGACATGACCAAGGTGGAGGCCGCGGCCCTTTCCCACGGCCACATTGACCATTTCGGAGGCATGAAGCTCCTGGGCCTGGAAATATCCCAGCCCGGCACCCCTCTTGTGCTTCACCCTGCGGCTTTCAAGCCGAACCGCTATCTTGAGCCCTTCCCCGGCTTTCAGGTGGACATGCCCGCCCTCACCCGCCAGGATGTTGCCCAGGCAGGCTTCAAGGCAAAGGAAACAAAGGAGCCGCTGCTTCTAATGGATGGCGAGATCCTTTTCCTTGGTGAAATTCCCAGAAAAAACGATTTTGAAAAGGGAATGCCAAACGCCTTTTACAAGGATTCAAACGGAAATGCCGTGTGGGACCCCATTGAAGACGACACGGCCCTGGTGGCCAACCTTGCCGGCAAGGGGCTTGTCATACTTTCAGGCTGCGCCCATTCGGGCATTGTCAACACCTTAACCCATGCCAGACAGGTCACAGGCATAGACAAAATCCACGCGGTGATGGGCGGCTTCCACCTTTCCGGGCCTGTGATGGCTCCTGTGGTTGAGCCCACCATAAAGGCCTTAAAGGATGCTGACCCGGACTTTGTGATACCCACCCACTGCACAGGCCGGAACGCGGTGGCAGCCTTTGAAAAGGCATTCGGCAAAAAATTCCTCTTGAATATGTCGGGAACGACACTAGTCTTTACATGATGATAAATTGACGCAGGCCGGGCCGGGTACAAATTCCCCGGCCCGCAAAAGGTGGAATATGACCGGCCTTCAGCAGATGAATGTGAGCTTTGACCCCGCCGAGGACCGCCTGCTGTGGCGGCTCACCAGCCAGGCGGAGCAGGGCCTTTGCGAATTCCGCCTCTGGATGACAAGGCGCATGGTGCGTCTGCTATGGGGGGGGCTGGACCAGCTTTTGAGCCAGGACCCGGAAAAAATTCTCCGGGTGGAGCCTGCCGCCCGCCAGGTTGTCCGCCAGTTCGAGGAGCAGGCAGCCCTTGAAAAGGCTGACTTCAAAACCCCTTTTCAGGCCCAGGATGCAGCCCTGCCCCTGGGGGAGACACCGCTTCTTGTTTCCCAGATAAAGCTCAATCATGCTGCTGACGGCAACAAGATAATGGTGCTGCACGACAAGAACAATCAGGGCATAACCCTCACTCTTTCGCCCACAATGGTTCACTCCCTGCGTAAACTCCTGGTCGAAAGCGCTCAAAAGGCCCAGTGGGATTTGCACCTGGAGGTGGCGGACCCCAAAAGCGCATTCATCCCTGCGGATCTGCCCATGCAATGAAAAGGCCGGAATATCATGCCTGACAAGCGGCTGCGGCAAAATAAATTCCCGGAAATCAGGAGGCTTTTTTTGTTCCAGCGCACCATCAAGCCCGGCCCGGCCCCAAGCCCTGATGCCCATATTATCCGGCCTGCCGGATAGCCAAAAGCCCAAGCAAGGCCCCTTTTCCCATTGTTTAAAAACACCCCAAGCGAGGAAGCCATGAGCGACATCTCAAGACGGAACTTTCTCAAAAAAGCGGCCGCAAGCGCCGGCGGCCTCGCCCTGGCCGCTT
>Ga0351967_1087_pt1 | contig 19860 bp, 15 predicted proteins | sample TotcelT113001K15_FD_205803 | JGI IMG/M metagenome (GOLD analysis project Ga0351967, IMG submission 205803) | Enriched cells from coal bed in the Powder River Basin, Montana, United States - Total cells T11 rep3 HSBNCT.T11.300.1.K15 ... | reverse complement strand
TTTCGATTTTAACAATTCACAAAGCTTGTCAAGAATAGATAAGTATTTTTTAAGTTGACTGCATTGGCCGGGACGGCCTTGTTACCTTATGTCTGCCGCCATAACTTTTTGAAGACGGACATCTTTACGGACATATGGCCGAAGGGACGTTCCGGTCTTGGTTAAAAGCCGGATCGGGACGATCTGCTTTTTTTCTTTATCATGAATTTTTAAGGACGTCAAAATGATAGACCGCGAGGTGTATAATAAAGATTACTTGTCTAGGATAGACCATAAGTTTGAAACACGAGTTTGAAACACTAGCATCGTTAAACGACAATGCTTGAAGATTTTTTTGGAGTATGACCTGGAATAGTCGTGACTTCTGGATTTTGAAGTGGATTAGCAGGATTTGGTTTGATAATTTTCCTGTCTTGCGTTTTTTTCAGATCGTCATTGGCAATGCCTTCGGCAATTGCTTGCTGCGAAATCTCACTTTCCGTTCGCTCTTGATATTTGACTTCTTTTTCTTGTTCAGTTTTCACGTAGGTTTGCTCTCGTTGATGCGCTTCTATTTTCTTTTTCTCCATCAATTCTTCTAAGCGGTGCTTTTCTTTTATGAAGTGGTTATTCTGATGAATTTTTTTTATGATTTCATCGATACAGTGACGAATTTTTTTATGAACAGAACTGGGTGCAGAAACATAGCGGAGATTATGTACAATCCTTGAAATATGCTGTGTAAATTCATCGGGTGACTGGTCATTCAATTTTCTCTGAATCTGGGTGAGCCGAAATTGGATTTGAACGATTCTGATGTATTTATCTTTGACTGTTAACAACTTTTGGAACTCAATCTCCTCTTCCGATGACATACGCGATAAGCTAACAGATTTGATAGCTCCTTTACTGTCAATGATATGGATTTTCCCATCATGCAATCCATCATTTTTTTGAAGAATTTCATATTGCGAATTGTTAATTTTGATTTCATCATTGACTAACGTAATAAACAGAGCAGTTTTTTGAATCAGCTCTGGGAGTAAAGCTATCTTCTTTAAAGTCGTTTCTTCATAGCTTTTCCCATTGCCCATTGGCAACAGAACTTTTAATTGTTTCTTTTCTATTATATCCTCTAGTTTAATGATAGAGACTTCGTCTTGATTGATTTTTTCGGATAAAAAATTATTAATAGAAAGTTTATCTACATGCGATAACATCTCCATTAAATCATTATTGGTTACATCTACAACGACTGTTTTATCGTTTTTATGGTTATCGAATTTATCTTCGGCCATTTCCTCAAACATCGTCCCCATATCATCTAAATTTGAATTGAGAACAGAACTCACAAAATCTAAATCCGAAGGGTCTAGTGCATATACTTCTTCTAGTGAATGACTTGAGATCATATCAAATTTTTCATGTACAGCATCAAAAATCTTTTTCCCGATTTTATCATTCGGTTCGATCGGAGTTTCTGATGCTGCTTCCTGAACATTGTGCTTACTTGACGCTTCTTGGGTATTGAGATTGGTTATTTGTTTAGGTCCCCAATTATTTTGAACACCTGACATATAATCCTCCATGATGTAATCATAAAAAATCAGGCTTTAATCATAATTATAATACAAATTTTAATTTATAACATATTTATTTATAATATTTATTTATAACATTTTTTTGCATTTCCCAAAAAACAATCAAAATATGTTAAACAAAACTCTTCAATAAATTCAGAATTAAAAATTATTGCCTTTGAATGATTTTTATGCAATAATCAAAAATAACATTACAAAAAATATTCACAATATTTAGAATACATATTCTTTTTTACAGATCACACAAACAACTTCCAAAAAACAAATATAAAGGAGTCTATATGAGTGGGCCAGAAAAAATTCAATCAAATCCTTACCAAGGTTTACCAACTAATCACGGTGTTAGACCAAGTACTTCAAACACGTCAAAACAAACAGGAAAACTACCACCACTACCAAGTGTTCCTGCGCGTTCAGACACAGCGAATACAATCAATGCTCAACCCTCGAAAGGCAGTGAAAGCTCCTCAGAAAAAAAAGTATCAACCGTTTCCCAGTTGTATTTAATTGCCCCAGAAGGGGAAGAATTAGCTAAACAATATGCTCAGGCTTTAGATAGAATCCAAAAAATAAAAAAACTTCAAATCGCCTTCAAGAACGCACCTCCGGTTGTTCAAAATCTTTTAAATGATATGTTGCGTATATCTGTTGTACTGGAACAAATAGCCGAAAAATGGAATAAAGATCATAACAAAGAAGATTTAGTTAAATTCAATACGTTAAAGAGTGCATTTCTTGAAAAAAACCAGCAGTTCCAAGAAATAATCATGAAATACAAAACAGCTAAGTCACAAAAAGTCGGAGGATCTAACTTACCTGGTCAATCAGTATAAACCTCGTGAGTATTGGTGCAATTTCTTCCAGATTCAGCTGAGTGATTTGCAGCACCCTCATTTGAGGGTGCTTTTAGTTTTTTTTAAAATTATGGCGAAATTCCAGAGAGTATATTTACTCGTACGTCCTTAAAAAGTCATGGCGACGGAAATAAGGTAGCCATACCTTTTTGAGGACATACATTTACTCATATCCCTGACTGTTACTCATATCCCTGAATGTGGGTGATTTATTACAAGTCTGATTACCCGTTTTTAATATTTTTTGAACCTAGTCCAAAATTCCAGAATAAACATGAGTTCTTATCCTGCCGCCGAAGGCGATCATGCCTATCCTGTTGAATCATAATCAAACAAGTTTAGAGTGGAAGGTATTACCGCATACATCCAAAAACAGCTATGCTTCGAACAGTTGTTAGTGATCCATTTTTCTGAACAAAATTTCGGATTCTTCCTAAAAATATCCTTCGTTCAAAACCAGAGAATTCCCTGATCCCACAACATTTCAATCCACAAAAAAATAGTCTTTTACCCATTCTGCAAGGCTTATATAAAGATAATTGTATATCGATTACCATATCCCTCGACAATAACAAGGTAAACAGGTAAAAGAAAGATAACTTTGTCAATGTAAATCAATACTCGATCAAAGATTGTTAAGAAAGCACTAAAACCACAAGGCATTCTATGCTTGAAAAACTTACGAATTGGTTAATGGAAGCCGGTTATGACGCCATTCTCCAAAAAAAATCCCCGCAATTGCCGATGGATTTCATTCAGATGAATCTGATCACTGAAGACGAAAGCGTCTACCCTTCAATCGTCACTCTCTATAACACCGAACCTGGAAGAGAATTATTTGCAGTTCCAGAAAATGCTGTTTTGGTTCATGTCGTCTATCAGATGCCCCAAGAAGTTACCACCGAAAACTATCAGAATACGACTCGTCTGATCAATCTCATTAATCGCAGCTGCCCATTTCCATGTTTTGGGTACGATGAAGTCGACAAGAAAATTTACTATCGTACTGTTTTCCCACTCGGGTATACGGAAGAAGCTAAAGAGGAATTTCTAGCCGCTATCGATATGATCGTAGAAGTATTAGGTGTTTATGGCACAGGTTTAGAACTTGTTTCTACAGGAAAAGCTACTCTCGAAGAACTTTTTCAAACAGCAACTTCTTAATCTCATCTTCAAAAAAAAAGCACACTGTTTAGAGTCCTTGAAAAGGATGCATCTTAACAGTGTGCTTTATTTATGCAACTAGTGGAGTTCCTAGTAACTTTCTAGGATAATCTAAGATTGTCCTACACTCCATCGCAAGAAGGAAGTAAGCTTCAAAGACTTGCCGGTTTCTTTTGATCTATGATTAACCAAATCCGCAATAGTCTGCGCATCGTTTCTGATATATTTTTGGCGAATCAAACATACTTGATCATAATATGCATTGATCTTACCATCAACAATCTTTTCCACGATATTCTCTGGCTTGCCTTTTATCTGTTCTTTGGCAATTTCCCTCTCTTGTTCGATCACAGCGGATGGTACTTGCTCCGGTGATACAAACTCAGGAGATGCTGCCGCAACATGCATAGCAATGTCTTTAGCTAGTGATTCTTCACCTGTTGCTCCGGTAAACTCGACGAGGGTCAAAACTTTACCGCCCAAATGCGAATACACGCCTATTGACTTGTCTGACGTTTTCGGCACAGCCCTTAGACGCTTAATTTGAATGTTCTCTCCGATAGTCTGCACGATCGTTGCACGATATTGGTCGACTGTCAGCGAAGAATCCTTCGAATATTTTTGAGCCAAGAAAGCTTCGATTGTAGCAGGTTGGGTCGTGGCTACTTCTTCAGCGATGTTTTTGGCAAATTCCTGAAAACGATCGTTTTTCACAACGAAATCAGTTTCTGCATTGACTTCCACAACGCCGATAGCTTTAGGTGTATCAGCAAAGGCAATCACGCCTTCGTTTGTTACGCGCCCTTCCTTTTTCACTGCGGTTGCCATTCCTGACTTCCGCAAGTTTGCTATGGCCAAATCCATATCGCCTTTGGCTTCTTCGAGAGCTTCTTTGCATTTACCCATGCCGACGCCAGTACGATCCCGAAGTTCTTTGATCATTTGAGGAGTAACAACGACTGACATAATCCTACCCCTCGCCTTTCACATCTTCAGAAGAAAACTTGACTTTCAGACCTTTGTCATCATCTCCCAGTTCTTCTTCATCTTCAGCAGATTCTTCCTTATCGCCTTTTATGGCAGCTACTCTCATCTCATTTTTCTTGTCGATGACAGCTTGAACGATCGATTGAAGGATCACTTTGATGCTTTTCAAAGCGTCGTCGTTACAAGCAATGACGTATTGGATTGGATCTGGATCGCAGTTGGTGTCTACCAAAGCCATCACAGGAATGCCTAATTTATTAGCTTCCGCTACAGCCAAGTGTTCCTTGCTTGGATCAACGACAATCAAAAGTCCTGGAGGCTTTCTCATGCTGCGTACGCCGGATAAGTTCTTATCAAGCTTCAATTGATCTTTTGTCAGCAAAGAGATTTCTTTTTTAGTAAGATCATCGCTTCCAGTGGAGATGCGTTTTTCGATCTTATCAAGCTTTTTGATCGACTGACGAATTGTCGAGAGGTTTGTTAACATCCCTCCTAACCAACGTTCGCACACATAGAATTCGCCGCATTGCTCGGCCAGTTCCTTAACAACGCCTTTCGCTTGTTTCTTTGTTCCTACGAAAAGGATGGATTTATGTCTGGCTACGAGATCTTTCACGACTTCAACAGCACTACGGATCTGTTGTAAAGTTTTTGCGAGGTCTATGATATAGAGTCCGTTGCGTTCTTCAAAAATGAAACGTTTCATCTTCGGATTCCAACGGCGGGTCTGGTGGCCAAAATGAGCCCCAGCTTCTAAAAGTTCACGAATAGTTACGGAAGGTTGTTGGTTTTGTTGTTGTGCCAAGCCTTGTCCCTTTATGTTGACGACGGCATCTTGTTTAATCACAAGATTTCGGTCTTGGTTAATGATGTTATTACGAGATGGTATGCCTACTCTTGATGCGGAAGCTTTGCTGTTGCTGAATTTTGCTACTTGCTATGGCTATTTGCTTTTGTAAGTCCCAGTGAACCGCAAAAAATAGAAATAGCGCCTGATCAGAATCGAACTGACACTCGTAGCTTGGAAGGCTACTGTTCTACCATTGAACTACAGGCGCATTGAGGTTGATTTTAGACTTCCGGATCTTTTTTTGCAAGAACCTATTTCAGTTTTTTGCTCTTTTTCTGCGGTTGAACAGTTGAACTCAAGCAACCTAACTACAGAGTATTTTTGGTTTTAGTCATTTACTAGTCCCAATTGCGTTTAAAATTTAACGCAAAGGAGCAAAGACGCAGAGGTCGCAAAGGAAAACACACAAGTTTTATCCAGAGTTTTGTCTGAAGGTTTGCTGTTCTGTATGTTCCTTTTGCGACTGCGTTAACTTCTAAACGCAACTGGAAAGAGGTGCAATTCTGCCAAAAAGAACAAAAAAAACTTAGTGTCTTTCCTTGCAAAAATTGAAGGCCGATGCGAGGATGTGTTTTATCTGTACAAAGTAGATAATTCCTATGCAGAGAGAGGTGTCAATTTGTCCCGCATCAAACTATATGACAAAAGTTCCCTGCACGAATTACCATGGGAAAAGGTACGCGACGGAAGCCGCATACGCTCCTTTCTCTGCAGCTTAGTGCAAGAGGACCCCAAAACACTGATCAGCAATGTGGAAACACGAATGCAAATCTTAACAATCGATGATTTGGCTCTTCCTCTGTCCATCAATTGTGAAGAATATGACAATTCCTATGTTTGTTCCCCCTACACACATTATATTACAGCCGCCATTGAAGAATTGAAGGTCATCAACAATCGATTTATACGCACGGCTTTAAAAGGTTTTTTAAAAAGCATAGGAGCCATCCTGAAATGGGGGGCCGTTAATCGTGTGGTCTGTGTTAACAATTGGCTGATACCCACAAACCTGCATTATGATTTGAACGATGGACAGCTGGAAGAGATCACAAAATTCTTAACAAGAGAATTTCCCCATCACGCCATTCAATTCCGCTCGTTAAATCATCTGACCAATAGTCCTCTGATCAATCATCTAAATTCCTTGGGCTATCAGATGATCATCAACCGTCAAATTTATTTGATCGATGGACGTCAAATGGATGCCTTTTCCGGAAATATGATGAAAAAAGATTTTTCTCTGGTAAAGAAGAGCGCATACGAAACGCGTCCCATACAAGAAAGTGACATCGAGAACATTCTTGCACACTATAACTCTGTCTACTTGGAAAAATATTCATTATTAAATCCCAACTATACTAAAAATTGGACCAAATTGATTTCAACCAGTGATTGTTGGAAGATCAGAGCTTTAGAGAAAGAAAAAAACATAGATGGGGCCTTCGCCTACCTTCAGATTGAAAATGTAATGACCATGCCTTTTTTCGGATATAATGTGTCGTTATCACAAGATTGCGGCCTCTACCGGATCATTTCTGCCATGGTCGCCCACGATGCGAAAGAAACGAAATCAATCCTCAATATGAGTGCAGGAGCTTCCTCTTTCAAAAGGTTACGGAGAGGAATTGATCATCTCGAATTTAGAGCTGTCTATATAGATCATCTTTCTTATCGTCAGAAAACCCCTTGGAAACTCCTTAAATATGCCTTAAATAAGCCTGCCGAAATTTTCCTGAACAAATATGGGGAAAACATCTGAAAATTCCGATGAACAGTTTACGCTCAAATTCCAGATGGTTATGCACTGAACGCCATAATTCGTACGTCCTTAAAAAGTCATGGCAACGGAAATAAGGTATACCGCGCGAGGTATAGCAAGGCCGTCCCGGCCTTGAATCCTGATCGGGACTATTTGGTTGTTAATAGTCAAGGCCGGGACGGCCTTGCTACCTTATGTCTGCAGCCATACCTTTTTGAGGACATACCATCATTCTGAGCTTTAGCCGTTATCAAATTTTTATAGACTTCTATAACAGAAAATTCAATAGTGCGCTTGTCCACAACAACGGCTCTAACACTACATGATGGAGAGATCTCTATGAAAAAATTTCTAAGCAGTATTGCCCTTAGCGGCATGTTGTTAACTAATTTGTCCCTCTTCGCCGATCTACCGGAACCTTATGCATCAGTACACGATTTACCATCCACCCCTTATTATGTTATCGATGGATACGTCTTTTATGCCTTAGCAAGTGCCCATCAATCGGCTGTAATCATCGATGTTGAATCTTTGGACGGCAGCGTCGCCCGGTCTTTTGCTCAATCTGTAGGGGGTCTGCCTTTTATCACAAAAATCTATTCTGTAAGTTCCTGGTTGAGTGCAGACTCTTCCCAAAAACATCTATTCCAAAAGTTCCTCTCTAATGTGAAACACGAAAACAGTGCGGAACTGATCACACCCATTCGGATGAACTCACAAGAAGCTGCAGGAGCCCTCAACGTGACAGCCGATTTCATCAGCATAACGGGTGGAAACGATCAAAATGGGATCTACAATGACATTTTGGCATGGTTCACACACTTGTCCAATGATGGAGTCATATGCGGGAACAACTGGTTCGAAAATTCGGTCCAAATCGGTGTGACCCGGGCAGCTGCAGTGCTTGATGTGGCCGTCAAAACCAATGGCAATGTTTGGTATATAGAAAAACAAACCAATTGAAATTGTTCTATACCTCGCGCGGTATAGCTATAGATCCTTGCCGATACAAGGATCTATAGCTCCACTTCCAACTCCCGATGCTTGCGCATAAGATCCCTATAGCGTGCAGCATCCTCAAAACGCATCTCTTTAGCAGCTAGCTTCATCTGCTCCTCGTAAAACTTGGTCTTTTTCCTAATTTCATCAATTGAAAGATAGAGATGAGGGGCTTCGGCCACAAGCTGTTTCTTCTTCGGGTCTTCGTCATCATATGAAATTACTTCTTCCAAAGCTTCGACCAGAGGAGAAATTTCCCTCTGCACTGTTTTAGGAACTATTCCATGCTTGCGATTGTATTCTTCCTGAAAAGCTCGGCGGCTGGTCGTAATTTCTACAGCCCGATTGATCGCTTTAGTCATCTTGTCAGCATACATGATGACACGCCCCTCAGCATTCCTAGCAGCTCTTCCACAAGTTTGGATCAAGGATGTCTCGCTGCGGAGAAATCCTTCCCTATCGGCATCCAGTATAGTGACAAGGGATACTTCCGGGATATCAAGGCCCTCCCGCAATAGGTTGATCCCCACTAAAACATCGAATCCTCCGCGCCGCAAATCTTGGATGATCTGCATCCTTTCGATCGTATCGATATCGGAATGGAGGTATTTGGCTTTTATATCAAGTTCGACAAGGTATTGGGTCAAATCCTCTGCCAAACGCTTTGTCAGGGTTGTCACTAAGACGCGCCGCCCTTTCTGGACTTCAGCTCTGATCTCGCCTAGGGCATCATCAACTTGTCCGGTGGCAGGACGCACTTCGATCAGGGGATCCAGCAGTCCGGTAGGGCGTAAAACCTGTTCAACGACTTGTCCGCCTGCTTCAGTGATTTCCCACGAGCCCGGAGTTGCAGAAACATATATGACTTGATTGATGTGTCCATAGGTTTCTTCGAATTTGAGGGGACGATTATCAAAAGCCGAAGGCAGACGAAATCCAAAATCGACAAGGGATTGCTTTCTGGCGCGATCGCCATTAAACATGGCATGCAGCTGTGGGATTGTTTGGTGGGATTCGTCGATGACCAAAAGAAAGTCTGAGGGAAAATAATCTATCAAGCAGGGAGGGGGGGCTCCAGGCATACGTTGGCTGAAATGCCGCGAGTAGTTTTCAATCCCTTTGCAAGTGCCGGTTTCCTTGAGCATTTCTAGATCATGATTGGTTCGCTGCTGAATCCTTTGCAGCTCCACATAGCGCTTTTCAGCCTCATAGAATGCCATCCGTTCGCCAAGTTCATTACGGATAGTTTGCAGAGCCATGAAGCGCACTTCTTCCGGAGTGACGTGGTGGGAACTAGGATAGATAGTGATTTCATTAATGCGCTGCTTGACTTTTCCAGTGAGTGGATCGATCTCGCTGATCCGTTCGATCTCATCGCCGAAAAGTTCTACGCGTATGGCCAAGTCTTCCTCATAGGCGGGAAAGATCTCCAAGACATCCCCTCGGACGCGGAAATTAGCCCGCGCAAAGTCATAGTCATTGCGTTTATATTGCATATCGACAAGATGGAGGAGCAAATCCTCGCGGCGGCGTTGTTCCCCTACACGCATGGTGAGATTCATTCCGCGGTAATATTCCGGGGTACCTAATCCATAGATGCATGACACAGAAGCGACAATGATCACGTCGCGCCGCTCTAACAGGGAGCGTGTAGCGCTGAGCCGCATTTTGTCTATGGCATCATTGATGGCCATGTCTTTTTCTATAAAGGTATCCGTTCGGGGAATATAGGCTTCCGGCTGATAATAATCATAGTAGGAGACAAAGTATTCGACGGCATTATCAGGAAAAAACGACTTGAATTCCTGATAAAGCTGAGCAGCAAGGGTTTTATTATGGGCAATGATCAGAGTGGGTTTTTGTACCTGCGCGATGACATTGGCCACAGTGAAAGTTTTACCCGATCCGGTAATGCCGAGAAGAACTTGGGATTTACGGCCGGCCAATATCTCGCTGCTTAACCCTTCGATGGCCTGCGGCTGATCGCCGCAGGGAGCAAAATCTGTTTTCAAATGAAACAGGTTATCCATGTACAGAGGCTTCCTTGCGTTCTCTTGCTATCCGGGAAATTTTGTTCCAATTTCCATACAGGCCCATGGCGGAACGCATTTCTTTGACTGTTTGGTTAGAAATTTCGATCATGCGCAAAGTGCCTTCATATACAACTTGTTCAACATAGCCTTTGTCTTCTTCGAAAGCCTTTCTGCGTTCTCTGATGGGTTCTAAAAAAGTATTCAAGGCTGCGGTCAGCAGTTTTTTTACTTCCACATCTCCAATGGAGCCTTCGCGATAACGCACTTTGAGTTCTTCAACTTCGGCTTTATTTTTATTGAAGATATCATGGTACATGAATACGGGGTTGCCTTCGACAGAACCCGGGACATCGGCTCTAATCCTGTTAGGATCTGTATACATGCTATTGACTTTCTTTTCGACAGCCTTTGCATCGTCAGACAAGAATATGCAGTTGCCGGCAGACTTGCTCATTTTACCTTTTCCATCAGTCCCTACCAATGTCGGTACATCGCCGACCAATGCTTCGGGCATCGGAAACACTTCACCATAAAGGATGTTAAAGCGGCGCACAATATCCCTGGCCAATTCGACATGGGCTTCATTGTCTTTGCCTACAGGCACGAGATGTGCTTTGGGAAGCATGATATCGGCCGTTTGCAAAACAGGGTATCCGATCAGGCCGAAGGGGACGTTGTCGGGATCCATATGGGCATTGCGCGCCATTTCTTTCAAACTGGGCAATCCGGTGAGACGATTGATAGAGATCATCATTTCGAAAATGAGGTTCATTTCATAGACAGCAGGAACGGCGGATTGCAAGTAAATGACTGACTTGGCAGGATCGATGCCGCAAGCGAGATAATCGAGGACCATGAGACGGACATTTTCGCGAATTTCTTGAATTTCTTCTTTTGAAGGCTTTGTGGTCAAGACATGCAGGTCTGCAATAATAAAAGAGCAATCATACTGGTCCTGCAGTGCCACGCGATTTACCAATGATCCTACATAATGCCCTAAGTGTAAACGGCCAGTGGGACGATCTCCGGTAAGTATCCGTTTTTTTTGTGTTGGTTCCATGACAAATTTCCGATTTAAATTTTCTGTGTGGTTTCGAACCGATAACCGCCAAAAACAGTTATGGTAAGATCTATACCTCGCACGGTCTATCTTACCAGCTAGAAGGTTTGTCTGTCGATGCAAAGGATTTTTGATAAAAATGTCCTTAGCCAAACCGGTACCCTATCCGAAACATATTTTTGATTTCTCCTTAAAAAAATAATATAAAAAAAATCACGAGAAAGACCAAGATAAAGTTTAAAAATGATAGAAATCGGAAAACTGAAAATGCATGCCTGAAGAATTAAAAATTATCTGGATTTTAGCCATCGGTTTAAGCTTTGCATGCTTGGCAGGGTATGTCGCCCAACGCCTAAAGCTTTCTCCCATTTTAGGCTATCTGATAGCGGGTTATTTCATCGGCCCTAATTCTCCTGGCTTCATCGCCGATCAAGCGATTTCTGACCAGCTGGCGAATATTGGCCTGACTTTATTAATGTTTGCAGTAGGTCTTAATTTCAAATGGACGGATATCAACGCTGTAAAGAAAATCGTATTGCCAGGCGCGATAACCCTGTCCATCTTTTCGATCATTGCGAGTATTTGCCTAAGTGTTTGGCTGGGAGAAACGGTTACAGCAGGATTCGTTATTGGCGTTGCAATCTGTGTATCGAGTACCGTTGTGATCGTAAGGGTATTGACAGATCAGCATTTGCTGGGCACAAAACAAGGTTATCTCGTTATAGGATGGACAATTGTCGAGGACTTGGTCTCTGTATTTGGCCTCATCCTATTGCCATCGCTTGTTTATTCACCTTCAGCAGCAGATTCCGGACTTTTGCAATCGATCATTTATCCCGTCATGGTTGTGCTTTTAAAGATCGGCCTGTTGGGATTCATCGTCTATTTTATTGGCGAGCGTTTGATCGAGCAAATTCTGAAAGTGGTGGCACGAACGCGCTCGCACGAACTATTCACGCTTGCTATTTTAGCTTGCGTTTTTTTAATAGCGGTTGGCAGCTCCTATTTTTTTGGGATTTCCCTTGCTCTCGGAGCTTTTATAGCAGGGACAGTGGTCGGAAAAACAGAGTTGAGCCATCAAGCGGCTGCAAATTCTCTGCCCATGAGAGATGCCTTTGCCGTGATTTTCTTCCTCTCCATCGGCATGCTGTTCAATCCGATTGCGGTCAAGAATAATATCCCCTTGTTTCTGGGTATTTTAGCCATTCTCCTCCTATTTAGGCCTTTGATTGCATTTCTGATCCTCAGAATCGCCAAATATCCTGCTTATATAGGATTTACAGTAGCCCTTGCGATCAGTCAAATCGGTGAATATTCGTTTATCTTAGCAGAGGAAGGCAGCCGTTTAAAGATTTTGCCGGATAACGCATACGATATAATCGTCGCATGCGCCTTTATCAGCATCGCTTTAAATCCGACTTTATTTCAGTTATTCAAGCCATGGATAAATCCAAAAAAACAAGACTATCGCTCGGATGAACAAGATCTATTTTTAAGCACGCTCTATGAGGGAGAAAGCCCGCCAACTTCTTTTTTGCCCAGAGCTATCGTTGTCGGTTATGGGCCTGTAGGCAAAGCCGCAGCGCAATTCATGACAGAAAAATATCAAGTTTTGGTCATCGATCAGAACATCGATTCTGTCACTAGCTCCAAAGAAGAAAATATTGACATGCTATTTGGCGATGCCACGCAATTGCTGCTCCTCGAAAGGGCCAATGTTGAAAACATCGATTTGATTGTCATTACTACCGCAGATGCCCATATCAATGAATCGGTCATCGAGGCGGTACAACAAATCAACCCCAACGCCGAAATCATTGCCCGGATCCGCTTGCAATCTGAGTGTAAAAAAATCAAATTTCAAAATATCCCGATCGTTTGCGATGAAGAAGCTGCAGCGAATCAGATGGTTGCTCTCATTCGAAATCATTATGAAGTCAATTCCGAGTCATAAGGCGCCGCTGAGCTGTTCCTCGTAGTATTCTGCATGGACAAATTCCAAGCACTGGGTGCAAAGCCTGTCTTGATCGCAATTTCAACACCAATGACTGCTAAAGACACTGCAATAGTCAATGCCAAGGCTATTTTCCCACCGGGAGCGGTGTATGTCGTAGCAAACGATTTATGATAACGACCTCTCCACACCATCAAAGCTGGTAAAAGGCCCAGTAAAACGACTACTCCGAAAGCCCCGGCATATTCAAGGGCCGAAAGAAACACACGCGGGTTTGTAAGGGTAAACAAAACAGGCGGAAAAAACGTTAGGGCGAACAATAAAAGGCGCCCGGAACGGGTTTTACCGACCCGCAACCCATCCTCCAAGAAATCCATAAGGCTCAAGGAAACCCCTAAAAAAGAAGTGATGATGGCGAACAAGGAGAAAAAGCGCGCCGTCATGGCCAATGTATAACTTCCTAACAGATTAGACAGTAGGGAAGCTCCATTTGCCCCTTGAATATATCCATCGAGGATACTATTGGGACCTTGTTTAGGAATGATTCCCAACGCTAGGAACTCCCAAAGAATATAGACGACCAAAGGGATGAGGCTTCCGATGAATATGGCTTTTTTTAATTGACGAATATCGCGGTTAAAATAAACGGTCAAACTGGGAATGATGATATGGAATCCGAACGACGTGGCGACGACCGAAATTCCAAGCCAAAGATAGCGGAATTCCTGCTGTTTTAATAAATACGGTTTCACGTAAGGGGCGACAAAAATAAGCATCATCACATAGCTGATCGCTAAGCCGATCATAAGCAGCCTATTCACCAGATCGACAGAACGAGTGCCTTTATACACGAAAAAAGCAAAGAGCAGCATTAAAGGGAAAGTTCCGATCCATGACGGCAGGATCCATCCGGTTGTGGCGGAGATAAGGTCTTGTATAATGGCATCACAGCCGGCGATATATGCCGTCGTCAAAGAATATAGCAGAAACAGATAGGTGATCCAACTGACAGCAGCCCCGCCTTTCCCTAAAGTCGCTCCGGCCATGGAGACAAGATTTGTCGGCCTATCCATCCAAAGATTGACTTCCAGCATCAGGAACGCCGTAAAGGTCATAAAGATCCAATAGCCGATGAGGAGGAATAAGGAAGGAACGAATCCAGCCATCCCTGTCGATACCGGTAAGGCCAGCATTCCGGCTCCAATGGTAGTCCCCGAAACGAGCAGGATCCCTCCTACTAATCGGCTATTAAATCTCATGATAAGGCCCCTCAATATGATTTGAATAATTATAAATCTAAAATATCGTCCGGAGTGCAGTCTTCGATACTGCATTGAGTTACAACGGCGTATTCCAACTCTTCAAGGTCGGTATTTTCTTCGCCGCAAGACATATCAGATGATTCTGAAGCAGCATTTTCAGTAAGGTGTCCCGGTTCTTCAAAGTGAAACATTTCGGTGGTAGGAGTAAGAACGCACAATTTGATTGTTTCATTGATTTGAATGCGGAAATAATTGGCTTCCCCTTTTATTTTAGAGGGAAAATGAGAGCTGTCCAGACGCTTGATGCTGACTGAAAGAGAAGGATCGGATTGCTTGATTAGTTCTATCAGTGTGTTTTTATTAAGTATTTTGTTCCGGACGATGGAATTATAGAAATTTCGATAAAACTCATCCCGTTTATCTTCTAAAACTTCTATATTGAAATTGAAGAATGACTCAAAGTTGATGACTTTTTTACTTACTCTTTCTTTGAATTGGTCAAATGTGGAAATTTTCGGCACAAAGCTTGGATCGTTTGCTTCGAATGCTCGTATAGCAGCTTTAAATATCTCGAAAACCTGCCGTATTTTGTCCGAGGCCTCCGGTAAATTTGAAAGAGACCAAGAAAACCTGTAACCCAATGCTTTGAATTGCGTCTCCATAGCCTTGTCAATATTTGAGGAGGCCTTCACTTGCATTATGCGCATCATTAAATCGTTTGCAAAAGCGGGACTATGACTTAGGAAGTCTTTTAAACAATTAACGGGGATTACAATACTACCATTCATTGATCCTGGCCTGTCGGAAATGGTAATATCGAGCATTGAATCGAGATAGTCCAGATTATTTGCTCGAACAAAAATCATGGGATAAAGTGTGAAATTTGCAATCATAGGAATCCTATTGTTAAATAGTTTAGGCCAATAATCATTTTCCCTTGCGACTCTGGGTTCTTTGCGCCTTTGCGTTAAATTTGGGGGATCGGGATTGGACACTGTTAGAACCCGCGAGGTATAACCTTAAACCGTGTAAGCATAAATGCTTTATACAATAAAATCCAGAAAGAGATTACATTATTTAGGTGACTGAACACTAAATAAATTTATTGAATTTTAACAATCATGCTACAAAACTCCTTAAAACACATTAAAATATTCAAGAACAGAACCTACATCGATTTGATCTTTACGGTGAGAAAGAGTATCTTGAACTTGAGCCTTTGGCGTGATTAAAAGGCCTGCGCAGGAACCAGGAGGAGAACGAAAATGCTTATCTATTCTTGACAAGCTTGTCAAGAATAGATAAGCATTTTTTTAAGTTGACGGCCTTGCTACCTTGTGTCTGCAGCCATACTTTTGAGGACATGCTCGAAATCGTGTTGTGCTGCATGCATAAGATCTGTCCTTTATTGAAGTTACAGATCTTATACTATAAAATTTAATAATTTGGGTAATGACAAGGCCTCACGGCCTGGTCTATGAGATTTTGGCCTTCCAGGCCATGTACAAAGTTACGTAGTCTTTATCCATCAATTTAATTTTATTTTAATAGCCAGTCACCTGTTACATTATTGAATTTATGCGTTTGGTGTTGCTGTAGAACATCATGCGTCTAACAAATCCATCTTATTCATTTTTTTCTTTTGAAGTTCGGATTCATGTGATAAACCAAAAATATTTGCAATGTATCCCCGATACTATATACAATAGTATATTCGCAAACAATAAAATAATCATACTTACTTGTAATAATAAACAAAAACATAAACAAAACAGAGGCTTCTTATTATCATGGCAGACAATACTATTGGTAAATATTTAGTTCCCGAAGATAGTTATTTCCTACGCAAAGTGATGCATGGCACTGCAGCATATAGCCAATCACCCTGGAAGAGTGTGCATAAATGGGGCATTGCGGCACGTGCCGGCGCTATTGCCATCCCTATATTTGCCTTCCTCAATATTCCTGCTTACGCTTTAAGAGGAGTGCTGCGGGCAGCAACTTCATTCATCAACGGATCGATAAAAAAAGGCTTTGTTAACTTAGCAAAAGATGAATGTAAAGCCTTGCAAAGTCTGGCTCTCGTGATTACCTCCATAGCTATTTTAATTCTAGTTATTCCCTTTTCAATCGTTTGCAAAGGGAATCACCTTCTCGGCCTGTTTGCAGTTGAAACAAAAGAGAAAAGTCAGCCAAGTCAGCACTTTCATAAAGTCAAAGAAGAGATAGAGAATTCCAAAAAGCTCCTTAAAACAACCGGTGCGCATCATCCCATTATACAAACCTTACCAAGTCAAACTATAGATCAAATAAAAAGCATGCATAAAGAATTACAGCAGCAAAATGAGCGAGGGTGGCCTCAACCTGCAGCCAGAAATGCCATGCAATTCCAAAAGTCAATTGATAAAGACCAGGAGCGGTGGCAAAAGGTTTCTGAAGCAGAGGCCAAATTTCATACGCAATTACAGGAAACTCAAAATACCATTAAAGAATTAGAAGCTGAAAAAGAACAGCTGCATCTCAAGCTCACCCAGACAAAAGAGAACCTGATACAAAAAGAGGCGCAGCTCCGTGAAGTTCAGCAAAAGGTTCAAGCATGCCACGAACAAATCGAAACCCTCAAAAACAATTGTAATGATCCCATGAACACCCCAGATACTAAACAGGAAGTGCGCACAAATACGCCAAATATCGAACAGGAAAAGTTACAAAGATCTGAATCTCATACACGTCCTCTACCCACCCCTCCAGTACCTCCACAACATCATCCTAAACCCCTAAATCAAAGGATGACAAACAAAGCAACCCAAAGCCTGCCAATAAAATCCAACCAAACTGAATCTTTTAGTCTCATGAGATCGCTAGAACAATTTAATCATGCTGTGCTTAAAAAAGTTCAACCATCAGATCGGGCAAAGAAATTTATCGACTCCACATTCCTATCTGTATTTGAGGTTATCACGGCAAGGCGTCCGGCATTTTATCATGATTCTGAGAAAGAAGAAGAAGAAGTCTGGGAATGTTAAGAAGCTGTGCAGTCCAAGGAAATAGCAAATCAAACTTGGTTTGCTATACCTCGCGCGGTCTAAAACTTAGAATTTGAACAGCGCGAAAGCTCCCGCGGTTGAACGATCGAAAGCGACCCAATATTGTAATATGGGGTCGCTTTCGATCGATTCAACCCCGGGGCTTTGGCGTAGTTCAAATTTCAAGTTTTAGACTGCGCGAGGTATATACCTCGCGAGGTATATTTCCTTAGTTGCTTATCGCGAAACTCTATGCTTCTGGCTACAATCCTGTCTGTCTCGATAATCGCTCAAAAATGTTGTCATAATCTGCTCATGCTGTCGTTCAGAAAGTCCTTCAGACATAAATGAGAGATTGATATTGATTGGCTGCATAGGATCTGGTGGACTATTCAGACGGGTCGACCACAATTGGATCCTATTTCCTAATTTGCTTATCTGTAATTCCTGCAATTCATGATAATCAGGTATCCGGTATACCTGCTCAGCGTTAGATTTTAGAAAAAAACCGTTAGAGATCAAATGCTCAGGTATATGGATTATTTCCTCATTGGTCTTTAATAAACCGCCAAATTGATCGCCAATATATTTAAGAAGAATATTATCATCTAACAATAGCTCAACGACAAATGGCTGAGCAGAGAAAAACGAATGGGTATTCTGGTTGATGGCTAGAGGCGGCATTAACCCTTCAGAATTTCTATACGTGTTATTTTGTACAATCAACTTCATTTTATCGGTTAATTCATGAGGAAGGGAAGTACGTTTGGATCCCTCAAAAAAATCCTCGACAAAACGAACAACAGTTTTTCCAAAACCAATTCCAATCCGCAACCTGCATTCCAGGGAAATAGGACCGAAAATTTTGCAAAGAATTCCGGCTATAATGGCATCGTTATTACCTTCAAAATGGAATTCATGACGATAAACGAAAAGGGCCGATTCGATAATACGGGAGCACACTGCAACCCGAGCATCAAGATCTGCCTCCCCTTTAGAACTGCACATCTGGTGGATGGCGAATTTTATTGTTTTCATAATCGGCAAAAGAGGGCTCGACTGGTTGTTTCCCACATGGCCAAAAAAAATGCTTTCACGAAGTTTATCAATTTTATACATACAGGAGAGGTCTGATCCGACATGGCATTCGACTGCTTTCATACAATCAAGCACGCAATTAGGGAGTGCTGTGCTGACGAGTTGGTTTAGCCCGTTTCCATGATAATAATAAATTTCGGATGCCATGACCTACCTCCAATACAGGATTAATTCATTGATAAAATTGTGAGGATTTCATGTCCAGTATTGGTTATCAAAATGGTGTGTTCCCACTGTGCGCTCGGTTTTCCATCCAGAGTACGAGCAGTCCAATGATCTTGGGAATCAATGCTCAGTTCGCGGACGCCGGCATTGATCATCGGTTCGATGGTAAAAATCATTCCAGGAACAAGTGGAATATGAATAGAATTCCGATAATGAGGAACTTGAGGTTCTTCATGAAAACGCAACCCAACACCGTGACCAACAAATTTATTGACAACAGAACAATGAGATGCATGGGCATGGGTTTCAATGACTTTCCCAATTTCAGACAAGGGAATTCCCGGTTTGCAGACTTCAATGGCGAGCTGTAAGCAATCATAGGCAACTTTGACGACATGTTTTTTTTCCTGATTGACTTCGCCAATGCAAACCATTTGACTGCAATCACCAAAAAAACCGTTGAGTATGCAAGCATAGTCGACATTGAGAATGTCACCTTCCTTTAAAGGGACCGAATCGGGAATGCCATGGCAGACTACATCATTTATCGACGTACAAATGCTTTTAGGGAATGGTGGACGGCCATAGTGCAACGCAGCGGGAATAGCGCCGGCCTCAAGAGTCAACCGATGTGCATAATCGTTTAATTCAAGCGTAGTAACTCCAGCTCGAGCCTGTTCACAGGTTTTTTGCAGAATTTGCGCAGCTAATTGGCAAGAACGACGAATTTTTTGAATTGCATCTTCTTCTTTGATAAAAATTCCATACTTTTTTAGGTAGTGCTCCTTTACCCCTAAATGGGCATCTTGATTCAAAGGTCCAGGGTCCGGGTAATGGCATTTTTTCCATTTCATTCCATTTCCACACCAACAAGGGTCATTCCGTCCGATCATATTTATCCTCAACATGCAAAATTCAAAGCTTATTCTATGCAGGAAGGCAATAAATGCCGCCCTAATTTTGTAATACAGTCATTCTTGGAACTTTCCGAAATGACTATAATTTATAGTTTATGGTGATTCTCAACTTCATAAGTTATGAGTATATCTATAAGTACTTAAAAAAAAAC
>Ga0351967_1085_pt1 | contig 20031 bp, 14 predicted proteins | sample TotcelT113001K15_FD_205803 | JGI IMG/M metagenome (GOLD analysis project Ga0351967, IMG submission 205803) | Enriched cells from coal bed in the Powder River Basin, Montana, United States - Total cells T11 rep3 HSBNCT.T11.300.1.K15 ... | reverse complement strand
CGTATTGGTGTTGAGTACGCGGGTGGTTGTCGAAGAAGAGAAGTACAAGGAAATCGAGGCCCACCAGCGAGAACAACGTTCCGGTAGGCCCGACGTGCTCGCGGAGGGGATCGATCCCGTCGCGTACCGGGCGTTGGAGGGCGAACTGCAACGCCTTCAGGAATTGCTCGGAGAACGGAAAACGAAGCGGGACGAATTGCGTGAGCGGCTCGCCGCCTTGGAGGAGTTGTTGCAGCTTAAGAAGGATGAGGTCTTCGTTCCAGCCAAAGTTGTGCGGGCCCCCGAGTTCGACAAGCCGGAACCGATCGCCATGGTCCCCGACCAAGGGGTCAAAGTCGATTTGCGGCCGCACTTCATCGAGGTCTCGCTGCAGGGCTACATCGTCCATCCCGATAAGGAAGTCTACCCGCCACTCCCGGCGACCTCGGCAGAATCCGGTGGAGCGGGCAAGAAGATCTCGCCCGGCTTGGAGAAGATCCTGCAGCAGATCAATTCCCGCCGCAAGAAAGAGTACGTCGTGTTTCTCATCCATCCCAACGGCGTCGAGGCATTCTTCGAACTGCGGGGCTATTTGAGCGAAAAGTATGCCGAGGTGCAAATGGGGTGGGAACCATTCTCTCGCGAATGGGTGATGGCAAAAATGTCGCCTTAATTCCCTTGTGATGTGACTGGCAAGAACAGGAGTTCCGCAGATGGCTGTAGTTCGACGCGGTTCCTCGGAGTTCAATTTCGACGGATTGACGGACTCCGTCACCAATCTCGTTGGTGGACTGATCTTGTTGGTCGTGATGGTAATCGGCGCTACTCAACCCAAGCAGAGCGGGGTCGATCATTTGCCCGCTCCCGACAACGTTGTCGGCGAAGAGCAAAAGATGGATCCGCTGCTCGACCAAATCAGTGCCCTGAAGACGGACACGGAAGGTGTTGAGCAAGAGATCCTGTGCATCGAGGCAAGGTTGCCGGAAATCCAAAAAGAGTTGGATGAGCTGAAAGAGAAACATCCCTGAGGGAATCATAACATATCTCCTGCTGTTGGCCCAACGAGGTAGCCATGAGCCCGTTGACTGTCTGCGAATCCGGAATCCGTGCGGTTCCCCTGGCCGTCCGAAACATCTGCAGGCCCTGTTGGCGATGCCTCGCAGCTCTTGCGATCGGCGCCGGGGTGCCGGTTATCCTCCAGTTGCTCCCCGGCCCGGTTTGGGCTCAATCGACCGGGTCGGCAGCCGTGAATCCTCGGGGCGATGCAGCCAGCGATGTGATCACTCGGCGCGTGGCGGCCCTGCGGAGCCAAGTGCAGTCGCTGGATGCGCAAATCAACCAACTCCAACAGCGCATGCCTCCGGTGGAAGCCGAAATGGACCGGTTGACGCGAGAAATCGGCTCGCTGAAGGCTCCGGAAACGGAGGACGAGAAGGAGGAGCCGGAGCCGCAAAACAGCGAGCCTCGCAAGGTCCAATACCGGCCGCCTCTGTTGCGCGTGGTGAAGAAGGATACGCCGCTGGCCATCGTCTGTCAGAACAAACGCATTTTGATCCTCGACTTGGACGAACAGGATGCGGCATTCAAGAAGATCGCGGATGATGATGCAGCATTGCAGAGATTCATCAACGCCGGCGGCGGCAAATTGCCGGCGGGGGACTTCGAGATCGTGGTGACGATCACGCGCATCACGGGAGGCGCGCTGATTTCTCAAAAGGCCATCCCTCGCACAGACCAGTCGGGGGACTCCTCCGAGACTGCCTTGCAGCCGACAGCCCGTCTGCAGCGGCGGTTGGCCAGCCTGGACCCCGAGAAGAACGTGCTTCAATTTGTTGTCTATCCCGACAGCTTCGATGCGTTCCGCACGGTGCGCAAGCCGCTTTGGGAGCGAGGATTCAGCGTCAACTGGCTCCCCTTGGAGCACGGGGATCCGATCAACGTCGGTGGCGGAGACGTCAGAGCCCAGTAGTCTTGCCGATAAGGACATCTTGCATGAATGCACCATCACATCCGGAACCCCAACCGGATTCGTCCGGTTCGGTCTTTGGCAAGAGTATCACGCCCCAGGACGTTGTGGGGCACCTGGCGTGCCCCAGTTGTACGCATGCCATCGCGTACACAGCCCAGCAGATCGGCACCCTGACGAACTGCCCGAAGTGCAACGGGACTGCGATCCGGGTCGGCCATTCGCTCATCGAGGAGATGCGGCCGGAAAAGCGGGCGGTCCTCGCCAAGCCGACGGCCGTTCTGGCGCCGCGTCAGCCGTGGCTCAACCGGCACACCTTGGGATTCGCCTCGATGCTGCTGCTGTTCGGCTTGGCGTTGACCGCCGCAGCTGTCCTGACTTCGTCCCAAGCGGTGTCGCTAAGTTCCGGTTGGCTGACCTGGAAGTCAGTCTCGGCACGCAGTGGGGAAATGCCTGTAGGCACCGCCGAGTCGGAGGCAGCCCGCAGAGCGCTGCCGCCTCTCGAAATCACGCTGGAACAAATTGAGCAGTTGATGACACAGACGGATATGCGCGAAGCGCTAGTCCAGGCCCAGGTCTGGCAGCAGATGCTGCGCGACTTTGGGATTCCTGACGACGACCACCGCATGCGACGACTGGCCGAGCTGATCGCGTACTTCACCGAACAGCTCAAGCCGCAGCCGACGCCCCCACCGGCCTATTTGCGCGAATTCCGCCGGGCGTTGGATGACTTGCGTGAGGCCCTGCGTGCAGAGAATCTGGCTTCCGCCCGGGCCGCGTTGGCCATTGCTGAAGCGATTTTCAAAGTCCACGGTGACGAGTTGGCGATGTTCAGCCGGAGTTACCTTGCCCTGAAACAACGGTTCGGTCAACTGGAATTGATTCAGGAGGGTAAGCAGCGTATCAGCGAGTTGCTGACAACGGCCGACCAATTGATCCGCCGTGACCAACCCACCGAAGCGGCGGAGACCATTGCCAAAGCCATGTTTCTTGCCCTGCGCACGCCGATGGAAGAAGCAGAATTCCAGCAACGGGATCAGGCTGTCCGCCAGCTGATCCGAGACCTACGGTTGGCCCGTGGGAAACGGGCCGTAGCCGACGCGCAACGCTGTCAAAAAGAAAACGATCTGGCCGCCCGGAATATCCAACTGAACGTGGCCATGGAACTGCTGCCCGACCTGCCCGCCGACCGTGTCACCAGTCTGCTCACCCAGGCCAGGAGCCTGTCAGAAATGAGCATCGCAAATCCCGTGCCGTCGAGCTTTGGCCGGGAACTGGCTTTCCGCGCCGTCTACGAAGATGCCTTGAATTGCTACGGCAGGCGGAACGCCTTGTCGGAACTGGCTGAACGTTGCTCTGCCGCCCATGAACTGCTGCAGTCGGCAACGACTTTGGGGGCTACGGCGGGCGACAAACTCGCCGACTTGATCCTAGGCGCCTTGGAGTCCGAGGTGGGCGATCTCCTCCTCTTGCCGCCTCGCTCCCCCGAGGTCGCTTCTGGCTTGGCGCAGGTGCGCGCGGCCCTGGAGAAGGCTTCTGCTTGGCGGGAAGCCACGCGTTGGAAATCGGTGGACAAGGCGCTTCAAAGCAAAGGGGACGAAGTGGCCTCGCTGGCCATCGAGCAGGCGTCGAAGCGGGCTGAAGCGGGCGACTTGGCGGCAGCCATTGACCTGATCGGGCCCGCCCGGACCCTGGCCAGCGGTGCCCACCGGACGCGGGCTGAAGGTCTCAGCCGGCAATGGCAGCAGACCCTGGAGCGTCAAGCCAGCATCGCGGCGCAGGATGAAGCCTGGAACGACATGAGGACCCTCTATCGGGAGGGCCACTTCCTGGAGGTTTGGGAGAAAGCGGCGGCTTTCGACCGGCAATTCCCCAACTCACCCAGGAAGGACGAAGTGGCCGGAGTTCGCGCAGCCATCCGCGGCAGGGTCGATCAGGAAGTTGCCGCTCTCGTTCAGCAAATGGAACAGTGGCTGACAGACCGCGAGTGGGCGAAGTTCCGGGCTGGTTTCGAGCGGCTCCAGGAAGCGCCTCGGTCTGACGCTTGGGAATCCCAATTCCTGCGATTCGAAGAGATCGTAGCCGACATGAGTGCCCACGCGGATCGCCTGTTCCGCAACCTCGGTACCTTCAAGCACATGACCAACGACAGCGCCGTGGTTAGCTTGCAGCAGGCACTGCGCGAAATCCTGGAGCTGGATCCCGAACACCAAGAAGCTGGCGATCTCCAAAGAAAGGCACAGGAAAGAGCGACCCAGTTGGCGCAGTACTTCTTGCTCAAGTCCCGTTCGGCATCCCATCAGACAACGGCCTACAAGGAAACGCTGGACAAGGTGCTTCGCTTGGATCCCGACGGCGAGTTCGGCGGTCAGGCGCGAGCGCTGCTAGACAAGCTGGACTCGACCGGTGGCAATGAAGCAAAGGCAGGATAGGAAAGGCCGGATATGCCTCCCGAACTTCCCAAACGACGGAAACCGCTTTCCCTGGCCCCGCAACCGTTTCTGGAGAAGGTCGAACCACGCTCCGCAACGGCACTGCCCTTCTCACCTCAGCCAAGCCTGGAACAACGGCCCCACCCGCCGACCGGCAAGTGTCCATCCGCGTCGGGCACAGCTGCTGCAGCGGAGTTCGTGCCCTTGCCTGTCGCTGAGACGAAGCCCGGCCCGTTGGAAATCCATCCTCAACCGGTGTTCCGACCGGCTCACCGTAACCCCGTGCAAACATTGCTGGCGGGCCGTGATCCCAAGACCCTCCAGACGATTGCGCTGGCGGGAGGAGGCATTGCGTGCCTTGTGATGTTAGCCGTGGTTGCGGTCCTGACCATGAACAAGGCGCCGGAGAAGTCCTCGCCCCATCCGTCGCAAGCCGTCTCGGAGGACGGCCCGCTGGAAAGGCCAGCCGAGGCTCCTCCCGGATTGCCTGCAGATCCTGTGCTGGCCAAAGACTCGCCGGGATCAATGTCCCCGTTTGTGAAAGAGTTGCCAACGGCAGCGGCTCGGATCAGAGCGGCAATCGAGAGACAGCCCAAAGCAGATCTCTCCGGTCATCGGGAAGTCGCGCCGTCGGGAGATACATTCGGCGAGGCACGAGCACCGGCGATGCATTTGAATCCGGCTGAGTCACCACCTTCGGCAGGATTCGCCTCCCCGTCGCGACCGGCAACCGCGCCGATCGCTGAGCAGACCGGGCCGGCGGGCGGCTGGAATGCGAAAAGGCGGGATGAACGTCTGCTAATTGTGTCCGAGGAGGGAGTCGCTGCCTTGCGTGATGGCGACCATTGGCAGCTAATCGATTTTCCTCCCGGCTTCACGCCCCGGCCGATCCTCTGGAGCTACGTCGACCGCCAAGGGGCCTGCTGGCTGAGCGGCCATGATGGGCTGACAAGGCTGGATGGCAAACAGGTCGAGTTTCTCCGACCGACAGATGGCCTGCCCGACCGGCCATTGGGGCATGTATTCGAAGATTCGCGAGGACGGCTGTGGGTCGGCTCCTGGGGCGGAGGCGTGGCGCTGCGGGAACAGGGAGCTTGGCGCATTCTCACCACCCGTGACGGGCTTCGGCACGATGATGTCAACGGCTGTGCCGAGGATTCCCGGGGGAGAATCTGGATCGTAGGAGACGCCGGCAAGCAAATTGGCGGAATGGGCGTATCGCTCTTTGCAGACAATGTCCTTGAAACGCAAGGGCTGGGTGCCCAACTGGCTGTCAACGTCATGTCGATCGACGGCGATGACGCTGGCAATGTGTATCTGGGCTGCATCGGCGGCTTGCTGGTTGTCACGACCGATTCCCGGTTGCACCGGATCACGCCTGACCAAGGTTTGCCGCAAAAGACTCCCCAAGCCACCTACGTCGACAGCCGCGGACGCGTCTGGGCAGGAACTTGGGGCGGAGGCATCGTGCAGGTCGACGTCGCTGGGCAGACCGTCTTGGCCTCCCTTGCCCTGTCCGCAGCAGGGCACGTGCGGCGCATCGTTGAAGACAGCTACGGCGCAGTTTGGGTGGCCTCGCTAGAAGGCCTCTGGTGCTTGCAGGAGCAAGCGTGGCAAAGGATCGACTTGCCGCCGCAGATCCAACAGGTATCTGTGGCGGCAACCGTTCCGGCCAATGTCGCCTCGCAACTCGCCAAGCTCGGGAGCAAACCTCCCGATCTTGCCGACGAGCCAGCTGGTGGCGTTCCGCCCCCGGCTCCCGTTCCGCCGGCGGCGACTCCTGACGAACCAGCGCCGACAACGCCGCCGCACAGTTCTCGCCCCTCGTCTCCGGCAACTTTGGGGAATTTGTCCGAATATCTTACGGCAGACGGCAAGCTAACCGGCGATTTTTGGCTCGGCGTGCAATACCGCGTCCCCGTCACCAATGTAAACGGCGTCCCCATCGCCGCGCAAATCCGCATCGTGCTGTCCGTCTTCGCCGATGGACGCTGGCAGACGGACGGAGGAATCACGGTCGCAACTCAAGGGCGATCGGTCGAGAAGTCCTTGGGGCTGCAACAGGGCCGGATGGCTGCCGATGAATTGCGAACCTTTGCGTCAACCTTGGCCGCGCAAGATCCGTTGACTTTGCCGTCGCGGGTCTCTCCCGAGAACTCCGCCTTGTTCAATCGCAGTTCTCTGTGGGCAAACATTCGGGTCCGTTTTCGTGGCCGCACATGTCAGGCGACGTTCGTCTGCTCTGCGCTGGACCAACACGTAGTCAGGACGTCGACGGTCTCGGGCAAGACAATCTTTGAGCGACTGGACCGACTGTGTGTCGGGGTACTTGCGGCCACCCCGGTCTGGTCAACCGTCATCGAGGCCGGACAGGGAGCTGCCACGGCCCCTTGAAGCGACGGCAGGCGTTTGCGGATGAAAGTTGGAGTTCAGGGGAATTGGACTGAACTCCCTACCACTCACCGACGATTCGGGCTGCTGGTTTGGTTGGTTTTGCGATGGCTTGGTCATTATGGATTCCTAATCCGGTCTGAGAAGCAAGGGGCGATAAAGATGGGGAAAAGCCGTTTTGTTCTTCCTGCGATGTTGCGGGCTCTTGTCGCCGCCGCAACACCTCCGGTTCTCGCCTTGGCGATTTGGGCTGCCGAGCCCGATCCGCAGGCGACATCGGACAAGGTGGGGCTGAACGTTGTCGAATGTCGCCGGACGGCAGGCGGTGTAGAAGTCAAAGTCTCCATGGTCAACAAGACCGGGCAACCGGTCAAGGCGGCCATCCAGCCAGCGTTGATCGACACGCTCGGGCACGAGTACGCCGCGGAGCCCTGGACAACAGGACGCCCGATTCAAGTCCCTGCGGGACTCAGCTTCACCATGGCCGACGATCGCTTGGTCGAAATCACATTTCCTCCGGCCCTGGATACGTCGCGGCCTTTTACCGTAAACTTTGCGTTCGCGATACCTGCAACCGTCACACCGACCAAATTCCAATTGAACGCCGATCTGCCAGCTGTGCCTGTCGTCGTCGGGTCCGCTGTCGGCCCGATCGCCGGCCCCAGCAGCCCGCCTGTCAGCGCCGGTCCAGCCGCGGCGGCGAACCCGCCGAACGCGGCACCGGGCACCGGCGAGGACTTCGTGCAGCCGGTGAGAGTCTTGCCTGTCGAAGATGCGGTGTCGTGCTTGGCGTTCTCGCCCGACGATAGCCGGCTGTTGGTCAGCAGCCATGCCAAACCCGTTCAAATGTATGATGTCGCCACAGGCAGACGGCTTCCCGGCTCGTTGAGTCTCGAATCGCAGAGTAGTGGAACCTACAGTCCAACGACGAAGACCCAGACCAGGGTGAAGTCTTTGGCTTTCGCGAATGACGGGCAGGCTTGGCTGGTGGATTCGTGGCTGGGCGTGTTTCTTTGGGAGCCCGGCAAGGGACTGCGGTCGTCGATCATTCAGAACGCTCCCGACCAGAATTCTCAGTGGACGACGACTGCTGGCGATGGTGAAAGTCGCGAGTTGCGAGCGCATGTGCATCGCGGGATTGTGCTCGGCGTGGCGGACTTGCCCGGCTTGGGACCACATGCGGCCATCAATGATGTTGGTCACGATTGTGTCCTCGTGAACGTCGCCACCGGCAAGGAAACTCGCCGTTTCCGCGATGCTCACATGCACCGGCTTCGATTCGCGATTTTCTCGGCCAACGGGAATGTGATCCTGACGGCCGATCACGAGGGCTTTATCGCCGTCTGGAACCTGATCAACGGCAAACTCATACGTCAATTCGAGTTGCCGGCTCTCCACGTGGTTGGACTTGCACCCGATGGCCGTCAAGCCATCTTGGCGGCGCTTCCCACACGGCCGCCGGGAAGCACCAACTCTCCTCCCGTCGTTGTCCGTAACTGGGATCTACTCAACAGCCGGGAGCTTTGGACTCACGAATTCCGCAACCTGCGGAGTGTCGCCCTGTTGCCCAATGGCGCAGCCATCGTGATCGGGGACCGGCTGGAATTCTGGGACCCTGCCGCCGACCGAAAGTTGGGCATCTTTCCCTCCGGCGAAGCCTTGGCCATTTCGACCGACGGACAGTACGTGGCTTTAGGGCGAGCTACGGAGAGAAAACTTGTCTTGCTACCCACTCCGCCGATGTCAACTCCCACCATCAGCGAGGAACAGCATGGGACGGATCGTGGCCGGGATATCGGACGCTTCTCGAACAGGCTTGAACGCGGCACGCACTTCCGCTTGCTGACTCGCGGGGAAGAGACGCCGTCTAGCATGAGCGAGGACACGCTGTTCGTCAAAGGCTTTTCCTTTCTAAAAGACGGGCGTACGGCGGCCTCCGTCAACGAGGGCCCGTCGGGGGAAGGAGGCGTTGAGTTGAAAATCTGGGACTTGGGCACTGCCCGGCCGACGCACCAGCAGCATGTCCTGAAGGGCCAATACGTCAAGCGAGCCGTCTTTTCGGCCGACGGACGGCGCGTGGCGCTTGGTACGAGCCGCTCCTACAGGATGACGGCGCGCGGCAACCGGCAAGAGCCCCAGCGTTTCATGGCAGCGGTCTGGGACGTAGAAAGCGGCCGGCCACTGTGCCAACTCGACCTGCCATGTCCGCTGTCTGCCATTGCTATTTCGCCCGATGGCAAGTACCTCGCGGCGACCCTGGATCCGTTCGGGTGTAGAGGATTTACCGGTGACGAGAGGGCCATTTACGTCTGGGACACGAAGGGCAAGTTGCAAAGGAATCTGCCCACGGCGAACATCGGTGATCCGACGTTGCTGTCATTTTCGCAGGATAGCCGCTTTTTCATGTCCGTACATAACCGCGGAAACGGTTCGGTGCTCTGGGTGTGGGATCTCAAGACTGGTTCTCCCGTACGGCAGATCCTTAGCCAAGGCTCCGAAATCAACTGCTTATCCCTAACGCAGGATGGTCGCCGCGCTTTGACAGGCCATTCCGATCAGACGATGCGGCTTTGGGATATGACGAACGGAAAAGAGTTGCGTCAGTTTCCAGGCCACAGCCAGAAGATTGTGGCTGTCGCTTTTCTGCCGACCGCGAAACGGGGGTTGTCGGCTGCGGATCGACAACTGCGTCTTTGGGATTTGGAGACGGGCCAGGTGCTCCGCACGATTCCGACCGGCGAGGATACGAAGTTGGCTGTCAACCTTCAGGGAGACGCGGTGCTTACCGGCGCCGGCGAGGTACACTACTGGCCGCTGGGGGCGAAGTAGTCCGGCCGTGCGGTGGCCGTCACAATTGCGAGAGACTGAATTGCGGATTCGTCATTTTTTTGTCTGGGCAGCGTTGCTCACCAACACAACAGAGGATGTTATGTCAAGTGGTTTCCTGATCGCTTGCTGTCCTGGCACCCGATTTTCCGGCGACCGCGGCACCGCGTTTGGCGGCCAGTTAGCGGATAGAACTTCATCCTGGGAAAGACTCGTCCGGTCGGGGACGGTACCTTCGACTGGCACCAGAAGCTTGCCAGAAACGCGTTCTCGAGGTGCAATCGTGATCCAGGATTTCGCCGGAAGTTGCCGAAAGTTGACTGCCTTTCAAAGCGAACCCGTATTGTCCACCGAGACGACGCGCTAGATCGCAGAAGGAAAATCGCGATGGCTCATGAAAAGACCAAGGTGCGCATCTTCGTGAGTTACAGCCACGAGGACGCACGCTGGGTACGGGATGGAGAGCGGTACGCTTTGATCCCCTGGATACAAAAAATGCTCAGAAAACAGGCTGAGTTCTGGTTCGACCGGAACCTGGTACCCGGCGACGAGTTCGAGCGCGTCATTAAGGATGAAATCGATCAGGCTGATTTGGTAATTCTGCTCGTTTCGCCTGGATTCATGGCCTCGGACTTCATCGAGAAAGTGGAGCTTCCTCGCATTATCCAACGCGGGGAGAACGATCAACTCGTGGTAATCCCGGTCTTGCTGGAGCCGACCGATTGGCAGGATCTCCCTTTTCTGAGCGTACGGCAAATGCTACCGGGGCAGCCGACGCCATTGATCGACTATACGGAGAGCGAGAAACAGTGGAGCCACGCAAGAAAAGAAATTTTGGACGGTATCAAACGGCAGGTGGAACGTATAATCTCGTCACCATCCGTCATGCCGACGTCAACTTTGGAAGACGGCCGTCTAACCCGTCCCGATGTGCAGGACAAGGGCGGAGCCCAGGTTCCGATGGTGCTCGAGCCGTTGTACCCGCCGCAAGAAAAAATCGCCACTCCCACCTTGAACTGGTTTCCGGCGAATGCTCCCGTCCAAGCTGAAGGCAGTCGTCCACTGGGCGAAGACCCTGACTTGCTCGACCGGATCGTTCACTTCCTAGGGGAGCAAAGCAAGCTTGCAACAACGGCGGTAACCGTCACGCTGTTGTTCGGAATTGCCATCGTGGTGTTCTCGCTCCAGGCGGATGGCTGCCGCTCGCGCACCACCAGAGACGGGGGGCACCGGCCCAGCGCTAAGACGCCGGCGCGAACTCCCGTAGGAATGGTTTACATTCCCGCAGGTCGCGTGCTGCTAGGCGCCAATGAGCAGCAACTGCGGTCTCACGGCTTGTCTCTTGAAACGATCAAGATGTCACCCGACCTGATTGAGCAGTTTGTGGTGCAATGTCGGAAAGAAAATGAAGAGGTCATCCAGGTCGATGGATTCTGGATTGATCAGTACGAAGTGACCAATGCGGAGTACGCAAAGTTTGTTGCCAGTACGGGGCACCCACCACCGCCTCATTGGAACGGCGCACGTCCGCCGGAGGAAATGAAAACCCATCCCGTCACCCACGTAACGTATCACGACGCGGTCGCGTATGCGGCCTGGGCAGGGAAGATGCTACCTACGATCGCCCAATGGACGAGGGCTTATCGCGGCGATGATGATCGAATGTACCCGTGGGGCAGCGAGTGGCGTTCAGACTTGGCCAACGTGTCGCAGAATACCGCCTTTCCCAAAGGAACCAGTTCTATTACATCATCGCCAAGTGATGTCACGCGGCATGGCGTATTCAATATGGTAGGTAACGTCTCCGAGATCTTGCGCAACCGCAAGGAGATCGATGGGCAACAGATTACGGTAACAAAGGGAGCCGATGCGGAATGCCTGGGGGATATCTACGGCGCTGCGCCCTTCCAGACATACCTCGTAGGCGAGGGTATGATACACAGACTGACGGGTTTTCGGTGTGTCATCGAAGCTGACGATCCGCAGCCGACGACGGCGCCGCGATGAAGGCGACTGGGCGAGGCTCCCAGACAGGTCGGCAGACCGAAAGAAGGACTTCTGATCAGCCAAATCCAGTCCGGATATCGAATCTACTCCGGTCATCCGGACACGCGTATCGGTTGCGCTCGGGCAATGCGCCAACCGCTGTCGAATACGAACGACGTTTCCCAGCAGAAATCGCGGGACAGCGCATCTCCGAAGGAAATCGTTTTTCGCATGCATAAGCACCACGACGTTGGCGAACTTCTCAGTAATCGCCATCGAGGCCGATTATGTAGATCCGCCACCGGGCTGCCGCTGCCGCGCCCACGGCTTGCGACGCGAAACGCAGCATTACCGCCTGGCCGAGCCCAAGGCTGTGGCGGACGGCTATGTACGGAGCTTTCTTCCCCGATCGATCTTGGATTCGTTGCCGATCGGTTCCGACTTGCACGCTCGTCGCGTTTCGGTTCCAATCGGGAGGTGTCCACTTCAAGGAGTTTTTCGATGAATTCGCTGACCACACAGGTCGTGTCGATTGTCTTCGCCACAGCGCTGCTGTGCGCTCGATCCGTGCCGGCCGAGACGCAGCAGCTGGCGGCGGAGGTTTGTGTTTATGGGGCGACGCCGTCGGGGATTCTCGCTGCGATGGCGGTCCGGCAGGGCGGGCGGGCGGTGGTGATCATCGAGCCGAGCCGCTGGGTGGGCGGAATGCTGGGCGCGGGACTGAAGCCGACGCAGGATTGCCCGAATATCCATGCCACGGGCGGGATGACTCGCCAGTTGCTCACGATACTCGGGCAACCGTGGATCGAACAGGACGGCCGTACCGTCCGGGGCTCGAAGAGCAACCGGGAACTGAATCCAGCCGATATCCGCCGGGACTTCCTGGACTTGCTCCAGCAACACGAGATTCACGTGGTGTACGAGCATCGCGTCAACCGCTGTGAGAAGGACGGCGCCGCGCTGCGTGCAGCGGTGTTCGACTTCGCGCCCTTCGACGAGCTGGGGTGTCCGGTGGCCGAACCGCAGCGTGCCGCGGCCCTGCGCGTGACAGCTCGCGTGTTCATCGACGCCAGCTACGAAGGCGACCTGATGGCGAGTGCGGGGGTTTCCTACCGCACCGGTCGCGAGGCGGCGGCGGAGTACGACGAGCCGTTTGCGGGCGTCCAGCCGCCGATGGAAGCGGCGCCGATCGATCCTTTTGTCGAACGCGGCAATCCGGCGAGCGGTCTGCTGGCGTGGGTCGAGCACGATCATGGCCAACCGGTCGGCGCGGCGGACGGCTATACGCAAGCGTACAACTACCGCTACTACACGACGGACGCCCCAGAGCACCGGATCGAACTGACTCCGCCGCCCGATTACCACGCGGCCGAATTCGAATTGGTCGGGCGATACGTCGAACATCTGACGAACACGATCCTCGAACCGCAGCAGTTGCACGAGCGGCTGCGCCGCATCTTTCCGGGCTGGATGAATTCGGCCGAATGGAACTATCACCGCGATTCGCTGTTCACCATGGCGCCCGTCGGGATCAGCCAGCGCTATGCCGCCGGCGACGATACGGCCAAGGCCCGTGTCTGGAAGCAGCATCAGGACTATCTCCGCGGCTTGCATCATTTTATGAGCACCGATCCGCGGGTCCCCAAGGCGTTTCGCCAGCAGACCGCAGCTTGGGGCCTCGATCGGCGTCCGCACCCGGAAACCCACGGTTGGCCGCACCAGTTGTACATCCGCGTCGCGCGGCGGCTGAGAGGCCGTTACACGATCACGGCCCACGACGTCTACAACCGGACCACCATCGACGATCCGATCGGACTGGCCCAGTACGGCATCGACACCTACCCGGCGCGGCGCATCTGGTTTCGGCAAGGCGACCAGATGCTGGTCGGTCTGGAAGGCAAGATGTTCGTCGGCGGGGCGCGCGGCCCGACCAACGTGCCCTATCCGGTGCCTTACCGGGCGATCACGCCGTCGGCCGACCAGTGCACCAATCTGCTGGTGCCGGTGTGCTTCTCCGCCACGCACTTGGGCTATGCATCGGCACGGATGGAACCGGTGTTCATGATCTGCGGCCAGTCCGCCGGCATCGCCGCTTGCCACGCGTTGGCCGAAGAAACCACCGTCCAACAGATCGACTTGCCGGCCTTGCGGTCCGCGTTGGAACAAGCCGGGCAGGTGCTGCGGTGGACCGAGGAACTGGCTCGGCTGGCAGAGGTCCACGGAGGCAGCGCGACGTATACCTTCGACGAGCTTTGTCGGACCTGTGACCGCGACGGCGATCGGCGGGTATCCAAGGCGGAATGGGAAGCGGGCAAGCCGGGTTGGGGCTGGCTGTTTCCTCGCATCGACAAGAACCGCGACGGCTTCCTCGATCCGCCGGAATACGCCGCGTTCCAGGAATACAAGCGAGCCCATCCCGACTGGCAGAAACTCCGTGCAACTTCAGAAGAGGATCGGAATGAGTAGCCGCTTCGCTCGCAGCCTGGTGTTTTCGTTCATCGTAGCTCTCGGGGCTATGCCCGCTTTGCTGACCCGCGCGGAGGAACCGGCAGCAGAGTTGAGACAGGCGGCGGCCGAGTTGCGCGAGGCGGCAGCCGCACTGAAACAGGTCGCGGCCGAGTTGAGAGAATCGCTCGCGGAGTCCCCCAAGGCAGCCGCCGAGACAAGACCGGTCGAGTACTGGATCACGGTAGACCAGCTCAAGATCCAGGTCCGGCCGAACTTTCCCGAGGCCTTTCCGTTCACCGTGATGAAAGTACTCCAGACGGCCTCCGATCAATTGCTGCCGCACGTGCCGCGGGATCTCACGTTCCCCCCGCTGGCCGTCGAGTACCACGCCACGGGCCCGATGATCTTCTACGAGCGCAGCCGGGAAGACCCGAGTACGATCGTCATGCGGCTGTCGTCCAAGGGAGCCTTCTGGGCCCAATACGTCTTCCAATACTCCCACGAGTTGTGCCACGTGATCCAGAACTCGCAGACCCAGGGGCCGGATGAGGCGTTATTCTTCTACGAGTCGCTGTCGCACATGGCTTCGCACTACGTGCTGCGGGCGTTGGCCGTGACGTGGAAGTCCGCTCCGCCCCTTCCCGGCGAAGGTTGGACCGGGTTCGCGCCGCATCTGCGTGAGTACTCCGACGACCTGGTGGCCCAACACCAGCTGCCGACAGACCGAACGCTGGCGGCCTGGTATGCCGAGCAGCGCGACTCGCTCCAGAAACAAGGCCCCTCGGACCTGCGGCCGGCATACGAAACGATCGCGCTGGCGCTGTTACCGATCTTCGAGCAGCAGCCGAACCATTGGGAGGCGGTGACCTTCCTCGGACGGCGGCGAGCCGACCTGAAGGATCAGAAGCTGACATTCGAGGAAGTTCTGGCCGAGTGGCGCCTGGCCTGTCCCGCGCGCCACTGGCCGCTGGTCGAGCGGATTGCTGCGGAATTTGGCGTGGCTATCAGGCCTGCCCCGGTCGTCGTTCTACATCCCGTTGGCTCGTAAGAAAGCAACGCTTTTTTTCAAGGCGAGATCCGCCAATAAGCGACTGCCCCCTTTGTCGCCCCCCTTTGTTGGCTGGGAGACGATTCATTGATGACAGAAACATGGTATGACAGAAACCTCGTGATGGGAGAGAGTCCGCGACCAAGGGGGCTTCGTAAGCCGGTCAGTGCCAGGTGATGTCGAGGTATCGGTTCGCCTCAAAAGCCTGTCTTGGAACGTCGGTGGACCGAACACCTACTCTAACGACATCCGACCAGCAACTGCCTCTGGATTGATGATCCGAAAATCGCTGACGACGAATTGCGGGCGATTTCTCCTAAAACAGCTTGAACCCCGCAGGATGCCGTAGTTCACCAAAACCTTCGCGGCCCTCGCTACAAGGCTTTTTCGAGCGTCGAAATTCATAAACAGCAGATTGCCCATGTTTCCTTTTCGACCCACGTTAAACGCCTAGGGGAAATTCCGGGGTTCCTGGTAATCCATTTCCTTACCCCGGCACGCGGAGTTTCGCGGGTTCCCCGATGTCAGAGCGGCCATAACATGACAATTGACAGCCGGAAAATACGGGCAGCGGTTTGAATCCACAACTTGGATGATGGTCACGATGGAAGTAACACTGAAGATTACCGATGGTTGGCCGCGTACGGTGGATGTTGACTCGCCAGAATTTATCATCGGGCGCGGTGAGGACTGCGACCTTCAACTCAAGAGTCCTTTGGTCAGCAGGCACCACTGTGCGTTGACCCTCAAAGATGGTTGCCTTTACGTTCGGGACCTGGAAAGCCGTAGTGGCACTGGACTGAACGATCAGGTCGTGGTTGGCCAACGGCAGCTTCACCACGGCGATTGGCTATGGGTAGCGGCGACGCCCATTGAGATTGGAATCCGAGGAGACAGAACCGCCGTGAGAAGAATGATTCGAGGACATGGCTCTCGCCCGGGGCGGCGTTCTGGAGAATCCTTAAGATCGCGATGGCGCGAGATTGCTTCATTGTGGAGGTGAGACTGCCGCCTGATCAAAAGCCGGAAGGAGACGACGTTGCCTGGATCCCGGGCTATTGGGCATGGGACGACGAGCGCAACGACTTCTTGTGGGTGAGCGGCGTGTGGCGCGCTCTGCCCCCCGGCCGCCAATGGGTACCCGGGTACTGGGGCCAAACCTCGCAAGGTGATCAATGGACTTCCGGATACTGGGCCGATGCCACGGTGGAGGAAGTTAACTACTTGCCCGAGCCGCCTGCGACGCTCGAAGTCGGGCCCTCCACTTCGGCACCATCGGCGAACAGTACTTGGTTGCCCGGCTGTTGGAGATGGCATCAGAGCCGCTACGTTTGGCGCCCAGGCTACTGGGCTACGGGGCATCCAAATTGGATTTGGGTCCCGGATCGTTACGTCTGGGCTCCGCGAGGCTACGTCTTCGTCAATGGCTATTGGGATTACACCATCGCCCGCCGCGGAATGCTGTTTGCGCCGGTCTATTTCGACCGAGGCATCTATGGGCGGCCCGGCTTCTCCTACTCGCCGAACACGGCCATCAATCTGGCCTCGCTCGTCACCCATCTGTTCTTGCGACCGCGTTACCAGCACTACTACTTCGGCGATTATTACGCCTCCAACTATCTCGGTGCCGGCTACATGCCGTGGTTCTCGTTCCACTCCAGCCGTTACGGCTACGATCCGATTTACGCATATCACCTCTGGCACCATCGGCAAGACCGTGAGTGGGAACAGCGAATCGCGGCTGATTTCCAGACCCGCCGCGATCATGAAAATCAGCGGCCGCCGCGCACTTGGGCGGACCAGCTGGCGCTCAGCACGGCGGGTGTACCAGCCGGCCAGGAAAGCCTCCTCGTCGGCACCTCGCTGAGCCAGCTGGTCGAGAACGGCCTGCGCCGGAACGTCAGCCACACCCGAAACAGGCGCCGCGAGGTGATGGAGGGGGAGGCCAGGAAAAGGGCAAGGCCCCAAACTGACCGGCGTTACAGCCGTTTGAACCAGCTCAGCGCTGCAGGTTCAGAACTGCTGGCCCGAAAAAGATCCCAGGAACCGTTGATCCGATTTGACTCGCCCACGGGGGATCAATGAACGGGAACCGCTATTCGACGCCCCCAACCGGGGAACGTGAAAGCGTACGGTTGGCCGGCAGGCGACATTACAGTAATTCGTAGACGTGCTCACCGCCGTGTGCCGGGTTGCCGATCAGCGTTCGGCTGCGCAGATCCACGACGAAATCCAGATGTTCCAGGGGCAATTGCCCGATCAGGACGGGAACGCCGTCAGGCACCTCCATGACATCCATCGTGCATTCGCGACCTTGGATCGTTAGCCGTACCGCGTCATACATGGCGGCTTCGCCGCGGCCCGTGCTGCTCGTGATGCGTTTCTTGCCGCGTTCAGCGAGTCCCAACTGCTGGATCAACGCCGTCGGCAACGATAACAACGTGGCTCCCGTATCTACCAACGCGTCGGAGATTGTCACGCAACGAATCTGATCGCGCGAAATCAACCCCTGCTCCGCCGCCCATAGATCCTTGAGGTTCGCTATGGTGGCCTCGATCTGCACTCGCCCCATTTCTTCAAACTCGGCCATTTGGCTTTCTCCCCCGAGTGAACAGCCACCCCTGGCATCATAACTCTCCGATGACCGATTCGTCAATCCCGTGGGGGGGCTTCTGCTCCTCGGAGTTCAGTCAGGGGGAGGCCGGGGGCGGGAGTCGTTCCCCTTGACTGGGACCGGCGGGTTGCCTCGAGTCCGGATATACCTCGACGTGCTCGCTCAATACCGGGCGGACTGGTCGACCACGTGCTCAATCGCGCGAACGGTCGGTTGCTGCTGTTCCGCAAAGAAACCGATTACGTCGCGTTCGAACGCGTCATGGAGGAATCGCATGCGCGGGAACCGTTGCGAATCCCCACCTATTCCGTGTTGGCTCGCGTCAGCGAATGTCTTCTTCCGCAGACGGCGCAAGCATCATGCCAGAAATAGGTGAACGGAATGGCGCTAGTCACCGGTTCCGGTTTGGCCGCACTACAGGCGGTTAGCGCCTTGCCGCTCACTTGTCACCTGACAGTCATTTTGCGAACGATGCGAAACAACCCGTGGGGCGTGCAAACTGTACCCCCCAGTCGCAGGCCACCAATTTTGCTGTTCCCGATTGACAGCTGGACTACGAAACGTTAGGGTCGTTTCACTGAGCGAATAGCGATATTTCGCCCCTTCTTATGCCGTGAGGAGATGACAATGTCTAGGAAACGCATTCCTTGGCAGAGCGGGTTTACGCTGGTCGAACTGCTGGTCGTGATCGCCATCATCGGCATCCTGGTCGCTTTGCTGTTGCCTGCCATCCAGGCCGCGCGCGAGGCCGCGCGGCGGTCGCAGTGCTTGAATAATCTGAAACAGATCGGGATCGCGTATCAGAACTACCACGACACGTACTCCAGGTTCCCGTTTTCCGGGGACAATTGTATCAACCCCAGTGATCCCAATTCGAACTTTTCGGCCGGCGCAGGCAACATTCACTGCTATTCGTGGCCTTTTCACATCCTGCCCTTCGTCGAGCAACAAGCGTTGTACGACCTTGGTCTGGTCGCCGCAAATTACTCAACGCTCCAACGAAGCCCCGTGGGGACGTATTACTGCCCTTCGCGGCGGACCGTCAAGCTTTACAAGGACCAGGCCAAGTGCGATTATTCGGTGAGCCGGGGCAGCGGAAACAATGGAATTGCCATCCAAAGGACGCCCAGTATCGGCATGAGCGATGTCATCGATGGAACGTCCAATACACTGCTGGTTGCCGAAGGACGCGTCCATCGCGCCTTTATCGAGAGCGGTGGTTGCTGTTCGGACAACGAGGACGCCTACACCAACGGCTGGGCGGATGATGTCGTTCGCCTGGGGACCCGGCCTCCCGAACCGGATCCGCTCAGTGTCGCGGTGGTTCCCGACGGGGCCGTCGACGGACAGTTCGGAAGCGGCCACCCCGGCGGCATCACCGCGGTGTTGGTCGACGGTTCGGTGCGGGTTGTTACGTATGACGTCGATGCGTCGATGTTCCGCTACTTCAGCATTCGCAACGATGGCGAGGCGTTCAACGTCAGCCAATTCTAGACCGTGTAACCACAGAGCATGGAGCAGCCCGATGCAAACGAGGACGCATTACCGGTGCCTGATCGTGGTCGGGGCGATGGCGGTGGCCGGCTGCGGCGGTTCGGTGGCACGAATTACGGGAACAGTCAGCCACAACGGCGAACCCGTCCGCGCGGCGGATGTGGTCGTGGAATCGACCGCCGACGCCGCACAGCAGTTTTTTGGCGTTACCACCGACGACGGCTCGTTGTACGTTGGATACCGCGACAAGCCCGGGCTCGCCCCCGGCGCGTGGAAGATCCGCGTCACGCAATATACCCTGCGGAACGGTCAACCGCTGCCCGGTGGCGAGGCCGGGCAAGCGATCCGCACATCGGGCCACGTGGTCGCCAAGACCTATCTGTTCGAGCAGGAGCTGACTGGTGGCCAGAATACGCTCGAACTGAAACTGGAGGCCGCAGCCAGTACCGCCGATGCCTCGACTGCCCAGTAGTCAAGGAGGCTGAATTGTCGTCCCAACGTCCAGGGCGTTGCGCCTTGTCTGCAGGGGGGAAAGGGGAGACGGGAGTCGTTTCTATTGACAAGGACCGGCGGGTTACCTGAAGTCCGGATATGCGTCGTCGTCATAGGAGACGACGAAGTGCAGCGGGCGGCCAACCGACGTCCAATCCAAGAACAAGCTGCTTGGATACGGCTCGTCGTCCGGATAGTCATCGAGTTGCTCGGCGGTGGCAACGGCCTCCGTCACTTCCTGTTCGCCAATACGTCCCAAGGGCTCGGTACGCATCTCGTGACGAGCGTACCCGCTGAACAAGACGCGATCGAACTCGAAGGCCACCTGAACGTCGTCGACCGATGGCATCCTGAC
>Ga0351967_1082_pt1 | contig 20546 bp, 18 predicted proteins | sample TotcelT113001K15_FD_205803 | JGI IMG/M metagenome (GOLD analysis project Ga0351967, IMG submission 205803) | Enriched cells from coal bed in the Powder River Basin, Montana, United States - Total cells T11 rep3 HSBNCT.T11.300.1.K15 ... | reverse complement strand
ATCGGCGGTAAATGTATAGAAATTATATTAACTCAATACTATTGAGTGTAAACCCATGGAAACAAAGGATTTAGGAATGAAGCCGCGAATGCGGCGACAGGAGGAAGCATTCTGACTGTTAATGCATTCAAGGCCGGGACTGTCTCGGCCTGGTTCAATACGTTGATCCTGCTGATCATGTAAAGCAGCTTTACTATTCGACAAGATTGGTATCAGCTGTTGGATCGCTTCTTGAGGGCCACTCATCACCCCATTCGACTTTTCGTGCCAATTTATACATAGGACCCTCGCGTTTGGATACAGTCTCATTTTTCAATCCCTCCGATGTGCACAGTTGCAATGTCACATGCCCGGAGTGCTTCCCGGGATGGCGGATTACGCGCCCATGCGGCAGATCTGCCTGGCATTTGCCAAATGCTATATATGAAAATTTTTCATCCTCATGTCCCAAAGTCCCTTTCTTCATTTGTCGATGCGAACTGGTTCGCTCCACTCTTTCAGAAAAATGGCACCAATCGCCGCCCTGCATAGGACAATTCATGGAATCTGGACAAGGAGCAATAATCTGGGCACCTAACTCAATTCCCAAGTTGCGGATCGTCCGTATCCGCTCGAATCCATCTGGCGTGCCAGGCTCGACAAAAATGAGGACTTTTTGAGTGGTTATCCAACATGATTCGAACAAGGCGGCGTAATGTTTCACTGATAACTCCCCTAAAACATAAGACAGTACAACAAGATCGTGCGGTGTCCATTGAGGAGGCTCTGCAAGATTTCCTTTTTCCCACACGGATTGTTGTACTGCATGGTGCGGACTGAACCTTGCCAGCCGTTTCCCCACGGAGATCATCTGTTCATCTTGTTCGAATAAATGAATGCTTTGTAAGTCAGGAAATAAGTCGGCAGCTGCCCACATAGCAGTTCCTGGGCCGCATCCTAGATCAAGGAGGCTTGAGAGCAGAGTCTCAAGCATTCCCTTTTGGATCTCTTGGAATACCCGTCTCAAGACGGAAAATGTTGCCGGCATTCGCGCAGCAATATAGGCTGCTCTTTGGCCGGAACTTCCCATGAATTGTTTTCCGGCAGAGGCTAGCGAATTTCGTTGAGAGGAATCCCTATATTTGGCGGATAACTCTTCATAGGCATCGGCAAGTCCGGTGCCTTTGAAAGAGCGGGTTTCCTCTTCTATCGCGTTTTGTAATTCATCGGGCAGCGGCATAAGCTTCTCACTCGATCTATTGGTTATATTTTTTCGGATTGGTTTTGGTCACCGTTGCATCGATGAGTTCATGTAAATGCGGGTCAGCTTTAGCAATGACAAATCTTTTGAATTCGGCTGAAGCCGATGCCGTGTTTGACTCTGAGATTTGCGCCCTCGAGACCACTTCGGCATATAATTTTTGGCGCAGGTCGATAATCGATTGTACGGCTCCCGGATCTTCATTAAATAAGACCATCAATACAGGATAGGGGGCCAGAAAGACTCGTATTTTGGAGGATTTCGACAGGGTTGTATAGCTATATAACGAGAAATATCCTGATGGGGAACTGTATGGAGGGTCTTCGCCTTCTGTCTCCTCTTGTTCTTCACCGGCTTTACCTTCATCTAAAGCGATGGTTTGTGTGTCTGAGGTTGGCTCTATTTCCTGTGGAGCGAGCTTGTTTTCTTTGATCATATGATAAAAAGCATCATCGAGCTGTTCATCGCCCAGTTCGAGATTCGACAGATCGGTGATGTACGTGATTTTCTTGCCTTCCGGTAAATTATCCGCGGCATGCATGATGGCTTGTAATAAATCATCGACGAATCCAGGACGGACTGTTTCTAATTTTTTATAGAAGGGGGCATCTTTATATAAATACTCGATTAAACGTTTAGTGATTTGTTTGATCAAACCGAATTCTTTAGGATGGGCATCGCGCTCATTTTTATTGACCAGTAAGTAGAGAGGGATTTGGGGAGGTGCATTGACCCTGGTTTTATTTTGGGGGCCATTTTCGGAGCCTGTGGTCGTTTCATAGAGGTTGATGGCCTGCGTATTGATCGCTTCTCTTTCGGATTCTTGCATGTAATGGATGAATTCCCGTTTTAACACAGCAAAACTGCGATAGCTTTCCAGTCGGGAATAGGTCAAAATTGCCATTAGCATGAGCATGGTCATGACAACGATCAAAATATTCATAGTGCCTTATTGGGTATAGACCACTTGCTTTTGGGAAAATGGAAGCGGAAATACCATATATTCGGATGTTTTTCGGTCTTGCCGGCGGATCTCCAGTCGTATCATCGCAGGTAGTTGTTTATAATCGGCCTTCCATTCCGGGATCCAACTCCCTTGCGGTTCGGGAGAAATTGTATCTGCCCCGCCAGCCGCTGTGGGGGAAGTGGTCACCTTTTTCGTTTTCCATTCTTTGTCCGGAGCTACAAAAAATCCGAAATGCAGGTCTTCAACATTTTCCATCAATACCTGTTTTTTCATGGGTGGAAGAGTATTCTCATTCCAATCATTCGTTGAGGGCCATGAAGCCAAAGTCAGGTTTCCTTGGGGATCCAAATAGAGCCTTGCCAGATTGTGATTAGAGTACAGCTTATCCCTGTCGACCCCATTATCGAAGGTAAAGACCAACGATGGTGTTCCTTCTTTAAACAATCCATTATTCACCGCTGAAGTAAAAAAATAGAAATCTTTTTTGTTTGTTTTTTCCGAAACTACCTGCGGCAAGACGGCCGCAAGGCGATTTCCTAGATAACGCATTCTGAAATTCTCTTGCTGGGCCTTCTCCAGTTGTCTATTGACGTCGTCCATTTGGCGATAGAGGAACATCACTGTGCTCAGGACCACTATGGTAAGGCTGAGTGCGATGACCAGCTCTATGAGGGTCATGCAGCGCTTATTTCGTAGGGGGCTTTTCATGCGTTTTTCCTTTAGCCGGATCGGGTGACGGCGAAACTTCGCCTTGCTTTAAGTCTCTGACAATGAATACTTTATAGATAAAAATGATCGATTGTTCTTTTTTAATGTCATCCGGGGCGTTCTGATATTCGACAGGAACAAAGCTAATGTTCAGATCCCACAGCCAGATGGTCCGGGCAGCGGCCGGGTTAGAGGGTTTGTGCTTTACCTCGGAAAAATGATAGGTGCCTATGTATGCCAGAGGGAGAGAAGGATTCTGTCCCGCTAAAAGTGAAGGGGCAATCGGAAAACGTGTCCCTTGTACAAGGGCATTCCAGGGAATTTGATTGAGGTATAGCTTTTCCAAGATGTCTCCATAAACGAGGTGGGCTGTCCGATCTAGTTCCACTTGCTGGAGGAATTTTTTTTGTTCTTTGACCATATACACATGCGGATAGATCAAAGGGAGCGCGCAAAGGATGACCAGTGCAAATGCAATCAAGACTTCTAACAGCAAGACATGTCGTTTATTGTGGTTTAAGAAGGCCTTTGTTGGGCTCGCTCCGCCTGTCTTGAGGGGAAATTTTTTCTGGCTGCTTTTTAGAGTCATCTGCTGGTGTTGCTTCCTTTTTTAAGGACTTATCGGAGATCTCTGTCTTGGTGAACAAGGTCAGGCTTTCCTCTATACTTTTTTCGCGGTCCTTTTTGCATGCAGGATTTTCACCTGTATTCACTGTGGAATGTAAAGGGCTAGGATATCCCGGAAAGCAAATATACCGTTCCAGTGTGCCATCTTGTTTTTCCCCGGTAGGGGAATCCGTCAATCGCATGATCCCGCGGCTCATAAGGGAACCCCCGGAAAGAAATTTGAGGTCAATGGCATTCTCTTGCTCCCATCCAGGGAGTTCATCGTGGAATTCGATAGAATGGACGGCCCGCAATGGTTTCCTAGGTCGCTGCACTTGGGCGGACAAATGTTCCGGCAATCCCTCGGCTTCCATCCAATAATCGATCCCGTGGTCTTTTGATTTCGAGGTGAACTTCAAATGCACATCGGTGCGGAGGAGAAGCATAAGGTCTTGAGCAAGCTTCAATTCATCTTCTATGCGTGCGATCTCAGCTTTAAATTGTTGTTCATGCACCGCTTTTCGGACATTGATTCCGATGAAACCGGAGATCATAATCAAGATAGCCACGACTAACAGCAATTCCAAAAGAGTGAAGTACTTTCGCGTGGCTCGTTTTTTCGGCATTCCTACCGCTGCTGTCCTTGGTCTTGACTGAACATCGTCTGGTGCGTTCGTGCATAGTTCTCATATGCCTCTGAACGTGCTCTGATGACGCCATTTTCGACAGTAACTTGGTAGTCTCTTCCCCAACCGTCTTTGATCAATGCATCAGGGTTTTGAACCAGAGGGGAATTCCGTACAATATCTCTCCAAGAAGATTCTATGTCATCCAGCAAACTAGGGTTTTCGGAGACCTTCAGATTGAGAATGGTTTCTAATTTCTCGGTACCGGCTTTTGTTTTGAATGCTTTTCCTTCATCCAAACTTCCTCGGTAGTTATAAGCAATGACTCCAGTGATCAAGGCTATAAGGAACATCACAATCATCATTTCTATTAATGTGATGTAGTTTTTTTTACGAACAGTTCTATGCATATACTATCTCCTCAGATACAAAACTAATAAAAACAATTATAACAAGTAAATTCTTTTTAGCATACATAAAAGATTATAGTCCATCCAGGAATGACTATAAGGCCTGGAGCCTTACGAGCAAGGTAGCCAGATCGGGACGATCTGGTTGTCAATATATACCTCGCACGAGGTATAGTCAAGGCCGGGACGGCCTTGCTACCTTATATCTGCCGCTATACCTCGCGCGGTCTAAAACTTGAAATTTGAACTACGCCAAAGCCCCGGGGTTGAATCGATCGAAAGCGACCCCATATTACAATATTGGGTCGCTTTCGATCGTTCAACCGCGGGAGCTTTCGCGCTGTTCAAATTTCAAGTTTTAGACCGCGCGAGGTATATAATCACATGGACAGAGAGCTTACATCGGTCAGCGGCAGCAAAATTGCCATCAACACAATTCCGATGACTGTGCCCATCAGGATCAAGATCACCGGCTGTGCTAGGGCCATTACACGCGCCAGCGTTTTTTCCAATTCATCTTCATACATTTCAGCGATCTTATTCAGCATGACAGAGGTGCTTCCGGATTCTTCCCCGACGGCGAGCATACGCGAAACCATGGCGGGAATCCACTTGGACTTGGTCAATTCAGCGCTAAGAGAGCTGCCTTCAATGATTTTATTTTCTGCGTTTTGGATCTCTCCTTCCAATACGACATTTTTCATCACATCCCGCGAGATGCGCAGGGAATCAATCATCGTCAATCCCCCTTGCTGCAATGTCCCCATGGTCCTGCAGAATCTAGCCAATGAGGCCTGCACCATTAAAGTGCGTATCAGGGGGACTTTGAGAAAATTTCTTTCTATCCAGCGTTTGCCGCTTTCCGAACGGATCTTAATGACAAGATAGGCGATCAGTCCTCCGACTGCAGGCATATACAGCCACCACCAATTCCTGAACCAGTGGCTGGCCGAAAGGACAAAGCGGGTGAAATTATTCAACTGTCTGTCGGCAAAAATCCCTTCAATGGAAGGGACGACAAATCCTAACAGCATGGCAATGATCAGCAAAGAAAAGCTTCCTAAAATAGCGGGATAGATCATCGCTGTGATAATCTCGCGACGCAGTTTCATCTGCTTTGTCAACAAAAGGCTCAGCTTGTCCAATACAACATTTAGCGCTCCCACAGATTCCCCTGCGCGGACCATTGAACAATACAGTTTATCAAAGCTGTCTGGATAATTTGCCAAGGCATCCGAAAGGGGCATACCGGATTTGATCTGATCGCAAAGGCTTAAAATAACCCGATGAAAAGGTTCGTCCCGGTATTGTTCTTCTATGGCGACGAGGCTTTGGAACAAGGGGACGCCGGCATTGAGCATTTGGGAGAGCAGGAGAGTAAACGCCAATAAATTCTCCCCTTTGATATTTTGCCGCGAAGACGCGCTTTTCTTCACAGAAACTGAAGCGACCATCATCCCCTGATCGCGGAGCTTTTCTTTGGCTTCGCGTTCATTTTGCGCTTCAATGAACCCCGATTTTTTTCGGCCGGAGGAATCGTAGACCTGGTAGTTATATAACGGCATGGTGTCCTATCCTAATTCTTCTATCCCACGCGTAACCCGTAGGACTTCCGCACCCGTAGTCATTCCTTGGCGCACTAAATCGGCTCCATGAGCTAATAGACTGATCATTCCGGTCTCCAATCCCACGCGCCGCAGCTCCACAGCGTCCGGGCTTTTGACGATCTGCCTTTTAACGGAATTGTTGATGACCATGAGCTCATATACTCCTTGCCTGCCCTTATAGCCTGATCCAAAGCAATTCGCGCATCCTTCGCCCTTGAAAATCTCTCCGCGGACAAGATCCTTTTTCTCCAAACCCAAACTCGTCAGTTCCCGTTCCGTTGGCGTATAGGCGACTTTGCAATCGGGGCAAATCCTTCTGACCAATCGTTGGGCAATGATGCCGACCAATGAAGAGGAAAGCAGATAGGGTTCTATTCCCATATCAACAAGCCGGGTAATAGAGGAAGGGGCATCATTAGTATGGAGTGTGCTTAAAACGAGGTGTCCGGTCAGCGAAGATTGGATCGCGATCTCTGCCGTTTCAGCATCGCGAATCTCCCCGATCATGATGATGTCAGGATCCTGCCGCAGGATATGCCGCAATCCGGTGGCGAAATCGAGTTTGATCTTGGTCTGTACCCCGATTTGAGCAATTCCTTTCAAATTATATTCCACCGGATCTTCGATGGTCATGATGTTGGTTTCTTCGTTGTACATCTCGCAAATAGCGCTGTACAGCGTTGTTGTCTTACCACTACCTGTAGGACCTGTCACAAGTACAATTCCTTCCGGCAAGGCGATGAGGCGGCGGAATTCCTCGAAGACTGCGGGAAGCATCCCGATTTTGTCCAATCCAAGGATCACATTCCCTTTGTCCAAAATACGCAGGACAATCCTTTCTCCTCCAGCCACAGGGACTGTACTGACCCTGAAGTCGATTTCCCTTCGTCCCATCTTGAGCTTGATCCGGCCATCCTGCGGCAGCCGATGTTCGGCTATATCGAGCTTTGCCATCACTTTTATACGCGTAAGTAATTGAGCTTGAAACTCTTGCGCAGGAGAGTGGCGTGTCTGCAATACGCCGTCGATCCGATAACGCACACGCAGGCTTTCTTCGAAGGGTTCGAAATGGATGTCCGAAGCGCCTTGCTGGATAGCTTCCGTGAGGATGAGGTTGAGAAGTTTAATGATGGGAGCGGTATCTGCGCGTTCGTCCAGCAGATCGTAGACTTCCACCTCCCCCTCGTAACGATCCTCCATCCGTTCGCCCATGGTGGCGATCAATTCCGACGCGGCGCCTTGCTCTTGATTATATCGTTCATTGATCGATAGCAAGATCATTTCTTTTGGGGAATAGACAGCATGGATCTCTGCATCCAACATTAAGCGTAGTTCTTCTAAAGGCTCTAGGTGCAAAGGATCGGCCACCGCGACAGTATAAAATCCATGCTCTTCTTTAATAGGAAGAACGAGATTCCTTTTGGCAAAGGAGTATGGAACTTTTTTATAAATTTCTCTGGGGAGTCTATAAGATGAAAGATCGGGAAAGACCGCCATGCCGAACTGCGCTGCAAGCTGGCGATCGATGTCATCGCTTTTTAAAAGACCTTGCCGTGCGAGCTCATGCTGATCCGTGAAGGAAAATTCCTTCTTCTGCTCGATCTCGTTATCTGCCATCGTATTCTCCCATACCCTCAATGCATCTGTCAGGCCGCCGTCCAAAAAGCATCCGTACGGTCCCTTCTAAAATGCTGCAGCGTTCGCATTCTAAGGCATTGGCCAAGCAGCAGAGGAATTCCGGTATATCGCCGGGACGCAAGCTCAAATTTTCGCAGCGAAGCCTTTCAAAGTCTTCGACGGGATCGGAAATAATCTTCGGAGTGATAAATATGAACATTTCGATAGATTCATCGCTCATCGTATTGGTACTGAACAATTTTCCTAGTCCCGGGACTTCCCCCAAATAAGGAATTGATTGCTTATGGTCTTCGAAGCGTTTGCTGCGAAGGCCGCCAATGATGACTGCCTGTCCTTCCGGAATACTCACAATGTTCTTTACGCTTCTCCTAGTGATAATCGGCTGCGTATTGTTATCTAATGCCGTCCTTGGAGTATCAAAGGTGATATCTGTTTCTAAAGTAATGTAGTCAGGAGAGTCGTCGTTCCAATCGTTTTCATCTCTCATATGAATTGTAGGGGTCACGATAATTGTGGCCCCATATTGGGCCCGGGTGAATTGCGTGGTTGTTCCGCCCGTCGTTTGCGGAGTGAACGTCCCGACGTTGATCGATAACTCATCGACAATTGAAATGACTGCTGGCGTTTGATTCGTGGTAACGACGGTTGGGGCCGTATTGACTTGCACATCCCCCTGCGAGATCAGGAAGCGGTAGGCAATATCATAGGCCGGAATTCCGCTGCTTTTAAGTCCGCTGAAAAGAAACTGCAACAGGCCCGGGGTCCCGGGAATGATTTTTCCATCAATATCCCTTGCTGTAGGATCATTCCAGTTTACGCAGCCAAAATGCGTTTGCGAAGCACAATCACCCAATTTCAGCAAATTCAAACCAAAAGAGTTGTCTCGATTAATTCTCTTCTCGAATAGCATGGTCTCGATTTGGACTTGTTTCTTAGGCACATCTAATTTCCTGATCAGCTCTTTGAGCTTAGGCAGGATATCAGCTTCGACAACCATCACGATGGAGGAAGTCTTCAGGTTTACAACAAAGTTCATCCTTCCCATATTCGGCGGCGGCCTTCTATTCATCTCTGGCCCTGCAGGCATGGGATTGACGACATACCCGCCTTGCTGATAGAAACTCCCTCCCACGACATTGACTGGCAAAAGAGGGATTGTTTGAGGCTCTTGTTGTATGATTACCTGAGGAGGCGGTGGTGAAAATCCTTCGGCGAAAGGCGGACCGAATCCCGGACCGAAATTGGGGGGGAGGCCATTTTCATTCCTTTGGTCTGGTTCTCCTCCTCTGCCGTCATCGCCTTCAGAACGACGATCTCGTCTCTCGATGCCCGTCCCTGTTCTAATCATCAGGTTATATATGCGTTCGAGGATGTCGGCGAGGTCTTCAGGATCGGAATGCTTGCAGGCATAGTAATAGATTTCCTTTTCTCTGGCACCGCCAATTCGACTTTCGACCTGCCGAATGATCTCTTCAGCTTTTTTTATTTCCTCTCTAGTTCCAATCAAGAAAATTCCTTGGGCGACTTTTTCCAAAGTAAGGATCCTCAAGCCATTCGCGTCTTCCTTGCTGCTGGTGGTCCTCTCAAATTGAGGTTCCTGACGGGGTGGAGCGCCTTTCTCGCCTCTTGGCCCACCACTTCTTTCTGCAACTCGCGGAATGTCGCTATGTTGGTCGAACACAGCCGTGAGGATCTTGGCCATTTCGATAGGATCGATTCTTAAAAGCGGAACGATCTTGTATTCCTTGTCTCCTCTATTATTGGAAACGAAATCGTAAAGCTTGAGAAGGTCCCGCACTTCGGCAACTTGAGCGATGATTAAAATGTCCCTTCCAATCATTTGCAAAACCGTCGTATTCGGATTGACAAATTTTTCTAGGAAAAGCCATACCCTGCGGACTTCCTCCGGTTGCGGAGTAATGACAAATGAGATGCGTGCATCGTCAGGGAAAATTTCCAGATCTCTTCTATTGTTTGTAATAAGCCGAAGATGAGCTTTGTCCTGTTTCAAAAGAAATAATTGGCGCAGGTAGGGATTGAGCTGCCTGATTCCGACTCCGTTTTGTGCGAGGATTAACTCAAGCATCTGATTCCATCCGGCTCGGGGAATCGGAAGGTTGGAGTCCACACTCAGCTTCATTCCTGATATTTCTGGGGGCAGGATGTATACGTAGTTAGGCGATCCATAGTCGATGACGAGTTGTCCGATGGTAGTGTCAGGCTGATGCCACAAGCCATAGGCATCTTCGGAAGTATTGCTTGCAGCCATCTCGCGCCAGCTATTCTCTAATTTTTCAATGCGGCCTTTGACCCCGTTTATCTGGTCAAGAAGATCTTTATATGCAATTTCCGGTGCATTCCTTTCAAAAAGCTTCATAACTTGCTCGTAAAGGCTTGCCAACTCAGCATTGGCTTCCAGAAGCTCTTTATTCACGTGGATGAGGAATTCATGAGATTCTTGGCTTAAATCACTGCTTGTCTGGCCGGTACTTGCTTTTTTTTCCGCAATGGTTTGTGCGGACAGCATGGAAGCCATGCTGCAGAAGAGAAGCATAAAAAGCCACATGCGTAGACCTTGATATCTTTTTCGTCTTTTACATATCGTCATCATCAAAATCCCCGTCATCATCATCATCGTCGTCTTCATCTTCTATTTCATCCCGTGCTTCCATCCTCCTGCGAACTTCTTGAGATCTTGGATGGACCATTTTACGTCCTTTGATCATAGGCACAGGAGCCGCATTCGTCGAAGATGCTGGCATGTTTGGTGTATGCATCTCCCGATTCGGAGAAGGGGCTTTTCCGTTTCCTTCTCCCCTTGGTTTCATGAGCCCGATGCTTTGCTGTATCGGCAATTCTATGCTTTGCATATCCGTTCTAGCAGCGTTGAACACTGTACCTTTCAAAACCAGCTGTTCACCCTTCTTTTCGATGCCGTCAAAAACAAATAACACGCCGGTTGTCTTGCGGTCTACATAATCATCAATTTCCTGCGGGGTCACAAGTTTTTTCCAGCCCTTTGGTCCCAACAATAGCCAGTCTCTTGGACTCAATAACATTCTTTGCTTATTGATATCAAAAACAAATTGCGATCGAGTACGGGCCCCTAAAAATTTAAAGCTTTGTTGGACATTGACAGGTGGTGAAGGTTCTGTGCTTTTCAGCAAATTGAGGGTGATCTTTCCTTTACCTTCAATATCCCATAATTCGAGGGTTAACAGCCGTTCTTCAATTTTTTTCACGACCATCAAAGGCATACCCAAAGTCTCTTGCCCGGGCTTTGCCTGTTTCCATCGGTCATCTTTCCAAACCAATGTATCTCCCAAACCGGCATAAAGGGAATAAACTTCTTCTCCTTCCCCGAAATCGATCCGTTGCTTGCCGGCTATTTCCTGGTACTCAGGCCCGCCATGCTTCTGTAAGAAAAGGTCCGGACCATACCAGCGTGCGCGCTGTCTAGCCAACAAAGTTGCATCCACTCTGAATTTTCCAAGCTCCCATACAACTCCCCCGAAGCGTACATATTCTTTTTCAGGGAGATTGAATTGCGCATAGGCTTGAGGCTCTCTGATAATCTGTCCCGCATCATTTTTCATGCTCACTCTTACAGCAGCTTCGTTGTGCAGCGGCGTTGCCTCTATCCAAAAGGAGGTCTCTGTATTGTCCGGACTAAAGACATATTGAGGAGGGTTTAATTTGCGATCATAGAACAAGAAGAGTTTTTCTCCAGGATGTACTGAGGAGAGGGCTTTGTTTCCGGTGAAGGCAAAATGAAGTAATGGACGTTGCGGAGCATCAGGCCTGCCATTTTTTCCATAATAGATCAAATACCTCCGTAGATCTGGTAGAAGGGTGGACAAAGGGCTGAACGACAAGCTGACAAGTGGTTCAGAGATGGCGTCATAGCTTTTCTGATCTTTGGCAAAAGCATTTTTCGGCATGGGAGGTTTGATCGAGGATACGTCCGGAAGAGCGATCTCTTCCTGTTTCAAATAATTCAGCAGAAATGCACCTCCAATGAGAAGTAAAATCACTATACCTAGTGCATAATTGGTCCATGTCAACCATCTTTTCGCCATGCAAATTAAACCTGTAACCGATTCTTTTTATTATTGTTTATAGGGCAAATTATTAACTGTTAAGAACCAAATGTCAAGTGGAGAAAAATTGAGCTGATCCATCATAAATTTACTGTGTACTGCATGAAAAAATTGGAGAAAATTTTTTATATGATTGGAGCGACCCAATATGGTAATGCAGGATGGAGTGTATACCTCGCGAGGTATATTTGTTATGGGAGAATGAATTCTTGCACATCAGTGGAGGGGAATGGAGCGTAACGGGATCGAACCGTTGACCTCAACAATGCCATTGTTGCGCTCTACCAACTGAGCTAACGCCCCCTAGCTGACTAGGTATTTCGGTAACCATCGAACATTTTCGTGCTTGCTTATCGAATGAATGTCCATGTAAAAAATATCTGCAGTTACCATATCATGATCGCTTTTTTTTTGCAACGAATGTCTTGCATGCACCAGGTGACCAAACATTAAATCAATTTCTACAATGTCAGCTAGAGATTGTACCATATGGAATTAGCCTCGAGTTTATGCCTGCCTTTCATTTCAGGCCTCAACAATTTGTCACCTTAATCAACGCGAGCTTATAGAATTTTATTCTACCTTTGATTAATCTCGATTTTTGGGATGTAAAGGTTTTATATCTGGAACGCCCCAAAAACTTGAAATTTTGCATGCGGTAGAGCATGGTGAGTAACAACTAGGACCAGTGAGGGTAATCCATTACGTATGATGAATATCGTGATTATTGGAGCCGGAGATGTCGGCTTGTACATAGCCACAATTTTATCAAAAGAACAGCATAACATTATCCTCGTTGATAAAAATGGCAAAAAGCTTCAAGAAGCTGCCAGTTCTTTGGATGTTGCCACACGGGAAGGCTCCGGCACCGATTGGCAGCTCCTGGATGATTTATTGGAACTCAGTCCCAATCTACTTTTAGCCCTGACCGACAATGATGAAGTCAATCTTGTCGCATGCTCCATAGGTAAACATCTTGGCTATCCTAGAACCGTAGCACGGGTCCGCGATAACCGATACTTGAACCGTACACGCTTGGATTTCGCCCGGATCTTTGAAGTCGATTATTTTATAGGCCCCGATATTCTTGTCGCCAATGACATACTTAAGTACATGATTACTCCAGGATCATTGGCTGTTGAAAATTTTGCCCATGGAGCCGTTCAGCTGCGGACAATCTCAGTGCCTCAGAAATGGAAGAAGTATGATAAACCTCTGAGCTCCCTCAATTTGCCTAAAGGTCTTATCGTAGGATTGATCCGTCGTGAAATCAGAGAAACAAAATCCTCATCAAACTTTTCACATGCCCATCAAGTCATATTCCCCCATGGCGATGATTATATCCTTCCTGGCGACGAGGTGACCTTTATTGGCGAAACTGATGTTATTGCAGATGCTAACCATTTTTTTAATATTTCACAAAAAAGCGTTCAATCTGCAGTGATACTGGGGGGGTCCCTCACCGGAATCAATCTTGCTAAATTGCTAGCCAGAAGAGACATACATGTCCGCATAATCGATAAGGACTACGATGTCTGTTGTGAGCTCACGGAACTTCTTCCTTCCTGTACGATCATTCACCACAACGGGACCGATTACGAATTTCTTTTATCTGAAAAAGTAGACCAAACAGATGTATTCGTCACATGCACCCGCAGTGATGAGACGAACTTAATGGCGGCCATGCTGGCCAAACAAGCGGGATGCGAGAATGTCGTTGTCATGCTCTCCAACACAAGTTACACTTCGCTGCTTCCTCAATTAGGGATCAACTATGCTGTTTCTCCCAGGATTAGCGCGGCCAATCATATATTGTCCCAGGTCCTCTCGGGCAAAGTGACCTCCTTGGTTTCGCTCTATGAAAATCAAGCGGAGATCATGGAAATCAACGTCTCCTTGGATTCCAAGATCGTTGGGATTCCTTTGGCATCTCTCGGGCCTCTCCTCCCAAAGGATTTTCTCATTGCGATGATTCAAAACCGCGGCCGTATAATGATTGCAAATGGAAACCGTATTATATCTCCCGGTGATACTGTAATTGTGATCACGAACCCCAAACATGCACGGGAACTCGAAAAAATATTCTAATCGCGGCGGAACAATGCTCTATCGAGACATTTGCAGGATCATGGGAATTTTTCTCTTTTGCTATTCGGCAGCCTTCCTATTTCCCTTTGCCTTGGCCGCATATTACCAATTCTGGGCATCTCCCTCCCTTCATCCCCAACCCCATACAACTTTGGTATTTTTTCTTTCTTTTCTATGTTCACTGGCTATTGCAGGGGCATTTTCTTACCTAGGCAAGAAATCCTCCGGCCGTATCTATCGCCGGGAGGGATTGGCCATTGTTGTTTTAATGTGGTTTTTACTGCCTGCAATTTCAGCGATACCGTTTGTGATGAGCCATACCCTAAAAAACCCTTTCGCTGCTTACTTCGAGATGGTGTCTGGTCTCACAACCACCGGTGCAACAGCCATGCAGGCCAAAGAGTATGATCCCGACACCGGCAAAGAGGTCCCTATCGTCACAACCATTTGCGGCAGTGTGTCGAAAACCTATTCTTATTTAGGTACCATAGAACCGGTGCGCGATCCAGTCACTGGAACTATCATCGTTCAAGGAATAGAAGCTGTCAGCAAGTCGCTGTTGTTCTGGCGCAGTTTTATCCAATGGTTAGGCGGCGGCGGTATCGTCGTATTATTCATCGCCATTCTACCTGCTTTAGGGGCAGGGGGAAGCTGTTATTCCATACAGAAGTTCCTGGGCCCATCAAAGATACGTTCACTCCCAGAATTAAAGAAACTGCCATTCAAATTTGGAAGATTTACATCGGATTTACCATTTTACAGCCGATTCTTCTACTGGCTACCAATGCAAACATGGATTGGCTGGATGCTATTACGATTACCTTTTCCACACTTTCCACCGGAGGGTTCAGCATTCGCAATGCAAGCATCGGATCCTACAACAATGCAAATACAGACTGGGTGATCATCGTTTTTATGATTATTGGCAGTATGAACTTCTCGTTGTTTTTCTATTGTCTGCAAGGAAAATTTTATCGGTTATATGAGCGGGAGCTCATCATTTACATTTGTGTGATCGCTGTATTTTGTTTTATCGTCGCCTATTCACTGGTTGGCGCCCCTAAACAACTATTAACGGGCGAGCCTCCTACAGGTGTCTATTCGTTGCACGAGGCCATACGTCATGGGACCTTTCAAATCGTTTCCGCAATATCCACAACCGGATTTTCTTCTGTGAATTTCGATATTTGGCCTTTCATCGGCCAAGTTGCCATGATGATCGTCATGTATATCGGAGGGATGTCCGGATCTACTGCCGGAGGTATTAAAATCATCCGCCACTACATGCTTTTTCGCATCTTTTTGCATAAAGTGGAAACTCTCTTCCGCCCCGAAACAGTTCGCAGTTTTCGTATCGGAGATAAAGAAGTCGATGCCAGTGTCACAACAACAGTGTTGGTCTATTTTTTTCTGACCATTTTCCTTTCAGTTGCCGGCACCTTCATTTATGTGATGGATGGTTTAGACCCCGAAACTTCGATAGGTCTTGTCTCTTGTATGGTGAATGATACAGGGCTCGCTTTTCGCGCCGCTGGCCCGCTGGAATCTTGCGCTTTTCTTTCTGATTTTGGATATTTGCTTTCTTCTGCCTTAATGATCTTCGGAAGACTTGAATTTTTTGCCGTTTTTGCTATTCTTGTTCCTTCTTTCTGGAGGCAAGACCAATGAACCATCTCGCATTTCACTTAAAACCACAAGCCGATCTCGAAATCGCTTGGGAAGAGCTGCACTCTTGCGGACTCCAACCCTTATACAGCAGCGAAGAACCCGGCGGTTCCAGAATCCTTTACGCCACTGTTCCTGTCGGTTTGGAAGTTTCCGCCTTCGAAGACCAAATGGAATGGATTGAGGCTATTACCAAAGCCGACCTAACGATCGACTGGGAAGCCCAGTGGGCCTCGCATGGTCTCGATTATAAAGAGGGGTTTGTGCATGTGGATCCCTCTTCCTACGGCCATGTATTTTTGGATGCTGTTCATCCTCCTCCGATCAAGCTCGAAGCTGGGCCTGGATTCGGCGATCTGTCGCATCCGACAACACGCCTCATGCTGAAAATGATGGCTAATCGCATGACAGGACAATATGTTGTGGATGTGGGATGCGGCAGTGGAGTGCTGTCACTATGTGCTGTGGGTATGGGGGCCAAAAGTGCCTACGGAGTAGACATTGATCCTGAGGCAATCCTCCATTCCCGTTCGAATGCGAAACTCAATGGATTTGAGAAGCAGATTATTTTTGGATTGCCGGGATCCCTGCCTAATCTGTCCCGAAAGAAACCTTTGACTATTCTCATGAATATGATCTGGTCAGAACAAACAGCAGCCTGGCAGGCCCTACCCAAGCTCCATAAGCTTTCAGGTGAAATCTTGACCTCGGGAATTTTGGAGCAGGACAGAGACTGCTACCTAGCCATATGCAAAAACTGGGGTTTGTCTCTAATCCAGCAACAAGAAGAAGAAGGATGGTTAGGATTCCGGTTTAAGCTATAGTTCCGGTCAAATGAAAAGCATGTTAAAAACAGCGCGAAAGCTCCCGCGGTTGAACGATCAAAAACAACCCAATATTATAATATGGGGTTGTTTTTGATCGTTTCAACCCCGGGGCTTTGGCGCTGTTTTTAACATGCTTTTCACTTGACCGGAACTATAAACCTCTGAGTTTATCATTAATAGCTGTCAATGCTGTTTCTATTTGGATTTGATTCTCTGTGATCCTGCTCAGTGTCACTTCCTTGGTAATAATGAGGGGATTGGATCTTACATTTTGATCGGTCTGGCTAGGACGATCGCATAGCAATTTCCGTAAATGTTTTATAGTTTTTAAGGCGGACTTTATCTGAAAGAGCTCCCAGGGAACCTCCTGTCCTAGCTTTTGGTTTTTGACTTCCTGGATTGTTTTAGAAAGACTTTCTATTTTGATTCCTTCCCTTATATAATAGTCGTGATGCTTAGCTAAGTTTCTTTTGATATAAGCTAATGAATCAGAGAAGCTTATATTGTTTGTTTTTGAATAAAGCACCTTCTCGATCACACTTTTGGGTTGCATACAACGAGCCAAGTAGTCATTGAGCATGATGAATACTTCGTTTTTGGGCAATATATCCCTGCTCCAAGCATGTTCGATTAAACCAAACAAACGGCGCCCATCCAAAGGATTTATGATCCCATAGAGCGCAGAAAACGTCATTCCAAGCATTGCCAAAGGATATGTCACTAATTTAGCGATGTTTTTTGCTAGTTGCCAAACAGTATGTTTGAGGATTTTTCCATACAAACTTCTCTTTCCTAATGGGGAAGCTTCTGGATGATCGATTGCGTGCAAGCGCCTTTCTTCGTTCCATTCCTTTCGTCCCAAGTAGATCCCTGCCCGTACAAAGTCTCCGCTCACTAAAGAAACTAACCGGCTTGGTATGCGTAATAGTGTAACGAAAAAAATTTCCCATATTGCCAGGCAGCTGAGCTTCATCCTTATTGTACTATTTGAGTCTCCGGATCTGTACACAGTTTCAGAATTCTTCAAGAAAACATACCGAATGCTTCCTTGGGCTTCTGGCTTCGCTGATTCTTGCCATGCAAAAAGACTGCAGCATAACCCCTGAGCTGCGGGTGTGGTTGTTGTCATATTACTTATTACCTTTATAAAATGAATTTACTAATTTATGAAATAAATTGGCGGTAAATTTCCAATAGGAAAACTGCCAATGAAAAAACAATGATTAAAGACAAAACTAATTTTCCACCTGGAAGCATCGTCTGCGTGTAGGCTTTTAAATGATAGCGCCCTTTCCAGACCATTAATACGGGAACGATGCCAAAAAGGATGACCACCGCAAATCCACCGGCAATCCCTAGGGCGCTTAGAAAAATATTAGGGATGGTTAAAGCAATGCATAACGGAGGTAATAAAACTATTATACTTAAGATTATTGGATGTAAAAGCTTTGGGTGTTTGGATGCAAACGCATCCTTTAGGAAATCTACACAGCTTAATGCGTTTGTCAAATAGGAAGTGGCAATCGCAAAAAATGCAAATGCATTCACAGCGGCTAGGATCATCTGGGAATTTGCCCCCCGTTGGAGAAGATCGGTCACCATGTCAGAGTCTTTCTTCGCATAGGGCCCATCTAATGGATTTTGCGGAAGAATACCGAGAATAATCCCCTGCCAAATGAGGTATACGCACAGCGTCAATAATGCTCCGTATATAATCGATTGACGAAGACGTTTTACATCCCCTTGCATATACGTTTTTAAACTAGGAATTAAATTTTGGAATCCAAAGGAAATGAGCATGATCGGAACTGCAGCAAAAGAAGCTGTCCATTTTCTCTGGTATAAAGCCTCTGGATCAACTTCACGGCTGCCGACAAATACCAAAAAGAAATAAGCGGCGATAAGGCCCACCATTAATACGCGATTGAGTCGATCGATTGTCGAGGTGCCGGCATATAAAATGATTCCAACCACTATTGAAGAAAGAATGCTGCCAACTTTGGGGCTGATTTCCATACCGGTGGCATGCGAAAGATAGGATGCGACAATTTCACCGGTACCGCCCGTATAGGCAATGATCAAACAGTACAAAAGAAATAGAAATAAAAATCCCGAAATCGCCCTTCCAGTATTTCCTAATGTATGCTGGGTCATGGAAAGGAAATTGACATCCCGATCAAACCAAAGATTAGCTTCCAATACCAACAGGGAGGTCGAGCACATGAAGAGGCAGCAAAGCACCATGGCTACAGCTGAAGGAATAAAACCGGCCGATGCGCTGACGACCGGAAGTCCGAGCATGCCGGCTCCAATGCAGCATCCTGCAACTAAGAGCGTCCCTCCTACCGAGCTGACGGTTTTTGACTGTGCTAACATAGGACCTCATCGTGAGTTTAGGCAAAAAAAGGTTGTCAATAAAAAAAAAGTATATCAAAGTTTATAAATTACTTCAAGAAAGGTTTTTTTAATACAAAGTAAAATACTTGTTTAATGTGCTTAGTCTATATAAATTCAACAAAAAAAACGGTTTCATTTTTTTAAAGCATTCTGCTATGGAGTTGAATGTTACAGAACAAACGAAGTGGGTGGATGGTATGACAAGAAAATATATTTTTGTATTGGTGTCTAGCTTTTTGTTTATTTTCCAGGCGTATGGATATTTTTCGGAAGGAAGTTTTTTATCCTCGGGTGAATCGCAAGAAGAGAGCCATATTTCGGGATTTCAAGTGGAAATGGACCGGTTGCAAAAAGAGGACCACGGACATATCAAATTGGCTTTGCTCTTAAGAGCAGAGGGCGTATTTGGAAAAGAATTGAGCAAATTTTGGATGTTGGTGAAGAATACCGGTGTTGGTCACGATGCCATCTGGGACTATCCTGCGCATTGCAGATTGACAGCAAGTTTCCCTTGCATACTACTGGATGAGCAGTATATTGCAGCTCTAAAGGAAGCTTTAGATGGACTTGGTCATGCCTCTCGTAACATCGGTATTGTAGGTCTTCATCAAACGGACAATTTCGATTATATTCAATTGGATTCCCCATTCCTGTTGGCACTGACAACAGATTTTGTAAACCGTATAGGTGTTTCAGAGGAACATGTCAAAGGTATAGATTTCCCCTTTCATATAACATTGCATAAACACAATGGGCAAAATGATGCGCATTTGGGGAAAATCAGGCACTTGGAAAGAGAGATTGAACTGGACGTCAAAGTCAATTGGGTGTTGTACCTTTATAGAAGCATTGATGATGAACTAGAAGTTGTGAAAAAAATCTATCTCTAAAGTATGATAAGCGGCCGGGGAGAGGTTTTGGTATAGTCCAATTCCCTCTTTTTTGGTCGCCCTGAAGTATATGAAGAGCCAGGGAATTGTCCTTGGCGGTAAAATCCAATGGTGCAGCACCTTTGATCCATCTACTAACGAACTTCCGCAGAATTTTTGATAAGGATAGAGGAGAAACTCCTCTACATCTTGCTGTGTTGCAAGAGGACCTAGATTATCTAAAAAAACATCGCGAGGATAGAGTTGGCCTATCGACAACAAATGCATGGGGGCTTGATCCTATCCAGTTGGGACAGCTTCTTGGTCTGGACCGCTGTGTTTCGATCATACAGACCCCCTATCGCAAGCGGATAAAGGTCATCCTTAAAGATGAGAAAGTGGAGAGGAAGCTCAATCTGCAGGAATTCAAAGATGAATTCAATGTAAATTACAGTGCTTATCTGAGGTTTCAAAGTTATCAATCATTGAAGAAGACGCTTGGAAACTGCCCCTGGATGATCAGATATACTGCATTTGGCAATACTGAGAGAAGGCTATACCAGAATTATCAATTTGAAATTGAGGGGGGCTATGTTGAAAATCTGTCAATTAGGTGGATAGATTCCGGATTGGGTTATGGGGTGTTTGCTAATGAGAGTTTCGAGGCTGGGATTTATATTGGAGAGTTTACAGGGCTTGTGAGGCAATTGCATAGGGTGAAACCGGATCAAAATGAGTATTGTTTTCATTACCCCACTCGTTTTTTTTCATGGGTGTACATGGCGATAGATGCATTGG
>Ga0351967_1060_pt1 | contig 23725 bp, 9 predicted proteins | sample TotcelT113001K15_FD_205803 | JGI IMG/M metagenome (GOLD analysis project Ga0351967, IMG submission 205803) | Enriched cells from coal bed in the Powder River Basin, Montana, United States - Total cells T11 rep3 HSBNCT.T11.300.1.K15 ... | reverse complement strand
GTATCTTAGTGATCAAGGATCCAAAAAGAAGTAAAAAAACTGCCACGAAGCATGAATTGAGGATGGCGGCAAAGCGAGTCTGCGCTCCCGAAGCGAAATTCACCCCGCTGCGTGAAGGGCTCCCGGATATAGGCATAGAACCAATAACACAAGCCAGCAGATTTCCCATGCCGATGCCGAAAATTTCCTGGTTGACAGACAATCGTTGTCCCGAGGAAGCGGCAATCGATTTCGCTACAGATATGCATTCCAATATGCTTAATAAAGCTAAGGCGAATGAGACCGGGAGCAGGCTGTTCATCAAGCGGATATCAAAAAAAGGCAGTCCGACGGGGGGGATCACATCGAATACCACACCGGTATCCTCTACTAGCAATATTTTGCGGGACAAATCTTCTCCGCCGGAATCCGGTAAATAATTGTCGATCCAATACACGAGTAAGCCGGCCAGGACGAATGTGATCACTGCGGCGGGTATTTTCTTGCTCATTCTTTTTAAAGTTACCAATAACACGAAACTTCCGGCGCCCACCAAGGCTGTGGGCCAATGAAATTGGTAGAGATGGGAGAACAGGTGAACGGCGCGTTCATAAAAAGTATGCACACCTTGCATCCGCGGAATGCCCAAAAAAGTAAAGGATTGATTGATAATGACAGCCAAAGCGGAGCCGGCTATATAACCGACCATAACGGAATGACTGACGAATTGGGTCAAACGACCAAGTTTGCATATAGCTGCCAGGACCTGCAAAATGGCCGTCATCAAGACTAGCTGGGTTAAAATGTTGATCGCTACAATATCGCGTTCAACACCCGTGACATGTCGGTAATAAGTAAACAATACCTCGGAAGTACCAGCTTGGACCAGGATGGCTATGGCATTGCTGGGGCCGACCACGAGATGGCGCGATGAGCCGAATGTCGCGGCTATGATGGCCGCATAGATCGATGCAAAAAATCCGCACGAAATCGGAAGCCCAGCCAGCAGGGCATAAGCCATGGCTTGGGGGACTGTCAAAAGAGCCACTGAAATGCCGGCAAAACAATCTTGTCGCAGAGTTTCAATAGAATAATTCTTAAGATCTTTTTTTAAAGATACAAAAGAAATGTCATCAAAATGATAATGAAGTGCCATAAGTTTATAAGGACGCTAAAATAATAGAAAACACAACGAACAAACCCGTCATCAACAATAAATCTTTTTCCATTCTTAAGCAAGTCTAAGAAATCACGCAGGTATAATTTGCCTGTCAGGCTGCGTGAAAGCTCCGGCGTTTGCATGCGTATAAATCAACCTATGTCATTGATATTATGAGGCTTACGAACAATCAATCCCGGAGATGTCAGACGTTCTAAACAGATAAATTATCCCTTTGCGACTCCTTATCATTTGAAATAGGCTTTTTGGAATGTCTATAATTATACTGTATTTTAAAAGCGATTCTCGTCTATAATAACGTACTATTTATTACACAGAACACAAGAGTATCCATGTCTAGTTTACCAAAAGTCGCTATCGTCGGACGGCCAAATGTCGGAAAATCAGCGCTTTTCAATAAAATCTGCAATAAGAAAATTGCGATCGTCGATGAAATGGAAGGGGTCACTCGCGACCGTTTGTATGCGGAGAGTGATTTTTTTGGCATCCCCTTTCAAATTATCGACACGGGGGGGATCAACTCCCGCTCAAAAGCCCTTTTTAACGAAGAGGTCATGCGTCAAGCCGAAATTGCGATTGAAGAAGCCGATTCCATTATCCTGGTCGTCGATGCACAAGTTGGGGTCACCGATCTCGACGTGGAAATGGCGCACATTTTGCACAGCACCAAAAAACCTGTATGCCTGGCAGTCAATAAAGTCGATGATTTCTCCAAAGAACATTTGATGTACGACTTCTCATGCCTTGGCTTCAAGCACATCGTAGCAGTCTCCGCCGCACAGTCATGGCATATTGCGGAACTCTTGGAAGTAGCTCTGGAAGGATATAAGAGGGAAGAAGAAAAGTCTTCCAGTCCTGGAGCGATCAACATCTGCATCGTCGGCAGGCCGAACGTGGGAAAATCCTCGCTCGTCAACTACTTGCTCAATGAAGACCGCTGCATTGTCAGCCCTATTCCAGGCACTACCCGCGACAGCATCGATGTCCCCTTTATACATGAAGATAAACTTTTCACCTTGATCGATACGGCAGGTATCCGGCGCAAGGGCGGCGAGCATGAGGTCGTCGATAAATTCGCCGCGATGCGCACCCAAAGGGCTATCGACCGTTCCGATATCTGTTTATTCATGCTGGATGCCCAACAAGGGATCACCACGCAAGAGAAACGCATTGCCAACATGATCGAAGAAGCCGGCAAGGGCTGTATCCTGCTCTTCAATAAATGGGACCTTGTCAAAGGGTTCAGGATGGAGCACTGCCTCCAGAGCATTCAAGATGAAGTTCCCTTTTTGCTGCACTGTCCTAAGATCTTTATTTCCGCTAAAACTGGACGGAATGTGGAAAAAATCTTCGAACTTGTCAATCAAGTAGATGAAGAATCGAAAAAACGGATCACCACCCACCAGTTGAACAAATTCGTCGGCGCAGCCTTGCAAAAAAATCATCCTCCGATGGTCATGGGCAAACGGTTACGGATCTATTACATGGCGCAGGTATCTGTACAGCCACCCAAATTCGTGCTGTTTGTGAACAATATCCGCTTGATGACTGAAACTTACAGAAAGTACTTATACAACCAATTCCGGGAAATCTACGGGTTCACAGGCGTTCCAATCGGCATCCATTTGAAGGGCAAGCTCAAAACCCAGGAAGAAAAGCGCGGCGGACCTAAAGCTGTACCGATCAGCGAATACCCGCACCTGGAAAAAAATTGTCCTACGCTCCAAGAAGAGGAAGAAGAGATCTTTGAAGGGGACGGAAATTTCGAAGAAAACCAAGTTTTTGATGAGAACCAAGTTTTTGATGAAAATCAAATCATGGAAGATTGGAAAGAATAACAGTTCCAATTGTATTTAGATTAAACGCAAAAGGCCGAAGAGAACGCAAAGGCGCAAAGAGAATGCTTGCTTGCCTTATCGGGAGCTCGGCTAGAAGCGGTAACTTGGTGCTCGTACAACCGAGCTACCAAGGATTTTTTCTCCTAATCATATCCCAATCCCAATTGCACTTAGATTAAACGCAAAGTGCGCAGAGAACGCAAAGGCGCAAAGGGAATGCTCACTAGCTTTATCGGGAGCTCGGCTTGAAAAGGAAGCTGTAGAACAAAACCGAGATCGCATACATTTAAATTTTCAATATTAAGTCTATGTGGTACTCTTTCGCCATGAACTTAAGACCAATACTTTTTTTTCACAATTATCTTTACTAATTTTTTTGATTCTTTCCTTGAATCAAGTTGCCGCTTTTATTCGTTATTTCGACACAACTATTCTCGATCAGCAACTTGACGCACTACTCCGAACCACAGGATACTTATGACGACAACCATTCACCTACAACAATGCTTGCGCGTCTTGTCTGGTCATTTCTCTATCGATCAGAAATCAAATGAACGTATCGACAAGATAACTGCTATTGTCCAACAAATAGATGATCCGGATCTCGTCAAGTGTCTGTCCAATATGAAAATCTCCTTGGTAGAGCTCGAAGAAAATCAAATTGATCAAAGAGCTTTTTTGGCCGCCCAAAAATGCCTCCTTCGGCAGGAAATCGATCGGATAATAAGAGGGGACCGAAATGATCTTATTACGTGTTTACGCAGTACGTCAGGGACTGTTTTTTTCCAAATTCTCTTAGAAGAGGCTAAAAGCGCTTTCTCTTTTTGTGAACTCATTAAAGACCTGCCTCAGTTTTCCAAACATGAAAGTCTCAATTATGGAGTAGGAGCGTCCTTGTGTTTTTGCTGGGCAGAATCAAGGAACGATCTCCAACGGCTGGCCGAGGAGTTAACGCGGATATGTCCTTCGGCTGAACATAGGATCAATCGGAAACGAGGCGAAGCGTTTGAGCTGCTAGCTTTCTCCAAAAATAGCTCTAAGTCCATGTGGCTCCATCGCGTTTCAGTCTTTAACTTGACCGGACCAGAAAAAATTGCCCTTGCCAATGGCTTGATCACTAATAATGGCTTTGCAGCCTTTCCTCTGATCCGTTCTTTTTCTTTTGATGTTCAGGATACAGATTTGTTTCTCGAATTTGCTAAGAAAGCTTCCAGTGTAAAGCAGGGTGGAAAACTCTATCTCAAAGAATTTTGGATGACTTTGCCTTTTACACTCTCCCAAAAAAAAGAGCTCTTCAATCTCTTCTATGCCAGTCGTCAATCTCTCTCCGAGTTATTTAATGCTCTAGATTATTTTGGATGGGACCGAGACAGTGATCAGGCAGAATTGTTTCAACTCGTCAAAGCATCCTTACATCCACGAGATATACCCGATTTCCGTGTTTTTTCCTTTTCGGCAAAACTGCGGGCTGAATTAGCCTACGCTTATTGCGTTCATCCGTCGATCGGGGCTTTTTTTGACACGGAATTCTTCGATAAACTGCCTTTGGAAGACGTCGAGTCCAATCAACTGTACCCAATTTTGCAGCGTCTGACCCCATATAAGATTGTCAGCCATCTTTCACGCTTTTCTCTGGAAAAAGGGCAGGTCATCGAGCTTCTTAAGTTCTCAGCCCCTTTTGATCCTAATACTGCGGAATATCTTGATGCAGTAGGGTTGGATCCGGTCCATGATAGAGAGGCTGCCAAAAAAATATTATCTTTCCTTAATACGGTTGACAAAACCGAAAGCTTAGGCAGAGTATGCACATTCTTCCAGCTAACTGCGCATGAACGATTCTGTCTGTTGACCCAGCTTGCAGCCCGCAGAGGATATGCGATCCTTTTAGAGGCTTATAGATTAGGTATCCTAGAGCCCATTTACCGGAAAGAGATCTCTCAAATTGTTATGTGTGGTTTTTTGGGTGCTGCTTCTGCATCTATTTATCTTGACTTGGCACATTTGAAATTTCCCAAAGAAGAGTTGTTTACCATACTCCTTCAGTCGGTAAAATTCTTTTCAATCTCTAGTGTATTTGATAACTTTAATTTGTTGGGTATAGATCCTTTATTAGATGTCGATCACATTGTCCGCCTTATTGAAGAAGGGATACAGAACAAAGAATGTTTATTAAAAGCTGGTTGGCTGCCTGTTTCAAAAGAAGTCAAATTGAAATGGGCCTTGACATATGCCAAGTCAAATATGGCTAGCCCTACCGAATTTAGAAATCTCTTGCTTAAGGAATGGGGCATCGACATCTATCAGGAACAAGAATTTCTTTTTGCTTTTTTGATGCATGTAAGTCGCAGTCGCAAGGAAGTGTTATCGAATCTTAATGAATATCCCTTGGCCATTGAACAAAAAAGACAGATCTTCCTAGGCTGCCTACACAGTTCTACCGAAACTTTAGCCTATTTGAACGCATGCAAGGGTGATTTCATTCCGGACCATCAAACTCTCATAAGCTGGATGAAACTTGGCGCCGGGGACGTCTCAACAATTGCGTTTCTTTTGAGAAAATATTCTTTCACTCTAGACGAAAAACATCGAATCCTGCATGTTTGTTCGATTGCGGCACCGCAAAAAACCGCTGAGCATTTCCACGAATTTGAGTTTAGCTATCGGCAAGAGAGCAAATTTGCTCTTACTTTGATTCTCATTGTTGCAATGCAACATTTTCCGAAATTATCGAATTTACCTTTTACAATCGAACAAAAAATCTACCTTCTAGAACAAGTCAGTGGCAGTAATTTTCCCAATTGCATTTCTGCTTTGAACGAATTGAAATTAGATCCGCAGGCTTACCGTAACGCTTTCATTCGCGTGGCAAGCAAAAGCGTTCCCAAAGATGTAGAACTAGCGTCAACACGCCCTCTTGATTGCCTTTTACCGGTTCTGGAAAGCGGCCGTTTGTCCGCTGCCGATTGCCGATTATTGGCGAAGATTTTTTTCTCTGTCAACCCGCAATTTATTTTCAGGAACATGGCTATCTTCCATCTAGATGCCCAACAAGACCGGTCCCTCATTGCCGATTGGGTGAAAAATAGCAAACAAATAAATATTGAAAGCTTCTCGGATCTGATTAATGAGTCCTTCCTTACAAAGGAAGAACAAATTTCGCTATTCCTCAAGATAATCAACCATAATTACTCAAGATACATTAAAGAAGATAAATTTTTGGAAATTTTAACCCGTAGCGCCGTTGACCCTATTTTTGACCGCGAACTATTTTTGCATATCCTATTTAAAAAACTGCAATTTTCACCAGATTTGCCTGCATTCTTGAAGAGGGCCAACTTGCTAGAGAAAAATGAATGGACGCAGTTATTCGAAATTCATTCAAAGACGTTAGGAATAAACATTTTTTTAAACGTGGACGCATATGACTTACATTGGGAAACCGACCGGAAACTCCTGCTGGAACTCTTATATAGTTCCGCTCGGCTAGGTTATTTGAAAGACAATCTTATCACCCAACTTCATAAACTTCCATTAAGCCTTGCCGAAAAACAAAAAACTGTTCTCCTCGCCTTATCCAGTAATCCAACTTTTCCTATTATCGAATCCCTGCATCTTTTGGAATGGGATCCCGTGCGAGATAAAAAAACTCTGTGGAGATGTTGGCAATTTGCAGCCCAATTGGAACCAACGAGTGTCATTAGATTTATCCATCTATTCCCCTATGAAAAAAAAGAACGGATTGCTTTGGCAAAAATCTGTATAAGACACACGAACTCCGAGCTTATTTATAAGCCACAGTCTTTCTTGTTAGATCCTATAGAAGATCGGCAGAGTCTTTTTGAGCTCGCCTGTTGTTTGACTCAACAACCTTACGATACTTATCCTCACAACGAAATACCCGAAAAATTAGGGCTAAGTCTCGATCCAAAAGAAACTGCTATTTTGGAGTGTCTTTTTATTCTTACAACTTCCACAATATTGTCTGAGGAGGGTGCACCGACATCCGCACCTGCTTTTACAGAGCTCTTGAACACCTTGCAAAATAAACTGCCCGATTATGCTGGGGAAGTTTGGAAGCATATCGTTAAGAAGTTAGTGATAAAATCCAACGCCTTTTTCCCGAAATTCGAACTCTTGTTTTCCGAGCATCTGTTGCCTTTTTTTTCTGGGACTCGCATAACCGTAGTTGATTTTGTTTCAGAAGTACAAAGATGCCTACAGTGTGCTATTGACACTCCCAATCAAATGATCAAATCCCACATCTTGTCATTGCTGTTTCATCCTCTGATTGAAGCTTTGGGAAGAAAAGATCTTTCAGCTGTAACCACTTTGGCTGACCGGTTCAATCTATTGATAAAGAGAGGGCAAACCGCGACTTTGCCCTTCCGTCTGTACTTATATCGGTTATTTGGAGAGGAAAATGAAATTGTCAAACTGGCTGAACGCTTTGACAAGGTATATAACACCCTATCCAAAAAAGAGAAAAATAACTTACTCCAAGCCTCGCTAAGTTTTTTTCAAGCCCTTTTGAATCAACGAAATTTAAAGCAAAAAGAAAAACGGCGTCTTTTTCAACAAATTTTTTGTTCAAAAATGTTAGCTGCCATCGCCAAGGCAAGCAAACAAACAGTAAAAGAATATGCCAAACCTCTAGAAACACGTTTCCAGCTGGCCAAAATCGTTCTTAGTTCTTCTACCTTTAACGACTATTTGCAAATTAAAAATTCCGAATCTCTTGAAACATACTTTTTGAACGATATTCCTAAAAAGATGTCGTTGTTGGTTCCGGGCCTTTTTCCCCATGAAGTCAGCATCATTCAAAAATTCTGGGCTGAGCCAGGATCTCGGACATTTGAATCTTTTTTCAATTATTGCGGCTCCTTGCAAAGTTTATCCAGTGAAAAAGATACACTGATGGCATTATGGAAAGAATTTCTTATTGCCACTGCTGAAGGGAACAATACCTATCGGAACTGGCGTTATCAGAAAACCCCTTATTGTCCGCATTGGGAAAAATTATCTTCCTTTCCTGAGATTTTGAAACAATGGCAATCTCCTCTGCCCCCTTCAGAGAAATCAATCCGTAATTTTTCGACAATATGGCTGAACTATCAGGAGATTTTTTTCCAAAAAATTGTTCAAGATTCACATCTCAGCCAGGTGGAACACTTATCAGCTTATTTGCAAAATGCAGCCATTTCCGGTGTAAAGGAGATGGATTCGGCAAGTGCGAAATTCCAGGCTAAAGCCATTGAGTTTTTAGAAAAATATACTTCCAAACAAATTACAACCAACAGCGAATGCAGACCTTGGCTCGAAACCCTAAAAAATTTGTTAGAAAGTTTTTCTCCTAACGCCGAATTCTTGCATGACCTTAATGGTATGATACGCTTCACCCAGCGTTTCTCTAAAGAAAAAATATTGCAAGCCTATGTGACAGATGATCCTGTTCATTTGCATTTAAGCGGGACCGAGATCGAGGGAAGCTGCATGCGGACTAATGGCGACCCTAGTAAAAACAAGTGCTTGCTGGGGTATATGGCGAATCCCTATATCCAAATTGTTGCGCTTGTCAATGAAACGGGAAGGCTTGAAGCCAGGGCTATGTTGAAACTTTTAATGACAGAGAAATCATCTGATCAAGGCGTGCAATGGCAGCCTGTCTTGTTTTTGGAGAGGGCTACTCCTCCTTTTGGTATATCCGACAAAGAAGTGGAGCTGCTGTGGGAAACCGCCAAAGATTTGGCAGACCGATTGGGAATCCCTTTAGCAGCCAAAGAACTTAATTATCAACAGTGCAATGGTGGGAAATACTCCAAGGGCCTGACCGTGAGATGTTTCGGGGGTATTGCCCCTTATGAATATAGCGATGCTACACAAGGTGAGATCCAAGGCCCATATACAATCATAGATTGTTTGTATTGGGATCCTGATCTGAAATGACCAGATCGTCTCGGCAACAGGTAAGGTAGTCAGGCCGTCTCGGCCTGTTTTGTAGTTTAAGGTAGCCAGATCGAAAGCCAGATCGAGACGACCTGGCTGTTTATATATTCAAGGCAGAGACGGCCTTGCTACCTTATGTCTTCGCCATAGCTTTTTGAGGATGTACCAAATTCTGTTCATGGCTACCACATCAACCTAAAAAAATCAATTATCTTGATCTAAAACATTTTTACGTTTAGACTTTCCTTTCTTTAATGGTTTATGAGATTAAAAGGAGAAAAATGGACCCCCTTTCAAATGCCCCAATAGGTGGAAATTTATTAGCAAAACTTCCAACCGAAAATCCGAATTTATACCATTATAATGTTGGTGGAACACTATTTACTTACCACAAAGATACAATAGAAACATTGGCAAAATTTGGTGGGGAATTTTTCTCAAATTTATATAACCCAAAATATGAGGTCTCAAGCGCAAATAGACCACAACCATACATTGAGGTGCATCCTGGTATTTTTGAGAAATTTATTGACCCCTATATCCGTTTTATGACACTGCCTAATATGAATTCAATTCTGCATGCACAGGAGCTGTCAACCTTGCAAGATACTGTTAGGATGCTGGGGCTTACATCCCTCCTTCCTCATCTCGCCAGAACAAGTAGCACCGCACAAAACACAACACCCAGCATAAAAAATCTATTTGGCCCAGAGTTATGGAAAACCCACATTGCAGACATAAACAGGGATAAACTACCAGCAATGCCAAGCGAATGGGAGCAGATTAAAAATAATCCCAGTCCATTTTTCGCAGGTAAGACTATCGCTCAGACAGAAACGCTGGTTTTGGCCCCTTCATGGATAAATGAAGAAAAGACTACTTTGTCAGAATTAACATTTTGGCTTCGACAACCGAAAAAAGGGCCCAGGATGAAGATAGATAACTCGGCAATGCAAGACAATTTCGAGGATCCTCCTTTGAATAAATCCTATTGGTTTAGCATGACTAACCAGAAACTCTCTCCAGACGATGATAAATACTCAGAGATTTTTGGCAACGCTACAGAATACTCCTTGCCTACTTGTCTGGAAGCAACCATGTTTATTGCTGCAAGGCATTTTATGCATACCAGAGTGATCTCTGATGCCATTGCATGTCGAAATGTGTCTGAACATGAAAATGAGCCTTCAAATACATTTATAACGTGTAGTGGACGCCGAGATAAATTAGCAAACATAATAATCCTCTCGGAATCCAGCTCAAGTCAGGTTAGAGTACCTTGTAGAAGGTTTCTATAATTCGTGTGATGTGGTGATGTACTGCAGCTTTACAGGCTGACCCATCGTTTATAGATTTCTTATGGCAGCGTGCTTCGTAATTGCTGGCGCCGCGGGTACCTAAATAAGGCATCATATGGAAGGATTCAGAAAAAGCTAGGTACCAATACTGGCAATGGCGATGAAAAACTGACAATCAGGCCGGGACGGCCTGACTACCTTTTGTTTAGATGGTCCGACAAAGGACTAAATTATTCATCTGCTATTGTCCTATAAGATCAAATTCTGTACATCCTTAAAAAAATCATGCCAAAAAAAGTAACCAGGTCATCTCGATCTGGCTGTTAATGTATTCAAGGCCGGGACGGCCTTGCTACCTTATGTCTTCGCCATAACTTTTGAGGATGTACCAAATTCTGTCATAGCTACCACATCAACCTAAAAAATCAATTATCTTGATCTAAAATATTTTTACGTTTACTTTTTCTCTTCGACAATTATTTATTAGTTTAAAAGGAGAGAGATGAATTCAACCCCAAATATACAAGCTGGCGGATATACAGTTCCACAACTGCCTGCCAAAAATCCAAATCTTCGCCACATTAATGTTGGAGGCAAATTATTCACTTATCACATGCAGACCATCGATAAGCTAGATGGGGTTAGCGGCGCTTATTTTAAAAAATTATTCGACACGCAATACAATGCTTCTCTTGAAAATCGGCCTGAACCATACATCGAAGTATCTCCTTCGATTTTTGAAAAGTGGATTGATCCTTTCATTCGATTGGGATGCTTACCAGACTTAGACACAGTCCAGGATGCTCAAGAACTATCAACCATCCAAGCAAGCATAAACATGCTTGGTCTCGATTCTGTTGGAGGATTTTTAAAGTACCAAACAAAAAATATATTTGGTCCGGAATTATGGGATACCCACCTAGGTGACATATATTGGGAAGAAATACCTAAAGCGCCAAGTGAATGGGAGCAAATTAAAAATAAACCAAGCCCTTTTTTTAGAAATAGAACCATTGGCCAGACAGAAACCCTTGTCTTTAGGCCTGCATCAATAAACGAAGTAGATGCCACACTCCCCAGATTGCAATATGCTTTTAAGCATCTAAGAAAAGGAGATCCGATGGAAATAAGTATTTATAGTAGTTGTCTGAAAAAATTAGAAGATACTCTGTACGATGGTAAAGCTTACTGGTTTACAATGACGAACGAAGGCATAAATCCCGAATATAAAAAAAAAGACATTTTTGCGAAAAATCCAGAATACTCACTTCCCAAATGTGTAGAAGCCACTATGTTTATCTACGCCAGACATCTTTTAGGTAAAGTTCCTGAACAGGCCTTTTTTCAGGGAATCTTATGTAAAGATGGACTGGATAATCCGGATTCGGAGATCAGAATTGTAACTAAAATACAAGATAGCGAACCGAAAAAAATAATTATCGAGTCAAATAATACAAGATATGAACAGAAAAATTACGTCATAGTACCTTGTAGAAGGTTTCTATAATTCTTAATCAAATAAGTCAACCTGGCCTAAGGCTGAAATCCATGAACTGATCAGAATAGCAATTCCGTACCATTGGCGCGGAATTGCTGCACTGTGATCTAGATGCTATACCTCGCGCGGTCTAAGTAACCGATGTACTGGGCATCGTCAACAGACATGTAAAATACGGTCATGTTCATAAATTCGTCAAAGGAACGCTAGCATGTAAGTAGCCAGGATGTCTCGCCTGATAACATGTATACCACGACGTCAGCGCGATACACCTCACAGGCCGAGACGGCCTGACTACCCTTTTCTAATCCTTCGCAAATTTTTAAGGGATGTCTAATCCGCCTCATCAGCAAATTGAATGCCAGCGCCGCTTAGGTCGTCGCTTTTTACAATATGGCCCAAGGCATTTATGCCAACACCCATGCTTTTATCGGGATGATTTTCTGTTTTTGTGATTGCACGCTGCTGCGCTAAAACGATAACACCATCGATAAATGCTGAAAGCGTGCCAGGCTTCTGACTATTTTTGTCGATCTCAGCCAGTTTAAAACAGAGATAGGCTTTGTACAATTCCAATAATTCCTTGGATTGGTCGGCCGTGCACTTATCTAGTCTGGTGAATTGGTCCATATCAACCAAATGAGCAAATGAACCTTCTGCCTTCACTTCAGCTATAGCATCCCTAGGGCACGTATGAAACGCATAGGGATATAGGTTGTCCATGACCCCATCTGAGAAACTCACCATTCGTTCGTTTGGCTGCAGCTGGGGAGACAAGATCAAACGCATGTTAGAAAAATCTGGCAAATAGCCGCATTTCCTGTTGACACCCATTTGACCGCCTGGATATCGAACCTCGAGAGGTTCATGGCGGGCACCTATTGTGGGAATATACACTTTGCCATCAGGTCTCAAACGCACCAAATCGACATCCCCCACAGCGACAGCCACCTGCTGCCATAAGCCTAGCGGATCTTTCATTGTCAATGAGGCTAGCAGCGTACCGGGAGCATGACACTTCTCCATGCTCATAGTTTCATGTTGCGCATAGGCTAAGCCAACCATAACAGCTCGGGCTTGCTCTCGGCTTTCCGTGATGGGAACCTCTTCTAAGTAACGGGTGAGACCCTCGACAAAGGTTTCGCAGAACTGCCGAGCAAAATCGGCAGGGTGGCTGCCTTGTCCACTTCCATCAACATGGCAGCTGATCCATGCGGGGATATCGCCAATGCGTAGGCTGTACTGTAAACAAAAATCAGCCAAGCGTAAATCGGGGTGATTGGGCTGCTTCTCGTGTATAGCACGGTATTCTTCTCTAGGATAACCGCTTGCGAAGCTATGGTGATAGGATAGGAAGGCTTTGTCTATCCCTTCTTGCACTAAAAAGACTCCGCCGCCAGTTTTAAGCTGTTGGTTGTAGCGCATATCGTTAGGTAAATCAGGTCTGCGGCGTATTTTTATTGCTTTGCTTTTCCCTGAAGTACGTTCAAGAGGAAATTGAGGAATTTTAAGGATCAGCATTTCACCCACAGACAGCATATAAGCCCTAATGGCTCTTTTCTGCGTCTCGAAGAGATATTCCTTCTCCGGGCTGCCCTTGGTCATTTGAAGTGCTTGGAAATTATTGTGCGGCTCGCTCTGCTCTATTTGAACAACCACGGCATCACTGCTATCCATGCTTTGTGATACGGTGATTTTTTGTGTGAACAAATCGATCGTTTTAATACTGGCAAGGTTATCGCAAGCCTGCATATTTTTGGCATATAGGTCGCATAGGAAGTCATGATAGATGTTGCACCAAGCCCGATCGATCATCACGTCGGAGAAAGGATTTGCACGACAACCCTCTCGGCAAAGAACATCGAGATTATTGATAATAAAAGTAGCGGCCTTAACATGTTCGGCTTCCATAGTAGCCGTTTGGACAGCACGTGCAAGTGCGTTGGTGGCAAGTTCGCCAGCCGCGTGTTCATCCTGGATTTTAGTCGGGAACTCGAGCTGTATAAACTGTTTTTCTGCAATAGTGCGTATGGTGTCTAGTTTAACATAAACGGTGTGTATTTTTTCTTCACCCTTGGCTTTGATTTTAAGCGGAATGAAAGCCTTGGAGAAAAAAGCCTTGATAGGTTTGTGATTTACACAGTCTAGGAGTGCAGATCCCTGTGGCAGGTTCATTGTGAAATGGGCATCGCCGAATAGGTTCGTTCTATGATAGTTTTTTACCGGTATATAAACTCCTGAGGCGGTTAATCCTGTTTCTAGTAGCATGTCAGTCCTTTTGTTGAAAATAAACTTCTCCAACATCCTAAAGCATACTGTTGATTATTGTCTATGATAGCCCGGATGTTAGATTGAGTGAGAGAGGCTGTGAAAAATACAGGTTAACCCCGTAGGGGCATAGGCATCAAGCTAGTTTGTCTTAAAACCGCGAATGCGGTGGCAGCAGGTAGCCATGGGTGTAAACCCATGGAATAAAAGGGTTTAGAGATGAAGCCGCGAATGCGGCGACAGAAAACTACCCTAATGTGCATCAAATTTAAATAATTCTCTGTGATCTCTGCGGGCTCTGTGGTTTTATTATGCGACAACCCAAGCTTCTTAAAACTCATACCGGAGCAGCTTAATTAAATCCTCGCGGTCAAATCGTTTCAGCACCTCATGATCATCGATGCCAACAATCTCTTCCATCAGTTTTCCCTTTCTCGAGATCAAATCGTCGATTTGCTCTTCGAAAGTCCCTTTAGTGACCAGTTTGAAGACCTGTACGCCGCGTACTTGGCCGATCCTATGCACACGGTCTGTCGCTTGGTTTTCCCGGGCCGCATTCCACCAGCGGTCGTAGTGGATGACCACCGAGGCTGCTGTTAAATCCACTCCCAAACCTGCCGCCTGCAAAGACCCCAAAAACACTTCGCAGGAAGGATCTTGCGCAAACCTAGCCAATTGCTCTCCACGATTGGTCGTAGAACCTCGTATAGTGGCGAAACCGATACCCAACTCGTTGAGATAACTTTCAAAAATATCCAACATCGCCAAATATTGTGAGAACACCACGACTTTTTGCTGGCTTTCCCTAGCTTCTCTCAACAATTCCACAAAAAGATCCCATTTGCCGGAATGATAATTTTTATATTCGCCAGGTTCCTTCAAATAGACAGCCGGATGGTCGCAAATCTGTTTGAGGCCTGACAGCAAAGCAAAAATGTGGAGATAAGGGATTCTGTTGGAGGTATCTTGCAGTTCATCGAGCAGCTTTCTTCGCGAACCCTCGATCAGTTCGGCATAAAGACGGCGTTGATCATCGTGTAAATAGCAATGGGCTATCTCTTCCGATTTCTCCGGCAAGTCCAATAAGACCTCTTTCTTTCTTCTACGCAAAACAAAAGGTTTGATCAGCCGCGATAACATCCCTTGCCGATCAGAATTGCTCTCCTTCTCAATCGGCTTTACAAAAAACTCGCGATAATCAGATTCCGTGGGCATGTAAGAGGGAAGAACAATATCAAATAGGGATTTCAGCTCCCGCAAACGATTCTCTATGGGTGTCCCGGTCAAGCCCAGCCGGATTTTCGCTTGAATCGTCAGCAATGATGAATGCACCCGGCTCGTATAGTTCTTCGCGATCTGAATCTCATCGAAAATAGCGATCTCGAACGGGATCTTGCTTAATTCCGCACTCTCTAGTCGCAAAATGCCATATGAGGTAAGAAGCAAATCGTACTCCTCATGGAACAGATCCAAATTCCTCTCGCTGCCATAAAACGTACACACTCTTAATCCGGGGAGAAAGGCAGCGATTTTCTCTTCCCAATGATATAAGACCGATGTCGGACAGACGACCAGGAAATGCAGAGGCTTGCCCCCGCCTTCTGCTTTGTGCTTGTTCACAGCGCCTGCCAGCAAGGCCATGGTCTGATGGGTTTTCCCAAGGCCCATATCATCGCATAACAATCCGGCGAGCTGAAAAGAATAGATAAACCAAAGCCAATGTACCCCATGCTGCTGATAGGGCCGCAGGGTGCAATTAAACCCTTGTAAATCAGGAGGTTCCGGTATCTTGAACTCCGTGAGTTCTTTTAACAGATTTCTTCCCGCTGAACCTATCGGCACGACAATATCATCTAAAGCGTTTAGACGCAGAAGCTCTAAAGCGCTGAGGTGTGCCGTATTGTTTTGCTTGTCGATCTGTTCTTTGTTGAGCAAGCGCAACCAATTGAAACGGGCATCTTCGAGGTCGACAAGCCCGGCATCGCTAAAGACAAAGCGCTGCTTTTTTTTGGCTGCATTCCATAGGGCCGAAACCGAAACTTCCCCTGAATGGCTCTTATAGTGCAATTGCAGATCATACGCCGGTTTGGATCCTTGGCTCACGAGATGGATGTCTTTTGCCTCCAGAGCTAGGTGAAGGGGTTTAGCCAAATGCGGATCAATACTGACTATATAATCTTTTAGCGATTCCAACTCATAGGTTAAAAACATGGCCAACTGGTCGGACTCAATATCCACAGGAGAACGGTATTTATCAGGCAGTTTCAGCTGTGCAGGCAATTCATGGAATCCTTCTCCCCTTACATAGGCAAATTCTTCGAAGAACCTGACATCAGACCCTTCATATCTAGGGAATAGCTTGTAAACGGGCCTAACCCGTATCGTACGATCCTTGAGGAGCTCCACAGCCAGACCGGCAGCTTCGACAGGACAAGTTTCGCTAAAAAAATTAGGGACAATCTGCAGCTCTTCGCGATTGCTGCGGATGAAGAAAGGTATTTGAGTCTCGCTGAGGACTACGTTGGGGCGTAGAGGCAATCCGATCTGGTTGCTGACTTTTGAATAAAAGCCCTGGCCGGCAATGTAAATCCATTGGCCGAAGTCTTTTGAACTTTGTGCTTCGTGAACAGCGATCTTCCGTTCAAAGATCAATTTATTGTCTTTAGACAGATGATAAAGCAATTGCGCTTCGATACTGGTCAGATAGGTATGAAACCCTTCCTGGGTGTTCAGCCAGCTTCTCCGTTGAGAAACAAAATCGCTGACCTCCTTAGAGGGAATTTCGACTTCCACTTGATCGAATTGCATATCTTGGAGCTTATAAAAGCCATCGTCATCCAAATAAGCCCAATCGCCAAAAAAGCGGGAAGCACCTTGAGTTAAATCGCCAGGATTAAAGAGAAAGCAGGTAATGCGGAGATTCCATTTTGGATCAAAGACCAGCGTGTAGGAAACCGAGACAGGGTCCGCATGTAATTTGGCGCCTTGTAAAAAAGATTCTACAGTCGAATAGTGGTCATTTAAAACAGAAGCTACCTTTGAACCGCAAATCTGGGGCGTAGACGTCAGGCTAGTATTCATCTCAGGATAGAAGCCATCATTGGGCACGAAAAGCCATCCCGCTATAGAAATCCCCATTTTCTCTTTCTTTGCCTTCATCTCCTTTTGCAGTTTGCTGATAGCGGCTTGGGGACGCTCTACAGATAAACACCCGGAACTCTTATCATACGTGATCCGGGAAATCGCCTCATGAATGAAATTGTAAACGCCCAAGGGAGACTTCACCGTTCCAAAAGCAGGGATCAAAAGCGAAAGATTGGCTTCAGAAAGATAAAATCCGACTTCAACTTCGGAAAAATTTGCATGCAAAAAATTAGGAATTTTTTTTGAGGAATACTCATAAGAGATATGATAAGGGTGTTCGGCATCTTGCAGCAGCATCAGCCATTTGGCAATATCGTTCCAAAAAGAAAGCTCATAGCTGAGCTTCAAGCTAGGTCTTCCCTCGCGCCAGCGAATGATTTCCTCTTGGTGAAGATTGGAGAATTTCAGAGAGGTCTCTTCCGTCTCCACACGCCTTTGCAAGAGCATGGCATCCAATTTTGCAAGACTTGCCGGATTCTTGCTCCTGATATAAAAAACTTTTTTGCCGCTCGGAGACACCACACTCCATTCTTCGGAGCCGGGATGCAGTAAAACTTCCTGCTCGCAACCAAGCCGTTCGGCAAACAGCTTGCACAAGCAATTCCACAAGGAACGCTCGAAACGTTGATGCAAGGGTAGTTTATGCTTCTTATAGATGAATAAATAGGCGGCCGCAATGTGGCCGCACTGCGCTGAAAGCTCGGAAGCCTCGCAGGAGCAAAAACAATCTTTGATCAGTCCTTTGGCATTGAGCTGCAGGAAAGCCCAATAATACTTATCTGTCTTACTATCAAAGACTTGTACCTGATATGTATTGCCTGAAAAAACGATATCATGAATATGGCCTTGCTCGATGTACTGCTCGGCCATGGCTTTAAAAGGACGTAAAAATTCAGGTAGTTGCATGAAATAACGTATTTAATCCCAAATGGGGTTTTCTTCTTCGGCTAGCGAAGAAAAGCTATCTTCGAAAGGCTTCAAGCACCTATTGTACAGACCGCCTTGCTGGCAGAAATGATAGGAAACTTGCAGGATATTATGCAGGACTGCTGCGAAAGCTGCTTGTGAAGAATAATCTTTGCAAATGTTTCCGCAAAGGGCTGCGAAACGTATAGCCAATTGATTACAAGCAGCGAAGTCGACGGTTCCATCCAATGGTGATGGTTGCTTCAATGCAGTCAAGGTCCTGCCGCATGCATCGCAAAGCTGATCATGGGTCAATTTATCTTCACATTGTTCGCAGCCGCAATCGCAGGCTTTTTCGATGACCCAATGGCCGGACGATAAAATCTGTATGTCTTTTTTGGTTTCGCAAAGTCCGCTATGGATCAAATAGCAAGTCGTAATTTTTTTAAAACATTCGGCATCGGGGGCATTGCGGATGATAATTTTCTCTGAGGTTATTTCCAAACGAGGCTGGGCAGTATTGAGTACAGAGAAGGCATATAAGTCTTCTAAAACCCCTTGGTCCATTCCTCCGAGCCTTGATCGGGCAATCATCCGGCTCAGGATTGCACGGGCTTTTTCTTCCCGGGAGATCTGATCATTGGATAGGGCCTTGTCTAAATCGAGCAAAGCTTCTGCATTTTTTCCGATTATCAGGTACAGACGAGCACGATCGACAAATATATGAGGATGGCTTAAATCCCCGGAATTGTCCAAACTTTCGATGGCTTTTGTAAAATATTTCTCGGCTTTTGCATAGTCTTTTTCATCGCAGGCAACAATACCTTGGGCCCAATCCTCATAAACATCTTGGGCAATCAGATGGCAGCAGCCTATCATGAAAAGAAAAAAAATATTCCTCATTCGAATCCTCACCTATGGTTTTGTTTAGAAAAATTACTCCAAGGATAAGCCTGCCGGCAGCTTATCGCCAAATATCCGTTCTTCCTCGCTCTTAGAAAACTTGGATGTCTCAAATAAAACACGATGCAATTCTTCCTGCTCCCGAGTTTCATTACAATAGCCCATAATTTGTTCCAAGACCTTTTCAGGGAGATTGACTTCCCGATGGGTCGTCTTTCGGGCCAGCTGTCCCAATAAAAACAATAGCTGAGCACGGTCGATTTTCTTGGCTTGCAGCAGAGCTTCTATCCAAGCTTGGCAAGTTTCCTTAGGGACTACATTGACCAACGTCCCGTAAAGAAGATGGCGGGCCCCGATACGTCCGAGCGCCCAATAGTCCGCCTCAGAGCCCTCGCCGCATACAATGCGCTGCAAAACGGCATTTCCTGCCTTGATCTTGGACGGCATTTCGATCAATTCCAAGGCTGCAAAAGCCCGCACTCTTTCACTGTACCGATATAGCTCGCTTTTGCCTTTACTATCAATCTTGCTGCCGCGCTTGGGAAGAATACCCGCAGATAAATCGGCTGCCAGCTGTAATTGCTGTCCTTTGGTCAATCCCCCTGCGGCTCGTCTGAAGCAAATCCATCGTTGGACTTCACATTCCGGGGAAATCGACTTCTTGCTGTCAGCCAGGGCAATCTTCCAAAACTCCTTCATCCGGAAATCATCCAAAGGATATCCAAACCCGGGACGGAGAAAGAAGCCCGCGAGGTTCCACCATCGGGCTTCGAGCTCAGGAGAAGATTTGCGGCGCATTTCCACCTTCAGCAAAGGATCCCATAACGCTCGCAAGATATTCATCGACCATTCGCGCCGCGGAAGGCCCAACTTGTTTTCGAGGGCTTCCATGATTTTTTCCGGTCTGATGGCCTGGCGGCCTTCAAAAAAGTTCTCCAGCAAACGCTGAGTGTCTTTGAGGAGTTCCTCATCGTATATTTCTCCCAACCTGGCACTGCCAAGACTCTGCAAAGCATCATCTTGACCCGAAGAACTCTTTAATTGAAACTCCAACACCCATTTATGCTCGGTTTTTTGGGACTGCAACCACATTTCGATTGTTCCGATCGGTGTCAAAGAAATCCCTAAATGCACAGGGATTTTTTCCGGGGTTTCGTTCGACGATTTTTTCCCATAGCGCAAGACAGTATGGATGGGAGGGAGCGGATGCATTTCCAGCGCATCGATAGGCACGAACTCTCCCTTATGATCATGAAGGCGCACATGGGACGTTAACAGCGTGAAGGATACCGGTGTATTGGGTGTGAGCCAAAAGACTGTTTCAGGTTCATAAGACTCCCCTTCCTCGGCTCCGCGCGTCAGAAGGGTAATCGCTTCATGGCCGACTGTGCCATCCGGCTGCCGTTTTTCCAGGACCAAGTAGTAGTTGCGGGCCGATCCGCCTCCGATCTTTACTCCTAATCCACGCCTGGCCTTTCCATAGTATGCCGCTCCGCGGGCCACGGCCAAATCGAGATTGTGGGAAGAGAGGACACGGCATGTTTTCTCTGGGAACCATCGGGTCAAAGAATCCAAAAGGGCTTTTTGACAAACCGGCGGTTTCATGGCGCCGCCATTGAACAGGATGAAATCGGGTTTTTTGGGCGTTTCCCCTTTTCCCCCGCTGGATGCCAGAAAATGGGCGAGGTGCCGGGTGATCGAAGGATCATCTTCGTAAGGAAGGCCCATGGTGCGCAGGCCAGTAGCTTTGCGCAGTTTGTGGGCCTCTTCCCAGCTATACTGTCCGAAAAAGCCATCGACTAACAAGGATATAGCCTCTTCCTTTTTTAGGACTAACGAAAAACTCCCTTGAACGACAGATGATCCGGTGCCTTGCAAGACAATGCGGAATTCTTCCAGGGGTGCTATCCCCGGAGATCCGAGAAGGGATTCTTTCGCCATCCGGGCTTCATGCTTGAGCTGCAGCCATTGCGCGGCAGTCAATTCCCCCATGCCAAGAGCGCGCAATTTACTTTCGGCATAATGGGCAATGGCAGCATCCATATTGTCGCCCCCCAGAAGCAGGTGGTCGCCGACAGACATGCGTTGGAAAGAAAGTTTCTGAGCAAAGTCCTGTACATCGATGAGGCTGAAATCCGTCGTTCCTCCGCCGACATCGCAAACGAGAATGCAGGCCCCTTCGTGCAAATTTTGCTGCAACGCGTGTTCGTGATAGGAAAGCCAGCTATAAAAAGCAGCTTGCGGCTCTTCCAGGAGGGTCAGATGGGTAAACCCGGCCATTTTGGCGGCTTCAGCCGTCAGCATGCGGGCAGCCTCATCGAAAGAGGCAGGAACTGTTAAGATCACTTCCTGCAGTTCGAATTCTGCCTCGGGATCCCCTTTGGCGATCGAATGGTTCCAGGCTTCGCGGATATGTCTAAGAAAATGCGCAGAAGCTTCGACAGGGCTGATTTTTCTTTCATTCTCCGTGGACTCGATCGGGAGGATTTTTTCACGCCGATTGGCAGCGGCATGGCAGAGCCAGCTTTTGGCGGATTGCACTAAGCGGGTAGGGATCCGGGAGCCTTGGTCACGGGCGAAGCGTCCAACGATATAAGCGGGATCATTTTTCCAAGGGAGCTGCAAAGAACCCTGCGGCCATTCTTGCGCTGAGGTCAAGTAGCAGAATGAAGGCAGGGTGGCTTGAGGGTCTGTATGTCCCGGAGCGATGAGCTGTGGAATTTTAAAAGGCTGGATGGATAGGGCTGAGCTTGCCGTGTCGATATAGCTCACACAACTATTCGTCGTACCAAGATCGATTCCGATGATATAGCGCATTTATTTTCTCACACAGGCTCAGGAACAGTTTGTTTAGCGAATTCCATGCTCAGTAGCTTGGACACACCTTTTTCCTCCATTGAAACTCCGAACAGCACATCCGCAATCGCCATTGTGCGTTTATTGTGCGTGATGATGATGAACTGGCACCGATCAATGAACTGCTTGACTACATTCACGAACCGTTCGACGTTCGAATCGTCGAGAGGGGCATCTATCTCATCGAGGATGCAAAAAGGTGCAGGCTTGACCTCAAAAATCGCAAACAGCAAGGCCATGGCTGTCAGACATTTCTCGCCGCCGGACATCAAGTTGATCGAACGCATCTGCTTGCCGGGAGGTTTGGCAATGATGTCTATGCCGGCTTCCAACACATCCGCTGTGTCGGTAAACTGCAGGTCCGCATCCCCACCTTCAAATAAAATACGGAAATTCTTTTTGAAATTCGAGCAGATTTGTTCGAACGTCTCTTTAAAGATCTTACGACTTTCGGAATCGAGTTGCGCGATGATTTCTATGAGCTCTTGCCGAGATTGAGAAAAATCATCGATCTGCTTGTTCAGGAACTCATAACGGACTTTGTGCTTTTCCAATTCTTCAATAGAGGTCATGTTTATGTCGCCCGCAGCTTCTAATTCCTGCCTAAGAAGGCGTATCTGCTTTTCTGTATGATCGATGGATTTGTCGATCTGCAGCTCCAAAGACCTCACAGCGGCCATCGTCAAACGGTACCGTTCCTGCAGCTCTTCCTCCAATGAATGGCGCACAGAATCAATCTGCGTGATCTGCAGGCTCAACTGATGGCTGTCAGCTTCCTGACGTTTTTGCCGCGCCCGAAAATCTTGCAGCTGGAGGTCTATCCGTTCAATCGCTTCGCGCCTTAGACCTACCTCTTCTTCGAATGCAGCATAGGCGGCGGCGGCTTTCTCTAACGACTTTTCAGCTGCCTCTAAAACACGGTTCTGCTCTTCCGTTTGCATTTGCAGAAATGTCTGCAGCTCTCGGGCCGACTCGATTTCTTCGCTTAGGCGTGTTTCCTGCTGTTCCCCTTCAAGATCTTTAACCTCAAGCACATGGAGAGCATGCTGTACTTTGCGTACCTCAGTGGCTAGCTTCTGATAAGTCATCTCCTGCGCCTGCCATTCTTCATGCGCCATTTTTGCACCCTTCGCTTTTTGTTCCAGGTCTGCGTGCAAGCTTTCGGATTGCTTTCGGGCCTGTGCGGCATTTTCTTTAGCTTCCGTATAGCGAAGAGAGAGCTCGGCCAGGGTTGTCGAAATTTTTTCTAAAGACAGCTTGATATTTTTCATTTCGGCATCTAAAAGCTTGGCTTCGTTCTTTGCCTTCTCCAGATCGGCTACAACCCGTTGCAGCATGAAATTCGCCTCCACCAGCGTCATCTCGCTACGCCGTATGACCTTGTCCATTTCGATGCGCTCAGTCTGGATATGGGAACGTTTCTGCTGCCAGTCTTTGAGAAGCCGCTCTTTTTCCAACTTGCCCGTTTCTTTTTCCTGGAGCTTTTTCTCGAGGGCTTTGAGCTCGGCTTCCCGCAGGAATACGTTGTTTTCGCTTTGCACAGTGTAAAAAAGAACGTTGCGCTTGTCAACAAACACTCCATCCTGGGTCCACATTTCAACCCCGGAACTTTGGCTGACGTAATGCAGTGCAGTTTCCAGATCCAGAGCGGCATAGGCATTCGAAAGAAAATGGGCAGAGACTGCATTGTCCAGCACTTTGCTGAGCAAAGGTTCGATGCCTTCCGGAATTAAGGGAGCGGCATCGGAATCCTTTTTAGAGGAAAATAACTCTAAGCAAAGCAGAGAAAAATCCTTCACCTGGTTTTTATGGGAAAATTGCATGGCCTCCTGGAAGTCGGCCCTTGTCTTCACGACCAATGTCTGGGCATAAGGACGCATCACTGCCGCAATTGCCTTTTCGGCCCCTTCCT
>Ga0351967_1071_pt1 | contig 23898 bp, 14 predicted proteins | sample TotcelT113001K15_FD_205803 | JGI IMG/M metagenome (GOLD analysis project Ga0351967, IMG submission 205803) | Enriched cells from coal bed in the Powder River Basin, Montana, United States - Total cells T11 rep3 HSBNCT.T11.300.1.K15 ... | reverse complement strand
AACGTTCACTCCGCCGGCGTCCCATACGAGAACAGAGCGGCGGAGGCGGTTCCCGGGGGAAACGTGCGCATCGAATCGTGGTGGTTGTGCGACGGCGATTTTCAGGGGTTCCAGTTCCGAGCCGATGACCACCCCGCCGCCGTTGTCGCGGACGGCGGCGGCGAAGTAGATGGTGGAGACACCGAAGGACGTGCCGAATTCCACAATGCGGGCGGCGGAAATGGAACGGGCGACGGCATAAATGAACTGACCGCCGTTTCGTGGGATTGGTAGCAAGGCGTCCCGCAGCAACGTGGCCCGCTGCTCTGACGTGGCCGAGTCCCCGGTGGAGCCAGGCCCGCGAACCTGCTGAATAATCGCGTCGTCGTGGGCTTCGGCTATCGCGTGTAAGCGGTTCAGCACGGTCTGAACTTCGGGGAGCAATAGCGTGCTCGTCATGCCTGCCTACGCCTCCTCAACCACCTTTTCCAGGGGCTTTACCATCTCGGTCCTGATCCTGCCCTTGAATTCCTTGCGGAATCGAGGGAACTTCAACAGCAACCGCATGAAGGATTCGCTGAATCTCGTCTTGAGGCTGCGGCGGGGGAAATCGTACAGGCCGTGCTTCTTGTAGTATTCGTGGTCGCGGGGGAAAATGAAACGCAGGCTGGCCCAAATCTCGTCACGCAAAATCTTGTGGCCCGCTTTCCCCAAGAACGTCGGCGGATGGATGTAATTCGCCTTGTCGCACGCGATCAGGTCACCAACGAATCGCTCCAAAAGGCCGTCCAACTCGCGGGAATCACTGCATTCGTCCGTCACAATCCCCACAAGATTGGCCCGATGCAACTGGCCAGACGCTTCCAGAACCTCCTGCAAGTGGGGAAGCTGCCGCAGGGAACCAGAGATCAGGTAGCCAATCTGTTTTCCCACGAGGATGGGGACGTGGTTGTTGAAGAATCCCCGATCCCAAAATGTTTTCCAACGTGCGGACAAGAACCTGTCCGTGATTGTCGCGGCTTCGATCACGATGTCGGCGGCTCTGAGTTTTTGGTAGACCCCGAACACGTCGTCGGCGTCACGATAAAAGCAGACGTTATCAAGACCGCATTGGATGCAGCCCATGCAACCACCGAGCATCTTGATCGCGTTGAGGTTCACGACCTCCACGGGGTCGGCGAAGCATTCACGAACCTTGGCGACCATGCCCTGGAGATTGCTGCCCTCCTGGCCATCGGTCACGATGACGATGTTTCTGCCGTTTGTCTGTACCTTGTTGGGCGACGGGCCTGGACTGTAGCGAAGCGGGGATGCTTGCAGTGGATCAAATCGCCGCTGAATGGCCACCTTTTCTTCGGCAGCTTTCACAACGTTGTGCCAAAACTGAACGATTCGTCTCTGTTCTTCTTCCTTCACCAGGTCGTACATTTCAGCGGAGTACACGCCAGCCACTTGCATCCCAAAATCTTCGCTGATGCCGTGCAGGTAGGCGTGTGCCATGTGGTCGAAGAAGCGAACCGAAGTGGTGAGGATGGCGGCGTACTTGCCCTTAAACGCAGCCTGATTCCCACGCTGGATCACCAGTTCGATGAAGCGTTTGTAGGGACCAGGGACGAGGAAAACGTACACGGGCGTAGCCCACAGAACAACGTCGCCCGCCTCGACGGCCTCGATGACCTCCCGCCATACGGTTTGGTCGCCTTCGAGTTTCTTGACGTCTTGGCAGACGTTGAAGATCGTGAAGGCATGTTGCGGAAATTTCTTTTGCAGAAACCGCACGTATTGCATGGTCACGCTGGTCATGCCCTTCGGACTGCCGTTGAGGACGACGGTTTTCATGGCTTTCATCGCCCTCCCGGGAACGATCTTGAAGGCGGGCTGATTCCCCCTAATCCATCAACTGAGCCAACGCATTCAGAGCAATCTTGGCTTCCTTGACCCCGCCCAATTCCTGCACCAGCTTCTTTGCTTTGACTAACAGAGCAACGGATACGGCGTCCTTGGGGACGACAGGGCCAGCAGCTTCTTCGGCGGCGGGTGCGGCCTTCGCCTTGCTACGATCGCACGCGTCCGCACGTAACGTCTGGCATTGACCGAGTGCGAGGAGTTGGCTCAACACAAGTCAAAAACGCTCGATCGAGCACTTCGGTCCAATGCTTTGTTCGTGCTTCTTCTCGTACTCGTACTCAGCATCGCGGTACTCGTACTCGTACTCGATCGACCCCTCCGATACCGAATCAGTTCGTTGGATCAATCGAGTCAACATCGACACGATCCGTTTCAGGTTGGTCTTGCCAACCCGATTCAGTTCAGAATCAATCGCCTCGAACGAAATGAGTATATCGTGAATTGCTGCACATTCCAAAGCCGAACCTCGAGCGATCTCGAAAAACCGATTCTTGTCCTTCAGACTTTGCTTCCCATTACCTTCGGAAATATTGAGAGGAATCGATTGGGCCGCTCGCAGCCATTGATCACGAGCGTGGCGCTCCGGACCATTAAGTGATTTCGCGATTCGATAAGACGATGAGACGTATTCGATCGCAAGTCGATAAACGTCAAGTCGTTCGTGGTCGAAGATAGGCTCTGTCATCTGCGTCCTTTCGAGTACGAGTACGAGTACGAGTACCGTTTCACTGAGTACGAGTACGAGGAAATCCGATCCGATGCACGAACGATTGCGTTAACGCGGTGGGCGCGTTGGACTATGATTTCAGGACCGACGCGACCGCCCACTCGCGTTCAACGCCTTGTTCTGCTCGTCTTGATCTATCGCTAGCGCCACGTCCACCGACCGGCTACCTTTCCGTCACTGTCAACGGCAACAACTCCCTTTACGCCATCACGTTCCCATGCTCGCATGGAATACGTCTGCGGCTCGCCATACTTTGCGCCCTTTTCATTTGAAGCGGCGTACATTGTTACTGGGGACACGAGGATGCCGTCCTGTTCGGTAACGCTATCCGGAGTCGAGCCGATGATGGCGTCGGCTTCGTCTGGCGATATGCCGAGAGGCAGGGATGCAACGGTGGCCTCGAACTGCGAGATCGGTCGCGGCGATTCGATGAGCGAGTAGGCGAGTCCGAATGCCATTAAGGTGATAACAGTCGTGGCTGTTGCGAGCACAATGAGTCGAACGCGTTTGGCTTTCATTTCTAGGATTCCTATCGGTTAGGTGGTTGCACAAACTGGGAGATCCAGTGATTTCGCAAATCCGCCACGCTTTACCAAAACGATGGGCGTCGGTATGGCGATGCGGTTTCACTGCATCGTCCTCCTGAACGCGATAGAGGACTTCACTTTCCCATCGGTTTTGGGGCATCCAAGGTCTGCCCTTTAGCGGATCTTCCGCTATTTGGCTCTGGAAGCCGCCATCTCAAGTCGTGTTTTAGGGGTATGTGAGGACAGACGCCACGGAGAACGGCGCCTTCGCGGCGCCGTTTCCGTTTGGCTGCCGACATCGCTCCTCAAGCCACGGTTCGCCGCAACAGATCCACCGCGGCCGCAGCGGTTTGGCGTGCGGCGCCGGGGGTAAAGGGCGGATAGTCGAGGATCTTCGGGACGGTGATTGCCGAGTATTCGCCCGCCTCATAGGCTTTGGGGTCCGCCAGATAGCCGATGATCCCGTCCGTATAGCCGACCGCCAGCGTATGGGGCAGCGGTGACTCGCGGGCGATCGCCAGCCCGTAGTAGCTGTACAATTCGGCCGGATGGAAGATCATCCCCAGCGGGCCGAGCTGGATCGCGCTCAGCGTGATCGGCAGCTGGAACTGCGTCAAATCGCGTTGGGCGTTGCCTTGATACCAATCGGCCGCGAATCCGGCGTCGACCCACGGGCCGCTGCTGCACTTGGCCGGATCGGTGCGGTAGGCTTCCAGCCAGCTCTTGAACCGTTCCAGGTCCAACGGGACAGCGAACGATTCGCTGGACGCGCGGAGCCGATCGACAGCCAGCGGGGTTGCGTCGGCGATCGCGCGTTCCAGCGCCGGGGTGATCGCGCCGGTTGTCTGATTCGCTTCGCCCCGCCAATCGCGGCCGTCGCCCGGATTGACGTCGCCGCTGTGGCCTGGGAGGAAGGATGCCTCGAGCTGGTGCTTGTCGCGGATCCGCTCGGCGACCATGCCGGGCCAGTCGGGGCCGGCCAAATCGTCGGCAAAGCAGACCGCATGGGCGGAGAAATGGTACCACAGCAAGCTCCGCTTTGGCGCCGCGCGACGGAAGCACAAGGCGTGCAGCGTGGTATCAAGCCAGCGTTCGGCGTCGGTCGAGTCCGCGGTGAACTGCGGGCTGGTCTTGAATTGTTTCGTGGTGCGGTTGTGATTGCCGCCCTCGACCTCGGTCTTGCCTAATAGGACTTCGGCTGGGGCCAAGTCCGCCTTGGCCTGCTTGATCGCCTCGACCATGCGAGCTTCGACCACTGCCATGTACTCGACCGGCAGCGCGCCCCATTGCCGGAGAAACGAGAAGGCGGGCATGGAGTGCGTGTGGGTGGCACACAGGCGGATATTGGACGCCGGGATGCCCGTCTGGGCGGCGGCTTGCTGCCGAATCCGAGTGGCCATTTCCTGGCCGACCGTCGCGATGTCCAGCGAGCAGACGGCCACCTGGGTCTCGCCCAGAGACAGGACCAAAGCCCGCACGGCTGTGGGCTGTCGGATTCCCTTGACTCGCCGCTCGTTGCCCGGCTGGCGGTGAAATCCGCCCATTTCGATGCCCAGCGGCGGCGTGATGTCGACGACGCCTTCACCGACCAACAGTTCCGCACGTGCCTCGGCCGCCCGCCCGCGAGCCGACAACGCCAGCCCTGCCACCCCGGCGGAGAGCACCGAGCCCATGAATTCCCGACGCCGCAAACTCGCATCCGTCCCGTGTCCCATGATTCACCCTTTCCGCAAACCTCGCATGTCAGAGTACCGGTAGAAAAAACTCCGCTGATCGTCGAACGCCTCGCCGGCTCCCGATTCAATTTCCATTCTAACGTGTCATGGCAACCGCGGCATGGAAATCAACCTTGGAAAGCAGCGTTGGGGCTCGGCGGGTGCCTACGGCGATTGGGCGGCGGCCAGGTGCGCCGCTTCGTCGTCGGTCAGCATGCCGCTGAAAATCCGCACGTCGCTGATCTCGCCGTGGAAATTATTGGCCGGGATCGTCTCCCAGCGGTTCCAACCGCCGATACGAAAGCGGTATAGATCCAAGGGCTGTCCCAGGCTTAAACGTTCCCGGCTGGAGACCTTTCCATCGACGTAGAAGCGGACGCTCCCGCCCAAGCGCGCATCGCAGACCAGGATGACATGGTGCCACCGGCCATCGGCCAGCGTGTCTCGAGCCCGGCAATGCGTCCAGTTCCAGTCGCCCGTGTTGATGGCCACGTTGGGCACGCCGTCCGACCGCAGGCTGAAGTGAACCGCCCCCCGCTGGCCTTCGTGGCAGAACAACAGCGGATTCCACTGGTTGCCGAGCGTGCCGGCCTTGACCCACATCGCAATGGAGACCGCCTCGTGGGCTCCCAGACCGTCGCACTCGAGATAGCTCCGGCCGTCGAAACGCCGCGCGGCGAGTCCCTGCGGACCTTCGCCTTGGATCGCCCCGGTCGCCCTGGCGTGACGTTCCTGGCCCGAGGCGTCGGCGACTACGTCGGATGCGGAATCGTCCAGTCGCCACCAGGCCAGCAGCCGAGCAGGCAGCGGATCGGGCGGCGCGAGTTCCGGGAATTCCGGAGGAATACCGCACGCGGAAGCGAGCGTGGGCACGGGGCGGAAGTCAGCCTGGCCCTGATACCGCAGATGCCGGCGGCCGTAGTAGGATCCATAGTACGGGGCGCCGCAGTCCAGCCACGTGGCCAGCTTGACCCAGTCTTCCTGCGGCAACTGGACCTCGTAATGCCCCTCGCGAAGCAGCTTTGCCAACGCGCTGCCGTGCGCGCCATGAGCGTACGGCGGCACGGTTTCGGCATTCTGCATGGCGTACGAGCCGCCGTTCCACTCTTGCACCCGGTGGACAAACGGGCCCTGCATCAGGCCTTCGTAAGAACGGCTGAACAGCGTGGTCAGTTCGCCGCGCAAATCGGGCGGAGCCTTGGGGTCGCTGCCGTCGTGACAGCGGACACAGTGTTGGTCCAAGATCGGCTGGACATCGGTCGGATAGTACAGCGGTCGCGGCGCGGCTTCGCCGGGCTGGGCAACGGGCGGCGCGGCCGTCCGGGCCGAGGCCATCGTCCATCGCGACCTCGGCGCTTGCCGGCGATGCTCGTGGCAGCCGATGCACGAGCGCTGCTCGCCGGACTCGAAATTCACGAAGGTTCGCATCCGCTGCACAGCCATGAAGTTCTCGTCCAATGCCTGAAAGAACAAGTTCCGATGGGCGGGAACCTGGAAGCAGGCCGAGCCGTCCGGCTCGACCGGCACGATGCCATGCATGACGGTGATCCAGATATGGCTGTTCCAACTGACCACCAGGTGGCCGCCGAATCCATCCGCGCCGCGGTCTTCGCCGCGGCACGGATCGACCTCGGCCGCCCACGGCTTGGGGATCTGTTCGAGCACCCGCAGGTACTTGATCGTCCCCGGCGACACCTCGTCCAAGCCGCGGTACACGTCGCTTAAAAAGACCGTCGCCATGGGGGCATTGTCGGACGGTGCGGGGGTCACATGGGGCAGGACGGGCGGCGTCGGCCGCGGCCGCAACGGCATCGGTTGCCAGCAGGAGATCTCCGGGTCGTCGTAGATCGGCACGCGGTTGCCAAAGGCGTCCAGCAGGTGGATGCCATAGGCTGCCTGATCGTTGTACCGCTGGTCCGGATTGCACGAGACCAGAAAGAATTTGTCCGACAGTGGATAGGGATCGGAGTAGAACGGGCCGTAGATGTCCTCGCGCCACACGCCGTTGCGCAGCTGGAACAGGCCGCGCAGGTTCTGTGTCTTGACGTTGGGCGTCAGGCTGTGCATGGGCTCCGGCGTGCGTTTCTCCTTGTTCAAGTCCAGCAGCAGCACTTGGCCGATGCCCAACGGCTCGTGCCCGCAGCCGATGCAAACCGCCAGACGCGGATGGCCGGGCACCTGGCGCGCTTGCCAGAACACGCCCGGGTTGGCGATGTTGGCCCCGTAGAACTCTTCGCTCCCCGCCCCGTCTGGGCGCGTGATCCACAGCGGTTGGACGGCGGCGATGCCCTTGTAGACGTATTCCCAACGGTTGTACAGAATCCGGCCGTCCTCGAGCATCGTCGGGGTGAACTCGCTGAGCGCCCCATACGAAATCGGGCGCATTTCGCTGCCGTCGGCGTTCATGCGGAACAGGTTGGTGCATGCCAAGTAATGATCTGGCGTGCAGAGTACGCCGCGTTCGCAACGCGTCGAAGCGAAACAGAAACCGCCGTCGGGCAGATAACACGGGTGGACGTCGTCGGTCCAAAACTGGTATCCCAGCAAGCCGTAGAAGCTGTCGCCCGTACTGGTCTTGCCGTAACGTTCGATCCGCTGCGGTTCGTCGGCCGGGGGATGCGTGAGCGGCCGCAAGCCGCTGCCATCGACGCCGACTTCCCACAACCGGAAGCCTTCACGTTCAGGACGGCGGTAGCCGAACGCGATCCGCTGGGCGTCGAACGACAAATCGAAGCGGTCGAACACGCCGCCGGCCAATTCCGGCACGATTTCCCGCACCTGGCCGTCGGCCAGCGACAGCACGCACAGGTTGCCGCCCCAGCGGCTGATGTGCTGAAAATCGTCGTAGTAGTGCTTGCTGTTGTAGGTGTAACGCTTGACGAACAGGATCCGGCTGTCCCGCAGCAGCGGGTTCAGATCAACCAGCATGCGGCGTCGCAAGGCGGGCATTTCGTCCATCAAGCGGCGCGTCGGTTCGTCGGCCGGATCGAGCCGTCCGGCGGTCAGGGCCGTCAGCTCGCGCTCGAACTCGTCCAGCCGGCCAAGCAACTCGGCGGTCGGGTACGCATCGGCGCTGGTCCGGCCCAGTTCCAAGACAGCGGCGCGCAGTCGATCGAGATCGCGGCACAGCGTAGCCAAGACCGAGGCTTTGACGGACAGATCGAGCCACCGCGGATCGTTCCGGTCGGCCTGGGCCTGCCTCAGTTGATCTCGTTCCGCCCGCAGCGAATCGCCGTGCTCGCCACAATCCGGAGCCAGCTGTTCGACCAGTTGCTCTTCCCACGGGCTGCCCGAGGCACTGAACCAGCCTCGCGTGGCTAGCGCGTCGGCGTGGACGAGTTCCAGCAGCGGATTTTGGTTCGCAGGGAAATCCCGGCGAACCTGCTCCCAGATCCGGGGCACGGGATCCGGGGTTGGCGAGAAGTAGAATGAGGGATCTTCGCCAAGCGTCAAGCGGACCAGCAACACGTTTTCTCCGGTTGCCAAGTCCAGGTCCATCAGGACTTGATCGACGCGCGTACCATCGACCTGGTGACCACAGCCGTAGCGGCCGGAGACCAGGTGGGTACATGAGGAGGCGAGTTGCCGCCCGTTGAGCCACACGTCCAGCTGGTCGCCGCCGCCGATGCCAACGGTCAGCCGCGCCGGTTGCTTGGCTTGCACCGTGCGGGTGAGGTAGGCCACGGCGCCTGCCGAGCCGGACAGGAACTTGACGGCCTTGCCGTCAACCCATTCGTTCTGCTGCGTCCAGAATCCTCGGCCGTCGTCGTGCTTGGCATTCGAGTCGATGGCGTCCGTCGGCCGGACATACCGCTCGCCTTCCGCCGATGGCAGGGCCGCCGTAGTCCGCCACGGGCTGAATTCGACCGCCGCGCGGGCCGCCGGCTGTTCGGCCAGCCACGCAGCGTATCGCTGGCGAGTGGCCAGCAAGGTCTGTTGGAGGTTCTGCTCGCGTTGGTACACCGGCGCCACGGGATTTGCCGCAGAACCAGCCGACGGCAGCAGAACGAAGACGGTGACGAGCGTCAGCCAACGTAATCTGGTACTCATGGTCGCAATGTCTCCTCGGTCAATGGTGACGCGTTGGCTTCAACCCCGTGCGTTATTATTGGATAATACGCGGTCGCGATAAACAAGAGCAGGCTTGGCAATCGCTTGCAAACGGCCAAGAATTCGATACCGTATGAGCTGTACGCGGCACCATGGCCGCCATCAACTTGGAGTTCACGCTTCAGCGTGTTTTCAAAAATGCGTTGAAGCGTGAACTCCAACTTCAATGAAGACGAATTCGGGCTGGTGCTAATGTGACCTTTACGTCCCCTTGTCCTCCGGAAAACCGCTGGCCGTTCCGCATCGCATGCATGCTGGCGGCTGTCACTTTTCCATTGATTTGGGTGGGTGGGTTGGTGACGACCTACGATGCCGGCATGGCGGTTCCCGACTGGCCCGGGACTTACGGGTACAATCTCCTGCTGTATCCCGTGGAGACCTGGATCGCGGGCCCGTGGGACTTGTTTATCGAGCACGGGCATCGCTTGCTGGGGGTGGTGGCCGGAATGTTGAACATCGCTCTGGTATTGGCCGTATTTCGTTGGGACAGGCGAGTCTGGATGCGGTATTTTTCGCTGGGCGCGTTGGCTGCGGTGATTCTGCAGGGGTGTTTGGGCGGCTTTCGCGTCTTGCTGGATGATCGCCAATTGGCGATGCTGCACGGATGCGCAGGGCCGGCGTTTTTTGCTGTCTGTGTGGCCTTGTGCGTGGTGACCTCGCGGACCTGGAGAGAATCGGCTGCGGGAGGCGCGGCAAGCGAGCGAAACACCGGTTCTGAACAAACTGTCGTGGGAGTGCCCTTGAGCAAGCTGCCCGCCTTGACGGTGGCGACGGCGGCAGCAGCCTACGTCCAGCTTGTCGTGGGTGCCCTGATGCGTCATGTTCCGGTGACCGCGACGCCCAATTTTTTTGCCTGGACCGTCTACGGCCATTTAATCGTTGGCGGGCTCGTTACGGCCTTGGCGCTTGCCATCGTATGGCTTATGTTCCGCGGTCGGAATCGCCTGGCGGGGCTGCGTGGATTGGCCAACACGCTCGTCATCTTGATCGTGTGTCAATTGCTTCTCGGCTGTGCTACGTGGGTCGTCAACTACTACTGGCCCGGCTGGGTTCCCGATTGGTCCTGGACGGCTCGTTACGCGCTGATCGAAGCCAAAGGGTGGTTGCAAACGATGGTGGTGACCGCGCACCAGGCGATGGGGTCGCTGATCATCGGCGTTTCGGTGTGGCTGATGTTGTGCGTGTATCGACGGGCGCATGTCCAGCCCGAGTTTCATCCGGCGGGTGCGGCGTTGGCGGGAGGGGTGGTGGCATGAGTTCATCGACGATGGCGATCGGGCGGCAGACTCCCCGTTGGGTGGCGCGCATCGCGGATTATGTCCAGCTGAGCAAGCCTCGAATTGCGTTCATGGTGTTGACGGTGGTTGCCGCGTCGGCCTTGCTCGCCCGTTGGGGACAGCCGGACGGCTGGCAAGTCATGCATGCTCTGTTTGGCACGCTGTTGGTGGCCGCTAGCGCCGGAGCGTTGAACCATTTGGGCGAGTGGCGGCGGGATGCCGTGATGCCGCGCACGGCGAAGCGTCCGCTTCCGGCGGGACGTTTGAGCGGGGCGGAGGTGACGGCGTTTGCGGCCGTCTGCGCCGTCGTGGGGTTGGGATATCTAGCCATCGCGGTCAACGGGATGGCCGCGGCTTGGGGCCTGGCGTGCTGGTTCGTGTACGTCTGGATTTACACGCCGCTCAAGCCCTTGACCGCCGCCAACACCACCGTGGGCGCGGTTGCCGGCGCGCTGCCTGTGTTGATCGGCTGGTCGGCGGTCGGCGGCACCCTGAATGTCGTCGCCGACCCGCGTGGACTCGCCCTCTTCCTGATTCTATTCCTCTGGCAGTTCCCGCACTTCATGGCCATTGCCTGGATGTACCGTCAACAGTATGCCAAGGCGGGGTTACAGATGCTGACCGTCGTCGATCCCAGCGGTCTGCAAGCGGCGTTACAGGCGGTCACGACTTGCCTGACGCTGCTGCCGGTCACCTTGATGACCGCGCTGCTGACGGCGGGGCACGGCCGCTGGTGGTATCTGGCCGTGACCTTGCTGCTGGGACTCGGTCAGCTTGCCTGCGCCTTGCTGTTTTTGCGTCGGCGGAGCGAGCAGAACGCTCGGCGGCTGTTGCGGGCCACCGTGTTGTATCTGCCCGCCTTGTTGCTGTGTCTGGTGGCGGCCACGATGAGTTGAGGTCTTGTGAAAGTCGCCGTTGTAGGGATGTTCCGCTTACGCCCTGGCAAATTGGGTAATCTGCCAACGCCACATTGACTGGTGTTGAATCCGCTGGCTGGTCTTCGGTATCATTCGCGTCATCATGATTCGACACTTACGGTTGCGGCTTCGTCTGTTTCGGCGGCAGTTGCAAGCCTTTATCATCCATCACGTGCTGCATGCAGACGACCCGCCGCATCGGTTGGCGCTGGGGATCGCGATCGGCATTTTTGTGGCGATCACCCCGACGGTCGGCTTCCAGATGGCGTTGGCGGTGTTCCTGGCATGGCTGCTGGGGGCCAACAAAGTGGTGGGCGTGCCCATTGTCTGGATCACGAACCCGGCGACCATGATTCCCATCTACTATTACTGCTATGTCGTTGGCAGGTTCATTCTTCGACATGAGCCGGTGCGAGCGCGTTGGTGGCGGGAATTGGCGAGACCGCCGGAAGGCTGGTGGGAGGGCGTCGTGTTCTACTGGCAGCGATTCACGCATATCGCCGTCCCGCTGTGGGTGGGCTGCCTGCTGGTAGCGACCATTCTGGGTTACCTCTCCTACCGTATCTCCCTGTCCATAATTTGTACTTATCGGATGAGACGTTGGGGCTCGCTGATTCCGCCGTCCATCGCAGCGAAGACGCATTCACAAGACATTCACCACCAATCCGATGGCTAATGTCTTCAAGGAGGGGGGGACCCTTCCTCTCTGCTCGTGGACGTCGGTTCTACGGGCGGGCGAGCCTGATGGCATCGCGCGCGGAACTCGCTGGGGGCTCGTCCGTCAACGCGTTTGAAGGCCACGCTCAGATAGTCCTCGCTCGAGAAACCCGTGCGCTGGGCGATGGCCTTCAGGGGGAGATCCGTCTCACGGAGGAGTTGTTTCACGCGTTCGATCTTCACCCGGGTAATCTCCTCGTGGGGGGTGCGTCCAAGCAGCCTGACGAAACGGCTCTCCAGGACGCGGCGGGACAGGGGCACTTCGCGTAAGACCTGGCCGACATGGATCCCGTCGCAGGCGTATTCGCGAATGAAGCGCAGCGCCGCCGCCACGTCGCGGTCCTCGATCGCCCACGTCTCGGTCGAGCGGCGCGTGAGGATTCCCCATGGCGGGATCAGGTGCGTAATCTGAGCCACTGGCTTGCCGCTCATCAACTGGTCGAGCAGTTCGGCGGCCAGGTAGCCGGTGCGGTGTGTGTTGGGGATCACGCTGGACAAGGGGGGCATGCAGAGTTCGCAGATCAAATGGTCGTTGTCCACACCGATGACCGCAACCTGTTCCGGAACAGCGATGTCCAGATTGCGGCACACATCGAGGAGCTGCTGGCCTTTGATGTCGTAGCAGGCCATGATGCCGACGGGTCGGGGTAGGCGTCGCACCCAAGCGGACAAATCCGTGTGCTCTTGATTCCAGGAGACCGTACGGCCGGCTCGGCCCCTTGACGGATAGCTCCAGACCTCGCAGCCCGCTTGCTTGGCGATCCGCTCGAAATGCTCTGCGCGCCAGTTGGACCAATTGAACCGCGGTTCCCCGCAGAAGGCCAGACGACGGAACCCGCGTTCGGCCAGGTGATCGAAAGCCGCCTGCGCGATGGCGACGTCATCGGTTTCGACCCACGGCACCGCAGGCAGGGTGCGAGCGGCACTCACGTCCACGACCGGCAGTCCCATACGCTCGACGGCAGCGGCGATTTCCGCATTCTCGATTCGAGCGATGATGCCGTCCCCGCGCCAGCGGTCAAGCCAAGCCGGGGGCTGCTCGCCGCGACGTTGCTCCGGCAGATAAATGGACCAGGACTCGTGTTCGCGCACGTACGAGATCACCCCCTCCAGCAGCCCGCGGGCGTAACTGTTCGATGTCTCGACAAGCAGCGCGACGTGTTGGCGACGTCTCATGGGAGCCTCGGGGCGGGATGATCCTGGGGGACGTGGCGTCTTGCCCAGGGGCCTGCGCAAGACGCTCGACACAGCCATCATCCTAGTTGGAAAATTTCACAGGTGAGAGCGGTCTGCCGCCCCAACGTCTTGGATTTGTGCAAATGATCCTCCGTAAAGGCCCCGTAAAAAAACACATGCCTGAAACGCAAAAACACATGGACCGCGAACTCGGCATGCCTACAATCGACCTCGTTCAACACTTGGTGCAATCACAGGAGAGCAGGCATGAACCAAAAGCAAGTCAAGGTGGCGATCGTCGGGTTGGGTTTTGGGGCCGAGTTCATCCCGATCTACCAGAAGCATCCCGATGCCCAGATCTACGCCGTCTGCCAACGCAACGCCGAACGCGTCCAAAAGATCGGTGATGCGTTCGGTGTGCCGCAGCGGTATACGCGGTACGAAGACCTGTTGGCGGATCCCGACGTGGACTTTGTGCATATCAATTCGCCCATCCCGGATCATGCCTGGATGTCGATCGAGGCCCTCAAAGCCGGCAAGCACGTGCTATGCACGGTGCCGATGGCCACGACCGTCGAGGAGTGCCGCCAGATCGTCGAACTGGTCGAACAGACCGGTTTGAAATACATGATGGCTGAAACGGTCGTCTATTCCCGCGAGTTCCTGTTTCTCAAGGAACTGTACCAGAAAGGCGAGTTAGGAAAGATCCAGTATCTGCAGGCATCGCATCCTCAGGATATGGACGGCTGGCCCGAGTATTGGGAGCGGATGATCCCCATGCACTATGCGACCCACGTGGTAAGCCCGTGCCTGGGGTTGATGGACCGTCCCGCCGAGTACGTCTCGTGTTTCGGCTCGGGAACGGTCCGGGAGGACATCCGGAACAAGTCGGGCAATCGGTTTGCGGTCGAATCCTGTCATATCGCGATCAAGGATTCGGACGTCGCCGCCCATATTTGGCGGTTCCTCTACGACACCGCCCGGCAGTATCGGGAGAGCTTCGACGTATACGGCACGAAGAAGAGCTTTGAATGGACGCTGGTCGAGGGCCAATCGCACATCCTGCACACGGCCAAGCAGCCCGAACCGGAGATCGCGGCGCCCGTCGAGGTACCGGACTTTGCCCATCTGCTGCCGGAGCCGATCCGCCCCTTCACGCGGTCGATCCAGGACTCCGAACACCTCTCGTTCATCCAGGGAGGCGGGCATGGCGGCTCGCATCCGCACCTGGTCAACGAGTTCGTCAGCGCGCTGGTCCAGGGACGCGATCCGTGGCCTAACGCCGTCCAGTCGGCCAATTGGACTTGCGTCGGACTATGTGCCCACCAGTCGGCTCTAGCCGGCGGCCAGATCGTACGTTTGCCCGAATTCACCCTGAGCTGATCCCGAATAACGGCCGCCGCGACTTGTGCGGACGACTCGCGCAATTACACTCAAACAAGTCGGCTAGGCGATTGGCGTAGCCGGCGCAGCCCCAGTTTTCGGGCCGGTGTGATGTGCGTGGGTGGTCAAGGGCGATGGTCACAGCGAATTGCCGGGACACAGCCGAGGCAGATGACGTGCGGACGCTTTACAGCGTCGAAGAGCGGTTGCCGGGCATCCGGCAATTGTGGTCTTTGACCCTGGGAGATCCGCGCGTCTGTATCGCGGTACTCGATGGACCTGCCGACCTGACCCATCCCGCGTTTGACGGAGCCCTTGTCCGGCAATTGGATTCTCTGCGCGCGTTACCTCGCGCCACGGGACTCGGTTTGCGGCACGGGACGGCCGTGGCGAGCCTGATTTTCGGCCAGCATGACGGTGTCGTGCCCGGAATCGCCCCCAAGTGCCGTGGCGTGGTGATTCCGATTTATGGCGAGCAGGAGGACGGCGCGCTGGTGCCTTGTTCCCAACTGGACCTAGCCCGCGCGATTTCGTTGGCGGTTGCCGTCGGCGCCAACGTGATCAACATCAGTGCGGGGGTCTATGACGAGACGGGCGAGCCGGAAGCGGCGTTGGCCCGCGCGATCCGGTTGTGTGCAGACCAGGGCATCCTGATCGTGGCCGCTGCCGGAAACGAGGGGTGTGCCTGCCCGCACGTTCCGGCGGCCTCGCCCACGGTACTGGCTGTCGGAGCGGCCGACGGAGCGGGCCAGCCGGCAGCGTTCAGTAATTGGCCGGAATCGTACCTGGACCACGGAGTGCTCGCGCCCGGCGAGTCGCTGAGCGTGGCCTCGCCACAAGGCGGGACGCACCAGGCCGACGGCACCAGTCTGGCTGCCGCCGTGGTTTCCGGAGTCGCCGGATTGTTGGCAAGTTGGCAACTGCGACTTGGCCAAAACGTGGATGTTCGAGCGATCAAGACGGCGATCCTTGGGGGCGCCGTTGGTTGCGAAGAAGCCGTGGCGACCGACTGTCGACGCTGGTTGCGCGGCAGGTTGGATGCGAATCGAGCTTTTGCCCTTATTTCTTCTGCAGGAGAAGTCTCTGCCATGTCAAATCCAAATGTACCTCAAGCCGTCGCTCACCCGAACGCTCTGCAAGGACGGGCAGGAGAGGAAACGCCTGTAGCCGAGGAATGCTGCGCAGCTCCCGCGCCGGCTGGAATGGCGGGCAACGACCTGCCTCGCGGCACCTCCGTCCCTCGGTCGCCCCCCTTCGAGACCGGCCGTCAGTTTGTCTATGCCCTGGGGCAGATTGCCTTTGATTTCGGCACCGAAGCCCGCCGCGACGCGCTGTTTCAGGCCGGTGGAGAGGCCGTCGTCAAGGACGCCGGGGCGCTGCTGGCCTTTCTGAAGGACAACCCTTGGCAAGCCACGGCCGTGACATGGACGTTACAACAGGAGGAAACGCCGATCTATGCCCTCCAGCCTGTGGGGCCCTTCGGCCGCGAGACCTACGAGCGGATCCGCGAGCTGCTGGCCAGTCAAATCGAAGAGGGCGTCACGGAGGTGTCCATTCCCGGCCTGCTCGGGCCTCCCATCGCGCTGCTGAACGGACACCAGGTGCCCGTCGTCTTTCCGGAAATCCGCGGCATGTTCGGCTGGTCAAATCCCGTGCTGGTCAAAGAAGTTCTGGGAAAACGCCCCCAGGATCCGGCAAAGCGGGATGAGTACGACCAGTTGGAGGCGGAAATCGGCAGTTTCTTGGAGCGGCTGTACTACGAGTTGAGCAATCTCGGCATCACACCCCAGGAGCGAGCTGTGAACTATGCCGCGACCAACCTGTATCAGGTCGCCTCGGTCTACAAGGATGCGATCAAAAAGAGCCTGAAGCTGGACAAAATCACCAAGGAGCGAAGTCAGGTCTGCCGACCGGGAGCGGACTGCTGGGACGTGATCCTGACCCTGTTCGATCCCGAACGACGGTACGAACGGGCGCGCGAGGTCTATCGGCTGACCATCGACGTCAGCGAAATAATTCCCGTAACTGTTGGCAAATTGCGGCGCTGGTCGGTATACTAATCGTGAGGGTTATACCGACGTTGCGGGGCAGTTGTAGCTGGTAGAAACCGTCCCAACCATTGAGGAGGCCCATCCATGATCGTTCCCAAGCAATCGCCGCCCGTTGAACGAAAAACAAGCGTCCAGGCGATGTCGAACCCGAAAGACGTCAAGCCGCAGATGACCTGCGAGTGCCGGCAGAATTCCGATGGCACCCGAACCTATTGGTGCCGAATCTCGAGAAGTTTCTACAATACCGGAGAGCCGTGCTAGGCTCGCATTCGACGCTTCGAGATGCGCGTGAGAGGCCGCCAGTGGCGTCGTCCTCAACCGCATGGGGTATAAGAAAAACCCCGCTTCCTTGCGGAAGCGGGGCTTTTTTCGTGGTTCAACCCAGAGTCCCGGGGGGCTTCTACTTCAACGCCGCCTGAGCTGCAGCCAGCCGCGCGATGGGTACCCGGTACGGCGAGCAGCTGACGTAGTTCAGGCCGGTCTCATAGCAGAAATTGACCGACGCCGGGTCGCCGCCCTGTTCGCCACAGATGCCGATCTTCAGTTCCGGTCGCGTCGTCCGGCCTCTGGATACAGCCATCTGAATCAGCTGCCCCACACCTTCCTGGTCGATCGTCTGAAACGGATCGGCTTTCAGAATGCCTTTGTCCAGGTAGTCGTGCAGGAAGCCGCCGATATCGTCGCGGCTGAAACCGAACGTCATCTGCGTCAAATCGTTCGTGCCGAACGAGAAGAATTGCGCTGTTTTGGCCAGTTGGTCGGCCAGCAGGCAGGCCCGCGGGATCTCGATCATCGTGCCGTACAAGCACGCCACCTCGACGCCCATTGCCTGCTTGACCTCGGCGCGGATCCGATCAAAGATCACTTTCGTGTTGTCCAATTCGGACACGTCGCACGTCACGGGGACCATGATCTCCGGTTCGGCTTTCTTGCCGTCCTTGATCAACTCGGCCGCCGATTCCAGGATCGCTCGCACCTGCATCTCGGTGACTTCGGGGTAGGTAATGCCCAGCCGCACACCGCGGTGGCCCATCATGGGGTTGGTTTCATGCAGGGCTTCGCCGCGCTTCTTGACGTCTTCGACGCTGATCCCCAGCGATTTGGCCAGCTCGGCTTGAGCCTCTTCGCGCTGCGGGACGAACTCGTGCAACGGCGGGTCGAGCAGCCGGATCGTGACGGGCAGGCCCTCCATCGCCTCGAGCGTGGCTTTGATGTCCTTTTTGACGAACGGATACAGCTCGTCCAGCGCCGCCCGCCGCTCCTCCTGCGTGTTGCTGAGGATCATCTTGCGGAGCAGGAACAGAGCCTCGTCGGTGCCGGCACCGTAGAACATGTGTTCGGTGCGGAACAAGCCGATGCCTTCGGCGCCGAACTGGCGGGCGATGCGGGCATCCTCCGGCGTGTCGGCGTTGGTCCGAACCTTGATCTTGCGGAACTTGTCCACGATCTGCATAAACTGTTGCAAACGCGGGTTCTCGCTGGCGTCGATCATCGCCAACAAACCTTCGTAGACGCGGCCGCGGGTGCCGTTCAGCGTGATCGAATCGCCTTCCTTCAGCGTCAGCTTGCCGACGGTCAGCGTGCGGTCCTTCATGTTGATCTTCATCGCTCCGGCGCCGACGATGCAGCACTTGCCCCAACCGCGAGCCACCAAGGCCGCGTGGCTGGTCATGCCGCCGCGAGCGGTAAGAATGCCCTGGGCCGCCCGCATCCCCTCGACGTCCTCCGGATTGGTCTCTTCACGGACCAGGATCACTTCCTTGCCCGCCCGAGCCTGGGCCACGGCGCCCGCCGACGTGAACACGATTGCGCCGCGAGCCCCACCGGGTCCGGCCGGCAAGCCGCTGGTGAACGGCGTGGCGGCGCTTTCCGCCTTGGGATCGACAATGGGGTGCAGCATCTCGTCCAGCTGCGCCGGTTGAACGCGTTTGACTGCCATCGCTTCGTTGATCAGCCCCTCGGCCACCATGTCCATGGCGATATTCAGCGCCGCCGTGCCGGTCCGTTTGCCGTTGCGGCACTGCAGCATGTACAGCTTGCCGTCCTGGATCGTGAACTCGATGTCCTGCATGTCCTTGTAGTGCTGTTCCAGCCGAGTGCGGATGTCGTACAGTTCTTTGTACAGGCCGGACATATCGGATTCGAGCGACGACAAGTGCTTGTTCTGCTCGTTCTTGGTCTCTTCGTTCAACGGGTTCGGCGTGCGGATCCCGGCCACGACGTCTTCGCCCTGGGCGTTGACCAGCCATTCGCCGTAGAACTTGTTCTCTCCCGTCGCCGGATTGCGGCTAAAAGCGACGCCCGTGGCCGAGTTGTCGCCCATGTTGCCGAACACCATGCTCTGCACGTTACAGGCTGTGCCCCACTCGTGCGGAATGCCCTCGATCTTGCGATAGGACACCGCTCGCTTGCCGTTCCAGCTCTTGAACACGGCGCCGATCGAGCCCCACAACTGGTCCATCGGATCATCCGGGAACGGCTTGCCCAGCACTTCCAGCACCTTGGCTTTGAACTGGTCGCACAAGGTCTTCAGATCGTCCGCCGTCAACGCCGTATCGGCTTCGATGCCCCGGGCCTTCTTCATGTCGGCCATCAGGTGTTCGAGCTGAACGCGAATGCCCTTGCCCTCGGCCGGCTCCAGGCCTTCCGCCTTTTCCATCACCACGTCCGAGTACATCGTGATCAGGCGGCGATACGCGTCGTACACGAACCGCTCGTTGCCACTCTTCTTGACCAAGCCGGGGATCGTAGCCGAGCACAGCCCCACGTTCAGCACCGTTTCCATCATGCCGGGCATACTCTTGCGAGCGCCGGAGCGGCAGGACATCAGCAGCGGGTCGGCCGGATCGCCGTACTTCATACCCATCGCCGCTTCGGTCTTCTTCAACGCTTCGATCACGTCGGCTTTCAGCGAGTCCGGAAAGCGGTTGCCCTCCTGCAAATACACTTGGCAAAACTCGGTGATGATGGTAAACCCAGCCGGAACGGGAAGCTGTAGCTTTGCCATCTCCGCCAGATTCGCGCCCTTACCGCCCAGCGTGTTCACCATGCTGGCATCGCCTTCGGTTCCCGTCGGACCGAAAAAATACACAAACTTTTGAGCCATTGTCGTTTCCCTTTGAAGTGCAAAAAGAGGAACCCGCATTAGCCGGAAACCCGCATTGAAATGGAGGTTACGTCTCCAACAGGCACCTGACAGCGGGCGCGGTCGGTGTGGTTGAATCGCCTCAATTTATCAGCGGTCCCATTTGTCGTCTAGGGGACGGGGCATCGAGGCGTGTCGGGCGGGACGTGCGGGTCAGGTATCGCGGGGAACCCCTGGAAGCCAATGGCTCGTTCCCGGACCGCGTCAGGTCGGCAGCTGGCCCGCAGCGCCCTCGATTGACCCACGGCGGCGTGCAGAAGACAGCCTGCCGGACCGTGGTCAGCCTGGAACATGGCCGATTTCAGGCCTGCGAAACCGTGCGTCAAGCCGCGGGGGACGGTTGTCCCGTGCCAAGCCGTTCTGTCTAGTTACCCAGCGAGATGTCCTCTGGAATATATGCCAGTTTCCAACTCGGCGGCCATTGACTCAATCGCGGTGGATGACTACAAAGTCAGTAGACTCCCTTGAACTACCTGCCTTGCGCAAACACGCCAAACCATGACAGATCAAGATCGAGATGGGCTTCTTGTGCTCCTCCTGCAGGAGGGCAGCGCAGACCACGCCATCCAGCTTTATTGCGACGAAACCGGTGCCGGTTGGGAAGACGCCGCCGCGGCGATCGCCCAGTTGTCTCAGCGACATGGCATTCCCACTCGACGCAGTCGGGGGATCCTGTGGCTCGTTGCCGGAATGACGGCGCTGCTGGGTTTCGCCTTGGCATTTCACGCCTGAGTTCCAGGGAAGGACGCCCTGCTGGCATTCCAACCATCGTGTCTTCGCTGATCTGGTGCCCGGAGATCGGTTGTGGGTTGTCACGTCGGGGAAACAACAATCAATTCGTGGTCCAGGCGGGTATGCAGTACACCCTGGGACGCTATCGGCTCGCGTTCGGACTGACCTGGCGATTCCGACGAGGCGTCTGCCGGGATGTCCCGGCTCCCGACAGTTGGTACTGCGAGGCATGTACAAAACCGCTCCGGCGGGTATCATGTTGGGTTCAAACGACCACCCCCCAACGTCTTAACTGCCACGACTATGAAAACCGACGAACTCCGCGAACGCTACTTGGCGTTTTTCCAATCCAAAGGCCACAGCTGCCAGAGGAGCGACGTGCTGGTTCCGACCTGGGACCCATCCGTGCTGTTTACTCCCGCCGGGATGAACCAATTCAAGGACCATTTCCTGGGCAAAGTCAAACTGACCTTTACGCGGGCCACCACCTGCCAGAAATGCCTCCGCACGGGCGATATCGACAACGTGGGTCGAACCGCCTATCACCACACGTTCTTCGAGATGCTGGGCAATTTCAGCTTTGGTGACTACTTCAAACGCGAAGCGATCAACTGGGCCTGGGAGTTCCTCACCAGCAAGCAATGGCTGGGCATTGCTCCCGAGCGTTTGACCGTCTCGGTCTATAAGGATGACGACGAAGCAGCCGGGATCTGGCTGCAGGACGTCGGCGTGAGGCCGGACCGCATCGAACGGATGGACGAACACGACAACTTTTGGCCGGCCGGGGCGCCCAGCCAAGGCCCGGACGGCGTGTGCGGTCCGTGCAGCGAGATCTTTTACCACGATGATTTCGGCGACTCGGTCGAAATCTGGAATCTGGTCTTCACCCAGTTTAATCGCGTGGGCGATCCCCCGGACAATCTGCGTCCATTGCCCAGCAAGAACATCGACACCGGCATGGGGCTCGAGCGGGCGGCGGCTTGCATGCAAGGCGTGCCGACGAACTTTCATATCGACATCCTGAAGCCGATCGTCGAGGCGGCCGCGGACGTCTGCGGCGCCGCGTACGAATACCGCTCGGACATCGGTCGGCGACTGCGGCGGATCACCGACCACGTGCGGGCTTGTACGATGGCCATCCACGAAAACGTCTACCCCGGACCGCAGAAAGAAAAATACGTCATCCGGCGCCTGTTGCGGCGAGCGGTGCTGGACGGTCACCAGCTGGGATTGCGAGAACCGTTCTTGTACAAGCTGGTTCCGGCCGTGGTCGACATGATGAAGACTCCCTACCCGGAACTGGCCGAAACCACGCAGCGGGTTGCGGATGTCATCAAGAACGAAGAAGCGAATTTCCTGGGGACGATCGACGCCGGACTGGCCAAGACCGAAACGATCTTTGCCGACATGGCGCGGGCCAACCGCACGGCGGTCAGCGGCGCGGAAGCCGCCGATCTGTACCAGACCTACGGCGTGCCGCCGGAGGTGTTCGAGACGATGGCCGCCGAGCGGAACCTGGCCTTTGATTGGGAGGGCTATCGCCGCGCCATGACCGAGCATGGCGACACGTCGCGGGGCGCCGTCCAGATCGTGATGGGCGATCGCGGACCCGTGGATGCCATCAAACGCGCGCTGCATGAAACGCCCTTCTTGGGCTACGAGACCACCGAAGCCGAGGCGGAACTCAAGTTCATCGTCGCCCAGAATCGGCTGTGCGATCACGTTCACGAAGTCGGCCACGAGAGCCCCGTCATCCTGGTCCTGGACCGTTCGCCGTTTTACGGCGAAAGCGGCGGCCAGGTGGGCGACAGCGGCGAGATCGTCGGGCCGTCGTTCCGCTTTCGCGTCACCGACACGCACAAGGACGGCGGTCTGCTGCTGCACTTGGGGCAATTGGTCGAGGGCGAACTGCGGACCGGCCTAAAGGTCACGGCCCGCGTCGAGACGACACGCCGGCAAGGTATTCGCCGAGCGCACTCGGCGACGCATATCTTGCATTATGCCCTGCAAAAAAACCTCGGCTCGCACGCTCGCCAACAGGGTTCGAAAGTCGACGACGACTGGCTGCGGTTCGATTTCACCAACATGTCCGCCGTCGCGGCCGACCAACTGGCGGCGATCGAACGCGACGCCAACCAGCGGGTCGCGGCGGCCGAGCCGGTCGTGGCTCAAACGGTGCCTTTGGCCGACGCTCGCGCCGCCGGCGCGATGATGCTGTTCGGCGAAAAATATCCCGATCCCGTCCGCATGGTCTGTATGGGCGAGTTTAGCCGCGAACTGTGCGGCGGGACGCACTTGACCAATACGCACGACGTGGGCGCGCTGGAAATCGTCAGTGAGGAAAACGTCTCGGCCGGCGTGCGGCGGATCGTGGCCCTGACCGGCGACAAGGCGCAGCAGCATACCGACCAGACGCGGGCAGCGCTGCAAGCGGCAGCCGACCAGTTGGGTGTCGGCCTGTTGCAGGTTCCCGCTGCGGCCCGCGAACTGACGCAGACCGTCCGCGAGTTGAAAAAACAGCTGGCCGCAGGCACCAAACCGGCCGAACCGACTGCCGCGCCGAAAGCGGCACCGGCCGGCGGCGGCAAGCCGGAGTATCCGCAGATCAAAGCGGCCCTTCGCGACGCGGCGCGGACGTTGAACATCGCGCCGTTCGACGTGCCCGAGCGACTGACCGCGCTGCTGGTCGAAGTGGACGGCTTGCGGAAACAGCTGTCCCAGCTGACGCAATCCGGAGGCCTGTCGGCCGCGGGGCTGCTGGACGCTGCCGAGACGATCGGGAGCACCAAGGTCGTGGTGGCCGAGATCCCCGGCGCAAACCCGGGCTTGTTGCGGCAACTGATCGACCAGCTGCGAAAGAAGGCGGATTCGACGGCCATCCTGTTCATGGCCGCCACCGGCGAAGACAAGGTTTTGCTGGTGGCCGGCCTGAGTCGCGATCTGGTCCAGCGCGGCCTGAGCGCCGGCAACTGGGTCCGCGACGTAGCCCCGGTGGTCGGCGGCGGCGGCGGCGGCAAACCCGACATGGCTCAAGCCGGCGGCAAGCACCCGGAGAAACTGCCCGAGGCCCTCGACACGGCGCGGATCAGGATTCGCGAGATGTTGGGTTGAAGCGGACGGCTTTGTCTTTGGCCACTCATTTTTTGCTAACGCTTTTTGCCAACGTGGGCGAATTCCGCAAACAGCGGCCGGAGGACAGCTTCCGCGGCTGGATCTGGACGATCGCCCAGAACAAGATCCGCGACCACTTCCGGCGCCGCGCGGGCACGGCTCAGCCCCGCGGCGGCAGCGAGGGCCAGGATCAGCTGGCGGAACTGGCCGCGGCCGAGCCGGACGGGCTGGAGGAACCGGCCGACGCCGATGACCGTAACCTGTTGACGCACTTGGGCTTGAACGCCGTACGCGGGCGGTTCGCCGACCTGACATGGCAGGCCTTCTGGCGGATCACCGTCGGTTCCGAGTCCCCCGCCCACGTCGCCGCCGACCTGGGCCTGAGCCTCCGCCCCGTGTACCAAGCCAAATACCGCGTGCTGA
>Ga0351967_1062_pt1 | contig 26534 bp, 17 predicted proteins | sample TotcelT113001K15_FD_205803 | JGI IMG/M metagenome (GOLD analysis project Ga0351967, IMG submission 205803) | Enriched cells from coal bed in the Powder River Basin, Montana, United States - Total cells T11 rep3 HSBNCT.T11.300.1.K15 ... | reverse complement strand
TAAGGGGATAATCAACTGTCAAACGATTCAACGGAGATCCCTTGTCTCTCTTCTCTATATGGACCGTGTAGCTCTCTGGAATGATCAAACGGTCTGATCCACTGCCTTCCAAAAGACTCATCGAGCCTTGGACTCCAAAATAATGTTTCATCAAACACCCGGACAACAGCAATAAAAGTCCAAGATGGGTCAGTAAAAAAGGAATGTGTTTGATTTGAAAGGGCCATCGACGCAAGGCTGCAAAAAAAATATTTACAAACAACAGCCAAAGCACGAGACCAAAAATAGGATGCCCATAGGTGAATTGTGCAGCATAACCATGTGATTGCGAGGAAGACTCAATGAATGTCCCGACTATGACAAAAAATGAGATCACAACCAATAAGCCCAGGGCAAAACGAAAGCCCCCTAAGAAATGATAGATCTTTATCAGACGTTTCATGGCCGGCTCGGAATTTCGTCAATCAATTCAAAACTTTGTGCAAATGCAAGAAGGGTTCGTTTATGGGTTTCCATTGATTCTCTGGGGCCTATGATCTTTATTGAGAAGTCCGCTCGTTGTTGTTTAGATTTATCAGACGTATTGGCATGAAGGCTTAAAGATTGGTAATGTTCTGGGGCCATCTGCATGATCCAAGCCAAAACGGAGGTTTGCGTTTGATTCATTAGGCCGGATCCTTCGAACAGCAAACCTGAAAACCCAGCAAAGGAGACTTGCGTGATGGAAGAGGAGAGGGGGTCGAGCTGATCGAATTGTTTTTGCCAGCGTGCGACTTGGGCTGACGGGGGGATCCGTTGTTCAATGGAATCGGTTGGAAAGTTATGGACGGTGATGCGGATAGGCCCAGCCGGATCCTCGATGGCCCATTCGCAGAGGGGCTTAATGGTATTGGACAGAGATTCTGTGGGTGCAGGAGGAAAGAAGTTCCAGGAAAGGGGGGCTTTTACGCGATAGATCGGGAGAGCTTTGGCGGATATGCCATTGTCCCTGCCCCGGATTTCAACCGGGATGAGCCTTGGTGAATTTTCGGGAGGATGCGTTTCGCAACTGCTGAGGAGAAGGACAATCAGTAGAAGAGGGGTAAGGTGCATGATAATCCGTGTAAAAGAGAATTTAGATTATGGATAAATTTTGATAGACTGTCAAGAGTCGAGCTCTTGTCAGTTGTATTTTCGTTGTTTCTTTAAATTAGTAATTAAGTTAAAATCTTTATAATAATTATGTCGAGTACATACATAATTTCAAAAAAAATAAAGGTTAAGGTGTGAGTAACAAGATTTCCCTTTCTTCGTTGATTTTGCTGATTGTTGCAGCCATTGCCAGCACCAGAAATTTGCCGACCACTGCTTTTTTTGGCAGTTCGTTGATTTTATTGTTCTTCCTTTCCTCTCTATTTTTTTTGATACCGGTTTCACTGATCTCCGCTGAATTTTCATCGCGCTATCCAACCCAAGGAGGAGTATTCTATTGGGTGGGGCATGCTTTTGGAAAGCGCATCGGTCTGCTGGCTGTATGGCTTCAATGGGTAAATACCATTGTTTGGTATCCTACGATGCTCCTTTTTATTTCCGGAACCATAGCTTATCTTATCGATCCTGCGTTCGTAGAGAACAAGACATTCCTAATAACAACAAATTTAATAGTATTTTGGGGGCTCACGTTATTAAATTTACAAGGGGTTAAAGTTTCTTTGCGCTTCAATTCGTTGTGTGGTGCACTAGGAACACTTCTTCCAATGGGTTTTTTAATTTTCCTAGGGGGCTGGTGGATTGCATCCGACCGTTTGTTAGCGATTTCTTTTTCCTGGGACTCCTTGGTCCCCCCCAATCTATATGATAGCAGTGTAGCCTTGGTGACAATCATGACTTCTTTTTTGGGTATGGAATTGGCTGGAGTATATGTCAATGATATTGAAAATCCTCAAAAAAACTTTCCAAGAGCGATAGGATATTCTGTTTTTATCCTTTTAAGTGTATTGATTTTTGGTGCCTTATCTATCGGGATCGTTATTCCAAAAGACGAGATTCATTTTGTTGGCGGAGTGATGCAAACCTTTACAACCTTTCTGGATGAATTTCAATTGTCTTTCCTAGTCCCTTTTCTGGCTATAAGCATCATAGTGGGAAGTATTGGGGGTTCCATTAATTGGCTCTTATCACCAGCCCAAGGTCTTTTTCAGGCAGCAGAGCACGGATTTCTCCCCGATTTTTTTCTAGTAAAAAACCAACATGGGATGCCTATACGAATTTTAGTTGTACAGGCAGTGATTGTCAGTTTGCTGTGTTGCGCCATGCAATTTCTTCCGAGCATTAATGCCTGTTATTGGTTTTTGATGGCGCTTAGTACAGGTTTATACATGGCTATGTACATGTTATTGTTCTTGTCAGCCCTAAAATTAAAAAGGCCTGAAGTCCAATCGCACTCTTATCAAATACCTAAAGGAATGCGAACCGTATCTTGTGTGATGGGGATGATGGGCTGTGCGGCTACGATCATCATTGGATTACAGCCCTATGAGGAAGGAATGATTGACAACAGTATCGCTTATGCCTGTATGAGTGCTGCGGGTTTTATTGTTATGATCATTCCAGTATTATATTTGTGGGGCTATCAGAAAAAAATCCTTACCAGCAATGTTAACGTATAGCTTTACCCAAGGCGTGACTATAAATTCGATAAGGTAATCAGGTCATCTCGGCCATTGGCATCAACCTAGCTTTGTCTTAAACTGCGAAGCAGTGGCAGCAGGTAGCCATGGGTGCAAACCCATGGACTAAAGGGATTTAGGGATGAAGCCGCGAATGCGGCGACAGAAAACTACCCTAATGTGTATTTGATTAGTACCCATGGATTCCCAGGACTTATCCTACTAAGAAAATGCAACGGAGTACTCGTCTAGAGATTTTTAAGAAAAGCATTCTGGGAAAGCAACGTTTTTTCCATGTCCTGTAATGTCAGCATACATCACGAATGAAATCCCGTCTTCTTTCAGGGCTTCAAAATTGGCTTTTAATTCTAATTCTTCGAATTTGGTAAAACCCCCGCAAACTGTATAGCGAGTTGCTTCAACTGCAATATTGGCGATGTAACTTAATTGATAATGTTGTTCGATTATTTTTTTAGGCGCTTTGATTTCAAGCCTGACACAATCATGCTGTAATCCAATAGGAATTTCAGTGTTATATTTATTGATTAAATCCCATTGATCAATATCGATCGTTTTCATTTTATTCATGTTAATCTGAGCATTTGTATATGAAACGACAACCCCGTTATTATTGAAAAACACCTTAAATTTTATGTCTTTTTCGATAGGAGAACCATTTAACCAACTTTTAAATTCGGGAGTTGATAATTTAAAGTAGCTTTTTTTTGTCTCAAGGATAGCTCTAGAGGCAATGGCAGTTAAGTTGTTTGCACAATCTTTATTCGATTTTATAACAAGGTTGAAATCTTTTTCCATTTCACTTGGAATTAGTGAATTTATATCTTGTGCTGAAAGTTTATATATAAACATGTATGATATTCCTTTAATAATTGTTTACAGAATTAAAAATTTTTGAAATTTACTAAAAACCAAACGCAAGTAATACTCTGCGAATATGATTTAAATCAAGTGTATAATTGTAGTTCAGTTTCATAATTCGTCAAAGAAACGAAGGTAGGCAGGGCCTGCCCTGGGTGTATTGCGCAGACGTCGTGGTTATACACGTTGCCAGACGAAACACTACGAACATATACCTCGCGCGGGCTAACAGATATACCGGACCGGGGACGATCTGGCTATCTTTTGGTCATGATTTACAAGGAAGTTCGCCGGAGCAGTGGCATCTTACTGCTAGTTTCTTATTGACAAAGGATATGTGGGGTTCTATGGTCAAGAGAGAGAGATGGTCGTTTTATTAAATAAAGGAGAGGTGTCATGAAAATAAAATATAGAAGTATTATAAGCAGCCTGGTAGCCGCTATGGTGGTCTCTTTTTCATTAGCATATGCTGAAGAATATTTTGAAGTGCAAGACGATCAAGAAGAAGTGGCTGCTAGAGATGGCGCACCTTCCCTTTATGATACAAACCGCGACCGTATGCAGCAAGAGTCCCGTCAGAGAAGATCCTCTTACTATACACAAGATGAATATTATTACAGTTCCCCGGATGGGTATAACTCCAATCCCCAGGTGAATACAAACCAAAACCAAAATCAAAATAATGGAATGAATGGATCTTCCCAAAGCAATTACTATCTCCAAGATAGGCAACAGCAACAACAGCAGCAAAAAAGACAGTCTTATCGCGGGCCTATTAATCCTGAACTTCGCAGATGAACCGAGTCGAAAGCGATCGTGTGGTCGCTTTCGCATCATGTAACAAGATTAGTGTGTTATGAATACAGAGATAACCTTAGACTCGAGTATCCAAAATAGTCAGATCTACGAAGAGATGTACGAGAAGTATGTACACAATCCTTCAAGCGTGCATCCATCATGGCAGAAGTTGTTCCGATCTTTGGAGGTTCCTGCAAGGGAACCAACTACCGAACAACCCAAATCGCTAGCGTCGGAAACCGCACCAATCATCGGCAAAGAACACTCTGTTATATATGCAACTAAACCTGAATCCACCGCCATCTCCGATTTGCGGGTCTTTGAACTCATTCAAGCGTATAGGGTTCATGGGCATTCGCTCGCCAAAATCAATCCTGTAGAGGTCGAAGCTCATCTGGTGCCCCACGAATTGAAATTGGAGTCGTATGGTTTCACCAAGCAAGACTTGGCCAAAAATTTCCCGACCTGCGGCATCCTTCCCGAACCCACTGCTTCTCTCTTGTCAATATGGATAGCGTTAAAAGCTACCTACTGCTCATTCATTGGCATTGAATATATGTATTCGATGAATCCGCAGCTAGTTGCCTGGATTCAGAAACACATCGAGCCCATTCAATCTCAGCCTCATTTGCGGATCGAGGAAAAACAAGCGATCCTACAATATCTCAATAAATCAGAGCTCTTCGAGTCATTTCTTCATACCAAATACACAGGAGAAAAACGATTTTCCCTGGAAGGCGGCGAGACTTTAATTCCCATGCTGGGGGCAATTTTGGAATCCAGTGCAGCCAAAGGTACTGAAGAATTTGTGTTGGGGATGTCGCATCGGGGACGTTTGAATGTTCTCGCCAATATATTCAATAAACCCTATTCCGATGTATTTGCCGAATTTGAAGAAGGATATATCCCTGTAGCTTTTGAAGGGAGTGGCGATGTCAAATATCACAAAGGATTTACATCTGATTATGTATGTGCCAATGGAAAAACTGTTAAGATCCAAATGGCTTCCAATCCCAGCCATTTGGAATCTATCGATCCCGTTGTAGAAGGAATGGTAAAATCTAGGCAAGTGAACAAGAATGATGTAAATCAAGAACGCGTACTGCCCATTTTAATCCATGGCGATGCTTCGATTGCCGGGCAAGGGGTTGTTTATGAAACTCTTCAAATGTATAAACTCGACGGATATACAACCGGGGGAACAATCCATATCGTTGTCAATAATCAAATAGGCTTCACCACGATACCCCGAGACTCTCGCTCCATGACATATTGCACCGATATCGCTAAAGCTTTTTCCGCCCCAGTTTTTCATGTCAATGTGGAAAAACCCGAACATTGTGTATTCGTTGCCAATCTAGCAGTCAATCTGCGGGATTCCTTTCATTGTGATGTCTTTATTGATCTCGTATGCTACCGGAAATATGGGCACAACGAAACGGACGAACCTTCATTTACTCAGCCTCTCGAATATCAGGCCATTCGCAAAATGAAATCCATCCGCGAAAAATATCGGGATGACCTCATAGAACAAGGGGTTTTAGAACGATATATGGCAGAATCTCTTGAAGTGGAATTCAAAAATGCTCTACAGGCTGCTCTTGCTATAACCAAAGTTTCCATAAAAGACGATCATGATGATTCAAAAAAAACTTTACCTAAAGAAAAGGAAGCCGAAGACCTTTCCAAAATTAATACAGCAGTGTCGAAAAAGATTTTGCTGGAAGTAGCCGAAAAATCTTTCACTGTCCCTCAAGGATTCAATCTTCACCCTAAACTAGCCACGCTTCTCAAAGCACGGCTGTGCATGGTCAAAGAAAGGGAAGGCGAAAGCTGCATCGATTGGGGAACTGCCGAGACTTTAGCATACGGATCAATCCTTTGGGATGGAATCCACGTCAGGTTGACCGGACAGGATTGCTGCCGCGGCACGTTCAGTCACAGGCATGCTTTATGGATGGACCAAGTCCAAGCAAAAGCGTACATTCCCCTGCAGAATCTCAAGAGCATGCAAGGACGTTTCGATATTATCAACTCCCCCCTTTCCGAGTTTGCAGCCCTAGCATTCGAATATGGCTATAGCGTAGCTTGGGCTGGCGCCTTAGTGATTTGGGAGGCTCAGTTTGGAGATTTCGCCAATGGTGCGCAAGTTGTAATCGACCAATACATTGCGTCCTCCGAAAGAAAATGGGCCGTAAAAAACGGCGTGACGCTACTATTGCCCCATGGATATGAAGGCCAAGGGCCCGAGCATTCTTCCGCCCGTATAGAAAGATTTCTGAGCTTATGCGGTAATAATAACATGCAGGTGGTTTATCCGACTACTCCGGCCCAGTTTTTTCACCTTCTCAGAAGGCAAGTTTTACATACCACGCCAAAACCTTTGATTGTATTCACGCCAAAATCCCTCTTGCGAAATGTCCAATGTACAAGCCGATTACAAGATTTTACTACAGGGGCTTTTAAAGAACTTTTAGATGATCCGGAAAAACTGTCAAACGTCAAAACATTGGTCCTTTGTACGGGAAAGGTCTTTTATGATCTGTCTCTTCATAGAAGCAATGCCAAGGTTGAAGATATGGCCATCGTGCGAATCGAGCAGCTCTATCCATTTCCTGAAGAAAATTTGCGTTCTATCCTGCAAAAATATGGCAAAGCCCAGAAAGTGTTTTGGGTCCAAGAAGAACCGGCTAATATGGGAGCTTGGAGATATATAGAATCAATTCTTGGTAAAATATTGCCTAGCAAGATCAAAGTAGAGTATGTTGGAAGAGAAGTGAGCGCTTCCCCGGCTGCTGGTTCTCATGCTTTACACAAACTCGAGTTGTCGGGAATCCTGGAAAAGTTGTTCAAAGACTACGAACTTCGGCTGCCTAAAGATTCGGGTGGACTCAGAAGTTGAAATGAGGAGATTATGAAACAAGAAATTAAAGTTCCTCCAATGGGAGAATCAATTGTCAGGGCTGTCGTCGGAGCTGTGCTCAAACCACCAGGATCCCAAGTCGTTGTCGATGAGGAAATCTTTGAGATCGAGACCGATAAGGTCAATCAAGTTATCTATGCTTCTCATTCAGGGTTTTTTGTCCCTACTGTATCAGCTGGTGAAATGGTTTTGATAGGACAAGTTATGGGATATATCGATGTTGAAGCTAACTCCTCCGCCGCAAGCACAAAAGAACAAAAGCCAGTAAAAAAACAATCCGAAGCTCCTACCCCAGAAAAAAAAGAGCTGCCGGCCCCCACGCCTCCTCCAACCATAGCTACGTCACCTCAAAAAGCAGAGGGGTCCCCGAAAGTGCAAAAGGGAAATACTCGGATGACTAAAGAATTATTCCTAGCTGGGATTAAAGATCAGGAAAAATTAGAGGCCTTGAAAAGCGAAATGAAACCTGAAACGCAACCATCTGCTCAAGAAATACCCCCCAGTCCTTCTGAAGCACCCGATTCTTCCTCGCCGCGCGAAACCCGCAGAAGGATGAGCAACATAAGAAAACTGATCGGCGAGAGAATGCTAAAAGCTCAAACCTCCACGGCGATGTTGACGACATTCAATGAAGTTGACCTCTCGCAAATCATCTCTCTCAGGGACAATTATAAAGATGACTTCCAAAAACAATATGGAGTCAAACTCGGCTTCATGCCTTTTTTTGTGAAAGCTGTGGTTTCCGGACTAAAACATGTTCCAGACCTCAATTCCTTTATCGACTGGGAAGATATTGTCCATCGTGAATATTATGATATCGGAATTGCGGTAGGTACAGATCGCGGGGTTATGGTTCCTGTTCTTCGCGATTGCGACCGCCTCTCTTTTCCTGACATCGAAAAGGCCTTGAGTCAGTTCGCAACCAAAGCTAGAGAGGGAAATATTGCGGTAAACGATCTTCAGGGCGGCGGCTTTACGATCACAAATGGCGGAGTATATGGGTCGATGCTGTCAACTCCCATGCTGATCCCGCCCCAATGCGGTATTTTGGGCATGCACAAAATAACTAAACGCGCTGTTGTTGTGGATGACCAAATTGTCATCCGTCCCGTCATGTATTTAGCCCTTAGCTATGATCATAGGGTCGTAGATGGTAAAGAGGCCGTTTCTTTTCTTGTACACGTGAAAAACTGCCTGGAAGATCCTGCCAGGTTCGTCTTAGACATTTAATCAGGAAGCTCAAAATATGCCAAAAAGACAATACGATGTGGCCGTAATTGGTTCAGGACCAGGTGGTTATGTTGCTGCTATTCGCTCTGCACAACTCGGATTGAAAACAGTGTGCATAGAAAAATCCCCTACGTTAGGGGGGACTTGCTTGAATATAGGATGCATCCCTTCCAAGGCGCTTCTCCAGTCTTCAGAGTTGTATCATGTGTTGAAACATGAAGTGCAGGAACATGGCATCCAATTTGATCATCTCGGTTATAACTTCCAGCAAATGATGGGCCGCAAATCACAAATTGTCGAAAGCCATGTCAAAGGCATCGCTATGCTATTCAAACAGCATAAGATTGTACGCAAAGAAGGTTTGGCAAGATTAAACTCACCAAACCTCATAGAAATAACGCAGGGCACAGAATCAGAACTATTAGATGCTGACTCCATCATCTTAGCTACAGGGGCTCATTGCATCTCTCTGCCTGCTCTTCCTATTGATGAACGGCTTGTTCTTTCTTCTACAGGAGCTTTAAGCCTCAACAAAATCCCAAAAAAACTTCTTGTGATTGGCGGAGGCGCCATCGGCTTGGAAATGGCCTCGATCTACAGCCGTTTAGGCACTGATGTAACCATTGTAGAGATGTTGGACCGCATAGCACCTGCGATGGACAATTCCATTGGAAGACTATTGTTGCCCATTCTAAAAAAACAAGGCATAAAATTTCATCTGAACAGCAAGGTCGAAAAGGCAGAAATTGGAAAAGAGGAAGTCACCCTCAGTATACATTCTCCGGAAAAAAAATTATCTTTGACCGCGGATGCTGTGCTAGTTGCCATTGGAAGAAAACCGTTGACCACCGGATTGGGGTTAGAAAATCTGGGTATACAGCTTTCCCCAAAAGGGTTTGTTGTGGTCAATGATTCATTTCAGACTTACCAAGACAATATCTATGCTATTGGCGACTTGATCGAAGGGCCTATGCTAGCGCATAGGGCGTCTGATGAAGGCGTTGCCGTAGCCGAGATTATCGCTGGCCAGTCGCCGCAGATCAATTATATGGCTATTCCCAACATTATATATACATATCCTGAAGTTGCCTCTGTGGGATTTACGGAAGAAGAGGCCCGCGAACTCGGATTAGATCTGCAAGTGGGCGTTTGTTCATTCAAGGCTAATCCCCGAGCCCGCTGTATAGGGAACACCGATGGAGTTGTGAAGGTCATTGGAGATGAAAAAAGCGGTCGCCTCATCGGTCTTCATGTTTTGGGATTGCATGCATCCGAATTGATTGGGGAAGGGGTTGTGGCCATTCAAAACCAAATGCTTCTCAAAGATTTGGGTCGAACCTCCCATGGCCATCCGACGTTAAGCGAGGCGATCAAGGAAGCTGCTTTAGCTGCTCAAGGGTGTGCCATTAATTTATAACATATCATATTATTGCAGACATAATTCCTAACGCACTATTAGTGCATGCATGCTTTCTGTCTCGTAAGAATCTTCTCCTAAGGCTTTAACAAAAGCCCTATAAACCTTGTCGTCACTTAGTATAAATCTCATTCGTTGCCTAGTTTGATGTTCGAGAAGGTTTACTTCCATTAATCTCTTTGTACGTAAGTCAATTAAATCATTTTCGTTAAGGGTGTTGTCGGGGATATTCGTAGGAGATTCTTTGTAAAAAGGATTTTCCTCAAGATGAACTAAACAGGCTTGATAAAGCTCTGAATTTTTATAAATAAAAGTGTCAAATTTATCGATTTGTTTTTTTCGTATTTCAATATGATTCTCGAACAGCGTGATCTCCTCTCTTGAGCTATCCTCCATCTCTGTTAACTGCTTTTGAAAAGTGAATAAATCAGTTATTTTACCTAGGGTAAAATTTGATCTATGGATGCATTCGCTGATTTTTTCTATTACCGCAGCAATAGCTCCTATAACAGGAAGTGCCTCGACGATTGCGACAATTCTATGGCCAAGTTTATTGCTTGCATTCTGCGAGAGTTCCCAGTGTCGTTTTGCATAGGATATACCTGATAGTCCTGTTACACAGGAGAATAAAACATCTTTGCCAGTAAAGGCATAGCCTTTTGGATGCTCGTGTAAATAAAAACCCATTAATAAAACCTTTGTAAAAGAGTGAAATTAGAATATAAAACAAACTGATTATATATATTATATTTCAAATATTAATTTAATTCAAGTATATAATGTTAGATGTACGTCCTCAAAAAGTTATGGCGGAGGACAAAAGGTAGCAAGGCCGTCCCGGCCTTGAATAGTTTAAAAACCAGATCGAGACGATCTGGTTACCTTTTTGCCATGACTTTTTAAGGACGTACTGTTAGATTAGTATTTCAAGTGTTTATACCTTTAATGTCGGAGATGGCAGCGGAATTATATCAGATTTTATTTTTCATTTATAAGATTCATTATATAGTCCTGTCATCTTTAATAATTATCCAATGAAATAAAATGAAGAACCCCTACGGGGCATAGGCGTCAAGCTAATCTTTGTCTTAAACTGCGAAGCAGTGGCAGCAGGTAGCCATGGGCGTAAGCCCATGGAATAAAGGGGTTTAGAGATGAAGCCGCGAATGCGGCGACAGAATGAAAAAGGGTTTCGTCCACTCGCCTAAAAGTAGTACATCCTCAGAATTTTACGCGTAAATTTAAATACACCTTACCGCAGTTTTCTGTCGCCGCATTCGCGGCTTCATCTCTAAACCCCTTTATTCCATGGGTTTACACCCATGGCTATCTGCTGCCACCGCTTCGCGGTTTTAAGACAAAAATTAGCTTGACGCGTATGGGCCCCTACGGGGTTAATCCGTATTTGCCCCTCTACCCGTAGCTGCGGCTCGTCTACGCTGCGCTCGCGAGCCTTTCTACGGGCTACAAAATGAGACCCTACTGCGTAGGGTTAGCACAAGGGGGCTCAGTATCCTCTCTTGAATTATGCTTAGATAGACTTTACATGGAAAATGTAATGTAGCTAGACCCACGAAGTGGGTCCTCATTTTGTAGTCCGTAGCTGCGGCACGTTTTCGGTGTGCTCGCGAGCCTTTCTACGGGCTACAAAATGAGACCCTGCTGCGCAGGGTTAGCACAAGGGTGCTCAGTATCCTCTCTTGAATTATGCTTAGATAGACTTCACATGGAAAATGAAATGTAGCTAGATCCACGAAGTGGGTCCTCATTTTGTAGTCCGTAGCTGCGGCACGTTTTCGGTGTGCTCGCGAGCCTTTCTACGGGCTACAAAATGAGACCCTACTGCGCAGGGTTAGTACAAGGATGCTCAGTATCCTCTCTTGAATTATGCTTAGATAGACTTCACATGGAAAATGTAATGTAGCTAGACCCACGAAGTGGGTCCTCATTTTGTAGCCCGTAGAAAGGCTCGCGAGCGCAGCGGAGACGAGTCGCAGCTACGGGTAGGATGTCAAAAAAACAAAACCCCGCGTGCGGAGTTCTTCTTTTTTTCACTGTGGAACCCATTCGTTGGAACTGCCCGTTCATTTGCGTCGTTTTAGTTGTACGTTAGGTTCAGCATCGGTAATTCCTCGTTTTGTTTTCAAGGTTTGTGTGGAGGAAAGTTGTGTGAAACCAAGGAGACGTGAAACCCTAGCAGGATCCAGCCGGTAATCAGACATCGGATCTGCAAAGTAGCCATGTTTATAGATCAGGTGCAGAGTGCCCTCCTTACATACGACTTCTTCATTCGTCTTTTGATTTTTGATGGTCAACGTGGAGGGACCCGAAATCGTGTGTGGACAAATTGCACAGTTTTCTTCATGCTTTTCACATAAATCAAAGCCAGAAATATCTAAAACATTTCCCTCTGTCTCGATATGAACAGGAGATACTCTGCGTCCTCTCATGGCATTTGAATAATAAATAGCTTCAGCTTTTTCAATGAGGATTTCGAGTTTTTTTGCCACTTCAAGTGGCGTTGTCCCAAAGGTCTCAAAAATTTGTTTGTCGTTTTGAGCAATCTGTTGTCTTTCGAGATTTTTGTTCAAATATTCTCGCTCTGATTGGTAACCACGTATACCGGAGTATTTAGAATAGCATTCTAAGAAGTCTTGGGATGTAGCAGTGGATAAATATAAACTATTACTGAGCGACATTGCATTCACCAATTTTTTTGTTGAGGTTCAAATTGAGGTAACACTTTTGTGAAAAACAAGTTTAGCTTCCCAAGATTGTTTTTGTCAAATTACCGCGGTAGCCGGTAGTTCTCTCAGTAGCCCAGTGCAAGGACCGCGGCAGCGGTGTGATCTCTGCGGGCTCTGTGGTGGTCTTTTTGTTTTTTTTCATGCAATTTTTCAGCGGGAATTGCTGTGGAAAATCAACTATAGACTGCTACGAAGGACTATACCTCGCGCGGTCTAAAACTTGAAATTTAAACTACGCCAAAGCCCCGGGGTTGAATCGATCGAAAGCGACCCCATATTATACAATATTGGGTCGCTTTCGATCGTTCAACCGAGGGAGCTTTCGCGCTGTTCAAATTTCAAGTTTTAGACCGCGCGAGGTATATAAGCTTGTAAAGCAAAAAGAACTCAAGGAACACAAAAGACAGGGAAATAAAATTAACTATTATTTGTCCCTATTTCTTGTGTCCCTTGAGTCCTCAAGTAGCGTAGCTTAAGCCCCTTATGCTAGGGATTAATAACCATGCGAAGAGCCGCAACCGCAAGACGATTTGGCTTTTGGATTCGATATCTTGAAACCAGAGTTATGCAACCCGTCTATGTAATCGATCTCGGATCCCAAAAGTCTTTGTGCACACGATTTATCGACATGAATTTGTATCCCTTCTGATTCAAAGAGAACATCATTTTCAGATGCTTTTTCTGAATAGTCAAGAACATATTCAAAACCACTGCAGCCAGCCATCCCATCAGCAAAACGCAGTCCCCAGCCAGCCTTTCCTTCTTCTGCTAGGATCGACATGAATTTTTGTGCAGCTCGGCTTGTGATAGTTATACCTGTCGGTTCTGGGGTAGGTTCTTGCAAAAGGGCATTAAGACGGGCTATCAATCTTTCCATCTCTTCTTTGGTTTTACCGTGTCCGAGCATACCCGCTTCTAAAGTTTCCCATGTAGCTGCATGGCAACCCACACAATGTAAACCGGCATTGGTGATCTCATAGGAGAGCTTCTGCGCTTTATGAGGGAACAATGAGAGGATTTCTTCGATCGTCATCTGACCATGAATAACTATACTGGGCTGCGATGTCTTTGTTTCTGACATGAATAATTCCTTATTTTGTAGCTTTAGAACGTAATTTTTACTTTTCCACACTTGATTTTACACTGACATGCTAAACGCTCATCAGTCGTGCCTTCTCCTAAGAAATCGACCTCCTCTTGTGTCGGGGATGTTAAGCAATCTTTTCCCTCTTTTATCTCGATCACACAGGTGCCGCATACTCCTTCCGTACAAGCAAAAGGGACTCCCGCTTCTTCACACGCCTCTGCAATCGGTGCTCCATCAGCGAGTTCTATTTCTTCTCCGTTATGATCAAAAATCAGCTTAGCCATGAATCATTGACTCCTAAATAATTTATACAGTATACATTATGTAGTTATTTGAAAATAAAATCAATAGAATACCCCTGCTTTTTAATTTATCTCGTTCTCAAGGTAATTGTTGGCATGTCTTTTTTAGGTTTATCCGGAGGCCTTATTGCATGAGACATCGTTTCAAGGTCTTGGTCGGTAATTTTAGGCAGATTCTGAGTCAAATAATGAAGCGATGGCGATTCGCTTTCTGGTAAATTAGAGATGTCTTCATGCAGTTGACTTAAGAGCCTGCTAGTGATTTCCATCTTGTGCAGATTCCAACCCAACACAATACCATTAGAGTCTTTCGTTTCAGCTTTTGCTTCATTCATTCCAGTTAATTCAGTTAGCATCTTTGGCATAAAAGGAATAACTGTGATATTATCTTCTCTAGCTTGTTTAATCTCTTGATTGTAGATTTTGAAATTGTTATCCGATTTTAATGAATCAGACAATTCCTGAGGCAAAGTAATTTTTACAGTACGGAAAAAAAACGAATTTGACAAGGCGGAATTGATTGCCATCCCCATAAAATAATTCCGAATGGCACTGTCATTTTCATGTTTTTCATTTTTTCCAATTAATCTACTTAAAGCATCCACGTAGAAATTAATGATTTTCTCTCGTTTTTTAGCGTTAATTGAGGGATCTATCATTGTCGAAGCAAAATAATTGACTAACGTATTGAAATATACAGTCACTTTATCAATATTGGGTGTTTCTATATCTTTTTTAACCCATGCTTGTTTTGATAACTCAGATAAAGGTATTTTTTTTAGCATTTCTGCAGAGATTGTATTTAAATCATTGATAAAACCTGACATTATCGATTCATATTCCTTGGATTCTGATGAAATTTTTGCTATTTTATTGAATAGTTGAGATGGTTCTGCGTTTGAATTTTCTTTTATCGAAATGGGTTGTTCAAAAGAATGCAAGTGCAAAGAAGGTTTATCCAATAATTCTTGGATTTTGACTCTATAAATCCCTAAAACGCCATCTGAAGGGATTGTGCGTAGGATCTCTTTAATACTTGAGTTCGCAGCCGTATTTTTATTGTATTCTCCGGAATTAATGGTATCATCTTTTAACCAATCATAACAAAATTTTAATAGTATTTTTTTCTCGTCGACCGTTAATGGTTTTTTTTCTGTAAGTTGGTGCGATGCCAAGTCATAGGAAATATCAGAAGGGGGAGGAAGCTTTCCTTGGTCAAACAACTGTTTAATGTTGGTGAAAAGTTGGGCCGAATTAAAGAATTCTCTGTATCCGAATAGGACCGCATGTCTCAATGATCCATTTTCTGGCTGGACTAGGGCTGAGAATAATTGATCGTTGCCTATCACTTTTTGTACTTCCGCTAGAAATACTGATTTTAATAAACTAATGCGATTTCTAAATGCAGGTACATTATTAATAGATGTATTATCTCCTAATAGACGAAGTATAGAAACTATTTCTCTCCCTTCAAGCAATCCAGGTTTCTCTGCTACTTTTTCGAGTAGTGATAGGATCATTTCACAGGCTTCAGGAGAGATTGTTTCATCATCAGGTGAAATCATTTGAGCGTTGGGCGGAGTTTTGTTTTCAATAATCAATTTATTGTCAGCCTTTGAATAAGAGATCTTCAGATCTTTAGAATTAGTTTGTTTATTTACTAATTCAAGTAGGCTCCTAACATTTTTTAATTGATTCAAACTCACGATATCTTCTCGTGGTGAATGCTGAAAATTATCCAATATTTCCTGAGATGTGTTTATTTCAGGGATTGTTTCTGATGCTGGATTTTTTACATCTAATACAGTTTCTGATTTTACTTGTATGTTTTCCGATACGGGTGCTTGTTTGGTTTTTCTTTGGTCTGTTTCAAGATCATCCGTTTCTATTATGGTTGCTTCACGATTAATTTTTTCGCGTTCTGATACGATCTTATCGTTCATGTCGTTTATAAAAGCACTGGATTGAAAATTGATATCATTACTTACTATACTTTTTTTACTCAATTCTTTGACAATGCTGAAGTATCGAATGTCGTTGTCTTTTGCAAATTCTTTTAGTGTTTTTTCTTCTTTCTTATCATTTATAGTTCGAATACGTTCTGAAACAATTGTTTTAACGAAATCTTTATATATTGCGTCTATATTATTTTTAGTAATGTGGAAATCTGTTTTATTCGTTCCCGTGTTTATTAAATGGGCTCGAAATATTTTGGAAAGTTCTGCTTCCTTCGCTGCCAATACACAGACGGGATCTAATCGACGCAAAGAATCAGCCGCCTTTTCTCTAATTTGTCGAAGTTTCAGCGATCTCGACATTTCCACATCAAGACTTTCAATTTGGCTACGAGCTGGTGCCAACTCACTCACATTCCATAAGAAGCGAGCAGCAATAATACGTTGACTTTTTGTGAGTTTTTGAAGTTTTTTTAATTCGGAAATTTCAGCTTTTTTTCCGGTAGGTGTTTCTAGGAGTTTTCTCTGAGTATCAATTTTTTGACAAAGCACTGTTAAACGCTGTTCTAAAACATTCCTTTGCTTTGCATCAATGGGTATCTGCGCTGTTTGTACGTTTTTTGTAGGTCCAATGGAGAATAGATCTCGAATTGCAAGAATTTTTCGCCGTAACCAGTGATTTTCCCTTTTAATTTCTTTATGCAAGTCTCTCATTGACAATTTGTTGTCTTTATCGAGTTTTGTATCCATTAAATTTTTATAATCATTCATGATCGAATTGTAATCATGGCTATTAATGTCGTTGTTCATATCATATTTTCCTTTATAAACACTTTGTTTATTTCGTTTAATTTAAATATAATTTTAACATAGATTTTAATGTATTGTCAACTACTGTAACATAGATAAATTTATATAATATTAATAAAACTAACTGAATAGGTTAATAATAAAGCTTAGCTTGTGCTGCAGGTTAATTTGTGTATTAAGAATTGGCGTGATAAATATTTTAAGTTAATTATAAGAATATAAGTTAGTTATAAGAATATGAGTTAATTATAAAAATAGATGATATTCATTGAGGATTCAGAGATTCCCGCAGACACATATACCATTGATTACAAATCGGTTAAATCTATACCTCGCGCGGTCTAAAACTTGAAATTTGAACAGCGCGAAAGCTCCCGCGGTTGAACGATCGAAAGCGACCCAATATTGTAATATGGGGTCGCTTTCGATCGTTCAACTCCGGGGCTTTGGCGTAGTTCAAATTTCAAGTTTTAGACTGCGCGAGGTATAACTCATTCGTAAACTTTTTAATAAAAACCACAGAGAGGCTGTGAAAAAATTAGAATCCAGCCGATTTTGACGAGATTTTTTCGCAGATTTTAAACTCCACCCCCTTCCTAAACGTCCCGCGTGCCGTTATGGAAGGGGGTGGAGTTTGAAAGATGCAAAAAAGATCGGTAAAATCGGCTTGGATCTCTATTTTTTCACAGCCTCAGAGCCCGCAGAGATCACAGAGAATTATTTTAATTTTTCTCTGTGATCTCTGCGAGCTCTGTGGTTGTCCTTAATGGCCTGAAAGGCCAAAATCTCATAGACCAGGCCGTGAGGCCTGGGGGACGCAAACAAACAATAGAGGCATGGAAGGGCGACATAAAGGCTTGGCACTAAAGACAATACGCGAGTACATACCTCGCGGATGTACATTCAAATACTGGTATTAGGCAGGTTTAATTTTATTTTGGATGGCTGCATTCGTATCTTGGATAATTTTATTGCTTTTATAAAAAACGTTAAGGCCTAAGAAAATTGTTCCCTGCAATTTTTTGAGGATAGTGAAATATTGAATATCTTTATCTTTGGCACAGATTCCAAAATCTTTTGCAGCAAGTATATCCTCACTATCCGTGATATCTTTCGAAACGATAGATTTCACGAATTCTGCATATCGATGTTCTATATTATGTTTATCTAAAGCAAAATTTGGTTCACGTGCTGCGCATTTGATCAAATATTTTCGAAACATTTTTGAAAGTTCTGATTTATTTGCAGCCAGTATACAGACTGGATCAAGTCTCCATAAAAAGCCCGCTGCTTTTTCCCGAAGCTCCCGGAGTTTTATTGAACGGTCTATGGCACCATCAAGAGTTTTTACCACATTTTTTACAGATTTCGGGTTTGCATCATATTCATTGGACCATAATTCATTAGCAATTTTGTGCTGGTTTCTGATGATTTTTTGGAGTTTTTTTAAATCTGAAATTTCTTGTTTCTTGCCAGTAGGGGATTCTAGATCTTTTCTCAGATTGTCGATTCTTGAACAAAGTTGATGTAATTGGTGTTCTACTGTGCTTCGGGTGATATTGTTAGGCTTAATTGTTGATTCGCTTTGCTGGGAAGTCTTACTCGATAAAACATCTCGAATATAACGAATCTTGCGACTTAGCCAGTTGTGGGAGGCTTCTCGATTTTTTACGTTATTATGTAAATTTCTTATTGTTTCTTTGCCATTTTGGTTAATTGGCGTATTCATGATATTTTCATAATCTTTTATAATTGATTTCAACGAGTATTGAGATGTTATATCCCTGGGCATGTAACCACCATATTATTATTAATAATTGTTTAATATAAATTAAATTACATAATAAATTATAAACTAATTGATAATAAATTGTCAAATTATGACATTGTTTTTATAAATGTTTTTATTTTATTATATGTGATGATGTTTAGGTGGGGGAGGTAGCAAGGGTTCTGTCATAAAAATGTTTTCAGGTTTATCTTTATCAGACGTATTACGTGAGATCCAAAAATTTGAGAGATTTGGATAAGGTAGAGTTAGAAGAAAAGTCTTTGGATTAACATTCTGTTGCCATCATTCGATTGCACTAATCGATTGCATTATTCGATTGCTATGAGCAAGGCTCGTGGTTCTATCGCCGTTGTCTCTTTAATAGAAGATAATCAAGCTTCGAGCCTTTATTGTATAGATATAGGCCGAAAACGATAAAGGGAATGCTCAAGTATTGACCCACTTGTAGGAATGACTCATCGATGAACATGCTTTGCGGGGTTTTCAAAAACTCGATGCAAAACCGGGAACCAAAAATGAAGGTAAAAAATAACCCGCTGAACATGCCGACGCTCAATTGGTTACCCCATTTTCTCCATAGTTTGTATAAGATGCAAAATGTGATAAGATAGGCCGCAGCCTCATATAATTGCGAAGGATGACGGGGGACAGGGGATGTGCCATCCATTGGATGTCCGAAGACAACTCCCCATGGAACCTCTGTTTCAGGCCCTAGGATTTCTTGGTTGAAAAAATTACCGATCCGAATAAAGCAGGCAGTTAAAGCTGTCGGGATGCTTACCATATCTAACAAAGAGACAAATGTAATCTCAGGGAATTCCTTCTGCACCTTGATTTGAAACCAGAACAGAGCAAGAATTACACCAAGCGCCCCGCCATGGCTAGCAAGGCCTCCTTCCCAGATCTTGATAATGTCAATAGGGTTTGCTGCATAAAACGGCCATTCATAAAAAAAGACATGCCCCAATCGCGCTCCAATTAATGTGCCGGCTATTACATACCATGTCAACCGATCTGCGAGTAAGTATCCATGTTCTTTGGCTGAAGCAATCGCTTTTGGGAATAAGGCTTCAAAAGTTGATCGGATTTGAGGCGCAGTGGGGTCATTCAAGACCTCATTCATACTGGCTAGTAGTGATGCCTTCAAACCATTGTCCGGTTCTTGCCCAATTTCCATTTCTCCCAATATATCACGGGATTTTCGATCAAGGCGTGAGTGGATAGATTTTACAAGCGGACTGGAAGAAGTTTTATAGGCTTGAAGGATTTTAATTAAAATAGGCCAATTAATGATATCGCGATAAGAAAGCGTTTGTTGATTTTGTAAACGCTTACGAAAGACATCCGCAATGATTAAATATCCCAGCATAAAGCCAATGACAAAACAAAGTCCATACCAGCGTATAGCTCTATCTATCAATGGGATAGTGAAAATCTCAGGATTTGGATCCCAATAAATCCAGGCAAGTGCTAAATAAGAATACATGGGGACACTCCAGAAAGTGAAAAACCCCTACCTTTTCGGTAGGGGCCTTCCGCCAATCGGAGCAGAGGGATTTGAACCCCCGACCTACTGCTCCCAAAGCAGCCGCGCTAGCCAAGCTGCGCTATGCTCCGATAATCTTAAAACGTTCGTAATGTTAGCATTTATGGAATTTCTTTCCAAGAAAAAAAATAAGAACAAAAAATATTTGTTCTTGCACTTTTGGCAAAGTCACAAGAATGCCCCTCAAGGGCACTTGTCATACATATCAAAAACGCTTTTATTTTGTTTCCTGATTGATTGCTATTTTAAAGGAGGTTCTTCATGACAGCAAAGAGAGATTACCGGATTGCCAAAGATATTGACGTGTTTTCCGAAGAAGGGCAACGTCTCGCTTCTCTTGGGCGAGCAAAAATCAGCCTCGCTGAAGTCGAAATGCCAGGGCTGATGTCAATCAGGCATGAGTATTCCACGACCAAACCTTTAAAGGGAGCTAGGATTGCAGGATGCCTTCATATGACTGTCCAAACCGCTGTGTTGATAGAAACTCTAGCTGCTCTAGGCGCTGAAGTCCGGTGGTCCTCATGCAATATTTTTTCTACTCAAGATGATGCAGCTGCCGCCATAGCTGCTGCCGGTTTTCCTGTCTTCGCATGGAAAGGGATGACCTTGGACGAATACAATTGGTGCATAGAACAAACGTTATTCTTTGACGGAAAGCCCTTGAATATGATCGTGGATGATGGAGGCGACCTTACCGCCCATGTCCATGATAATTGGCCGGATCTCCTTCCTTCCATTAAAGGTCTGTCTGAAGAAACGACAACGGGTATCCGCAGCCTCCAAAAACGTTTGGCCAGAGGGACTCTTGGCATTCCTGCTCTCAATGTGAATAATTCTGTGACGAAATCGAAATTCGACAACTTGTATGGATGCCGTGAATCTTTGATAGACGGTATAAAAAGAGCTACAGACATTATGATTGCCGGCAAGGTTGCTGTTGTCGCCGGGTATGGAGAGGTGGGTAAAGGATGTGTGCAATCACTCGCCAGATACGGTGCACGTGTATTTGTTACCGAAGTTGATCCGATTTGCGCCTATCAAGCCTCGCTAGAAGGTTATTCAGTCATTACAATGGAAGAGGCGGCCCCCATAGCCGATATCTTTGTCACCGCTACAGGATGCAAAGATGTGATCCGTCCAGAACATCTCGATATGATGAAGGATTATGCTATCGTCTGCAATATCGGGCATTTCGATACTGAGATAGACATGGCCTATCTGCAAAATAGTCCAGATATAGATGTTGTTCCAATAAAACCTCAGCTGGACCGTTTTGTCTGGAAAAAATCAGGAAAAAGCTTACTGGTTCTCGCCGAAGGAAGGCTCGTCAATTTAGGTTGTGCGATGGGGCACCCCTCGTTTGTTATGTCAAATTCCTTTGCAAATCAAATACTTGCTCAGATAGATTTGTGGACTCGTTCCGAGCGGTACCCTATTGGAATTTACCGATTGCCAAAAATTTTAGATGAAAAGGTAGCAAGGCTGCATCTTGACAAACTGGGTGTTCATCTGACAAAACTGACGGAGGAGCAAGCTGAATATCTAGATGTACCTGTCGAAGGTCCTTATAAAACCGACGAATATCTCTACTGACTAGATACCAGTTTTTTTTGTATGACGCTGAGGGCCGTAGATATTTCCGGTTCTCCTTCATCCAGCCCTTTTTTGATAGCTTTAATGCTAGACATGACCGTAGAGTGGTCTTTGGAAAAAAGATCGGCTACTTTGACATAGGAAAGCTTCAAATGCGACCGGCAGAAATACATGGCAATTTGCCTTGGAATTACCCGATCGCGAGTCTGCCCTTTACCTAGAAGGTCTTCTGTTTGGATCTCGTAATACTCTGCCACAGCCTGCAAAATCTTTGAAGGGGTTATGACTGCCTGTTGTTCTTCTTGAATAAGATCTGTCAAGCTATGCTTGACTAACGGAATCGTAAGTTGGGTTGAGGTAATCTGATTAGATCCATGATGCAAATGAGAGCGAAGCACTAATGCTTCAAAGGCCCTGGTCAAGGATTTAGTGCTGCTCGTAAACGTATCCAGCAGAAACTCGGAGACTTTGTTGTTTACTTCAAAATGCAAGGCTTTCATCTTCCTATCCAAAACTTTGGAAATTTCTTCTCTGTTCAAAGGCTCCAAAGGAAGGACTATGCCCCATTCAAAACGACTGACTAATCTTGGTTCTATATGCTGAAGCTCAGAAGGCGAACAATTTGAGCTTAAGATTATCTGCTTGCCTGCTAAATGCAGAGTGTTGAAAGTATGGAATAACTCTTCCTGCGTTGCCGTCTTGCGGGAAAAAACATGCACATCATCGATGATCAATACATCAATATTTCGATAGGCCTGCCGGAAAAGACTCATTTCCCCTGCTCGAATTGCGCTGACAACATGTTCTGTAAAAGTTTCCGCTCTTGCATATAAAACCTTCATGCCATGCGAACGCAAAGCATGCGCCGTTGCCATCAGAAGATGAGTCTTGCCGCTACCTCCGATGCCATAGACATAAATAGGGTTAAACGCTCCAATTTCCGAGGGTGCATGCAAGATATCGTCTGCGGCTGCATCATATCCTGTCAGTTTAATGAGAAGTTTGTGAGCGAGCAGATTCTGTTCAGAAGAAACAAAATGGCTGAACGTACTCTGTGGATTGAGCTCATCAAATGTCAATCCAAAGCTTGCAGCTTGTTGTTCCCCGGTCGGCTTTTGCATAGCCGACTTAGGGGATTTATCTTTGCCCTTAACAACACCTGCATTCGCTACGGAAATATGGACTTTGATCCGTTTGTTGTTGTTGTTTAGAAGCTTTGAATGGGCATTTTCACGTATGTGTTCTTCAAACCACATCACCTGAAATGAATCTTTTGCTTCCAAATACAAGTTACACGCATCAAAGCGCATCACTTTCAACGGTCTTAGCCACTTATTAACGGTCTCTTGGCCAAGCTCTTTTTCCTGCTGTCTTAAGAATAATTCCCAAGCCTGCATAAAACGTTTCCCATCAATCAGGTCTTTTTAGTTTCAGGAAGTTTTTTTGAAAGTTGTTTTTGTGTCCACCATTGCTGCAAAATCCCCAATACCATTGAGGAAAGCCAGTAGATGTTCAATCCTGAAGGGAAATTATAAAACATCACTGTGAACACAACTGTCATCATATTCCCCATGGCTCTTTGCTGTCTTTGCTGATCATTCATTTGCGCAGCATCGGTTGGGGTTGTTGACATGTACCTCTGTTGCACAAACATCACAAGACCAAGCAGGATTGGCAGCAAATGGAACTGATTCCCTATAAAAAATATCGGAGTTGTCCAGCTGAACAATACGTCTGGTGCTGCTAAGTCATCGATCCAACCGGGAATAAAACTCGCACCGCGCAGCTCGAATGTTGATTTCAACAAATCAAACATCCCAATCAAAAATGGCATCTGTATCAGCATAGGCAAGCATCCTGTCAAAGGATTGACCCCGCGTTCCCTGTACAGGTTCATAATTTCCGTTTGGGCCTTCTTTGGATCTTTCTTATATTTTTCCTGAATAGCTGTTACTTCCGGCGCTACTTTCTGCATCATGATCATAGACTTGGACGACCACGCATTCAACGGATACATCATGATGCGCAAAGCAACCGTTAACAAAATGATCGAGAAGCCCCAAGAACCTGTTAAGCGATGGAAAAAATTCATCAAAATAAAGAGGAATTTTGCGAAAGGCTCCGAAATAAACGAGAACCAGCCATGAAAAGTCTGACAGGCGATATAATCAGGAGTATATCCTGTTTCCGCATTCGTATAAAAACTATCCACTTGTTTCAAGATACCATCCGAAAATGGTCCTGCAAAAAACCGGAATTTCATCGTTCCCGGCGTTGGCTTCAAGGGTAACAGCACCTGGTAGCCAGGTAGATTCTTTGCTGTAAAATTACTGTTGATGCTTTCCAAGTCCAACAGCCTAGATGGTGCTGTCGCTCCAGAAACATATTGCGCCCGCAGGCCTGCCCCAACTTCATCTAAAGGATCCATGATCATTCCAAAGAAACCGTTTGAATTACAAATCCAATCCGGGGTCACTGTCGTCATGGTTGTTGCATCGCTAGGCAAATCTATTGGATTTACCTCCGGCTTTTGATTGCGTGTTATCCGATACTTCAAGGAAGGAGCTGCCCCTCCGGAAATCCATTCAGCTTCCGGTACGCCGGAGTTCAGCCAAAGCCCTCTGCTATCTCCTTCGACTTTGATGGTGAGATCGAGAGTATAAGGGGCTCCTTTATCTTCCGGTGCTAGCGAATAAGTCTTTGTGATAATCCTGTGGCCTTGGCGGGCTTCGAATACAAGGGTGTTATCATCGAATTGTTTAACCTCATAAATGAGTTCCGCCACCTCAGGATATTCTGAAACGATATTCAAAGCGTATAATCGCGGCGGTATGCGATCGATTTTCCCTTGGGCATTTTCAATCAAGTCCCGCCGGATCAATGGATAATACCCACCCAATTTCCCTTGCTTCTGTTCTTCGAACTCACCTTTTTCTTTACCTGGCAAATAGTATGGGCGCGCGGGGAAGTAAGCGTTATAAGGGGCTCTTTCTATCATTTCACGGTCAAATTCGATCTCTCGGACGACACTGCTTTGGTTATTTTTGTCCCTGAAGGGCAGGTTGATCTCAACAAGAGCTCCCCCATGGTTCGAAAAGACGAGCTGTTGAAACGCATTTTCCAGCACGTAAAATTTTTCTTCCCCTTTTTGCTCAACCGGTACGTCCGCTTTCTTTTCCGGTTTAGAAAGGAATTTCTCCATTCCCTCATAGTCTTCAAGGTCAATCAAGGACTTAGTTTCTGCATCATATATAGCGACAGGCAAATATCCTTTCTCTGTTTTAAAGAGAGCGATCGAACTGTGGAGTATCCTCGGCTCCATAGGATGCTCTGTCTGCAGGTCTTTTTCCAACTTGTCCAACTGTCCTTGAAGAAGGTTGAAATGCCCATCTGTGTAATCTCCTACGAGAATCTCGAAACGCTGGCTTGAAGGACGCGGAAGGGGAGACACTAGCTGTAGTGTATATTGGCCGAAATCAGGTAAATCGACAGAAGGCATGGGTTCGTCTTTTCCAAGAGTATAGATCACCGGCGCTTTTCCGTTATGGCCTTTGAATTGTCTTGTGGCTGGCTTTACAGAGCTATACTCTTCACTCTTCACATAAACAGTTTCCGGTAGTTCGCTTTCCCAGGCCAAAGACAAGATGGAATTGCCTGCAAGCACCCCTTCTGTGATAAATTCGGTGCCCTGAGGATCTTTATAGATCGCTACCAAGGGAAGCTCGGAAGTCTGTACGGAACGCTGTTCGATTTCTTTTTCAAGAAGCTTCTTTTTTTGGGATTTTTTCACGACCTGTTGTGCATTCCACTCTTGAATGCGTCCCTGGTCCATGTAGTCAAACCATCTGTTTACTCCGATAAGAACTACCGTCAGTGCTATAAGGGCGAATATTGTACGTTTATCCATAACTGTTTGTTTCTCTATTTTTTTACGACCTCAGAAGGAATCTAGGATAGCAGATAGTCCCTAAAACAGAAAAGGGGAAAATCTAGAAATATTTGTACTATTCACTGTTTCGTCTGTGGCTTGCCAATGAATAGTTGCCTTTTATTTCCGGGTCTTCTAAGAATGGACCATTTTGAAAAACGAGTGTGGATCATGTAATCAATTTGACATCCTTTTTGCCAAGGAAATTGCATCAAGATTTCATTTATAGTCCTTCCCGGATCGGTGGAATCGAGTGTAGCTATATAATAGAGCAGATTTTGTGATATATTTTGTAGGGAATAGCATTCGCTATTTCCAAAAAAAAAAGCGCAAAAGATGCCTATTAGATAGTTATCCTCGATTCCACCGACTTCCGGGAAGGACTATACTATTTATAAGATTCATCATGTAGCTAAACCCACGAAGTGGGTTCTCATTTTGTAGCCCGTAGAAAGGCTCGCGAGCGCAGCGAAGACGGGCTGCAGCTACGGAATGGGGATCAATATAAAGAAACCCCGCGTGCGGGGTTCTTCTTTTTTACATTGTGAAACCCATTCGGCGGACAAGATTAAAACGATAGTTGCTAAATAAACATTTTTTTACTGCTGCTGCGTTCCTTTAAAACGAATTCCCGGTATCTCGTATTTCATAAAATTAATACTTTACAGAAAGTTGGTTCGCCTCTACCCCTATCTACATATGTATCTACACACCGCTCAGAGGTGCTGCTTCCGCAGTACGATATCTTTTAATTGTTTACCCAGAGCTGCGGCCGCGGCCGCGGTTCTTGCACTGGGCTACGGAGAGATTTCACCGCTTCCGCGGTTCTCTTTTTTGAAGAGATCCAAGTTGAATCTCTTCGGGTTTAATTCCCCGCAG
>Ga0351967_1056_pt1 | contig 27814 bp, 26 predicted proteins | sample TotcelT113001K15_FD_205803 | JGI IMG/M metagenome (GOLD analysis project Ga0351967, IMG submission 205803) | Enriched cells from coal bed in the Powder River Basin, Montana, United States - Total cells T11 rep3 HSBNCT.T11.300.1.K15 ... | reverse complement strand
TCGTCATCAGGGACAAAAAGAGATTGCAGCTGGTTCCACCTCGTTTCAGCTTCTTTAACACGGCTATGATCCTGGGCATCAGGCATCTTAAAAAACCGGCCTGTATGGCGCCTTTTGCAGTTAGGGCAATGGTATTCTATTGCAAAAAGGCGATGCCTTGGTGGCCCTATTAGGGCATTGGGCAGGCTGTTCACCGTCCCGCAGTGGGAACATTTGCAACGGTTGCGAGTTGCTGGCCCCTTTAGCTTAAGGGAGTTATCACAATGACAACATTTTCCGGGATTATTTTTATCCTCTACTTCTGCCAGTCTCCCGCAACAAGAACACACCAATACATTTTTTGGATGCCGCACATTAGAGGAAAGCAAGTAGCCCGGGAAAAAGTCTACGCCTTTCCCACAACCCTTACATTCAACAGTTTTAACCCACAGGAAGTATTTTACATAAGCAAAGCTTTTGCAGTTAATACAATGAGTTTGGTACATCTGTCCTATTTCATTCTCTATATAACTACGCAACAAACTAGCTGCTTTTCCATAGGCATCCAAATCAAGATGCTCTATCTCCTGCTTAACAATCCAGTAAGACATCGGATTGATGTCAAATCCGATCACATCACAACCAACGCGGTTTGCCTCCAATAGTGGTGTACCCCCCCCCATAAAAGGATCAGCAACCCTTGTATTCAAAAAATTTTGAGGCTGATAAAAAGCCTTGCGTAGCAAATCGGCAGAAAACTCGGATAATAGAAGGCCTCGAAACAAAGTGCCCGGCCTACGGGCAAACCATTTATGCACAGCAATAATCGGCCTATAGTTTTGCTGTATCTGTTTCTCCCGGAGAGCAAGATCTGCAATGAAGGATATATCGAAATTTTTTTCGATCATGGGGCAACACAGCCCTTTTGCCAAGCGGAATTCAAAGGGCGCAGACCCTTCATCCACTGGTCAATTTCTTCCCTGTCAAAACGCCATTGGCTACCAATTTTGTATGCTGGGATATCTCCCTCTTGAGCCATCCGATACAGTTTGGTACGCCCCATTTTCAAATAATAAGCCAATTCATCTATAGTTAGCCATTTATCATCACTCATCTTTCACCTCTTATACTATATAATCCTCATTAATAGCATATGATAAAAAATGATACTTTTAGATAGTGTTTATGTCAAGCAAAACTGCCTCGCACAAACCATGCCCAAAAAAGGCGTTAGCTTGGCACCTCAACACAAGAAGCCAAGTCCCGGCTGTCTTTTTGCTATTTCAACATCTCCAAAATGGCCTCAAGCTCTCTGCGGACCTGGGCAAGGCTTATGGGGGGCTGTTGGCCGTTTTGTTGGAGGAGCTTTTCCTCTTTAAGAAAGGCCTTGGCTCCGGGGATGGTGAACTTCTGCTCGTAGAGAAGCTCTTTTATTTTGAGGATGAGATCAACATCCTCCCGGCTGTAAACCCGCTGGCCTGAAAGGCTGCGGTGGGGGCGGATCTCCTTGAATTCGCCCTCCCAGAAGCGCAGCACATAGGGCTTTATGCCGGCGATTTTTGCAGCCTCGCCGATTTTGAAAAATCGCTTGTCAGGGGATAGTTCCAGGATCGGCCCCCCCATCGGCTGCCCTCCTGTGCTTTTTGCTGCGGCCAAAAAAAATCCCAGGCGTTACGGAAGCGTTGCGCCAAAGGCATTCAAAAGCGATTTGCCAATTTCATCGTGGAGGGTGTTGACCTCCCCATCCGTGAGGGTTCTGTCATCCGCCCGGTAGGTTATGCGGAAGGACAGGCTTTTTTTGCCTTTTTCAATGGGCTTTCCTTCATATACATCAAAAACCCACACGGATTCAACCCAGGGGTGTTTCATTTGCCGCACTTTGCCAAGGACCTCTGCTGCCGGCACGGCTTTATCCAGAACAAGGGTTATGTCCCGCAGCACAAAAGGATAGCGCGGCGGGGGTGCAAAGGCCACAGCATCCGGGGTTATTGAGCGCAGGGCCGCCACATCCATTTCCAGAAGGAAGGCCCTTTGCTTGAGGTCGAAACTGGCGCAGACTTCGGGCCGGATCTGGCCCAAAATCCCCAGAACCTTGTCCTTGAAGACCATTGCCGCGCAATGGCCGGGCAGAAGGGTATCTGCCTGGCCCGGCGCAGGTTTGACAAAATCCACATTTTTTATTTTGAGGATTTCAAAAAGTGCTTCAGCCGCGCCCTTCATGTCGTAAAAATCGCATGGGACCGCCTTTTGGTGCCAGGAGAGGGGGCCCGGCTCCCCGCTCAAAATTGCTGCAAGCATGAATTGCTCTGACGGCAGGGGTTCATCGGCCCTGGCAAAAAACACCTTGCCGATTTCAAACAGGCGCACAGAGCGGTTTTGCAGGTTCACATTCCTGCCTGTTGCAGCCAGAAGCCCCGGCAGAAGTGAGGTGCGCATGACCGCCTGATCCTCGGAAAGGGGGTTGGCAACAGCAAGGGTTGCCTGCCGGGGGTCATCCGCTGCAAGGCCGAGCCGCGCCGGGGTGTCTGCCGCCACAAAGCTGTAGTTCACAGCCTCGAAAAAGCCCAGGTGCACCATTATGCTGCGCAGCTTCTTGCGAAAGCTCATGGCCGGGCGCGGGGGCGGGGCCTCCATGGGCAGCTTTGGGGCTGTTACCGGAATGTTGTCGTAGCCGAACAGCCGGGCGATTTCCTCCACAAGGTCTTCGGGGATGGATATATCCACCCGAAAGCCCGGCGGGGTAACGGAAAGGGTGTCAGAGTCCGGGGTTTTTGTTTCAAGCTCAACTGCGGCAAGCAGGGCCTGCATCTGTGCCTGGGAAAGCCCTGTGCCCAGAATGGAGTTTGCCCGATTGACGGAAAGGCGAACCTCCTTTGGGGCCCAGGGGGCCGGGTGGGCGTCAATTTCGCCCTCTGCCGGAACGCCGCCCGCAACTTCCAGCATAAGCTGGGCCGCCCTTGCAGCAGCAGCCGGGCAGCCGGTGGGGTCCACCCCGCGCTCGAAGCGGTGGGATGCGTCCGTGTGGTAGCCCAGGCTCTTGGCGGTTTTGCGGATGCTCATGGGCGAAAAGTACGCGCTTTCAATGAGCACGGTTTTTGTGCCGGAGTTTATCTCCGAGTTTTCGCCGCCCATGACCCCGGCCAGGGCAACGGGCTTTCTGCCATCGCAGATCATGAGGTTGCTGCTGGAAAGAATTTTTTCCTTGCCGTCCAGGGTGGTGAATTTTTCCCCGTCTTGTGCTGTGCGCACCACTATGCGGCCTTCCTCAAGCAGGTCAAAATCAAAGGCGTGCAGGGGCTGGCCGGTTTCCATCATCACAAAATTTGTTACATCAACAATGTTGTTTATGGGCCGCAGTCCAACGGAAAGCAGGCGGTCCTGAAGCCAGAAGGGGCTTGGGGCGACTGTTACATTGCGGATGAGGCGTGCAACATAGCGGGGGCAGTGCTCCGGGGCCTCAATGGTTACAGAGGTGATTTCCTCTATTGCGCCCTCTCCCTTTGGCAGGAGAATTTGCGGGCGGACAAGCCTAGTGCCGCAAACAGCGGCAGCCTCGCGGGCCACGCCCAGCAGGGAAAGGCAGTCGGGCCGGTTGGGGGTGACGCCTATTTCAAACACCGTGTCTGCAAGATTGAGCAGGGAGGCGATCTTGTCGCCGGGTGCGCCTTTTTCAAGCTCTAAAATGCCCGATTTGTCAGGGCCTGTGCCAAGCTCCGCAGCAGAGCAGAGCATACCAAAGGAATCCACGCCCCTTATGACACTTTGGGCCACCGTGCGCCCGCCGGGAAGCACGGTTCCGGGAAGGGCAAGGGCGGAAAGCATACCCTGCCTCACATTGGGTGCGCCGCAGACAACTGTGCAGGGCTTGTTGCCGCCAAAGTCCAGGGTGCAGACTGTGAGGTTTTCGCCTGCCGGATGGGGGGCAACGGTAAGCACCCGCGCCGCCTTAACGCTGTCCAGACAGGCATGGCGGTCCGAAACCCCTTCCACTTCAAGGCCCGCCATTGTAAGGCGATGGGCAAGCTCTTTGGGCTCAAGGTTTATTTCAACGAATTGGCGCAGCCAGTTGATACTGACAATCATGGCGACACTCTTGAAGGCCTTTTACGGATGGCCCTGTTTGGAAATCAGTTAAAACTGGGAAAGAAAACGCAGGTCGTTCTCAAAAAAGCGCCGCAGATCATCCACCCCGTATTTGAGCATGGCAATGCGCTCAACCCCAAGGCCAAAGGCAAAACCTGTTATGAGCGAAGAATCGTAGCCCACATTTTCAAAAACATTGGGATGAACCATGCCTGAACCCAAAACCTCCAGCCAGCCTGTGCCAGAGCACACGCGGCAGCCGCTGCCACGGCAGATGACACAACCTATGTCCACCTCGGCCGAAGGCTCGGTGAAGGGAAAGAAGCTGGGCCGCAGGCGGATGGGCGTGTTGGGGCCGTACATCTTCTGCACAAAAAGGGTGAGTGTGCCTTTGAGATCCGCAAAGCTGATGCCGTCTCCCACAAGCAGACCCTCCACCTGGTGGAACATGGGCGTGTGGGTGACATCCGAATCGCAGCGATAGACCTTGCCCGGAGCAATGACCTTAACCGGCGGGGGCGTGCTCTCCATTGTACGGATCTGAAGGCTGGATGTGTGGGTCCGGAGCACCACATCGCCGGACACAAAAAAGGTGTCCTGCATGTCGCGGGCAGGGTGGTCCGGCGGAAAGTTCAAGGCCTCGAAGTTGTACCAGTCCAGCTCCACCTCCGGCCCTTCCACCACATCAAAGCCCATCTGCACAAAAATATCGCAGATCTCTTCCATGACCTGGTTTATGGGGTGGATGGAGCCGCTTGCCACAGGCCGTCCCGGCAGGCTGATGTCCAGGCCTTCGTCAAGAGCCCGTGCGCTGCCGGAAATACGCTCGCGGGCGGCTTCCAGCAGGGCTTCCAGCTCTTTTTTGAGGGCATTGAGCTTCTGGCCCGCCTCCCGTCTTGAGTCCGGCTCAAGCTCCGGAATGCGGCGCATGAACTCGCTCAAGGCGCCTTTGCGGCCAAGCCACCTCACCGAGGCTTCGTTAAGGGCCTCAAGGTCTTTGGCAGCGCCTATCTGCCCGGAAGCATCGCTTTTAAGCTTTTCAATATCCAAGTTTTGCGAGCCCCAAAAAGCAAAAAGCCCAAGACAGGCCCGATTCAATTATCGGAGCAATCCGCCTTGGGCCTTGTGGTTTATGCGTTGGCCGCAGCCAATTGGGCCACCTGGGAGAAAGCCTTGGGATCGGAAACAGCCAGTTCCGCCAGCACCTTGCGGTCAAGCACCACACCGGCCTTTTTGAGGCCGCCAATGAGCTTGCTGTAGGAAAGGTCGTTCATCCGGGCTCCGGCATTCACACGCACAATCCACAGGCGGCGCATTTCGCGCTTGCGGACCCGCCGGTCCCTGTAGGCATACATGAGCGCCCTGTCCAGGGTGTCGGCAGCCGTGCGGAACAGCTTGCTGTGGCCTCCCCGAAAACCGCGGGCCAGCTTGAGCACCTTTTTACGGCGGTGCCGGGCCTTGAATCCTCTTTTTACACGCATGGTGCACTCTCCTTAAAAAGAGCCGGGCTCTTTCTTTTACATGTAGGGCAGCAGACGCCTCAAGCCAGCCATATTGGTTTGGTCCACATAGTGGGTCTTGCGGAGCCGTCTTTTGCGCTTCCGGGTTTTTTTGGCAAGGATATGGCCTGCGCACGACTTGTGAAAAATCACTCGTCCGCTTGCAGTTGTCTTGAAGCGCTTGGCCGCGCTCCGGTTTGTTTTCATTTTAGGCATGGGTCTTCTCCACTGCTCCAGGCTTTAAAAGCCTTGTAACGAATATGGTTTTGCAAAACAAATTCCCGCCAAATGCCGCTCCATTGACGGGCTTGAAAAACCAACATACAAAAAGCTGCCTTGCGGCTGCTTGTTAACCGCAACCTGCAAAAAAACGCGGACGCTCATTTGGGTGCAAGAATCATCACCATTGTCCGGCCTTCGAACTTGGGCATCTGCTCCACCACGGCAAACTCCTGGGTGGATTCTTTGACCTTTTCGAGCATTATGCGACCCCTGTCGGCAAAGGCTATTTCCCTGCCCCTGAAGAGCACTGTTACCTTCACCTTGTCGCGGTTTTCCAGAAACCTTTTGATGTGGCCCACCTTGGTCATGAGATCATGATCCCCGGTCTTGGGCCGCACCTTGATTTCCTTTATGGAGACGGTCGAGGTCTTTTTCTTTGCCTCCTGCTGCTTCTTGGTCTGCTGGTACTTGAACTTGCCGTAGTCCAGTATCTTGCAGACCGGCGGCTTTGCCGTGGGCGAAACTTCAACCAGATCCAGGCCCGCAGCCTCGGCTATTGCCAGCGCCTGATGCAGGGGCATGACCCCCAACTGGCCGCCAACTGCATCAATGAGGCGCACTTCTTTTGCTTTGATGTTCCTGTTGATCCCGACCCGCTTGTCTACCGACTCACCTCCTGTTGTCAAGGCTTGTATCCTATCCGCCGGAGGCATTGAACCTTCGGCTGAAAAGAAGCACGGTGCGCAAAAGTTCGCGCTTTCCGCAATATGTGGACAAGGGCTTTTGCGCCCAGCCTGCCTGCCGGGCAAAATGACTTTTTGCCCCATCCGGATAAAAAAACACCGCCCTTAATACAACAGACAAAAAACCATTTCAAGATAAAACAAGGAAAAAGCGTTTTTTGGTCAATTTTTGTTCATTTCAAGGCAAATCCGGCCTCATGCTTTGTGCCGACATGGGGGGGTTGACCCGCCCAAACAGGCTTCATTCCCCCCCGAAGGGGTCAGGTTCGATACCCCTTTTGGCTATGTGGGCAAGCACCTTCTCCAAAAAGCTGTCCAATGACACATTGTAGCGCACCTTGCCGTCCAGGGTGCGCAGGGCCAGGGTGTTGTTCTCCCGCTCCTTTTCGCCGATGGTCAGCATAAGGGGCACGGCCTTCAACTGGGCGTCACGAACCTTTTTGTTTATACTCTCGGCCCTGTCGTCAAACTCCACGCGCAGGCCGTTTTGGGCAAGGCGCTCGCGCACCTTTGCCGCATATGGCACAATTGCATCGTTCATGGCAAGCACCGATGCCTGAACAGGGGCCATCCACAGGGGGAAACGGCCCGCAAAATGCTCCACCAGTATTCCGAAGAACCGCTCCACAGAGCCGTAAATGACCCGGTGAATCATTATGGGCCTGTGCTTTTCGTTGTCCGGCCCTATGTAATAAAGGTCGAATCTTTCCGGCAGGCTCATGTCAAGCTGCACGGTGGCGCACTGCCAGGTTCGCCCTATGGCGTCTTTTATGTGGATATCTATTTTGGGGCCGTAAAAGGCGCCGTCCCCTTCATTTATCTTATAGTCGTGGCCGTAAGCGGCCAGAGCGTCCGTGAGGCCCTTTGTGGCCCGCTCCCAGTGGGCGTCCGTGCCGATTGACTTTTCCGGGCGGGTGGAAAGCTCCAGGTGAAAGCCAAGCCCGAAGGTGGAGTAAATGCGCTCCACAAGGTTGAGAACCCCAAGGATTTCCCCTTCCATCTGCTCCGGGGTCATGAAGATGTGGGCATCATCCTGGTGAAAGGCCCTAACCCGGAAAAGGCCCGAAAGGACACCGCTAAGCTCGTGGCGGTGAACAAAGCCTATTTCCGCGCTCCTCAAAGGAAGATCCTTGTAGGAATGATGGCCCGAAGCGTAGAGCAGCATTCCGCCGGGGCAGTTCATGGGTTTTATGGCGTACTCCACCTCGTCAATGGCAGAGGTGTACATATTCTCCCGGTAGTTTTCCCAGTGGCCGGATTTCACCCACAGGCTCTTTTGAAGCAGCAGGGGGGTCTTGGTTTCCACATACCCGGCGGCCCGGTGCTCCTGCCGCCAGTAATCCAGAAGGGCATTCCACATTGCCATGCCGTTGGCGTGGAAAAAGGGCATGCCCGGCGCTTCCTCGTGAAAGGAGAAAAGGTCGAGCCGCTGGCCCCATTTCCTGTGGTCACGCTTCTTGGCCTCCTCAAGGAAATCAAGGTAATTCTTGAGTTCCTTCTTGTCGAAATAGGCTGTGCCGTAGATGCGCTGAAGCTGGGCCTTGCTGGAATCGCCCCGCCAGTATGCCCCTGAAACCTTCATGAGCTTGAAGGCCTTTACAAAACCCGTGTGGGGCACATGGGGGCCGCGGCAAAGGTCGAAAAAACCCTCCTGCTCGTAAATGGACACGGTGTTGTCCTCAAGCTGCTCGATTATCTCGCGCTTGTAGGGCTCGTCCGCATAAAGGGCAAGGGCCTTTTCGCGGCTCATCTCCCTGCGGGTGATGGGCAGCTTTGAATTGACTATGCGCTTCATCTCCTCTTCAATGCGGGCAAGCTCCTCCTCGGACAGGGGCGGCATGTCAAAATCGTAGTAAAACCCGCCTTCAATGACCGGGCCTATGGTGAGCTTTGCCTTCGGATAAATCTTGAGCACAGCCTGGGCCATGACATGGGCTGCGCTGTGGCGCATTATGTCAAGGGCCTCCTCATCGCGGGTGGTCAGAAAAACCACATCCGAATCCCGGCCTATTGAAGCGGAAATATCCATCAGACCGGTGTTGGTCTTCATGGCCACGCAGGTGGCTGCAAAACCTTCCGAAATGCTTCTGGCAACATCCAGGCCTGTGGGCGGGGCATCAAAGGTGCGCTGGCTTTTGTCTGGCAGGGTGATGGTGATCATGGCGCTTCCGGTAACCGGCTCCTTTAGAGCGTTTAAGGCCGCATCAGGTGCGCGGCCACAGATGCTTTACAAAACAAAATACTTTAGAGCATTTGTTTTGGGGCGGTCAAGGTGAAATACGGCAGCGGCAAAGCTGGCAATCAGGAATTGTTCTTCTTCCTGCGGATGATTTTGGGCTCGAATTTGGGCTTGGCCGGAGCAGGCTCGTGGGCAAAGGGGTCCAAAGAAGCCTCTGCCTCCGGCTCGTCCTCGCCACGCCTTGCCCATGACTGGGCAATGGCCTTGCTTCTTGAGTCGGAGTAAGCCTCCGATGCAAGGCTTGTTTCAGGAGAAAGGCGCCATTTCTCCAGGTAGCGCCGCTTGTCCAGATTATGGGTTTTAAGGTGATGATTGCCCAGAAGCTGGAAATTGCCGCCGCACTCCAGGCAGATGATAACATCTTTTTTTATGGAGCGATCAGGATGACACCGCAGAAAGGTGAGCGTTTCAAATCTCCTGTCCAGGCTTTCAGGGGTTTCGGGGGGTTTGGGAAGGCTTGCCGGCCGGGACACCAAAACGCTGCCGGATTTTGGCGGTCTTGCAGGCTCGCCCATTTCTTCACGGGCGGTTTCATCCTGCTCCATCGGCAGGCCGTCAGGATAATTTTTCGCCAGTTCCTGGTACACCTTTTTCAAGGCTACAGATATCTGGGCCGGAGTCATGGGCTTTTCCGCGGCCTGTTGGGCAACAATCTGAACCGCTTTTTCCACAAGGGGTCTGTGCATGAGCTTGTCCGAAAGCCTGTAAGGCATGGCGGCAACCTGCCAAAACTTATGCCGACACGCATTTGATAAAGTCTCTTTATTGTGTGCAAAGGGCCGGGCATCAACAATGCGGCCGCTGCCAGCACACCGTCAACACCACCCTGAATGGCCAAAAACCTTTTTTCGATTTTTTTTAAGGCACTGGTTTCTGCAATGCAGCAAGCGAACCGCAAGATATTTATTTTGAATAAAAAAGCAAGGGCAAATTTAAAAACTGACTTGCATCAATTCTTTTGCCAGCATTTTTCAAGGGCGCTCTCCATGTCAAGGCCGGGAAAGAAGAAAAGCACCGGAGTGCAGGTTCCTGAAACAATTTCCCTGCGGATGGCCGGGATATGAACCCCAATTTCAAGGCCCTGGCTTAAAACCCAGGATGCAGGCGGGTTGGCCCCCCCTCCCACGGAAAGGGAGTTGCCCTCATCAGCCCAGCCGGGAAAAAGATAGCTTTCCGCTGCGTCCGCATCTGCCGGATAAAAGGAGAAAAGCACCTTTTGGGCCTGGTTGGGGCAGTTGTATTCCCCGGCCGGGGCAGGCCCGACAAAGGTGATAAGGGCCGTGCCGGAAACATCCTGATATTGGCATGGCCCGCCCAGCAGACTGTTTTTCGTGTCTTTTTGGGGCGCAGAAGCGGCGCAGGCGCATAACAGCACAAGGCCCGCTGCACAAAAAACCTGCAAAGCCAAGGTTCTTTCAGAGCGCATTGTTGCATTCCTTTGATATTGCAACAATAGCATGAAGCAGCAGACAATGCAACCTTGTCCTGATGTCAGACCCAGCCAATGCAGCCCGGGTTTGAACAAGGCCGGTGTCAGCCCTGGGGGCAGCCGGTTTTAGCCTTGAACTCCTGCCGGATTTCCATAAGTTCAGACATGGCCTGCCCCGGATCAGCGCTCTGGTTCACGGCCCTTACAACCGCAAAGTTTTTTGCCCCATGCGCCAGCACAGCACCCAGGTTTTTTGCGTCTATTCCGCCTATGGCAACGCACACAAGAGGGGATGCGTCAATTATGCTGCCCATCTGAATAAGGCCCAGGGTGGGGTCCGGCACATCCTTGGTGGGGGTTGCAAAAACCGGCCCCACGCCTATGTAGTGGGGGCAAAGGCTCCTGGCATCCGCCTCCTGTCGGCTGTTGTGGGTGGAAAGGCCGAAAACTTTGCCCCTGTCCGGCCACAGCCTGCGGGCCTTGTCAAGGGGCATATCCTCCTGGCCCAGGTGAACGCCGTCCGCATCTGCCTTAATGGCCGTCTCAACACAGTCATTGACTATGAAAAGGGTCTGTGAGCCCGCTGTTATGCCTTTCAGGGTCCGGGCCTTTTCCAGCACAGCATCGGGAGGGGCCTTTTTCATGCGGAGCTGCACAAAGCGCACCCCCAGCCGCACAGCCTGCTCCGTGCATTTTTCATAGCCTGCAACAGGGTTTGTGAGCACCAGATAAAGCCCGAAATCCGCCGGGAACAGGGGCGCTTCCATCTGTGTTGCCTCGCTTTTATAAGCCAGGCCCCTTGTGGGCCTATGCGTTCAAATCATCAAGAATGAGCCTTGCAACTTTTTTGCCGGACTGGAGCATCCCGCCGAAGATGGGCCCCATGCGGAAGCCGCCCATTGCGTTGTTGGCAGCCATGCCCGACGCATAAAGGCCCGGATACAGGCGCTTGGTGTTTTCCACGGTGGAGATTTCGCCCCTTTCCATCCACATGGGCTTTTCGCCCATGACTGCGCCGGTGGGCGTGTCCAGGCTCATGCCCGCCTTTTTGGCAGCCAGGTGAATTATTTCGCTTGGGTGCCCGGTGCCGTCCAGAACAGCCTTTGCCATAATAACCAGGGGGTCCACATGCATTGCAAGGCGGGTGACGGAGGTCCAGTTCACCACAACGCCGCAAACCGCCTCGTGGCGGCACACAATGTCCTCCACGGAAACGGAGTTGAAAATAACGGCCCCTGCCTGCCTGGCCCGGTAGATGAGGGCCGAGGCAACCTCAACGGAGTCGGCGGTTATGTAGCCGTCCCCGGCATCTGCATGGGATATTTGCATTTCATCCAAAATCGCTGCCGCCTCCTGCTGGAAAACGATTTCATTGAAAAGCATTCCGCCGCCCCATATCCCGCCGCCCGGCGCAAGCCTGCGCTCAAAAATGGCAACCTTTTTTCCGGCAATGGCCAGATCCCTTGCCGCCACAAGGCCCGAAGGCCCTGCCCCAACAATGGCCACATCCACACTCAAATGATCCTGGAGCTTTTTGAAAAAGGTTGCCACAATGCTGGCTGAAATTTTTTCTTCCATTTTGAAAATCTCCCAATAAAAAAAGCGGTTCCCAAAAAAGGGGACCGCCGCATGAAGTTTCCGGGCCACCCTCTGCGCCCGGTCTGCGTGACGCGGTTCCCTACGCCGGAATTACCCGGATCAGGTTCATTGGGTATGATCTCAGCCTGACCGTGAAACGGGCGGGCACCCCAACCATTTTTCAATATATCCTTGTAAAATCTGTTTGTAAAGAGCTTATGGGCGCTTGTTTTCCCGCAATTTTGCATGGGGTTTTCCGTAAAAACCATTGAAGTCGGCAGCCAGGTTGGTTAATATGAAAAAGTTTGGGCAAAAGGGCCTTTTCTTCAGGCACGCATTTCACAGGCCCTGGCTTCAGGCCCTTGAGAGGTTACCGGCACTGCTTCCTGCTGCACGGCTGGCTGCATATTATTTAAGGACAGCTTTCAGGACAGCGAATTTTAAAGGCAAGGGAGGGCTGCAATGAAGGAAAAAACAAAGCAGAATGTCTATAATGCGTTCATTGGCGAGGCAAAGGCCTACTTTCGGCTGCTGGCTTACGCCCAAAAGGCCCAGGAAGAGGAAGTGCCCCAGATAGCCCTTCTTTTCCGGGCAATAGCAGAGGCTGAAAAGGTTCACGCCGCACGGCACCTGGGGCTGGCAAAGGACCTCATTGTAAAGGATACCGACACCAACCTCATGACATCATTCAAAAAAGAGCAGTCTGTGAGCCAAAACGAGTATCCTGATTTCATCAAGGACGCCCAGGACGAAGGCGAGGAAGCTGCTGCCATCACCTTCAGCCAGGCGCGGGATGCGGAGAGCTTCCATGCAAAGCTCTACGAAAAGGCCATTTACAATGTCATCAAGGACATTGTGAAGGAATATCACATCTGCACGGTCTGCGGATATGTGACGGACCGGAAGCTTCCCGACAAATGCCCTGTTTGCGGGGCTCCGCCGGAAAAGTTCAAAACCATTGATGAAAAGGACCTTGACTGAACCCCCCTGATTCCGGGCGCCCAACCCTTTGAACAAGGCCGGTCAGGGTTTGGCAGCCTTTGGGGGCTGTTTTACAGAAAAATCGCCCTGCAAAAAATTGGAGAAAAGGCCCATGAGAATCCCCAGCCCATTTCTGTCTTGTCTTGGGCTTGCCCTTGCAATCTGCCTTATTTTACCGGGATGCAAAACCAATTCAAATCCTTCGCCCGCCGGAGCTTTGCCCCCCAAAGCGGCCGACAGGGGCCGCCTTGCTGAAGCAGATGCGATAATAGCGGCCCAGACCCGGATAATGGAGCAGGACGACAGAAACGCCGATGCCTATTACCTGCGGGGCATGGCTTATGTTCAAAAGGAGCTTTACGACAAGGCAAAGGAGGATTTTGACCAGGCAGTCACCATGAATCCCCGCCATTGGGCTGCCATTCTCAACCGCGGGGTCATTGAGGGTGTCCGCGGTTTTAACGATGCTGCCATCAAGGACCTCAACATGGCAATCATCATCAATGACGCCCATGCAGAGGCATTTTTCAACAGAGGGCTCATTCTGGGCCAGATGGGCTACTACCGGCGGGCTCTTGAGGACCTCAACCAGGCCATTGTCTTAAACCCCAAATACGCCAAGGCTTACACCTACCGGGGCCGTCTGTGGATGCTGGAAAACGAGTTCGCCCAGGCCCTTTCGGACTTTGACCGGAGCCTGGAGTACAACCCCGGCAACACCCCGGCCCTTTTCCACCGGGCCCTTGCCCTGGAGGCTTTGGGCCAGGACGACCAGGCCATTGAAAGCCTTGCAAAGACAATCAGCGCAGAGCCTTCACACGCCAGGGCATATTATCACCGGGGATTGCTCTTGAGCAAAACAGGCAACTTCAACAGCGCTCTGAAGGATCTGGACCATGCGGTGAAGCTGGACCCGAATTTTTCCAGGGCCTTTTACGCACGGGGCCTTGTTAACGCCAGGCTTGAAAATTACGCCGCCGCAAAGGCCGACTACAGCGATGCCTTGAAAATCCTGCACCTTGCCAGGCACTTGAGCGACTCGCTCTTGCAGAAGTTTCTGGAAACAAACCCCTGGGTCCCGGACGCCCTGTATCACCGGGCCCTGGCCTACCGGGCCTCGGCAGAGTACGACAAGGCCATGACAGATATCCGCAAGGCCATTGAGCTTGCGCCCGATGAGGCCCCCTACAGGGAGCTCATGACCCGCCTGGAGCAGGACAGGCAAAACACCCGGAAAAGCCCCGGGCGTTAAATCAAGGCCGCACCCGGCCTCTTTATGGGCGGGATGGCCTGGCCTGTGCGCCGGAAAGCAGGCATGCGGCCGGGACACCCCGGCCTTTTGCGGGGTTTTGGGGTCAAAATTTTTTAAGGAGTTCTGCTGCCTCTTTGCTGTGGCTCTCAAAACGGGCAGACTGTGCAAAGGCATGACGGGCCTTTTCCGGCTTGTCATCAGCAAGGGCCGCGTGTCCTGCCATGAGCCATGCCCTTCCAGGTGCAAAGCCTGCCTGGGCGGCTTTTTCATAAGCTGCCTGCGCTTCTGCAAAATCGCCCTTTTCGTAAAGGATGTCAGCCGACAGAATATCCTTTTCGCCCTTTTCCAGTAAGCCTGCGTGCCTTTCCAGCAAGTCCAGGGCCTTTTGCGGCATAAGCAGCCTCCTGGCGCAGTAGAGCATCTTTTTCAGGTGACCGGTTGAAACTTTGTCATCAGGCAGGCCCAAAAGGGCTTCCAAGGCCTTTGCCGGAATATCCAGAGAAAGATAAAGGTCTGCCGCAAGCACCCTTTCTTCAACCGTCCAGGGCTGCAACTGCCCGTAGGCCCACATGGCGGCAAGGCCCTGGCTGTATCGCTCGCGAACAAGCTCAAGGTGGGCAAGGCTTTTCCACCACAGGGGGTGGGAGGGATCTTCATCCACAAGGCGGCGAACCAGCACAAAAGCCTTTTCCGTCATGTCCAGGGCCAGATACTGGTGCAGAAGCTGCTCGCCGAACCGGCGGCGCTCCTCCCCGGTTGAGGAAAAGGCAAGCTCCTCCAGCAGGGGGATGGCCTTCTGCGGGCTGTGAGCCCCCAGATAGGCGTGGGCAAGAAATTCCTTCCGCTCCCTGCCCTCTGCCTGTTCGGGGTGCTCTGCAAAAAGCTGCTCAAGGGCATTAACAGCCTCATCAAACTTTTGGGCCGCAACAAAGGCAAAAGCTGCAAAGTAAAGCATATCCGCATCATGCTGCCCCTGCTTTGCCCCCAGGCCGTAGGTTTTTAAAAAGAATCCCCCTGCATCGGCATAATCGCCCGCCTCGTGGGCGGTTATGGCCAGGTTCTGCCAGGCAGGCCGGTAATCGGGCCTTGCCGCAACGGCCCGCTCAAAGCCCTGCCTGGCCTTTGCCCTGTTTCCGGCTGCATAATGGGCATTGCCCAGGGCAAATTCCACAAGGTATCCGGCCTGCTCCATGCTGCGGCTGTTGCCCGGCTTTGCCGCAAAGTTCTCCAGAAGCGCGGCAGCATCAAGGGGTTTTGCCTTTTCCATTAGCTCAAAGGCCTGCTGCAACACGCTGCGCACAGGTATGGGGATTTCCGCCTCCGCAGCCCCAGCCGGATTAAGCCCCATGACAAAAAGCAGCCCCCAGAAAAGAGCCAGACAAAAACAGGCCCGGCACAGACCCAAAACCTTTTTCACGGGCAGGCCCCTTTGTTGCAGTTCTTGGGCGGCAAAAAGGGTCAACAGGTTTGCAGGGGCACGGGCAACACCCCTGTCCTTATTTTTCACCCTGCAAATATGTTTCAGGATCATTTTATCCATCAGCATCATCTTCATTGCAGGGCAAACTCTATTTTGCGCTCCCAGGTTGTGCGCACGGGCCTGCCTTCCCTGGTGGGGGGGGAGAATCGCCACTGGGTCACACTTTGAAGCACGGCATCTTCAAAAATGCCCTGCGGGTTTGACTCCAGCACTTTTGGGTTTTGCACAGCCCCCTTTTCATCCACCACAAACTCCACCCGCACCCAGCCTTCTATGCCAAGCCTTCTGGCCCTGAAGGGGTAGATGGGCGGCACCGTATGAATGGCTGTGAGGGGAAAATCAAGCTCTCCGGGCAAAAAATCCATTTTTGGTGGGCCTTCAGGGGCCTGCACGGCGAAAAGGGAAAGGCGCTCCAGGGGCGGCAAGGCAAGGTCTCCCCTGGCAGGGGCAAGCCTGGGGTTCACGGCAAAGTCCAGCCTGGGCCGGGAAAGTTCCGGCCTGGGCAGGGCAGCTCGCCTGACAGGCTCCGGCGGCTTTTCCTCCGGCTTTGGCGGCGTGGTTTCCCGCTGGCGCACAGGGGTTTTTGGCCTCTGGACGCGCACCACGGTGATGGGGTCGTAAGGCTCAACAAGGCGGGGCTCAACAGGCTTTGACATAAAAAGGGGCAGCGCCCCGAAAAGGAAAAGAGTGAAAAGGCCTGCTGCTGCCAGGGCTACGGCCCATAGGCCAAAAGCACTCCCTGGATTTTCCGGCAGCAGGAGTGCGCTTATTTTGCCTGAACCGGCCAACTAAAAGCCCCCCTGCTCAAGGCTTGCGGCAAGTGAAACGCTTTTTGCCCCAGCCATGCGTGCAGCATCCATAACGGTTATCACCGTGCCTGTGCTGCTGTCTTTATCTGCAACCACAACCACTTGGCCTTCGGGGTTTTCGGCCATTGCCCTTTCAATGTTCACTCCCACAGCCCTTATGTCTATCTGCCTTTTTTCCATGAAAACGCGGTTATCTGCTGTTATGCCCACAAGGATTGTGGCTTTTTCCTTGCTTGTCGCCGTGCCTGCAACGGGCCGGTGCACATCAATGCCCGTTTCCCGCACAAAGCTTGTGGTGACAAGAAAAAAGATGAGCAGGATGAAAACCATGTCAATAAGGGGCGCAATGTTTATATCCACGGTTTTGCGCAGCGACCTGCGGCTTTGGGCAATGTTTAGCATGAGTTTTTCTCCCCGGCCGTCACAGCAAGATGCATGACCATGCGCGAAAGGCGCATCTTTGCGTTTTGGGCGCGGCTTTCCAGAAAGCCCTTCATATAAAGGCCCGGTATGGCTATAAGAAGCCCTGTCTTTGTGGTTACAAGAGCTTCGGAAATGCTTTTGCTCATGGCAGCAACATTGCCTGTTCCAAAGGCCATTAGCACATCAAAGGCCGCCATCATGCCAAGCACTGTTCCCAAAAGGCCAAGAAGCGGCGCAATGCCTGCCAGAACCCCTATTGCAGCAAGGTGATCATAAAGCCTTGCTGAAAGGCTTTTTTCTATTTCCTGCAAAATGCCCTTGTCAATTTTGGGGTCCCCTGTTCTGCGGGCCAGAAAAGGCTTTACCAGAAGGCTTGCCAGGCTGTGGGGGTTGGCATCCTTGTCCGGCACGCCCTTTTCCACCCAAAGGCAGGCCTGGGCGCGGCCCTCGTCCTGGCGGTTCATGCGGAAGAACCACAGGGCCTTGTAGGTTATGAGCAGGCCCAGCACCGCGCAAAGAAGGGCCAATGGGTACATGAGCGGCCCGCCGCTTTCAAAGTGCTCTGCGGCCCCGGCCAGGGCATTGTAGAAGCCTGCGCCCATTGTCAGGCCTCCCGCTGCCCTGCAAGCTCGTTTACAAGGGCCATGGACTTTTCCTCCATCTGAATTGCAATGCGCTCCACCATGCGGGAAAGCAGAACATGGGCAACTGTTACCGGAATGGCTACGGACAGACCCAGCATTGTTGTGACAAGGGCTTCGGAAATACCGCCGGACATGAGGCGCGGATCACCCGTGCCTGCAAAGGTTATCACCTCAAAGGTGTTGATCATGCCGGTGACTGTTCCCAAAAGCCCTAAAAGAGGCGCGATGGCAGCCAGCATTCCCAGTGTGGGCAGAAATCGCTCAAGGCGGGGAATTTCCCTTAAAATTGCCTCGGCAAGCACATTTTCCATGTCCTGGCGGGACAGGCTGCGCGCACCCAGGCCTGCGGCAAGCACCCTCGGCACAGGCCTGTCCCCCCGGCTTTTGCAGGCTGCCACGCACTCATCCCATTTGCCTTTTTGGGCAAGATGAATAACCTCGCCCATCAGGCCCTCCACATTGGTGCGCACCCTCAAAAGAAAGACAAGGCGCTCAACCACAATAACAAGGGCCAGAATTGCAATGGCAAGTATGGGATAAACAATGGGGCCGCCGCTTTTAAGCTGCTCGCTCCAGTTCATGCGGTGAATCATCTGACGCAGTGCCGCCCCGCGGGAAAGATCCACGGCAACAGATATGCCCTGGCCTTCAATATAGGAAGCAAGATTCTTGCGCAGCTTTTTGGGCGATGGTCTTGAAGGCTCGAAAAAACGGCCTGTCTGCTCCGAATACAAAAGAAAGTCCGTCTGTCCGCCAATTTTGGCAAAGGCGGAAAAATTGCCGACAAACATCACCGGAACCGCCTCTTCATTGCCCTGGCGGGTCACCACGGGCAGATTTTCCTTGCGAACCTGACCGGATTTGGCAATCTCCTCCTCAAGGAGCTTCTGCATGACGGCAAGGTCTTCCATTGAAGGAAAGCTTGCCTCCTCTGCCAAACGGCCCACCTGTGCAAGGGCAGCCCTGCGGCCTGGGGAAGCACTCTGTGGGCTCTGGTGAAGCAGGGTGTCAAGCTCTTTTGCGCTCAATTTCACAAAACCGGCAAGCTCGCGAATCTCGGCTTCCATCATGCGGGCCTCGCCTGTCAGGCCGTCAATCTTTTCTTCCAAAACCCTTGCCTGCTGCCCAAGGGCATTTAACGAGCCGTCAAGCCGGGCATTTTCTTTTTCAAGATTGTTTATGGCCTCCTTAAGGCGGGTTTTATCCTCAAGGATTTGGCTTTCAATGCGCCTTGCCTCTTCAATGGCCTGCTGTTTCTCCCTTTTTGCCGCCTCCACAAGCTGCTGCTCAATTTTTAAAGCCTCCTGGCGCTCCAGCCGGGCATCCTGGGCAAAGCAGGGAAGGGCCAGGGCAAAAACCGCAAGCGCCATAACAGCAAAAATTTGTCTCATGGCGCAGCCACCTTTCCCAGGGGCAGGTTTACAATGCCTGCCGGCCGCTGCCTGCCTGCCATTGCAAAGGCCCTGGCAAGCTCCGGTGCGTAGCGGGAAGCAAGCCAATGCCACTGGCCTGATGAAGGCTCGTAAACCCCGTAGCTGGCTTCATCCAGGCTCTGGCAGAAAAGGGCCACCCGGCCAAAGCGCATCACAAGGGCCCTTATGTCAGCCCCTTCCACTTTAATAAGGGCACGGTAAGTCTCCATTGTGTTGCCGTATTCGGCCTCAAGGGAAAAGGCCTCCATGACCTTGCGGAACTTCTCGCCGGGCGGCACGGACAAATCCGTCAGGGTCTTTTCCAAAGCCTCCACCCGAAGCCTTCGCTCTTCCAACAGAAAAGGCTCGCTGCTTTCCACAATGCCTTTCAAAGATTCGACCGCCTCAAACAGAAAGGGCATTATGCCATCAGCCATTTTTGCAGCCTGCTCCTTGCGGGCCGCAAGGTCAGCCGCCTGCTCAACAAGTGCCTGCACCCGGCCTTGCGCCTCCTCAACAAGTGCCCCTTTCTGCTCCACCTGGGCAGCAAGAGACTTGTAGCGGGCCACAAGCTGGCTATGCTCCATGTCCCAGGCATCCAAAGCCTTCTGTGCCTTCTGGCCGGTCTCAAAGGAATCGGTCAGGGGCTTTTCCACCCTGCTGCCCAAATCCTGGGCAGCCAGAGGAAGGGTTGCTGCCAGCAAAACAAGGGCCAGCAGGCAAAAATATTTCACGGGCATAACTCCTCCAGATTTGTTCTTCTCCATCCGGCACCACAAAGCAGGCCCCAAAAAGGCTCCCCCCACAAAAAAACCACAAGAGTCTTCCTTTAATTTCAATCAAGGAAGCAAGACCCTCGTGGCCCCATTGCTCAAACAGGCTTCGCCGTTTTTTTTATCAGCGCCCCGCTCCCTTGCGCCTGGTCACGGCGGCGGCAATCAACTGCAAAATTCGGATTTCTATCCGAAACTTTAAAAAAACATAGCCAAAAGATGCTGGCCGGTCAATAGCTTATTTGAAGCAGCCCCATTGTCATGCGGCCAATCTTTTTTGGTGAACTTGACGCGCTCAAAAGCATTGGCTATGAGTTTTGGCATTCATTAACCAATAAAAAAGCCTGGAGCCGCAATGGACGAATACAAAAAAAAGGTGGAGCAGGCAGCGGATTTTCTGCGGGAAAGAATTGACGGGCCGCCTGTTATCGGTCTTCTGGCAGGAACAGGCATGGGCGGGGCTGTTTCTGCCATGAAGGACGCGGACTTTATTGCCTACGGGCAGATTCCCCATTTTCCTGTGTCAACGGTTGCCGGTCACAAGGGCAGGCTTGTTTTGGGCAGCTTTGCAGGGCACAAGGCCGTGGCATTGCAGGGCCGCTTCCATTTGTATGAAGGCTACTCGGTTCTGGAAGCAACCTTTGGCATCCGCGTGCTGGCCCGTTTGGGAATAAAGGTGCTGGCAATGGCCAATGCCACCGGCGGGCTTAACCCTGCCCACAACGCAGGCGACATAATGCTCATCACAGATCACATAAACCTTTCAGGAGAAAACCCCCTGGTGGGCAAAAATGTGGATGAATGGGGGCCACGCTTCCCGGAGATGCACAACCCTTACGACCCAACCCTGGCTGCTGCTGCACGGGCTGCGGCAAAAGCCCTGGGAATTGCCCTTACAGAGGGGGTTTATGTGGGGCTTAAAGGCCCTTCCCTTGAAACGCCTGCGGAAATGCGTTTTCTGCGCATGATAGGGGCTGATGTTGTGGGCTTTTCCACGGTCAACGAGGTAATCTGCGCGGTGCACGAGGGAATAAGGGTGCTGGGCCTGGCAGTTGTCACCAATGTCAATGTGCCGGGCAGGCTTTCCCCTGCCTCCCTGGATGACATAATAGCTGTAGCAGATGCAGCAGCCCCAGAGGTGAGCCAAATTTTGGAGAAGGCCCTGGAAGGCAGTCTCTCTTAACGCTTTTTAGCGCCTGCCAAAACAGATGCAGGCTTTTCCCCTACTCTTTTGCCCTGCCCGGAGTGCGCCATGTCCTTTGATATTGTCATTGAAAACGGCATTGTAATCACTTTAAACAAGGAAAACGAAATTATTTTCAACGGCGCTGTGGGCATAAAAGAAAGCTCCATTGCCGCAGTGGGCAAAACCAACGAGATTGACAAGGCCGGGGCAGCAAAGGTGCTAAATGCAAAGGGCGGAATAATTATGCCCGGCTTTGTAAACGCCCACACACACGCGGCCATGACCCTTTTTCGGGGCCTTGCCGATGACCTGCCCCTCATGGACTGGCTCAACAACCACATTTTTCCTGCCGAGGCCAAGTTAAACCGCGACATGGTTTATGCAGGAACCATGCTGGCCTGCGCGGAGATGATTCTTTCCGGCACCACCTGCTTTTGCGACATGTATCTTTTTGAGGATGCAGTTGCCCAGGCAGCAGATGACGCAAAGATGAGGGCTGTTGTGGGCGAGGTTCTCTATGATTTTCCCTCCCCCAACTACGGCCCCATTGAAAAGGGCTTTTTGTTCACGGAAATGCTTTTGGAAAAATACAAAAATCACCCCAGGGTGAGCATTGCCGTGGAGCCTCACTCGCCCTACCTTTGCGCCCCGCCCATTCTTGAACAATCCGCCCGCATTGCCCAAAAATGGAATGCACCCGTTGTTATCCATGTTTCGGAAACCAAGGCCGAGGTGGCCCAGATGCTGGAAAAATACGGCAAAACGCCTGTGGCGCATCTGGCGGATCTTGGCTTTCTCTCCCCAAGGGTGGTGGCGGATCACTGCGTGGTTTTAACTGAAGATGACATAAATCTTCTGGCTGCAAACAGCGTTAAGGTTGCCATAAACCCGGAAAGCAACATGAAGCTTGCTTCAGGCACGGCCCCGGTAAGGGAGCTTATGGCAGCAGGCGTGTGCGTTGCCTTGGGCACGGATGGTTGTGCCAGCAACAACGATTTGGACATGATTGGCGAAATGGACACGGCAGCCAAGGTGCACAAGGTTGTGACAGAGGACCCCACGGTTATGAAGGCCCAAACCGCCCTTGAGCTTGCCACCATTAACGGCGCAAGGGCTTTAGGCCTGGAAAAATTCATCGGCTCCATAGAAAAGGGAAAGCTTGCAGACATAATTGTTGTGGACACGGCAAAGCCCCACTTGACCCCCATGTACAACCCAATTTCACACCTTGTTTATGCGGCAAGGGGCAGCGATGTGGCCCACAGCATAATCCACGGCAGGCTGGTTATGGAAAACCGGCAGCTTTTGTGCCTGGATGTTGAAAAGGCCATGGCCGATGTGCGGCAACTGGCCAAAATAATCCGGCCATAATTTGCAGCCGTTAAGGCTTTTATGCATGATCTGGTAATAAAAAACGGCACAATAATCACCTGCGATTCATCTGACAGGGTTGTGGAAAACGGCTTTGTGGCGGTTTCTCAAGGAAAAATCGCCCTGATTGCAAGTGCAGACGATATCCCTGTGCCAAATGCCGCAACTGTAAGGGATGCCTGCGGCAGCATCATAATGCCAGGTCTAATAAACGCCCACACGCACCTGCCCATGACCCTTTTCCGGGGGCTGGCCGATGATCTGGCCCTTGCCGACTGGCTCAACAGCCACATCTTTCCTGCTGAAGCTGCCCACATAAACAGGCAAAGCGTTTTTGACGGTACGCTTCTGGCCTGTGGCGAAATGCTCCTTAACGGCATTACCACCTGCTGTGACGGCTATTTTCTGGAAGATGAGGTGGCTCAAGCCGTCAACATTTCCGGTATGAGGGCTGTTCTGGGCCAGGGGGTGATAGGCTTTCCGGCCCCCGGTGCTCCAAACCCGGAAAAGGCCGTGGAGATTGCCGGGCAATTTGTAAACCAGTGGAAAAATGCAGGCAATCCCCTTATCCGCCCTTCCATATTCTGCCATTCTCCCTATACCTGCTCGGCAAAGACCATACAGGAGGCAAAGCAAAGGGCACGGGATTTAGGCGTGCTCTTTCAGATTCATGCATCAGAAACCCGCTTTGAGCGCGAGACATCAGTTTCCGCCCACAGCAAAAGCCCCATTGCCTATCTTCACGATTTGGGGGTGCTGGATGCAGACACCCTTGTCATACACTCAATATGGGTTGACAAGGCTGATGTAAGGCTGCTTTCACAAAGCGGCTCCTGCGTGTGTATATGCCCTGGCAGCCACACCAAGCTTGCTTCGGGCATTGCTCCGGTAAAACTGCTTGAAGAGGAGGGCGTGTGCGTGGCTTTGGGCACGGACGGGCCTGCAAGCAACAACAGCGCGGATATGTTCCGGGAAATGGGCCTTGCTGCGCGGCTGGGCAAAATTTTGACCCATGACCCCACCCAAAGCCCGGCAGACAAGGTTATAAGAATGGCCACAGTTGATGCGGCAAAAGCCGTGGGCATCAAGGACATTACCGGCAGCCTTGAAGTTGGCAGGCAGGCCGATATTATTGTGGTGGATACAAATGCCCCGCACCTTACCCCCTGCTACAACCCCAAGTCCCTGCTGGTTTATTCCGCAACCGGCGCGGATGTGAGCATGGTGCTTGTGGCAGGCCGCATTGTGGTGCAGGATAAAAAGCTTTTGACCTTTGATGTTAAGGCCGCAATGGCCCGCGTGGCAGAAATTGCAGAAAGAATTGCAAGAAAAAATGAGCCAGAAAACAAGCATTAGCATCATAAATGCAGCCCTGGACAAGGAGCCTGCGGATATTCTCTTTACAAACGCAAGGCTGGTAAATGTATTTACCCGCAGCATTGAGCAAACTTCTGTTGCTGTTGCAGACGGGCTTATTGCAGGCTTTGGCCCGCGCAAGGCCCGCGAGGTTGTGGATTTGGCTGGCCGCTTTCTTTTGCCGGGCCTGATTGACGCACACATCCACATTGAATCCACCCTTGCCGGGCCTGTCTCCTTTGGCAGGGCTGCTGTTGCCTGCGGCACAACGGCTGTTGTTGCAGACCCGCACGAAATTGCCAATGTGCTTGGCACAAAGGGGCTGGATTACATGCTTGAGGCTGCCAAAGGCTCATTGGCAGATATTTTTTACATGCTGCCCTCCTGCGTGCCTGCAACAAACATGGAAAGCTCCGGGGCCTGCCTGGGCGCAGATGATTTGGAGCCTTACTTTGATAATCCCCGCGTGCTTGGTTTGGCGGAAGTAATGAACTTTCCCGGAGTTTTGGCAGGGGATGAAGACTTGCTGGCAAAAATCGCCCTGGCCAAAAAACGCGGCAAAAGGGTGGACGGCCACAGCCCGCTTTTAAGGGGAAAAGGGCTGGATGCCTACCTTGCAGCAGGCATGGAAAGCGACCATGAGTGCATTCGTGCCGATGAAGCAAAGGAAAAGCTTGAAAAAGGAATGTTCATAATGATTAGGGAAGGCACGGCTGCAAAAAACCTTGCAGACCTGCTTCCCATTGTAACAGCGCAAAATGCCTTCCGCTGCGCCTTCTGCTCGGATGACCGGCATCCCTACACCCTGCTTGATGACGGCCACATGGATTCCATTGTGCGCCGGGCAATTTCTTGCGGCCTTGACCCGGCTACTGCCATAGCAATGGCATCATTGCATCCGGCTTGCCATTTCGGCCTTGCCCGCCGGGGGGCTGTTGCGCCCGGCTACATTGCTGACCTTGTGGTGGCTTCAGATATTGCCAATCTGCACGCAGAAGCTGTTTACAAAAACGGCCTTCTTGTGGCCCAAAACAACAGGGCCTTTGCCCAATCCGCAGCCCCAAGCCCTGTAAGCGTGCCCATTTCCATGAATGTGGCACCCGGCTCTTTGGACTTTTCCATTCCTGCAAACAGCACCCGCGCCAGAATTATTGAGCTTGTATCCGGCCAGGTGCTCACAGGCCATTCAATAAAAACCGTGCCGATTGCTGATGGCCTTGCCACAGCAGATGCCAGCCAGGACATTGCAAAACTGGTGGTGATTGAGCGCCACCGTGCCACAGGCCGCGTGGGCAAGGGCTTTGTGCAGGGTTTTGGGCTTAAAAAAGGGGCCATTGCCGCAAGCATTGCCCACGACTCCCACAACATAATTGTTGCAGGCATGGATGACAAGTCCATGCAAACAGCCGCCCAGGAGATAATGCACATGAAGGGCGGAATGGCTGTCGCCTTGGGAGACAGGGTTCTGGCAAGCCTTGCCCTGCCCATTGCAGGCCTGATGAGCGAAGAGCCTTTGGAAGAAATAAGAAGCTGCCTGGATACTCTTATAAAGGAGGCCGTTAATCTTGGGTGCAGCGCAAATGACCCCTTCATGGCCCTTTCATTTTTGGCCCTGCCGGTGATTCCAAGCCTTAAACTCACCGATAAAGGCCTTGTGGATGTTGAAAAGTTTGGCTTTGTGGAGCTTTTTGTATGAGGTATGCGGGCAGAAGCCTTTTATAAAAGGTTTCTGCCGCTTTTTTTTGATTGCAGTCTTGCTAAAAAAGCAGGTGAAAATGAAAGTGAACGGCATTTGGCGGCAAGCAATCTGGACAGGCGGGGAAAATCTGCGCCAGGTTTTTATTTTTGACCAGACAAAGCTGCCCCACAAGCTTGTGGAAAAGGAGCTTAAAAATACGGACAGCGCCATTGCCGCCATCTGCAACATGGAGGTGCGGGGCGCGCCGCTCATCGGCGTCACCGGGGCCTATGCCGTGTGCCTGGCTGTGGCTGCAACTCCAAAAAATGCAGACCCGGACGCCTGGCTTGTAAAGGAATGCGCCAGGATTGCCGCTGCCCGGCCCACTGCGGTTAACCTTGCCTGGGCTGTGGATAAAATGAAAAATGCCCTGCTTGGGCAAAAGGATTTTTCAAAGCGCCTGGCTCTTGCCTATGAAAATGCCAAAATCATTCTAGAAGGCGAGGTTGACTGCTGCAAACAAATAGGCGTCCACGGGCTTGAGCTACTGAAAAGCCTTTCATCAAAAAAAGGCGGCAGGCCGCTTAACATCCTCACCCACTGCAATGCAGGCTGGCTTGCCTGTGTGGATTACGGCACTGCCACAGCTCCCATTTATGCTGCCTTTGATGCAGGGATACCCGTCCATGTGTGGGTGGATGAAACAAGGCCCCTAAACCAGGGGGCAAGGCTCACCGCCTGGGAAATGCTCCACCACGGTGTTCCCCACACCATTGTGACCGATAACGCTGGCGGGCACCTCATGCAGCACGGGCTTGTGGATGCGGTCATCGTGGGCACGGATCGCACCACCCACACAGGGGATGTGTGCAACAAGATAGGCACTTATTTGAAGGCCCTTGCCGCATTCGACAACAATGTGCCTTTTTTTGTGGCCCTGCCCTCTTCCACCATAGACTGGGAAATTGAAAATGGCCTCAACATCCCCATAGAGCAGAGAAACCCCAATGAAATAACCCTTGTGCAGGGCCTTTGCGATGGGCAGCTTAAAAGCGTGCTGGTTCCCCCGGAGCAAAGCCCGGCCAGAAACGATGCCTTTGATGTCACCCCTGCCCGGCTGGTTACAGGGCTGATAACCGAGCGGGGCGTATGCAGGGCAGATAAAAAATCCATAGCAGCCCTTTTTCCTGACAAAAGCCGCAAGTGAAAGGAGCAAAACCTTCATGGAAAAAATTCTGATTGTCGGATGCAGCAAGGTTATGGACAATGTGTGCATTGCATGCAGCAGGTGCATGGTGGGCTTTAACCGCAGGGAAGGAACCTTTGAGCAGTATGTGGATACGGACGCAGAGCTTATAGGCATACTTGGCTGCGGAGACTGCCCCGGAGCAGGCATAGTGACCCGTCTTGCCCAGGTAAAACTGTGGAATGCGCCCCTGGGCGAAAAACCCACAGCAGTCCATGTGGCCACCTGCCTTATGGATCACTGCCCCCACAAGGATACAATTTTGGCAAAAATAAAGGCCAAGGTGGGCGTGCCGGTTATCGAGGGAAGCCACCCCTACAAACCCGAAAACATTTATGCTTAAAAAGGCTGCTTACGCTTTAAAAAACAATTTGCGGGGAGGGGGCTTTTTGGGGAAAAAGCCTCTTTCCCGCATCTTTTTTCAAATCGTTTTTTTCCTTGCTTCAATTATTGTGGTTTGGGGGCCATCTTTTATTCTATAATTGCAGACAAACAGTCTATACGCTTAAAACTTGCCGTTCAAACAAGGGGCCGCCTTTTGGCAGGCGGCTCTCCACAAAATTCCGGGGGCAAAAAATGGAAAAGAAGCTTCTTTATGAAAAGGATGGAATCCGTGCCTATGAAACATCTTTTCCGGGCACAGATGTGAAGGAGTTTGCTGCAACAGGCTTTGTGGAAGGGCCAATGGAGGTGTTAGGCGAAGTCATAATGGATATTCCCCGCTACACGGAGTGGATGGCCGATGTTTCCGAGTCGCGGGTGTTAAAGGACATTGACCGGCTCACCAAAATTGTTTACGGCCGCATAAAGCTGCCCTGGCCCATTGCAGACCGCGACTTTGTGGTGGCCAACAAAACGCTGCTGGAAGTGGAGTTTGCCCGCTGCATCATTTCCTTTTCCGTGACAGAAGAAATTGCCGTGAAGCCCCCCAAAAAGGTTGTCCGCATGGAGCAGCTTGACGGCTGTTTCAAGCTCGAATACATGGGCGCAGACAGAAGCCTTGTAACCTACACCCAGAAGGCCCACCCAGGCGGCAGCACACCCCCCAAAATGGCAAATGTCACCACCCAGCATTATCCCTGCAAAAACATCCAGGGCCTGCGGCGCATGGCCCGCCTGCCGGTTTTTGCCCAAAGGGCCGCAAATTCGCCGGAAAAGAAAATAATACAAGACACCCTGGCAGACCGGGACAAGGTTCGCCTTGTGATGAAAAACAGGCTCAATGAATTTTTGAACAATAAGGAAATTGCAGACTCTGTGGTGGAAAACATGAAAGGCCTTGACGAGCTGCTCGCAAAGGGCCTCACCTACAACCGCCTGAGGGAGTTCATATCAAAAGCCATAAGCCAACTCTTTGAAATGGGCTTTGCCCCAAAGGTGTTAAGCGATTCCTCCCTGCTTAAACTCCTGGAAAAAAAGCCCGAAATTGTT
>Ga0351967_1043_pt2 | contig 30632 bp, 23 predicted proteins | sample TotcelT113001K15_FD_205803 | JGI IMG/M metagenome (GOLD analysis project Ga0351967, IMG submission 205803) | Enriched cells from coal bed in the Powder River Basin, Montana, United States - Total cells T11 rep3 HSBNCT.T11.300.1.K15 ... | reverse complement strand
CTCACCCAAACTGCTAGCAACTTGAATTGTTCTATTGTAATGAAAACTTCTTTCCCTCTGCAAGTGCTTTGGAGAATCTATGCAAATTATGCTCATGATCGCTGTATCTCTATTGATTTTTGTATTAGTCTGGCTGGGATTATTACTGAAAAAAAAAGAACGTGATTTCGCTGTTCTAGAAGAGAAATCTCATGCTTTTTCTCGACAAATCCTATCCCTTGAAGGGCAAATCCAACAGGCTTTAGAGGAAAATCACGAACTAGAGATGGCCCAAAAACGAGAATGGGAAAAACGAGCTGCCGTAGAACAAAGGCTGGCTAGACTATCCGGAATAGAAGAGGAATTTTTTATACGCAACGAGTCCCATCAATCCTTGCAGGAGCAATACACCAAATTATCCACCCGTTTGGCAGAAGCCAATACCCTTCTAGAGCATGAAAGACGGTCATCACAGGAAAAAATCACATTGCTCACGGAAGTGCAAAATAAGTTATCGGACGTCTTTAAGGGGTTGTCTGCAGATGCCTTGAAAAACAACAACCAGACCTTTTTAGAGCTCGCCTTGGCCAAGCTGGAAAAATTCCATGAGATTGTCAAGGGCGACGGGGCCATGAACCAGAAATCCTTGGAGTCTGTGGTCAAACCCTTGAAGGAGTCCCTTGATAAAGTCGACAGCCGCATACTCGATCTGGAAAAGACGCGCGCGGCGGCCTTTTCATCCCTTCATGAGCAAATCAAAAGCCTGTCCCATTGTCAAAAGCAACTTCAAGCGGAAACCTCAAGTCTTGTCAAAGCGCTCCGTCAACCCCATGTGCGTGGAAGATGGGGGGAGATCCAGTTGAAGCGGGTTGTCGAAATGGCAGGAATGCTCGAGTATTGTGATTTTGTTCAACAAGAAGGAGTTGGTACCGATGAGAGGCGTCTTCGTCCCGACATGCTTATCAAGCTGCCTAGCGGTAAGCTTATCGTTGTAGATTCAAAGACCCCTTTACAAGCTTATTTGGAAGCATTGGAACAGGCCGATGAGCCCGGGCGCCTGCAAAAATTGAAAGAACACGCCAAGCAAGTTAGAGTGCACATTACCCAGCTTTCGGCCAAGCTGTATTGGGACCAATTCCCCTCTGCCCCCGAATTTGTTGTTTTGTTCCTACCCGGAGAACCTTTCTTCAGCGCTGCTCTTGAGCACGATCCTAGCCTGATCGAATTCGGGGTCGATTTACGGATTATTTTGGCTACACCCACAACACTTATTGCGTTGCTGCGTTCTGTGGCATATGGCTGGAAACAAGAGCAAATTGCGAAAAGCGCCCAAGAGATCAGCGAAGTGGGCAAGACATTGTATGACAGATTGCGGGTTGTGGCCGAACATTTCGAGGGCTTGCGGCAAAGCTTGGATAAAAGCGTGGAAGCCTACAACCGGATTGCGCGTTCATTTGAAACGCGAGTCATGGTAACGGCCAGGAAGTTTAAAGAACTAGGAATTACCACTTCTGAAGAGTCCTTTCCATTGGATATTGTCGACAAGGTGACTTGTTCTTTGAACTTGGAACCCGCCGACAAATAGCCGGTCCAGCATTATCCGTGCATGGCATGGTGCATATGGTTGGGCTGGGCAACCTGTTGATTGCGGAAATTCAATGCAGCCAGCAGATGGGAACTGTCCATTGGACATTCCTCTAAATCGGCAATTGTCAACGCCACACGCAGCAACCTATCGCAGGCGCGTGCCGAAATGCCCATATTGTCGATGGCTTGCTTCAGTAATGCATGGCTTTTCTCGTCTAGCGGGCAGTAGAGTTTGACTTCCTTGCCAGACATTTGGGCATTTGTTTTGTAGCTTCCAAATCGTTTTTTTTGCCTTTCCCTAGCAGCTTTGACGCGCTTCTGGATAACTGCGGACGGATCGCCGCCGGTAGAATCCAGGATATCCTTGTAGCGTAGAGCAGGCACATCGACGAGCATGTCCATTCTGTCCCACAAAGGACCAGAGATTTTGCCTCTGTAGCGTTCGATTTGAAAGAAAGAATCCCGGCAAGGCTTGTCCGGGTGGCCTAAGTTTCCACATGGACAGGGATTCATGGCTGCTACGCAAATGAAACTCGTCGGGAATGTGAAATTACCCTGGGCTCGGCTGATGGTCACTTTTCTGTCTTCTAAGGGCTGCCTCAGGACCTCCAAAACTGTCCGGGAAAATTCAGGCAGTTCATCCAAGAAAAGCAGGCCATTATGGGCCAAAGAGACCTCGCCCGGCCTGGGCACTGTTCCTCCGCCAATCAAACCTGCGTAGCTGACGGTATGGTGGGGAGAACGAAAGGGGCGCTGTGTGACCAGGCTTTGCCCCTCCTGGAGCAGACCGGCTACCGAATGAATTTTTGTTGTTTCCAGTGCTTCCTCGAGGGTCATTTCCGGCATGATGCCTAGCAGGGCTTTGGCGATCATTGTTTTACCTGATCCCGGCGGTCCTGACAAAACGACGTTGTGCCCCCCGGCTGCGGCAATCTCCATGGCGCGTTTGACGTGCAAATGTCCTTTGATATCGGCGAAATCGACGGCAGGGATCGCGCATTCGAAAAGATTTTGAGAAATCTGAGAGGTTGCTGCCGCAAGGGAATTCGGGTTTCTGAAGAATTTTACGGCATCGTTCAAGTGATGGATAGGATAAACAGAAATTCCGGGGACCGCGGCTGCTTCTCTAGCATTTGCGGCAGGAAGCAGGATGCCCTTTTTTCCGAGATTTCGAGCTAAAACAGAAATGGCTAAAGCCCCCTGGACAGGACGTATGTCTCCGCTCAACCCCAATTCTCCTACGAGAAGATAATCGTCAAGGTTGATTGCTGGAATGAGGAGGCCAAGTGAACGGAGAAGTCCTACAGCAATGGGAAGATCATACAAAGGCCCTTCTTTACGTAAGTCTCCGGGAGCCAGATTGATTGTGCATTGAAGGAGGCCCGGCTGAAACCCTGAATTTTTTACGGCTGCAAGCACTCTGTCTTTAGATTCTTTGACTGCAGCATCAGGGAGCCCGACAATTACAAGGCACATTTTTTCTGGATGAACAATAGCATCGACTTCGACCTCAACGAGGACGGCATCGAGGCCTAAAAGAGAAGCTGAATAAAGACGAGCTAAAGGCATGGTAGTACTAAAAAGTTTAGAACAATGAAGATAGCACCTATGAGATTTATTTTATAATATATTTATTCTTATTTATTCTTGGAAATCCCCTATCAACTGGAAGCCGGTATGATCGATTTGCATAAATGTGATGCATATGCTATGAAAAAAAATGGTTTTAAAACTAAAGGGGGGAGTGGGTATGCATAACAAATTAGTGCGTCAAACCGCTGCATTGGCGTTGGCTGTGTGCGGGATTTTTTCTGTTTTTTCGCAACCTGTTGAGGCTTGCACAAGGGCTTTATTTACAGGGCCCGATAACATTGTTATCACTGCACGCTCGATGGATTGGGCGGAAGACATGCACTCCGATCTTTGGGTATTTCCTAAAGGGATGAAGCGTGATGGGGCCGCGGGGCCTAGATCGATTCAGTGGACATCCAAGTATGGCAGCCTCATTGTATCAGGATATAATCTAGGGACTGCAGATGGGATGAACGAAAAGGGACTGGTAACAAACTTGTTGTATCTCGCAGAATCGGATTATGGAGAGCCGGATAGTCAAACACCTTTGCTCTCGATTAGCTTGTGGGCACAATATGTGTTGGATAATTTTTCTACAGTTACGGAGACTGTCAATGCTTTAAGAAAAGAGCCTTTTGGCATTATCGCTCCGATATTGCCGAATGGTGCGCCGGCACAACTTCATCTATCGATTGCTGATGCGACTGGCGACTCAGCCATCTTTGAATACCTTGGCGGAAAACTTGTGATCCATCATGGCAAGCAATACACCGTCATGACGAATTCCCCTTCTTTTAATAAACAACTGGCTCTCAATGCTTATTGGGAAGAAATAGGAGGTTTGACATTTTTGCCGGGCACTAATCGGGCTTCGGATCGCTTCGCACGGGCTTCGTTCCTCTTGGGCGCAATTCCCAGAGAAATTTCCCGCCATTATATCACCGCAGTGCCAAATAAAAATTATATCAATCAAGCATTGGCCAGTATGATGGGCGTCATCAGAAGCGTCAGTGTCCCTCTGGGGATTTCTACACCGGGACAACCCAACATTTCTTCAACATTATGGCGCACAGTGTCTGATCATAAGAACCGGGTCTATTTTTTTGATTCGGCTACCAGCCCCGATACATTTTGGGTGGAGTTAGATGATCTTGATTTTAAAGAGGGGGCGCCTGTTAAAAAACTAGTGGCTTCCGGTGGAAAAATCTATTCAGGCAACGCAGCCGAACATTTCGAAGCCGCGCATCCCTTCACATTCCTGCCAGCCAAATAAGCGGCTTGAGCAAATGTACGTCCTCAAAAAGTTATGGCAACGGACATAAGGTAACAAGGCCGTCACGGCCTTGAATATATTAGCAGCCAGATCGGGACGATCCGGTTGCCTTTTTGCCATGACTTTTAAGGATGTATGAGCAAATTGTATTTTTGTATGGAGACACAGAGAATACGAGGTATATACCTCGCACGGTCTAAGCACGGTCTAAAACTTGGCAAAAGGCGAAGAGGTAAAAATGCATAACGCTTGCCGAATCTTGTCCTAGCAACAATGCTCGTAAAGGCAGAAAGAAAAACCATACGTTTTTTATCCGGGAATGACTATAAAAAATTATACTGCAAACATTTACTATAAGTTTTGTTTTTTGATGCTTGTTTTTTGTGTAAAAGTATTGTAAAGTAAAGATGTAATATAAATTATTTTATTACGAGGTTTGTATGCGAAAACAAGTTAAACACATTTCTGTTCATCAAAGCAGTAAAGTCATCGCTTTGCTTTATTTTTTAATTGCTTTAATCATCTGTATTCCTGTTTCAGCTGTTATTTTCATATATGGCGATAAAACGCAAGCAGTTGGTTTTTTGATTGCTCCCTTTGCCTACCTGGTTGTAAGTTATATTTTATTTTCCTTCGTATCATGGATCTACAACCGCATAGCTAATGTTTTTGGAGGAATTGAATTCACCATAGAAACTATAGATGAAAATAAAGTTGAAATAAAAAAATAAGCATAGGATCTATTAGAATTCATGTGCGCTTATACGATGACTCCATGAGCGCAAAATTCGGTTGGATTGTTGCAAAAACCACTCTTAAGATATAATGAGAATACCTAATCGGCAGTCATAACTGTAACATTTAGCCCCTTCTCTGTGCTCTCTGTGGCCTCTGTGGTAGTAAACTGCTTCTTCAGTTATTACCACAGAGGCCACAGAGAGCACAGAGAAAGGGCAAAATGTTACAGTTATGACTGCCGATTTCTATCTTTGGTTATATGTAGATACGTATTAATAAAAAACCAACCGAATTTTGCGATCATAGCTATGACTAAGTATATAAATACGAGCGAGGTATATTCATTATTTTGCGCAAGCCTTCATTTAATCACCAATTCCAAGTACATAATAGGCTTGAAAAGCAAAACCATTATTGGGTCGCTCTGCCACTCTGAGAACGACTTCTTTGCCGAGAGAATTTTGCAAGTTTATCCGGGTACTATATAGGTATGCGATCGCTTTTTTTGATGTGGGATGCAGCAAAAGATAATCTCCAGGCTTATTTTTTACCGTCCGTGGATATACTTCAATTATCCCTTTTATCGTTTGCGCATGTGCTAGTTGCTCTTGGTAGAAGGCGCTGATGTCCGTGCCCGGATGCTCAGCTTGCCACAGTTCGAAGAGCTTATTCTCTGCGGCCAGCCATCCTTCAACCTTGCTGTCTTCCCGTATGGAAGCGGCGGTAGAGATATCTCTTGGTCTATCTACCATAGCGGCAGCAAACCCTATCGGTTCGGCTTCAATAGCTGGCTGTCCGGCTTCTGTTGCAGTGGCCTGCAGGAGTTTGTTTTCCAGCTGCTGCAATCGTTCTTGTTGGCTTTTCATCTCCGCGGTGAGCTCCATATTCTTGGCTTGCCATTCTTTGCTCAATCGACTGCGGGTTTCTAAGAAGGCGATTTTCTTTTCTAGGTAGTGTTCTTGAATCGAGGAAAGTAATTGCTTCGCTCGCCCAACCTGGTCGGGAAAATCGGAAAAATTCATGATGACTTTTTGAAAATTGGATACGATCTTTTCGAGTTGGATTTTTTCAAAAGGTTTCTGCATTTCAGATTGACTGAGAAGATAAGTCGAGTTTAACAAAGCATTCACTTCTTCTCTTCTTCTCTGAATTGTTCCTAGTAAAGAGGCGTCGCCAAGCTTTTCTACAAATTCTTTACTTACGTAAAAATGGGCGCTGGAAGGGGGGCTTATCTCCAGCCATTTGCTGTTAAGGGTGCTGACTGTACCTTCAACTTTATCTCCGCTATTGAGCTGTGCAACGATCGGGGCTTCTAAATTTGGTTCAGCGCGCACATTAACCCTGTCACCTTCTACCACGTTGTCCAATATATATGTGCGAAAAACATAAGCTTTAAGGTCTTCTGGCGGAGCGACTTTATAAAAATCTTCTCCCTCTCCAACCACAATCAAAAGCTCATCTTTATTAAGTTCCCGCAAGATTGTGCCATCCAAGCTAGGTTGTATACGCATTCTTACTTTGTTCTTGGTGATTTTTCCCGTAAAAGGGTGGAATGCGGGCGATTGCGATGCACTGCCGGAGAGCTTTGACGGTATATCTGCCGAGGATTTTGTTTCTGTGTCCGCTTGCAAAAAGAAGTAGAACGGATTGGTTGCTATTGCTGCTGTTAAAAAAATATAGGTACACGCCGTGCGCATGATGCTCGCTCCTCTGTGGGTACAAATCGTGTGGACACCTAGATATTAAGGATTTTAGGCAAAAGAAAAAAGGATAAAATGTTCTAGCTTTTTAAGACCGCTAAAATATGTTCACAGCCTTGCTTTCCGCATGTGCATCCTACAGGATGTCCTAGATAGACGCTGTACTTCTCTTGGGAATCTAATCGATTGATCACACTATAAAGCTTTTCTCCTGTTTGATTAATATCCCATTGGCGAAATATAAGATCTTCCGGTGCGACGTCTTCGACTTCTACTTGAGATCCTGTGTGTCCGCATACTCCGCTCTGGATCGCTTTTGCTATCTGGCAGTGCATGCAATTGCATTCAGGTTCAGGCTTCGGAAGAGTCATTGCATCATCGGGTGCAAAGATTTTTGCCACGGCGCTGATCTTGGCTAATACTTCTTTAGGAAGGTCCGGAGTAGCGGCTTGCATGGGGTTGTGTTGCAGGGCAGCTCCTAAATTATCCAAAGAGTCGACTCCGACCTTGAATGGGGAATCTTCAGAGATTTGTCCTCCGCCCAAGAGGAAAGGGCCGAATACGTGGGACGGACTAGCGGCGTGCGCAGATTCATTACAGTGTTTTTGGAGGTAGGCTGCATGTGAATTGAAAATATTTTCCAGAACCTCTTGGTTTAAACCCGGAATAGTAATAGTTTCTCCGTCTGTTAACGTGACAACAAGAGCTCCTCCGCGCATATGAAGGGAGGTAACGTTTTCCCAGGTTGTTGAAACGAAAGGGGGTAGATTAAAAAATATATGGTTAATATGCATATTACACCTCATCTTGCATCACTAGAATGAGTTTATTCTTTCTGATGCCTTGTATGTTATCATTATTGTAGTTTCAATATAAAGCCTAAACGAAAGGCGTTATTCGAGTAAATAGAAATTCATTCTCGAATATCAGTGCATTTTCTGTCTATTAAATTTAGCACTTGCGCCAGTCGATTGCTGAGATGAAGTATAAACCATTGATCTTTAAATATCTATATCTTTTTTTATTTTGGTAATTGAACGGGAAAACGTTCTGCATTTTGTGTGGATGTGGTTTTTCTTGCGTGATTAAAGAATGTTATTTACAATCCGGAGAGTTTACTATTCTGCAATTTAGGAGTTTGCTGTGACCAGAAAAACCTTCATTCTCGATACCAATGTCTTGCTCCATGATCCCGAATCGATTGGCAAGTTTCCTAAGCACAATGTGGTGATCCCGGTAACCGTTTTGGAAGAATTGGATAAAATGAAAAGGCTTCCTAATGAGCTGGGGAAGAATTCCAGGGCGGTTTTCCGCTTTCTCGATTCGTTGAATCAGATAGGGCAGGGAGATTTACATCAAGGGGTTAAGTTGGACAATGAGTCGACCGTGCGGATCCAGCTGGAAATTAAGACTGATTATACATACGATTTTGCCCTGTCAGTAAACGATAACCGTATTATTATGGCTGCTTATTTTTTGCATGAGAAAGGCGAAACCGTAGTCTTTGTTTCAAAGGATCTAGCTGCGCGGATTAAAGCTGAGGCCATCGGGTTGCAAGTGCAGGACTATAGGAATTTAAAGTACGCTTATGAATCAATCTATAAAGGGATTAGGAAATTAGAAATTTCGAAACGCGAGATCGACGAGTTTTACAAAGATGGTGCTTTGCCGCTGCCGGAAGTAGATTTTCAACCCAATGAATATTGCATCTTGACTTCACCAGAGCATTCTTCAGCTGTTGGAAAATATGACAGCCATAAGAAGCAGCTTGAGCCTTTGCTTAAAGCTTTGAATATTTGGGGCATTAAGCCGCGGAACGTTGAACAACGATGCGCCATCGATGTGTTGTTGCGGGATGATATCAAACTTGTTACCTTAATAGGGCAAGCCGGTACAGGTAAGACACTTTTGGCATTAGCCTGTGGACTGCGGAAAGTTTTTGACGAAAATGCCTATACCAGGATCCTGGTCAGCCGTCCTGTTGTACCTCTTGGACGTGATATCGGTTATTTGCCCGGGACGAAGGAAGAAAAGCTCTTTCACTGGATGCAACCGATTTATGATAATTTGGAGTTCCTTTGCGATTCGACCAATAGCGAAGCTAGTGAGACTTTGCGCTGGGTCATGGAAAGCAATAAAATTGAAATGGAAGCTGTTACATACATACGCGGGCGTTCATTGCCTAAGATGTTCATTATTGTCGACGAAGCTCAGAACCTGACACCGCATGAAGTTAAAACGATTATCTCAAGGGCAGGTGAAGGGACAAAAGTGATTTTAACAGGGGATCCGACGCAGATCGATAACCCTTATCTTGACAAGGACTCCAACGGACTTACCTACACGGTGGGGCGTTTCCGCGAACAGAAAATCTATGGGAACGTTTATCTGGATAAAACTGAGAGGTCGGAATTGGCTGCCATCGCCGCAGAAATACTTTAGACTTAATAAAAGAATAGCAATTCCCGTTGGAAAAAAGGCACCACAGAGCCCGCAGAGATCACAGAGAGAAATTTAGACCTTCTCTGTGATCTCTGCGGGCTCTGAGGCTGTGAAAAAATTAAAAACGATCAAGGGGTAGAGACTTCCAAATGCGATACAAAAAATTATTCTGGTTCCATACCCATTGGATTCGTCTTATATAGCACGATTTTTATCCCCTTTTTATGCACAAAATACTGAAAGTTTATCTTTAGCTCCTGTTAATTTTTAACAAGTTCCTCAACCGTTCCACGCTTTTTGATTGTAAAAACATGTCCATATTAGCTCCTGATGAAGATTTCTACATTATGAGCCAACGCAAACAGGAGCGCGACATTTCTTACTTTATTTATTCCTCTAACAAGAAATTGATACAATCCATGATTTCTTGCCTGGGCATTTGCATATTCCGCAGTTGAAGAGCGTTCTTTATATAGTTTCTTAGCCTCATCAGTTGCCATACGTTCACGCAATTTTTTTAAGGGCTCGCTTTCATCTTCTATTTTGGTACTTTCTTTGGCAGGCATATAAATTGTGCAGTTTTTATAAATTTTTACAAAGTTCTCATATTCTGAATGGTTATTATAACCCCCATCTTGAAGCCATTTATTTGGAATAAAATTATATCTTTCTTCTACTTGACGAACCATTTTTAAAGTCTGTTTTTGATCGGATCCGCTTTTTGAAACATCTACACCAATAATAGCCTTTCCTTTATTCGTAGTAGCATATTGAACATTATAAGCAGGTCGGAAACCTTGATCGGCCATTTTCATTACTCTAGCATCGGGATCGGTCGTGGATGCTCTTGCCTTTTTTAAATCTTCTTCTTTTACGTGCCTTTGCTCCTTTTTCCCTGCTCTGATTTTGCTTTTTCTAACATCTTCTAGTTCAGCCAATGCTCTTTTAATGTTTTTTTCTTTTTCCTCTGCAGCCTTTAGTTGCGCAGCTTCTATTCTTGTTTTGCATGCCTCAGGTGTTTTTTGAGCTTCCTCTTTCAAATCTTTAACTAACATTTCAGCTAATTGTAAGTTAAATTGAAGCGTTTCTTCACGTTTAAAAGATGATGCGCCCGCACTAGCACGAACTCTCATACCATCTTGGGAAATTACTTCGAGTGAAATTATATTTGCTTTTGTAAGGATTGCCACACTTTCCGTAAGTAATTGATCGAACAACTCACCCTGCGAAACTCTAAAGTCAGACAAGGAATGATAATTCACACGTACGCCTCCACATATCCATCTATAGGCATTATGCATAGAGCAATTTTCAGCTAATAACCTTGCACTTCCTACACCCTTTATTGTTCCATATATCCAAAGAGTTAAATAAATTTTTGGATCTATAGCTGAACGTCCGGCACCTCCCTCAACAGATTGAATCTCTTTTAGTGCACAGCTTAGATCTAATGTCTCAACATATTTCCATATGTCCCGAGCTAGATGTTGATTTGGTAATAAATCATCTAATGAACATACTTTCATTTCGATTTGGTTTCGAATAGCACGCTTCAATCTAGGCTTTCCCATACACAAATCTGTTGGATTGCTTTTCTCAGTATTACTTGGAGGATTAAATAAGAGTAGTTGGTCTTTCATAAGTAGATGTAGATGGTATGTTAGTTGTAGGTGTGTCTTAAAGTGATTTTCAATAATGTGTTATTATACCATCACATGATTTTTGATGTAATAAGTATCTTACATTAAGGCATTTAAATTTTTTCACAGCCTCTCTGTGGTTTTTATTAAGTTTACGAATGAGTTAGGTTTATAATTACTCTCGATTCCACCGATTTCCGGGAAGAACTATAACCGAAAAAACAACCATCTGGTGAGGGCTGCTAAATTAATCCAAGTATGTGTCTTAATGTTTGCAAGCTAATTCCTGCGCCCTTTGGGCTGCAAGCCCCATCTCCCCGGGAGTTTTTGCGATGACCACTCCGGCTTTTTCAAAGGCTTTGATTTTTCCTTCTGCTGTACCTTTTCCTCCGGTAATGATGGCGCCGGCGTGTCCCATTCTACGGTCCGGCGGTGCTGTACGACCTGCTACATAGGCGGCAACGGGTTTGCTGCAATGGTTTCGGATCCATTCAGCAGCGCTTTCTTCTGCCTCTCCGCCGATTTCGCCTATGATCAGGATGGAATGTGTGTCCGGGTCATTTTCAAAAAGCTCTAAAATGTCGATGAAGCTTGTTCCAATCAAAGGATCGCCTCCAATGCCTACACAAGTAGACTGTCCCAAGCCTAACTGTGTGGTCTGCCAAACAGCTTCATAGGTCAAAGTACCGGAGCGTGAAACTATGCCGATATGTCCGGGTACATGGATATAGCCCGGCATTATGCCTAGTTTGCACTGTCCTGGAGTAATGACTCCGGGACAGTTGGGCCCGATCAGTCTGCTGGCCGGGTTGTTTTTTAGGGCTCTATGCACTGTCAACATATCGTGGATAGGAATACCCTCCGTAATGCATACAATTAAGGGGATTTCTGAATCGATAGCTTCAAGAATGGCCTCTGCGGCAAAGGCCGCCGGGACGAAGATCATGGTAGCTGTACAGTCCAAGGCTTTTTTTGCTTCATAAACCGTATCGAAGACCGGCAGCTCCAGTATTGTTTGCCCGCCTTTCCCGGGGGTGACTCCGCCTAGGATCTTGCTGCCATATTGCAAACATTGTTCGGTATGAAACCGTCCGGCACTGCCTGTAAGCCCTTGGGTGATGATCTTTGTGTTTTGATCGACAAGTATAGGCATGGTCTTTCCTCAACTGGTATAATGATTCATTTTAATTGTTTGCACAATTAGATAGCGTACTGGCGACAACTTTTTGGGCAGCCTGTTCAAGGTTGTCGGCAAGAATGACACTCAGGCCGGAATCTTTGAGCATCTTTTTGCCTTCCTCGACATTTGTACCTTCGAGGCGTATAACTAAAGGGATATCAAACTGCTGTTCGGTAGCTGCGGAAATAATTCCTGCCGAAATAGTTGCACAATTCATTATACCGCCAAAAATATTGATCAGGATCGCTTTCACATGCGGATCAGACAAAATAATCTTAAATCCTTGAGCCACTTTTTCTTTCGTTGCTCCGCCCCCTACATCCAAGAAATTAGCGGGATGCCCTCCATAAAAATGGATAATGTCCATGGTGGCCATGGCCAGTCCTGCTCCATTGACCATGCATCCTATATTTCCTTCAAGACCAATATATGAAATATTCTGACTAGTTGCCAAAGCGTCATTTGGGGAAAGTTGTGCAGGGTCGTAGAATGCCTTTATTTCGGGCTGCCTCCAAAGGGCATTGTCATCTAAGGTAAATTTGGCGTCCAACGCCAAAAGTTCTCCAGCTTGCGTCTCTACTAGAGGGTTGATCTCAATTAACAAAGCGTCTGTTTCACAGAATGCTCGGCATAGGGCGCGGGCTAGACGTTTTCCATTTTCTGCAGCTGCACCCGTCCATCCCATGAATTTGACGAGCCGAATGAGTTGATAGTCGTGCAAACGGCCTCCAGATTCGAAAGGAAGCGATAGAAGGCGGTCTGGTTCCGAGCGGGCAATTTCCTCGATATTGATGCCTCCCGATGGCGAGGCCAAAAGGATGGTCTCACCAGTTTCCCGGTTAATCGTACAGCCTAGGTAATACTCTCGTTCATAGGAAATTAAAGGAGAGATCATTACTTGAGTGGCAGCTAGTCCATTTGTTCCTGTTTGATTGTTGACGATTTTTAATCCGATCAGTTTTTTTGCGCCTTCTATGATTTCGGTGCGGTTCCTGCCGATTTGTATTCCACCCGCCTTTCCTCTACCCCCAGCATGGATTTGTGCTTTTATAACAGCTTCGTTCAGATTCATCTTCTCTAAAATCGGGGGGAGTTCATCTGCATTGGAAACTACGAAAAATGGGGGTATAGGAATACCGTATTTTTTCAAGATGATTTTTGCTTGGAACTCGTGGATATTCATGTAAGCTCGTTTTTAGAATTGTTAACATGTGTCATTTCCTGAAGCAAAGTCTCTTATAGAAATGCCCTTTCTTGATATACTCCTTATGTGATAAACTCCTTTTTTCTTCAATGTATATACCTCGCACGGGCTAAAACTTGGATTTTGAACAGCGCGAAAGCTCCCACGGTTGAACGATCGAAAGCGACCCAATATTGTAATATGGGGTCGCTTTCGATCGATTCAACCCCGGGGATTTGACGCAGTTCAAAATCCAAGTTTTAGACCGTGCGAGGTATACCTGAGGCGGATACAAATTCCCTATTGGATGCAATGCAGATAGGATAGGATCTCTCAATCACAGTCAATCTTTTTCAAGGACGTTATGGTTTTTAAATTCCTTCAATCAAGCTTTAAAAAATTACAAGGTGCTTTAGCACGGACAGGTTCGCTTCTTGGCGATAAACTGCGTTCTATTTTTTCCGAAAAGCTTGACGAAGAGGCTATCGAAAAATTAGAAAAAATTCTCTATGAGGCCGATATCGGCGTCGGCGTTACTTCGGAGCTGATCAAAAAAGTACGGGAAGTCCATAAAAAAGATCCGGCACTGACTGGGGAAGCCATGGTCGATGTCATTCGCAATGAGATCCAAACGATGCTGTCTTCTGTGCCGAACACGCTTTCAGCTCCTGCTGAGGGGCCTTTTATCATCCTGATTGTCGGGGTTAACGGAAATGGCAAAACAACATCCATTGCCAAATTGGCCAAAATGTTCAAAGATCAAGATAAAAAAGTTTTGGTGGCGGCGGCTGATACGTTCCGCGCAGCTGCAATTGAACAACTTGAAGCATGGGCAGTACGTATCGGAGTTGATGTTGTTAAGGGTATGTCGAAGAGCGACCCTGCAGCAGTTGTTTTTGATGCAGTTTCGGCAGGAAAATCTAGGGGAGCGGACATTGTGCTTATAGATACGGCCGGCCGTCTGCATACAAAGTCACACCTCATGCAAGAATTGGAAAAAATCAAACGTTGTTCCCAAAAAGTTATTCCCGGCAGTCCTCACGAAACTTTGCTTGTCCTCGATGCAACTACAGGACAAAACGCTATTGACCAAGCTAAAGTCTTCCATAGCCACATACCTGTCTCAGGATTAATCCTTACAAAATTGGATGGGACCGCTAAAGGAGGAATTGTCATAGGCATCCAAAGACAATTAGGGATTCCCATTAAATTTATCGGGCTGGGTGAATCCATGGATGATTTCGAAGTCTTTGATAAGGAAGCCTTTGTGAAAGCGTTATTCACATGATTGGTAGATTTTTCCCATCCATGCTAATGTGATTTTGTTTAAACAAGGAGTTCTGCATGCGAATCCTCTCAATAGCCTCTTTACTGTTTTCTTCATTGATCTTGGGACCTCTCTCTGCCCATCATTGTCATCACCATGAATGCATACATGTCCACGAACATGCACACGAACATGCAGATGTCCATGTACATTATGGGCATTCACACGATCGCGTATACATTTACCAACCTTGGTATCACCCTGAACATGTCTATTTTTATGATGGATATGCCTATCCTAATGTTTATTATGGAAACCCATATTATTACTATGATCCTCGGTTTTATTACTACGAACAGGTAGATCCCGCTTTGAATATCAATGTCTATTTAGGTGGTTGAGCGATAATAACATGAAGTATAATATGTTAGTTGTTCAATAAAATAAATTAGATAAAGCGTTGACAGGTTAATTCAATGCTCCTAGTATGAATTCATAGGGGAGTAAGGTTTTTTTTTGACCATACCAATGACTATTCGCAACTATTTTGCTGTTTTGACCTGTCTTTTTCAATCTTTGCGCTCACCATAAATTGCCCCTCAAGATATTATCCCTCAAGTGGACATAAGGTAACAAGGCCATCCTTGCCTTGAATATATTAGCAGCCAGATCGGGACGAGCTGGTTACCTTTTTTGCCATGACTTTTTAAGGGACGTACAAACTTTGTTCCTGCCCCTGTTATCGAACAAGGTGTTTTTTATAAAACAAACCTTGAACCAAGGGAATTGTATGAGAAAAAGTATTATGAAATGTACTGCAGTAGTATGTGCTTTTTATTTTATGCTTACACTTCTTGCGAACGCTCCCTCTGGTTCCCTAGTTCCTACAAATTTTTTAGCGTATAAAGAATGGGGATGGGCAAAACATCATTCGTATTATAAACATTACTATGAGTATCCGCCTTACTACCCAACGTATATTAATAATCGGTACTACATGTACCAGCCCCCTTATGATAGATATTATTATTATCAGGATCCTTATAATTACTATTATGATAGCTTTAACGGTGTATACATAAGATATGGATTCTAATAATAGATAAAGTTCTCATCGTCGGACCTATATCTCCGGCGGATGAGGTTATTACCAATCATTAACCGAGGAGGTTTTATGAATTGGATAAAATTGTCTTTACTAGTTTCTTTTATGTTTATATTTTTGAACTTAATGCCGGCTGTTAATACAGGACTAGAGGCAACGGCATCTGCTGGATCTGGTGACATTAATAGTCAAATCGTGGATCGTAGTAGACATGGTCATCGTAATCATGGACATGGCAACTATCGTAATTACGGGTATGTTAATTATGGTAATTACGGGTATGGTGGTAACTATCCGTACTATTCAAATAGAGGATATTATTCGTATCCGAGTTATTACTATAACAGCTATACTTACCCTGGACAAGGGTATTATTATAATGGGCCATACTACAGATCTTATAACTATGATCAGTCTTACTATTATGGAGGATCTCCAGGGATTTGGTTTAGCTTGGGGTTCTGATAACAGTAAGGTACTAAGAAAGTAGAAATGAACTGAGTGTTAGAAGAGTCTTGTTTTAATTTCAAGGCATCTTCTAGACTCGGTTTCATTTATTATATGGGTATAGCATGGGTTCTTTTTTGTGTAAAAAGAGCCGGGATTTCCTAATAAGATAGAGAGAGGTAATATGAATCGTATTCAATATTTCGGATTAGCTCTAGTAGCTTCTTCTTCACTTATGCTTTTTCCTTTAACAGCGCAGAAATTATCAGCTGGGGATACCGGCGCTGATCAGAATGTTGCCAAAGAAGTTGCTAGAGGCGGCGGCGGTGGACATGGCGGCGGAGGCGGTCACGGAGGCGGCGGACATGGCGGCGGCGGTTGGGGCGGAGGTCACGGCGGCGGACATGGCGGCGGCGATAGACATTGGGATGGTGGCGGTCGTGGCGATTGGGGCGGAGGTCATCGTGGGGATTGGAACCGTGGGGATTGGAACCGTGGCGATTATTATAATAACAATGATAATTTTATTATCACTCCATATTATGGAGGAAGTTCTTATGCAGATCCTTACTGGTATTATTATAATGATACTAACGATTATGATAGCACCAGTAATGATGGTTATGGCTATTAGAGGCTAGACGTCTCTAGAATCATTTCGAGATAAGGTATACCCGAGCGGCCTAAGGATCTATTGGGCGCTCGGGTATATGTGCAAAATATGACTCATGGATGAATGCGTTAGAAATTTGCCTAATGTGAGAGATCCTACCGCGAGGTATACCATTAGCAAGCGTACTCGCAATGTAGTCTGTCAAATTTTGTCCTTGACCTTTTTTAAAACACAGAGCACAGGGCACACGGAGAACAATACTCTGAGGCTGTGAAAAAATAGAGATCCAAGCCGATTTTACCGATCTTTTTTGCAAATCTGCGAAAAAATCTCGTCACAATCGGCTGGATTCTAATTTTTTCACAGCCTCTCTGTGCCTCTGTGTTTTCTATCATCTTCAATGAATAAACTTATGCATGGTTTCACAAACCAGTTCGAATACCACAAAAAGCAGTAAAATGATGAGCAGGGGTTTTCCTCCAGGTATTGAATACGTTGAAGGAAGCTTTAAGAAATAGCGTCCTCTCCATACCATCAAAATAGGTAAAAGTCCTAGCAATAGAGCGCAGCCAAAGCCCCCGGCAAAATCCAATGCTGACAAAAACACGTGCGGATGAGTGTAGGCAATTAACATTGGGGGAACAAATACCCCGAAGCAAAGAAGCAGTCTTCCCTGTTTCGTTTTTTCCACACGCAGACCATCTGCGAGAAAATCTAACAATCCTAGAGTCACTCCAAAAAAAGAAGTCACCAAAGCAAAAAATGCAAATAATTTTGCGATGATAAAGATTGAAGGGTTATCAATAAAATACTTCAAAGGCTGGATTGCAGTACTGCCATTAGCTAATGCAGCTGTTAATCCATAAGGTCCATCAGCAGGAACGATTCCCATGATGAGCCATTGCCAAAGCAGGTAGGTCAGAAATGGAATAAAGCTTCCAATAAGTATGGCTTGACGAGTTTTTCTTGCATCATGATGCATGTAAGTGATGAGCGAGGGGATAATTCCTTGATAAGCAAAGGAAGTAAAGGCAATGGGTAAGGCTAGAAATGAAAGAGACCAATCCTTGCGGACAAGATTCTCTGGTTCGACATGGCTGTAACCAAGGATAACAAAGGCAAAAAAAGATGCCCCTAAACCTAACATTAAAAAAATGTTCAGTTTGCCAATTACTTTGGTTCCCGCATACACAAAAGGCGCAAACAGCGCCACGAATAACAAGGGTCCGGCCCAATCAGGCAGTGAATTTTGAAACAACTCGCAAAGCAAATTACCGCATCCTACTACATAAGCTACTGTAAGGCAATAGAATAGGAATAAATAAAGACCCCAGGCAAACGCTTTCCCTAAAGGGCCTAACGTTTTTTGGGCCATTGATATAATATTGGCTTCTTTGTCCATCCAGAGGCTAATCTCTAAAAATAGCAAACCAGTGCATACCATGAAAAGCCAGCAGGTGATAAAGACTGCTAATGAGGGAACGAATCCGCCTTGTCCTGTAAGAATAGGTAGGGCTAACATTCCTCCACCGATGGAGGTGCCGGCTACTAACAGGGCCCCTCCCATGATACTTCCACTTTTTTCCATTTTTATTCCGTTGTTTGCATGCGCAATTAATAAAATTTATAAATAGTTTATTACGAATTTTTATTTTTATCAATATTTTTGCATGTTTCGCTGAAAAAATGGCCGAGTCGAAATTTGTTCAGGATTTATCCACACATACAGTGATTTGTAGGGAAGTTGCCGGAAAAATGAAGGAGAGGCGAGTCTCGTAAAACCGAGGAAATAGGTTGGCTATGAATCCAATTCCAAGCAAGAAGCTCAGATCATCAAAGAATAGGTATTTTTCCTCTAGAAGAAAGTCAGTATTATAATAAGAATTTCCTTTCAGGAAATAATCAAAGGATCCATGGCTGAACTTATGACAGTTGTCGTTATTTCTATGTGCGTCGAAGCAGGTATAATGCGGTGTTTCAATGTAAATTTTTCCGCCGGGGGACGTGATCCTGTTGAGTTCTTCTAAGGTTTTGGCAGTATTTGGGGCATATGCCAATATATTTTGGCAAATGACGAGATCAAAGGAATTGTCTTTAATAGGCCAAGGTAGCGAATGGATGTCTCGAAATGCGGGTTCTTCTGTCGATGATGAGGCTTGTGATTGTTTACTTTGGGAAAAGCTCTTTTGAAAATTGTTGAGATCCAAAATGCGTTTATTTGAAAATTCTTCCAGAAGCCTTGCTTTTGCTTTGCGGGGATTTGGAAAAGGCCGCATGCGTCTCCTCTGCACTTGAATTCAACTTAATCACTACCTTACTTTGAAAAACACACTAGCAAGTTCATTGGTGTTTGTCAATTTTTTTTTCTGGTATTTGGCATGAGAACCAATCTTCTTCTTATTCCACAGTGACAGATTTCGCTAAGTTTTTCGGTTGGTCGATTTCTGCCCCTCTTTCTTTAGCAATATAATAAGCTAATAACTGCGTGACTACCGAGGTGGTAATCGGGGCCAACTCATCAATGGTGTCAGGTATTGTGATCAAGTCCGTGGCTATTCCTTCCAATCCTTTTTCGCTTTCTTCCGCGATGGCCAAGATAAGACCGTTCCTGGCTTTGATTTCCATTAAGTTGCTGATCAATTTATCAAAAGTCATTTTATTGGAACAGAGAGCCACCGTGGGGCAGTTTTCATTGATCAAAGCTATTGGACCATGCTTCATTTCACCTGCAGGATATCCATTTGCATTGATGTAGGAGATTTCTTTCAATTTTAAGGCTCCTTCCAAACTGGTTGGGAACATGTAGTTTCTGCCTAAATAGAAAAAATTATTATACTTAGCATATTTTTTTGCTATAGTCTGTATAGAGGATGATTTATCCAAGATTTTTTGTACCTGCTCGGGAAGTGTTTTCATTGCTTTAATCAGCTCCTGCCCTTCTTGTTTGCTCATATGCCGCATGCGTGCTAATAAGAGCGCAAACAAGGACAAGACCACAAGCTGGCTAGTAAAGGCTTTGGTAGAGCAAACGCCGATTTCCGGCCCGGCACGAAGGAAAATGGTGGCATCGGATTCTCTCGATAGGCTCGATCCCTGTACGTTGCAGAGCGCCAAAATCTTCGCTCCTTTTGCCTTAAGCTCGCGAACAGCAGCCAAAGTATCGGCAGTTTCCCCTGATTGACTGATGGCGATTACGAACGTTCCTGGCTGGACAACAGGGTTCTTATAGCGGAATTCAGAGGAAATTTCTACTTGGACTGGTATGCGAGCTTTATCTTCAAACATATACGAGGACACAAGTCCTGCGTGGTAGGAAGTACCGCAGGCTAGGATCAATATCCTTTGCACGGAATGAAGTTCATTGATTTCGAGATTTAATCCTTCGAATATAGCTGTGCCATACTCTTCCAGAAAGCGCGATAGAAGTGCATTTCTGATTGTTTGAGGTTGTTCGAAGATTTCTTTAATCGTGTAGTGCTCGTATCCCCCTTTGGATATATTCCCGGCTTCTAATGAAAGCTGTTGTATTTTTTTATCGATTGGGGTGCAGAAAGAATCATAAATTTCTAATTTATCAGACTTAATTACGGCGATTTCGGAGTTTGAAAGAAAGACAACCTCGCGGGTATGGACGGAAAATGAATTGGAATCGGAAGCGATAAAGGCTTCGCGAGCTCCAATCCCGATTACCAATGGAGATTCGTGAGCAACGGCGATAATCTGGCCGGGATAATCCCGATGAATAATGGCTAAGGCAAAGGATCCCTTAAGAAGCAAAATTGTTTCTTTGACTGCTTTGAGAATATCTCCTTCGTATAGTGAAGCGATGAGGTGGGCAATCACCTCGGTATCTGTGTCAGATATGAATTGCACACCTTTTTCTTTTAGGGATTTCTTGAGTGATTCATAATTTTCTATGATGCCGTTGTGAACTAAGGCCAAGGAAAGGGCTGTGTCGAAATGAGGATGGGCATTTTCTTTGCTCGGTTTACCATGTGTCGCCCAACGTGTTTGGGCTATGGCCAATTCTAAGGAAATTTTTTTTTCGTCGACCAGTTTTTGTAATACATCGACTTTGCCGACTTCTTTACAGACAACGACTTCTCCATTTTTTAACCCAGCTATCCCCGCTGAATCGTAGCCCCGGTATTCTAATCTTTTTAGGCCTTGCATAACAATGCTTACCGCATCTTGGTCTTGCGGGCCAACGTATCCAAAAATTCCACACATAATTCTATAGTTCCATTTATGAAGTTGATTATTATATTATAGCATGTTTTTATTTTCCAATGGATACGCGTATTGAATCGGCGATCTTATGGGCGAATTCTTTAACCTGCTTAGATTCAGGACCTTCCACCATAACCCGGCAAATATCTTCCGTCCCGGAATAGCGGACAAGGGTCGATCCGTTATTTCCTAAACGTTTTTCGACTTCGTTGATTGTCAGTTTTACTTTCTCTAAACTTTCTAAAGGTGGTTTTGAATGGACGTTGACATTGACCAGCACTTGGGGATATTTCGTTACTATTTTTGCCAGTTCGGAAAGTTTAGAACCGGTCTCAATCATTATCCTCAATACTTGCAAAGCTGATACAAGACCGTCCCCAGTAGGATTATGGTCTAAGAAAATCATGTGTCCGCTCTGTTCTCCTCCCAGATTCGAATCATGTCTCAGCATTTCTTGTATGACATAACGATCTCCGACTTGAGACTTGATGACACGAATCCCGATATTTTCCATGGCTTTGACAAAACCGATATTGCACATGACTGTGCTGACCACGCAGTTATTTTTTAGGAGTCCCCGGTCTTTCATGTCTTTTGCACAGATAGCTAATATTGCATCGCCATCCACAATTTGTGCACATTCGTCGATCATGATCACTCTGTCTGCATCCCCATCCAAAGCGATCCCGACATCGGCTTTATGGTCAATGACTCCTTTTTGGATCGTTTCCGGATGGAGAGAACCGCATTTATCATTGATGTTTAAGCCATCGGGGCTTATGCCATACGAATGAACAGTCGCATCGAGTTCCTTAAAGACAAGAGGGGCAACCTTGTAAGCTGCACCATTCGCACAGTCCAAAGCCACTGTGATGTTCTTTAAAGAGAGGTTTCTAGGAAAGGTTGCTTTGACATATTCAATATAACGGCCATCAGCATCAGTTACACGCGCATTTTTTCCAATGTCATTATCCATCGGAAGCAAATCCTGAAAAGAATTTTCATGGACCAAAGCCTCCATTTCCCGTTCCCAATTGTCCGGGAATTTAAAACCCTCAGATGAGAAGAATTTAATTCCATTGTCATAGTACGGGTTATGCGAAGCGGAGATCACAATCCCCGCATCGGCCCGATAGGCTCTAGTGATAAACGCGACACCCGGTGTTGGAAAAGGCCCTAGCATTAAGGTGTCTACACCCATTGAGCAAAGTCCGGCTATCAGAGCATTTTCGAACATGTAACATGATAAACGTGTATCCTTTCCGATGACGACCCTATGTTTTCCTTTATGGGTTCTGAATAATTTTCCGGCTGCTCGGCCTAATGCTACTGCTGTTTCCACCGTCATGGGTTGATGATTAGCTCTGCCGCGAACTCCATCAGTTCCAAAAATTTTTGTATTTTTTTCTTTTGTCATTAGTCGTTTGCTTTTTTTTGTATTATTAGGTTTTATTGAATCATTGTTCATCTTGTGCAAGTGTGTAGCCGGGCTTTCCATTGAAAGTGCATAAATTTTCGGTTTGGATGAAATCGATGCTCTCTTTAGCGAATTTTTCCAATAACGCTGCGATCTGCTGGTGTGTGACCGGCTTGTGCTTTATCCTTGACATAAACCGGCAGCGCCATGTGTCTACACAGTAGGTTTCCGGAATTCTTTCCGGCCAAACTTTCACACCCCTGTTGCTAATCATTGTCAAAGAGAGATGTTCATCGGAAATGCGAAGGATTTTTTCTTGCAAGTGGTCCAAAGAGCCTTGGAAGTCCACGAACACGTCTACGCCGATGGTCTCTTTTTTTTCATTATTTTGAAGGGATGCAATAGGTGTGTAGTCGGTCAAATGCGCCGGGGCCCCATAAAAAACAGGCTTTAAGGTAGTTGGACTTCTTCCAAGCCTTTCTATCACAGCTTGGGCAAACTCTTTCGTTCCGACTGATGATTTGCTTAATCCTTCTTTAAAGATGTCATAGGTATGGATGCCTTCTTCCAAGGTGCATAACCAGGCATTATGGATCCTTGCTGCCACTTCCGGCTGTTCGATGTGCACTAGCATCATAACCGCAGCAAATAATAATCCGGAAGGATTTGCTGCGTTTTGGCCAGCCCTTCTCGGGGCTGATCCGTGGATAGCTTCGAACATGGCCCCTTGGATTCCGATATTGGCTGAACCCGCCAATCCTACCGATCCTGCAATTTGAGCAGCCACATCAGACAGGATGTCGCCATACAAATTAGCCAATACGATGACATCGAAATTCTCGGGAGTATCTGCCAGTTTTGCGGCCCCGATATCTACAATCCAATGTTCGTTGACCAACTGTGGATATTCCTGCGCGATTTCATCAAAGACTTGATGGAAGAGTCCATCAGAGAGTTTAAGGATATTGTCTTTTGTAAAGCAGGTAACTTTTTTTCGTTTATTGGCGAGGGCATATTCGAATGCATAGCGGATGATTCTTTCGCATCCGGGGCGTGAAATGAGTTTCAATGCATGGCACGCATCTTTTGATTGCCGATATTCAATGCCGGTATACAGGTCTTCCTCGTTTTCCCTAATGATCACCACATCCATAGAAGGGTGTTTGGTTCTAACAAATGGATAATACGATACGCATGGACGGATATTGGCGTAGAGGCCCATGGAGGTGCGGATCGTAACGTTCAGGCTTTTAAAGCCCCCGCCTTGTGGAGTCGTGATCGGGGCTTTAAGAAAGGCTTTGGTATGTCTGATGGTCTCCCAAGTCGAAGGTTCGATTCCTGCGGGAAATCCTCGCAAATACACTTTCTCACCAATATCTACCTGGTGGATTTCCAGCCGAGCGCCCGCTGCCTCCATAACCGACAAGGTCGCTGCCATGATTTCAGGTCCGATACCATCCCCTTGAGCTACGGTGATAGGCGTTTTTTTTATGGCCATGGTCTCCTCCGCGAGTGTAATATACAAACAAGTCTTGAGGGTAATAGTATCATAATTTAAAATCCACTCAAGAGTATAAAATGATCAACAAGGATAACCCCAGTGCTAAAAGAACTTTTCGCTAAAGAGCAGCAATATCTGAACACTTTTTTTGAAGCCATCGATTATTCCTCGCTTCAACACTTGTTGGACCTCCTTGCCAATTGCGAGGGTTTGATTTTCTTTTCCGGGGTTGGAAAAAGCGGACTCGTTGCTGAAAAGATTTCTCAAACGATGGCGTCCACGGGAACACGGGCTTTTTTTCTGGCGCCCGGAAATGCTCTACACGGGGATATTGGGATCATCTCTGACAAGGATATTTTCGTCATGCTCAGCAAAAGCGGCGAATCGGACGAGCTTCTCAACATCATCCCTTTTCTCCGCAATAAAGGGGTCAAAACGGCATGCCTGGTTTGTTCTCATAATTCCAGGATGACCAAAGCCTGCGATTATAACGTAGTCCTTCCTCCAGTCAAAGAATTGTGCCCATTCGATCTTGCTCCTACCACATCTACTGTCATTCAAATGATCATTGGTGATGTCCTAGCCGTTTCTTTGATGCGCATGAAGAATTTCAGTTTGGATGAATTTGCCAAAAATCACCCGGCCGGCCGGATTGGTCGTCGTATCACATTGAAAGTCAGCGACTTGATGTTAAAGGGTTCGGATATTCCTTTGTGCGGTCCTTCTGATCTGATCGTGGACGTGCTGGTAGAATTATCGAATAAGCGCTGCGGATGTGTCTTGGTGATTGACGAACAGCATGAACTGTTGGGGATTTTCACAGATGGCGATCTGCGGCGCGCCTTGCAAAATTTAGGAGCATTGGCCTTGAATACCAGGATGGGGCAGTTGATGGTGCGGATGCCGCGATTCATAAGGCCTAACGATCTAGCTTCGCAAGCGATGCAAATGATGGAGTCTGACCAGAAGCATCCGATTACTGTACTTCCCGTCTTGGATGAGGACAATAAAGTTGTGGGCATCATCAAAATGCATGACCTTGTTCAGTCAGGGATTTAGGAGAGGATCAATGACAGGTTTAATAGGATCCAAATGCCTTATAAATCAATGCATAGGCAAGGCCGATATTCCCTTCGGCTTGTGCTAGATCATCTTCAACCCCGATCAGCAGCTGCAATGAATTGAGGACCCTTGTATAGTCGGCTAATCCTTCTTGATATTGTAACGTGGAAATATCAACAGATCTTTTTGCGAAGTTGAAGCTGTCCTGAAAATTGGCCGTCTCTTCAATTGACTTAGCAAAAAAAGTCAAAGCATCTTCCACTTCCTTATAGGCATCCAAGACTTGGTTACGATATAAGGCAATTCCTTCGTTCAATATCGCATACTGTTCTTTGATCCGATTTTCCAGGCGTCCATAGTTTAAAAGCGGCCAGGCGAAATCTGGGCCGTAAAAAAACGTGAGGCTATTGCGGCTGAAGAAATTCTTTCCATTTTGGTTGAATGTAGAATGCGTGCCTGCAGCACATTCCAATCCTAAAAAACCGGTAAATGAAATCCGCGGGAAAAGATCGCTGACAGCAATGCCGATCCGTGCAGATTGTGCATATAGAAGATCCAGGCTGCGCCTGAGGTCTGGTCGCTGGCAAAGAATTTGCGCCGGATAGCCAATGACGGCATCCTTAGGAGTACGGATGGGTTGCGAATCTATGAAAAAGCGATTGGAAAATTCTTCTGGAGTTAATCCAAGAAGTATAGCGAGGCTGGTCGTCACGCGCTTTAAATCGATCTCCAAGGCAACTTTTTGGGCCGTACTTTCTTTCCATAGGGATCCTGCTTGTGCATAATCAAGCTCTGAATCATAGCCTTCTTCCCAACGGACTTTAGCAATTTCGACGCTGCGGTGTTGGATGATAATATTGCGTTCGTAAGTAGCTATCCGTTCCTGAAAAGTTTTTTGCTGTACATAAGCCAAAACGATATCTGAAATAAGAAGGCGTTGAACATCTTGGTAATCGCTTTTTGAAGCTTCATATTCCCCATAGGCTGCTTGGACTCCTCGGAAAAAACGTCCCCAGAAATCCAACTCCCAAATAATCCGCAGACCTAGGATATTGTCCCAAAATGTGCGCGATGCATTCAACGTGTTCGGAGCATTTGCACTCAAATGCGTATTGAAGGCTGAACCCTCAGCTTGTTGGGTTTGCGGAAAGTATTCGCCGATGGCGAAACCTAAATTTGCTCTGGCAGCCAGGATTCGATTGGCCGCCGCTTCCAAGGTATAGTTTTCAGTGAGTGCAAAGTCAATCAAAGCATTCAGAGTGTCGTCTTGATAATTTTTCCACCATTCGCCGATCTGTATTTCTTCATTACCAGCGATGACGTGCGATTCTTCCGACCAAAATTCTTGTGTAGGAGTCTCCGGCGTTTTGAAGTCGGGGCCTACATGGATGCATCCGACCAGCAGCAATAGTGCGAATAACCCTAAGAACTTTCCGTTCATGTCCCTTCCTTTGGCGGAGGTTCTAGCCGATAAATAATTGCATAAAAGAGAGGAACGGCTATCAAAGTAAGCAGGGATCCAATGGCCAAACCACCCATGATAGCGACCGCCAGGCCGATCCAAAAAACATCTTGCAAAAGAGGGATGACCCCGAGCACAGTCGTACCTGCTGCCAGCATCACAGGTCTGACCCTGCAGACTGCGGCTTCCACAATGGCATTGTATGGATGCATGCCTTTGGCTATGTTTTCATTGCAGGCATCCAGAAGAACAACAATATTTTTGTTCATCATTCCTGCGAGGCTCATGGCGCCTAGAAGTGCCATAAATCCGAAGGGGACATCAAAGAGAAGGAGCCCTGCCGTAATTCCGATCAAGGCAAATGGAAGAGTGCAGAGGATCACGACTATCGGCCTAAAGTCGTTAAAAGTGGCTACCAGGCATAATAAGATGACAATGACAGCAGGTATTACTCCTGGAAGAAGCTGCTGTTGGGCTGTTTTACTGCTATCTTCCTCGCCATCCCAAAACAAGCTAAACCCCTCCGGCAGGCTATACCCTTCGATGTCTTTGGCGACGCTTTTTTTTAAATCGGCAAAGGTAGAGCTCAGCAACGGAGAACCTTGTATAGCCGCTTGACGTTGCCTGTCCCAACGGATGATGTATGGCTCTTCCCATTGAAAATCGGTATTATCACTTACTTGTGAAAGAGGTACAGAAGTGACTGCGTGGTCATTGCGCACAGGCAAGGTATCCAAATGCGACAGCATTGAGCGCCTTTCTTCTTCAGTATTTCTCCATTGGATAGGATAGAGCTTATTTTTCTCACGATAAAGCCCTACATTGAGTCCATCATAGCTTCGTTTTAGAGCATTAGCAATGTTTTCACGCGAAATGTTCACTGTACGGGCTTTTTTTTCATCATATACAGTTTTAAGCTGTCTGATAGGGTTCATCATATCGAGCCTCCAGTCTGTCCCTAATGGAGATTGGCGGACCTTGGCCAGCAGGTCTGTGCCAAGGTGCCTCAACTCGTTGAGACTGGTATCATAAGAGCCCAAAATCCGTAATTCGAATTTCCATGAGTCCCCGGGCCCCACGTTGTATTTCCGGATACGGACCAGGCCTTCGGGAAACTCATTTTGAAGCCATTCCGAATGATTGGCGATGAATGGATCTATATCTTTATAACTCGCGAAATTTATCAGGAGCTGGCCATAGTTGGAATACATGAATTCCGGATCGACAGGTAGATAAAATCGGGGGGGGGCCTGCGCCAATGAAACTGGAAACAGACTCCACATTTGAGGCTTTTTGGAATTTTTTTTCCATGATCTCTGTCTTGGAAGCCACATCATAAATAGAAGTACCTGCGGGAGCCCAGTAATCGACCATCAGCTGGGGGCGTGTTGAAAAAGGGAAAAAAAGTTTGACGACATACTGGAAGCCAATAAATGAGAAGGCCAGTGCTGCGATCAGGCAGCAAACCGAAAGAAGGCGATGGCGAAGAACTCCTCGGATTACATTCCGTAATTTATTGAAAAAGGGTTTGTCAAATTCATCGGTTTGCCCTCCTTCTTGTTTTACAGACAGAAACCATAAGCATTGCTGAGGCGTGATCAACATAGCAATGAACCAACTGATCATCAACGATATTCCGACCACGATGAAAAGGCTTCGGCAGTACTCTCCTGTGGAACCTATAGAGGCATATATAGGGTAAAACGACATGATGGCGATAATGGTAGCATATAGTAAAGGCAAGGCCGGGGTAGCCGTGGCACTGACAGCAGCTTGGAATTTATCCATGCCTTTGCGCAGATTGACGGCGATGCCATCCGCCACGACGATTGAGTTATCGACCATCATACCCATGGCGATGATCAGTGCTCCCAAAGACATTCTTTCCAAAGGGATTTTCATAAAATACATGCAAAGAAATGTCGCCAGTATTGTCAGGATCAAATCGAGGCCGATGATCCCTCCCATGCGAATACCGCTAGGAATCAACAGAACAACGAGGACGATAATGATCGATTCGATCATGCTGATCACGAACCCCGAAACAGACTCATCGACAACTTTCGATTGCCAGGAAATCTTATGAAATTCCATTCCGATGGGTAATTGAGAACGCAGCTGTTCCAGCTTTTCATCAATTTGCCGTCCCACTTCGACGATATTGCTGTCCTCCATTCCGGCAATCTGAATGCCGATGGCTGGTGCTCCGTTGAACCTCATGATTTTTACAGGCGGATCTTGGTAACCCATGGAAACATTGGCAATATCACCGAGAACAAATTTAGCGTTTTCGTTTTTCTCGATTTCTTGAAAAAGGGTTCCCTCATTTCCTTTTTTGGTTTTTTGTTTGACAAGTGCCTCTTGGAATAAATCATTTGTATTGGGTTGGATGATCAACCCTTCAATACCCATGGGTGTGGTGAATTCCCCGGAAAGATGCAAAGGATAGCGGGTTTCTCCTTGATCGACACTGCCCGCATCTACAACCATATTCTGTTTGAGGAGTAAATCGCGAATGGTTTGAGGCGAGATCTTCAATTCAGAGAGCTTTTGATTCGAGATATCCAAATGGATCATTCTTTGCTGAACACCCCATAGATCAATCCTGGCTATTCCAGGAACCAGGTAGATTTGCTTTTGAATTTTTTCAGCCGCATCCTCCAACTCTGCATAATCGAATCCTTCCCCCGTCAAAGCAAGTAAAAATCCAAAAACGAATCCAAAGTCATCGACAACGCGAGGTGTTTGAACTCCCGGTGGAAGAGACGGCGCTGTATCGTTGATCTTTCTACGTAATTCATCCCAAACCTGAGGTAAGTCTTTTGTCCAGTACTGGTCTTTAATATCTATTTTGATATAGGAAAGTCCCTCGCGGGAGACAGAATAGATATGTTTAACCTGAGGCATCTGATGGATGGCTGTTTCAAGTTTATCAGTTACCTCTTGTTCAACCTCTTCCGGAGTAGCTCCCGGATATTGGGTGATCACCAATGCTGATTTTACGCTGAAAGGAGGATCCTCGAGCTGTCCCAAGGCAAAAAAGCTAAAAGACCCTCCCAGAATAATGATGGCTGTAATCAAAGCCATGAAGGCTTTGTATTTCAATCCAAACTCGACAAGTTTACTCATTCTTTTGATTGCTCCGCAGCAAGTTTGACTTTTTGCCCTTCACTAAGGAAACTAGTTCCGGCAATGACGACCCATTCCCCCTCATTAATTCCTTCTTGGACTTGGGCCTGATTCCCTGTGGCATTTTTCATTAATTTGACGGATTTTTTATGCACCATTTGTGTGCTCGGATCGACTACCCAAACGTATGTTTCGTTTAAGTTTTCGGTAAAGATAGCCGATTTCGGGACCGTAAAGATATTGTCCCCATGTTTCTGTGATTGTTGGAGAATTGCCTTTCCACTCATCCCTGCCAAGAGAGAAAGTTCGAGTGGAACCGCTTCTAAAGTGAGTGTGACGGGATATGTCTGTGTGGCAGCGGAAGCCTCTGTACCAATTTCTTTAATAGACGCCGAAAACATTTTACCAGGGAATGCATCCAAATAGACGTTGAAACGCAAATCTGACCACCCTTCCAGAAAACTATTGATGAGCTTTTCAGGGACATTGATCTCCATTTCCCTCTCTGAAGTATCGATAAATCTCACAACTGCTTGTTTTGCCCGCACCTGTTCATGATTTTCCACGTAAATGGCCGCGATAATTCCTTCAAACGGAGCTTTCAAGGTAGTATAGGATAAATCATCAAGTGCCTTACTAAGATCGCTTTGCGCAATAGCCAGCTCTGCTTTGAGTCGGTTGTTCGATTCGTCTCTTCTGTCCAGCAGGTTTACACTGATTGCTCCAGGATCCCTGTCGTAAATTTTTTTCATCCTTTCATAATCTCTGCCGGCAAAAGCCAATTCCGCTTGGATGCTTTCTACTTTTCCTTTGGCTTTCGCGAGGGAAAGTTCATATTCACGCGGATCCAATTGCAGCAGAACCTCATCTTTTTTTGCTTTTTGACCTACAGTGATATCTCTTATGATGACGATGCCATCGACCCGAAAAGAGAGGTCTGCACGTTTAAATGCGCGTAATGTTCCCGGAAAGATCACTTGATTGTCAGCAGAAGGGACTTGTGACACTTGAATGGTTTTAACCGGACGTATGGTTTGTTTTGGGGCTTCTTTTTCGCAGGACATTAAAAGTGTAAGCAACAAAATTAGCCATCGCATAATCACAT